>Ga0315268_10005271_pt1 | contig 13932 bp, 8 predicted proteins | sample C1_top_MG_FD_204535 | JGI IMG/M metagenome (GOLD analysis project Ga0315268, IMG submission 204535) | Sediment microbial communities from Yellowstone Lake, YNP, Wyoming, USA - C1_top | ecosystem: Environmental > Aquatic > Freshwater > Lake > Sediment | place: USA: Wyoming | collected 2017-08-01 | reverse complement strand
TGTCTTCCTTTGATTCATCCTCTTTTTCAAGGATGGTTATGCATGTCCCGACAAGGGCTTTCTCAAAGGCTCTAACATCATACCAAATTATCGCATGAATATTAAAGTGGTCAAGAAAGAACCGTTTTAAGTCTTCACCAAAACCTACGTCAAGCCACGTATCCGAAGTTATCTGCCCCATCATACCATGATTCTTGAGAAATTTCGCACTATGCATAAAGAAATATGCATAAATCCCCGCTCTAGCATCCAACTCAATTTTCGAACCGTCCACATACGTTAATGCTTCTTCTCTGATTTGTTCCTTGTATTCCATCTCTTCCTGTCTCGTGTAAGGAGGATTAGCCACCACAACATCAAGGTCTTTAGGAATAACACTCACAGAAGGCTTAACCTTAAAGAAATCGCTGACAACCAAGTTTATGTGTCTGCTTGCAACCTTAAGGTTTCTAACCGCTAAATTTATGCTTGACAGTTGCGCCGGAAATGGGTTAATATCCACTCCATATAGCTGATTCAAGATTTCCTCATGTAGTTTATCATCGTCTGCAAATGGGTTTTCTTTCTTCTTCAAGTCTTTCAGCTTGTGATAGGATTTGACCAAAAAGCCTCCACTTCCACAAGCAGGGTCTAGAACCCTATCATTAGGTGATTTAATGCACATTTCCGTTATTAGCTCAACTATCGGAGGCGGAGTATAATACTGCCCCAGCCTATGCCTTTCCACATCAGGAATAAGCTCTTCATAAACTCTGCCAATAACATCGCTTCGTATCTTTGAGAGGTCATACGTTCCAAGCTCTTCAATAAAATCGTTCAAAGCGTAGATTAGCTTCTTAGGCAACAGAATCTGGTCAAGAACGGTGTGCGGTTCAAAAATAGCCTCATAATCCACATCCTTACAGACTTTGTCAAAAACTTTTCTAAGACTTCCCGAAAACACTTTCGGGTCTTCTGTCTCGATTTTTGTAAGCCTAGGCAAAGAAGAAATTTGAGTTTCCAATGTCTTATAGAAAGTCAGTCTATTCATAAGCATGTAAGCCAATTGCTCAGCAATTCTTTCATTCATTTCTGGAGAATACTCAAAAAGCTGTGACCTCAGCCATCTCACATATTCCTCTTTGAACCTTGCATCCTCCCTCAGTTGCCGATTTAAAGATTCCAACACGTAAGGAGTAATGAAGGCGTGAAATGTCCTAAGCCTCTGCAAAAACACATCATCAAGTTCAAGCCATTTGCCAACGCCAATCCTAAATCGACAAACCTCTTCTAAAAGGGTCTTGGCAAATTCCTCGTCAAAAGAAACCTTATAGTGTTTTAGCCTCCTTTGTGGAAGAGGGACTCCAGCAGTAAAAGTGTCAAATAGAACTAGAACTTCGCCATTGCATGTGGCGAAATAAGGAGAACCTAAATCAACAGCATATCCAGAAGCTTGCCTAATAACATCTTTGCTATAAGGGTCGAACTTGCGGTCTATATAAGGAACTTTACGCTTGGTCTCGATAACAAGAAGAGACAGTTTCTTGCCTTTATCAATAGCTTCAACAACAAGGTCAGGTCTACCATTAATCGTAGGCTCAAACTTAACATCAACAAACTCTATACCATTGTAAGTAAACTTCTTAGCTACAAGGTTCTGGAGTATTCGGTAAAGCTCTATTTGAATGTTCCTTTCAAGCACCGAAGTCAATATTCGTCCTATCCTATTTTGTATAGGAAATCACCGTCATATAAAAGAATCTTACCTTAGCGAGAAAGGTTTTCCCCCACTTCACTAAATGCCTTTGCTATTCTCTGGCCTTTATCCGTCAGCGAATAGTACGTCTGTATAGGTTTAGTTGCAACCACCCTTCTTTTCACCAACTCTTCTTTTTCGAGCTCCTTCAAGTTTGCTGACAACGTTCCTCGGCTGGCTATTAGCTTTGTCAAATCAGTGTATCTTACTTCACCTTTTCCATAGATAAACAGAAGAATCCTAACAGAAGGAATTTCTAATACATGTGATATTTTCACCATTAAACCCTATTCATCATGAACTATACTCTGCTGATAATACCATAACACGCAAATCCGAACAAGGTTCAACCAAATGAATTATATCTTACATTCGACGAATATTTTGGCGGCGAGATTTTGGAACCCGAAGTCCACATAGTCGACCGCTACATGCAACTGGTTAAAAAGTGCTTCACAATGACAAACATAATGCTCGAAGGCGGAAAAGAAATAGACATGCTCGCTTTTGACCCTAGCACTAAAGAGAAATTTCACATTGAAGTGAGAGTCGCCACTGGCCGAGGGTTCCGCTTAAGGCTGGTTGACACCCAAACAAAAAGCGGTCGAAAACACAGAAGAGGATTAGACACACTGAACGAGATTAAATTCGCCCATCCAACAGTTGTAAACGCTGTGAAGCAAATCTTTAGCAGCGGCGAATACAAGAAGGTGCTTGTTGTGTGGGATGTTGAAGATGGCGCAGTCATAGAGCAGGCGAAAAGCCTCTATGGAATTGAGGTGTGAAAAATGCCTGATATCATAAGCCGATTAACGCATGAAGTGAACACGAAGTCTTACAGGGACGACGTTCTGCGGACAATTCAGCTGATTTCCCAAAAGGCTAAGCATGTTTCTTAACTTCTAAAAGAATTTTTGTAGCGCATGCAAAAGGGGAAGTGGCAGCACCATGCGGAATATCATTCGTATGTTTTCCCAAAGTTTCTCGCTATTAACGCAATGTCCCGCAAGTCAACAATGCCATCCTCGTTCTCATCCGCCATGGGGTTCCATCTTGGTCTTCCAGGGAATTCTCCAAAAGCCCTGGCAGCTAATACTATGTCCTTCATGTCAACTTTTCCATCCATATTTAAGTCTCCAGGCATTCTAACGCGGATGGTGTCGCATCCCTCAAACTCTGTTCCATCACGGAGTTTTCCAGACACTGTTAATGTTACATTGCCAAGCTTTATGCCCTTGGAGAGTATGAACTCGCAGACAGCCGTCCTGTTAAACTTAACCATCAAATCTGGGACGCCGTCACCGTCATAATCTCCTATAGCTGTTGGAGCGTTCAGGTCTACAGGGATCGTGCCGTTCAAAAGTATAGATGAAACGTCAATGTCACTAACATTGTAGCCTTCTGGAAACTCGATATAAGCTGTAATCCATTTGCCTTTACTCTTCAAGTTTAATACGTCAGGGTCGATATCTATAGTTGTAGCTGTCTGCAACATAAAGTCGTCATAATTAAGCTCATTATCCGAAGTAAAAGTGTGCTCAAACACCCCATTGCCATCAGAATCTATCTGGACAGTAACGCCTTCTTCACCCTGAGCAAGAGCGTCCCAATCAATAGTGTACTGATGGATTGCGGTAGTTGATGTTGGGATGTTAATAGCAGTAAAGTTGATGATTTGACCAATTTGAATAGAAATAATTTTTAATATGTATGTTCCTGTGTCAGTGCCTACAACCTCATACCTTAAGTAATCGCTTGGCAAGAATATGATCGCTGTTTTAGTTTCATTGTCATATATTGAATTTGGAATTTCTTCAAGCTCAACTCCCTCTACAACACCAGTGATTCTGCCTTGAGAATCCGATATGCGAAGTTCGACAGGGCTCGCAACAGATACAATCTTTCTGCTGACAACGTAATTGCTCTCCTCTAATGCATGAACGATTAGATTCTTGATGTCTTTCCTAATCTGGCTTTTCAATTCAGGAGGAAAACCCTTATCATTATGTGCAGTGGCTGCGTCATAGTAGTAGTCTCCATTGTACTTTGTCCAAAGATTGCTGAAATACTCACCTGTTTCCTGAAGAATGCGGTTCTTTTGTTCATCGGTAGCACCGTCTTCTATTGAATTGCGAATGAATGATTGCACCACAGGGTCGGACCACGCATTATCGTGGTCCCAACTGTCACGAAGGTTGAAATAATATCCAAGACCCCAACTATATGCTTGTTTTCTAGCAAAATCGATTAAATCTTTAACGTCCCTTATTCCCGCAGCCATACTCATGGACGAAAATCCAATTGCGAGAACCAAGCCCGCCAAAGGGGACACCTTGGCCACGAGACTGACTATCTGCTCTTTGCTGACCAGCAAGCTCCATATTGAGCTTAACCCATACTTTACCAATAGCGGAATCGCTTTGTAGTAATATTGCGGGGTTGACTGCCACCAAGCATCATTTACCAGCTCTGCTTCGCAAACTGAAATAAACGCATAGTCTAAGTAAGTCAGACCAGGTGCCAGACTGTGATCTATTTCTACGTTTAGCCTGCTCACTATTTCTGGTTCTTCGAGATAGCTGAACTCGGAAGGAAGCCAAGAAAGCCTCTTCTCACCTTCTCTCAACAGATCATCGATCTTCACCAGTCTTTTGTGGTCATCCCAATGTAACATTGTCCAACTTGGATTGGCACCCCATCCTGCGAGGATAATTCTACTCTCGGCAGAATTATCTATAAAGATCTCCTTCTTCGTACTGTTAATAGCCCCTTTATCATCCACAACAGTTAGACTGACTTCGTATAGACCAGCTTCTGGCCACCAGAACGTTGCGATCGGGGAATCCGTATAGTCATCAGTGTCATTGTCGTTGTTCCAGTCCCACTGATAAGAGATGATTTCACCATCCTCATCATAGGAGGACGAAGCATTAAACGTCACGATTTCTCCAGCCTTGGGCTTCAGTGGAGCATACCCAAAGTCAGCGCGTGGTTTTTTATTAGGCACTGCTATCGTGAGTCCATCTTCTACCGACCAACCTCTTTCGCCAGACACATACTTGACATCCCACCAAATATAGCCGTCAGCCTCTACTGGTCCGCCGACTATTTGACCTATGGTTCCCAAGGGCATGGTGCTGATTATGGTGTAGTTGAGCCCTGGGCCTTCTCTAACGTTTAGGTTGGCCGTGGTTTGAACCCAATCGCCTATCCTGAACTTTAGCGGAGGTGTTGTTAGTGGGAAGTAGTGGCTGTTTATTAGGGAGGCGGTGTTAACGAAGAATTCGTATTTGGCTGTGTTGTAGGTTATTAGTGCTTGTGCCTCGTAGTGTCCGTTGTTTATTGGTTGGATAACATTTGGTATCTGCCCAGTGAAGTTGTAGGTGTTTGTGCCTGTCTGCCAATAGCTGAAGCCGCTGAGGTCAACAGCCTGCTTCGCCAGCTCCTTATCAGGTCCATCGGTTGCTATGAGGTAAACTTCAGGAACCGTAGTAGGCAGGGGTCCATTAATGGTGATTTGGCCTCCTATAGATAAGCTTCCAGCGGAAAGGGCGGCTTTCCCACTTAAATGACCAGTTCCCTCAACAGTTCCATAATTATTATCCAAGTTGTATTGAAAATCACCGTCAAACAACCATTCTTGTACAGGTGGAGTTGGAGCTGAGCCGATGGCATAGACATTCCCGTCTAACGAGCCTACATATACGATGCCATCAACAATCGCAGGGGATGAACACACCCAATGCCCCGTCTTGTATCTCCATATTACCTCACCATTTTTTTGGTCAAATGCGTAAACATAGCCATCATCTGACCCAACAAAGACCATGCCTGAAGCAACGGCTGGCGAAGAGGTTTCTATCCTGTCCCCAGTTACGTAACTCCATAACAAACTGCCATCAGATTCATTAAAAGCATATATGTTTCCATCGTAAGAGCCTATGAAAGCTTTTCCATAAGCAACTGCCGGGGTCGAATAGAGGGACCCCATTTTTATGCTTTGCCATAATATGTTACCGGTGAATTCATCAAAGGCATAAACGTATGCGTATCCATATGCTGGGTCCGCCAAATGGTCTCCTATAACTGGCACGAATAATTTGCCACCACTGACTGCTGGAGAACCAACAAAAGAACCACCTTCCATACCCACCAAGCCTTGGCTCCAAACTAATGTTCCATCACTTTGGTTCAAAGCAACAACATGACCTGCATCCCAAAAAGAGGACGCAAAAACCATACCATCAGCAATAGCAACACTTGAAGCTATTCTTATCGGATAATGCCAAATCACCTCCCCCGTTTGAGAATCTAACGCGAACAATCCTTCATAACCGCCAACGAAAACCATACCTTCAGCTACGTTTGGCGAAGAAAATTCCGCAAGGCCAATGTATGTTTTCCAAAGAATCTTGCCTGTTTCTATACTTAATGCATATGTATAGTTCCCTGCTGTAATGAAAAGTCTACCTTGGTCTATCGCTGGAGACCCGAAAAAGATCTGGCTGTCCAGCTGAGTACTCCAAAATAACCCACCGCTGAACTGATCTAATGCATAAATAATATTATTCATCGAACCGACGAAAACCTTTCCATCAGCAACAGCTGGAGAAGTTGTAACACGCTCACCGGTATTGAAAACCCATAGAGTGTCGTTTGTTACAGGAGCTGGAGAAAATGTAAATCCACTATGTGCAGGGTCATGATGAAACATTGGCCAAATATGCGTTGGTGTCCAAGGGTTTACGAGGGGATAGCGATCTTTGTTGTTCTCGTCTATCACATATGGGTGGTCCCATATGCCATCACTGCCTGGCTGGTCTTGATTTGGACCGCTATACTGGTCAAAGTCTGTGTAGTCATTCCAGTAGTTGCCGCCAGAAGGATAACCATCATCCCAAACATTTACTGAGTAATAGTTGGAGACTTGGCCGGTGTTGTTAACAAAATTGTTGTGGTAAATTTTGTTGTTTCCTGAATAGACCGAATCTATGCCTATTTGGTTGTTAGAGGCAGTGTTCCATGCGATGCTGTTTCCACTTGAAAACCTTAAAAAGATGCCCCACTTGTTGTTCGAGATGTGGTTGTTCTTGATGATATTGCCATCGGAATACTCCAGATCAATGCCATAGAGACGGTTGTTGAAAATTGTGCTGCTTGATATGGTGGAATTCGTGGTGAAGGCCAGCTCTATTCCAACTGAGCCTCCTGACACTTCTATGTTTTCGACAGTCACATTATTGCAGTTTGCAAATATCACCTCACCAACATCTTCAGGCACTCTTATCCCGCTTGCGTCCTTGTAATAATAAATTGATTTCCCGTTGACACTATTTCCTTCGATTGTGTGTGTATTGTAAACAGCAAGATATTCGCTTTCGAGGCCCCCGCCAATCCAGATTCCACAGTTCTCAAAACTGTTGTCTACAACGACGACGTTTCTTGACCCAATTAACTCAATACCAATGGTGCGTGAACTCAGTTTATTGTCCCTGATAACGGCAAGGTCTGAATAGGCCACCACAATGCCAACCTCGTTATTTGACAAGGTGTTGTTTGTGACAATATCACTATTTGAATACCCCAACCCGATGCCATTTCCCCCATTCAAGATGGTGTTGTTTACGACCTTGTTGCCACCTGAAGACCGTAAGATGACACCGTAGACGCTATTGTTGGAACAGGTGTTGTTTGTAATGCTATTCCATGAACCGTGATCGACAGAGATGCCCTCTTGAAAATTCATAATTATGAAGTTTCTGACTGTAACATTAAACGTATAGTATAATTTTACCCCCGTGCCGCTTCCAGTACTACCTTGAACTGCGTTGCCAGCTCCATCAAAAACAATGTTGTCCCTTTCAACCACAATTGAATCGTAGATGTTAGTACCAAGTTTGTAGTAGACGTTTCCAACATTCAAAACCGGCGCTGTCGACGGGTCAACCGAGCCATCAGCCCTAATGTAAATGGTTCCGCCTTCTGCTTTGGCTGGTTTAATGTTAAACGCCGCGGTTAACATGCTTACTAAGAGAAGAAACAGCAATATTCCAGAAACGGTTTTCCTAAACAATTCCGTCCCTTCTCCCCCTCTATTTAACGTGTTCCTAAAAATAAAACTTTTGAAACAATCTTCTATCTTCGCAGTTTGCCAGTGCATAGTTTCTCAGTTTCTTCAAGAACGGTGCGTTTTCTCTGAGAATCCATCTTTCCAACGTTTGCTGTCATCCATGTAAGCCTTGGCAGGTTTAACCCCTCAGGAAGACGTTTGGGAATGGGCTGACGCGCAAGAACATACTTCTCTCTGACAGCAAATGATTTCACGTCAAAATCTTGCTTCTCGTCAAACCTTTGCTGAATTGTTATTAGTCCCAATGTTAGGAGCGATATGCTCGTGAGTTCAAAAACGCGCTCAATATCACGTTAGCCGTAACTCTTCTGCTGACGTTCATTTCTTGGTACCTACTTTACTAGAAACTTGGTCAATACACGCATTGTCAAAGTTTTTCTTTAAATTGACAGTGAGCACATACATCTTCGAGGTTGAGGTCGCCAAGTTTCAGGATATAAGGTCCTCGCTCTTTCTTGGTTTGTTGAATCGTTTTGCATGAAGGAAAACTTTCTTTGGCAATTTGTTTGAAAGCACTCTTAGCTTCGAACTCAGGCAATCCCAGTTTCCCCGCTAGCCATATCAGATATTCTTGTATTTCGTCCATAGAGTAACCTTGTTCGCGTAGATATATACCAGTCAATCTGATTCCTCGGTTGAAACCATCTTCGAAAGCACATGGGGAGAAGAGAGCTACGCACATCCTTGGGGAGTTCCTATGAACCCAAAAGAGAGGATTGATAGGTTTCGAAAGTTCTTCTATGCTCTGACCAGTTAATTCGTTAACTGTTATTATCTCTAGACATTCTTTCTCGCTTTTTGAGAAAAGTTGGTTAACGACACGCAGAAGTTGTTTTCTGGAATCATCCCGCTGAACAACTAATCCAAAACTCACTATTGGAAAATTTTCCTTCAATAGATGAAACTTAAACAATTTCTCTTCATAACGAGCTTTCAGCTCAACTTCCCATACTTTTGTTTCGTTTTTCTTGTTCCAACAAACATCAACAACAATCTTCTTCCGATCGGAAACCGCAAAAGTGTTCTTTCTAATGGTATAGCCACTTTTAATTCCTCTATCCTTCAGCTTCTCTACCAAAAACTTATGAACGGACATTTCAATACACCTTTACTCTGATTAACCATGAGCCAATTCATACGAATAGTTCATAATTCTTTTATACGATTCATAAGCTACTTTTCCAGCTTTTTCAACTGGTATTTTACCTTCTGAAACAGCTTTGGCAACGGTATTCGTGAAAGCTCGCATATACTCAAGTTCCAAATTAAGAATTAACTTCCACCTTGCATTTTCATTTGAAGGGTTTTCTTCATGCAAAAGGATTCTATACGCGGCTATTAAATTATTGATATGCGTTAGAAATAGGTGACTAAGCAACGTTTCCTCCAACACAATCTTTTTTAACGGAACTTTTTGTTTCTCTTTCGCTTCCTCGTATAGCTGTCTTAACTCGCGCTCCATGGGAGCCGTCAACTTGTAAACGCGTTTGGGGATTTTATACCTTGACACTTGAGTGTCTCTATATTCAATAATGCCAGCTCTACACAAGTCTTTCATAGCACGTGACAGAACTGAGAAACTTCCAAGCACCTCCTTGCCTTTTAACTGCTTGAAAATCTGATTGAAATTCAGTCCTTCGGGATGCTCTTGAAGGAGCCTTACCACAGCCGTCTTAACTTCTTCCTGTGTTGTTTTAGGACCTGGACGGACCAATTTTTTCACTTCTTGATAGTACTATTAGTTGAATAGCATTTAAATATTTCGTTGCTATTCTATTAGTAGCATGTCACTTAAGAGGTGTGCCGACTATGCAAGTATGCGATGTATGTCTGATCGCAACCCAGAACTGTTCAGTAGGTCAGGATAATCATGAGAAGGCTTCATTTGGAGAGTAATTTGAAAGTGAATACTGTAAAAATTCCTAAAACTCTGATAGAAAAACTCCAGCCCTTCGGACCAAGGTTCATAAAAGTCGCAAAACCCGTACCCGGCGAGCCTAAATCAGGAAAGCAAGCAGTTGAACATGCGTGGCAAACGCATCCATATCAGGGAGATGACCCTGAAATACAAGAATGGCTAAAGCTGGGTGGAAATTACGGCGTTATATGTGGAGAAGGCGTAATTGGAATTGACACGGACAACTCGAAACTATGGGAAATGTTCGAAACTCACGTCAAAACTTTCACTGTTAGGTCGGGCAACTCAGAAAGGCCTGGCAAACACTACTATTGCAGAAGTGACGTAACAGATAACGGAATTATTGGGCCCGTTCAGAATGGCAAAAGAGAGAATTGCGGAAACATTCAAAGCAAAAATAAGTACCTGGTCGGACCGGGCTGCAGACATTACACAGGTGGCACCTATGAAATTATAGACGATGTACCGCTGGCTTGGGTCTCAAAAGATATGTTAGAACAAATTTTCGGAGACTTGCTCACTTGGACGGGGGAACGAAAAAAACTGTCAGAGGAAATAGCAAAGGAGGAAAGGGACCTAATAGATTTCGACATCCCTATGGCGGAAATAGTTCCAAACTTCGAGGAATTAAAAGAAATTGGAAATGGAGAATTTCAAGGAGCACATCCGATACATGGCTCCACTACGGGACAAAATTTCTGCGTTAACATTGAGAAAAATTGTTGGCACTGCTTCAGATGCAACAGTGGAGGCGGCCCTTTAAGCTGGCTTGCCGTAAAACATGGATTAATAAGGTGTGACCAAGCGCAAAAGGGAGCTATGAAGGGCGAAATATTCTTAAAAACCATAGAACTTGCACGCAAGGAGGGATATGAAATCAGCCTTGGAGAGGAGGAACCAATTGAACCAGACGTTGCAAAGTATTTTGAGGGGAAACCTCTACGTTTCGTTCCAGCATATTTGGCGAGAGAGCTTATGAGAAAATTTCACTACCTGACAAAGAAAGCCGATGAAACTATTTTCCTATACCATCCAGATACGGGTATATACACGCCAGACGGCGAAGCACACATCAAAAAAGAAATTGAAAAAGCTTTAGGAAAACATCTTAGGCGAAATAGGCAAGCAGAAGTCCTCAACTACATTATCTGTACAACATTACAGGATGTTAAAGAGGCCCCTTCAAGCCTCATAGTCTTAAAGAATGGCATTTTCAACGTCGAAACGGGCGAATTAAAGCCCTTCAGCCCAGACTACTTTATCTTAAACGCTCTGCCAGTAAAGTACAACCAACATGCAGATTGCCCAAAAATCAAGAAATTTATATCTGAGGTTGTGCAACCTGATGACATTCCTGTTTTGCAAGAAATTGCTGGCTACTGCCTGTTAAGAGACTATCCAATTCATAAGGCTATTATGTGCGTAGGGGACGGCGCTAATGGCAAAAGCACATTTTTAGAATTGCTAAGAGCCTTTCTTGGACACGAGAACGTGTCAAGCGAGTCGCTGCAAGATTTAGAGGCGAACAGATTTGCAGCATGCTCCCTTTTTGGAAAACTTGCGAACATCTATCCCGACTTAAGCGATAGGGCGTTAAAAAGCACTGGAATGTTCAAAATGATAACCGGTGGAGACACCATAAGCGGAGAATACAAGTTTAAGGACAGGTTTCGCTTCAAAAATTATGGGAAGCTCATCTTCTCAGCCAACAAGATTCCTGAATCACCTGATGATACAACAGCCTTTTTCAGAAGATGGATTATCATCAATTTTCCCAACCAATTCCTCGACGATGATCCCAAGACAGATAAAGGTCTCCTCCAAAAGCTGACAACAGAAGAAGAGTTGAGCGGATTCTTCAACTGGGCTCTTGAGGGGCTTAGGCGACTACTACGAAACGGACATTTCAGCCACTGCAAAAGCGTAGAAGAGACGCGGGAACAATACATCCGCGGAAGTGACCCAGTTAAAGCGTTTGCTATGGATTGCATAGAGTTTAAGGCTGGCAACCTCGTCAAAAAAGATGAGGTTTACGAAGCCTTTATCGAATACTGCCAAGAGCATAACCTACCCACAGTACCCAAAAACGCCTTCTCGATGAAACTTCCCCAATACGTGCCCAACATCAAAAGTGAGATCAGGAAAAGCGGAAAGCAGCGGATAATGTTCTGGCGGGATATATCAATAGTGAAGGATAAGGATAGGGCAGAAAGGACAGAAAAGTCACTAGGTCCTATACCCTGTACTGAAATTGAGGTTAACGAAACTACAAATTTACAGCAGTATAAAGATACCCCTGACTTTTCTGACTCTTCTGCTCAGAAACCCACTCTGGAAGATTTCAGGACAATTGTTAAAGAGGGCGATAGAGACGACTAAGAAAGCACCATCCACCATTTACATACCAAAAAACTGCAACCCGTCATATTACCCCGTTATTTGGATTGAGCTGCCTTTGAAAATGGGTGGGCGCAAGTGTTGGGTACTTGTTGGGGTTTGCGGATACATGAGGCAAGCCTTCACGATTACCAGCAACATCGTATACCTGTTGACCATTAAGGATTTAATTGTTGATAACGGCAAATGCGAGGAAGCCAGAAGGTGCATAAATCTATGGTGCCCCCTCAACAAAACGTCATTTGAAAGCTGGGTTCAGGGGCGGGTTAAGGCAACACCCAAGCGCATAAAAAATTGGAAAAGAAACTGCAAAACCCTAATCGAAATAGTGGCAAAAATAGGTGTTGACAAAATTTTCGATGAGTTGCAAGCTGAATAAAAAAGAGGCGACTAACCTTTGCAGTCTCGTTGCCCGCAATGTGGTTCAAAAAGACTTTGGCGCGACGGATTACGTGACTTGGCTGACGGCTCGAGCGTCCAGCGTTGGCTTTGCCGAAACTGTGGCTACCGCTTCAGCGAAACCTCTTGCAGCCACTCTGAACACTCTCGACACGTTCAGAAATTTCAGAGGCAGATTTTAAATTGTGCTGATGCCTTACCTTATAATTGCCAAGTATGCGTCACCGAGACGGAAGGGGCGAAAAACTTGGCGGCTAAGGCCGTGGGAGCCTTGGCTGAGGAGAAACCAAAAGTTGAGAAGTGGGCTGCGGGGGCCACAGAGAAGATGCTAGTTGACGTTAACGGAAAAATCCTTGAATTTCTTTGGTACCTTAAAAAACAAGGGTGCACAGAGACGACTATTAAGGACTACGGTAGCAAGTTAAAGTATTTGGCTAAGCAAACGAACCTTCTTGAGCCTGAAGCTGTTAAAGAGTTTCTGGCTAAAGCTTCAATGAATGAAACTTCAAAACATAACTACATAGCGTGCCTATGCGGTTTCTACGCCTTCACAAGTATCTCATGGAGTCCGCCAATCTATAAAAAAGTGTGTAAGATTCCCTTTATTCCAACTGAACAGGAGCTTGAACTGTTGATAGCCAATTCAAGCAAAAGCCTTTCAGCTTTGCTTCAGCTCCTCAAGGAAACGGGCATGCGTGTCGGAGAAGCTTTGAGGCTTAAATGGGCAGACATTGACTTTGAAAGACGAACTGTGAGGGTAACACCTGAAAAGGGAAGCATGCCTCGAATACTTCCAATAAGCGAAAAAGCAATAGCCATGTTTAAGAGGATTCCAACAAAAAGCGATAAGATATTTCCAAGCAGAAACGTTGCTCAAACAGTCTTTTACAGAAGAAGAAAACAGCTAGCCTACAAATTGGGAAACCCAAGGTTGTTAAAAATAGGGTTCCACACGTTTAGACATTGGAAAGCCACAATGGAATACCATAAAACGAAAGACATCATCCATGTCAAAGAGCTTTTAGGACACAGAAACATCCAGAACACCCTAATCTATGTGACAATAGACAACGCCATATTTCAGAACATAACAGAGGAGTTTCACGTTAGAACAGCTAAGACGGTTGAGGAAGCCATTAAGCTTGTCGAGGTAGGCTTTGAATATGTTACCACAATCGAAGATGCTCAGATATTCCGCAAAAGAAAATGATATATTTCAAAAGAAGCTCAAATTGTTAAGTATGTCAGTAAGAATGTGTGTAATAGTAATTGATATGCTGAACGATTTTGTCACTGGAGATTTAAAATGTGAAAGAGCCAAACACATAATTCCAAACCTTAAAAAGCTAATTG
>Ga0315268_10005270_pt1 | contig 13933 bp, 15 predicted proteins | sample C1_top_MG_FD_204535 | JGI IMG/M metagenome (GOLD analysis project Ga0315268, IMG submission 204535) | Sediment microbial communities from Yellowstone Lake, YNP, Wyoming, USA - C1_top | ecosystem: Environmental > Aquatic > Freshwater > Lake > Sediment | place: USA: Wyoming | collected 2017-08-01 | reverse complement strand
TCTACGGCGAGATAATCGATCCAAGAAAGGTAGGGAGATATCCACACATCCAATGGCCTAGAAGATTCGTCATAGACGACTCGATGATTCTTCCACCTTCAAAGACTCCTGAAGAAATTGATGTCGTCAGAGGACCGAACATCAAACCTCTCCCCAGAAGAGGACCGCTCGAGCCTACTCTTCAAGGCGAAGTTCTGATTCAAGTAGGCGATAATGTAAGCACAGATGCAATAATGCCAGCGGGAGCTAAGATCCTTCCACTACGAAGCAACATACCCGAAATAAGCCAACACGTCTTCGAATGGATCGATCCAGAATTCTCAAAAAGAGCGAAAGAGATGGGTGGAGGATTCATTGTTGGCGGAGTCAACTATGGCCAAGGATCAAGTAGGGAACATGCAGCATTGGCGCCGATGTATCTTGGAGTAAAAGCTGTGCTTGCAAAATCCTTCGCTAGAATTCACAAAGCGAACTTAATCAACTTTGGAATAGTCCCACTTGAGTTTGCAAATCACGAAGATTACGTGAAAGCGCATCCAGCTAGCAAGATAGTAATCGCGAATATTGTCAATGCGCTTCGAGATGAAACTGACACTATTCTGGCTAGGATAGATGAAGAATCGGTTCCACTGAGAACAAAATTCACCAGAAGGTTAAGAGACATACTGATCTCAGGTGGACTGTTGAACTACGTGAAACTCAAGACTTCACTTAACCATGCGAAGGAACAAGATCAACTGGAAATGATCAGGTAAAATCTGTGATATTGTAGGAATGGTCCTCTAACACATCTGGAGTTAATGCTTTGGACGCTTTAAACGCAATTCGAAAAAGATGCAGCATTAGAAGGTATGAACCCCGTCCTCTTACTAGAAAACAGATTGAGAAAGTAATTGATGCAGGAAGGCTGGCTCCCACCGCATGGGCGAAACAACCATGGGAATTCATAATTGTGACCGATCTTGAGATGAAAACTAAGATCGCCGACATGACAGACTATGGTAAATTCATTAAGAAAGCACCAGCATGCATAGCCGTGTTCTGCGAGGATACACAATTCTATCTTGAAGATGGATGCGCGGCCACAGAGAACATTCTAATCGCGGCTACAGCGCTTGGACTCGGAACTTGCTGGGTAGCTGGTGACAAGAAGAACTACGCTGACAGCGTACGTGAGATCTTAGGAGCGCCTCCATCCCACAAACTGGTAGCCTTAATCCCGATAGGATACTCTGAATGGACACCTGGACCAAAGCGTAAGCGCGCTTTAAGAAGCGTATTACACTGGGAAAGGTACAGATCAATATGATCACGACCTATTCATTTCCTTAGGAAGATTCAAACCCTCACGTTGAGCAAATGTTCAACTCTGAAAACTGAGTGAAAACACCTCAAATGCTGAAATAGGTCCTCAGCTTCTCGATATCTGGCTTTTTCGGGAAGAGATAGAAATGCAGTGGCGACTCCTCCAAGATAACGAAACGCTTCCGAAGCTCAATCTGGCAAGAGAAGAAGCTATTCTCAAGGCTAGACAGCAAAGCATTAGTAAGGATACCCTGAGGCTCTGGCACAATAGCAAGTCTGTGGTCATGGGCTGTTTCAGTCATGCTGAATCAGAGGTTAATCTCGATGAATGCCAGAGAAGAGGCGTTCAGGTGGTTAGGAGAACCTCAGGGGGTGGAGCTGTTTATCATGACCTTGGAAACCTGAACTTCAGTGCGATATTCAATACATTAACTTCGAGAATTTCTGAAGATATTCTCAGAGTTTACAAAATATTCTCTAATGCAGTTGTAGTTGGATTGTCAACTGTAGGGGTGAAAGCTGAGTTTCATCCTCCGAATAGTATCCTAGCGCATGGTAACAAGATTTCTGGGTTAGCGATTCACAAGGTCTTTAATGCATGCCTAATCCATGGAACCTTGCTGATCAATGCCGATCTGAGAACTCTTCATCAGGTTTTGCGAAACGTGAAGGATAATGTCACTAACGTGTTGGAGATGTACCCTCACTTGACTATGGGCGAGATTGAGATGGCGGTCATGAGGGGTTTCAGAAATTCTTTTGAAATGGAGTTCGTGAATGGAGAACTAACTGAGAGTGAGATCCAGGAGACGAATGAACTTCTGAGATTGAAATATGGAAACGATTTGTGGAACCTCCGAAGTTCAACATCTTGGAATCGAAACTAGAACTGGGATCTTCTCTGCAGTTCAACCAGGTCGATCTTGAAAAGATAGTCTCTTGTATTGCTGTGTGTCGAAAATGACAAGAATTCCCTAATGTGTTCGGCTGTATCTATGTCTAAGGATACTCTTTCTATTCGAAGAATATTTACTGGAGTTCCACAAGCTTTGGCGAGCCTTAGATGTGAGAGAAAACTGTTCGATCCGAAAGCCGTAGGGATCACGTTGGGAGGAGTCAACATAAGCGCGTTCGTTCCTAAGCGATCTTTTGAAGGTATAATGACAATTCCATGATCCGAACTTGAACGGATAATCAGCTCAACATCACTCTTCTGTATCAACGGGATATCCGCGGGGAGGATCAAAAGAGAGTCAGCTCCACAGCGCACAGAATAGTCAACGGCGCCCTTGAGCGCAAAGTTAAGGCCTCCATAAGTTTCGTCTTCGATAATCCTAATCTTCGAACAGTGATTATCTTTCAGAACTGTCTTGTCGGAGCAGACGATCATTATCTGATTAATCATGCTGGATTGGGTGACAGCGTTTAAGACGTCGATCAACATTCTGCGCACAAGTTCCTCGCGTTTTTCTAAACTAAGGATCGAGGACAACCTGGTTTTCGATTCTGAAAGCTTCTTTACAGGAATTGCGACAGAGATATTCGTCAATCCACTCCACTCCAAGAAGAATGAAAATGTACCCATAATCTGCTACAGGATTAAGCAAATGCAAAGGTTCCATTGTTACTTCTTATTTTATTTTTGCCCATAACAAACAATTGGTGTGATGAAGCGAGACATGTGACTGCGTGGTTGAGATAAAGACCACTCCTATGAGAACTGTGAAGACTAGTGCACGAGATCGAGGCATGTCTTCGCCAGTCCTTTCTTGTCTTCAAGATTCCTCATCAGAGTGTTGGTTGCGGCAACTCTTAGTCGTAGGTTCTCTACGCGCGCTTTCTGATCTTCGTCAAGTTTGTCGAGCACGAAACCATGCAGGAAGTCCCGGTATAATTGGGCTACGCCAAATGCCGAGACCTCAAGCCCCAGTGAGCGCATCAGCCTATCTGCAGGGCCTTTGATCGCTGATCCCTTGATGATTGGACTGATAGCTACAACTTTGCCCTTGGAAGCTTTCAAGGCGTTTCTAATGCCTTTGAGCGCAAGTATGGGACCTATGCTTACTATGGGATTGCTTGGGGCAACTATGATCGCTTCCGCATCTTGGATCGATTCAATTACGCCAGGTCCTGCCTCCGCTTTCTCTACGCCTAAGAACTTCACGGAGTGAACCTTATCCCTCATCTCCCTCTTCACCATGTATTCTTCGAAGTGAATGTCACTTTCCTCTGTTAGTATTCTAGTCTCGATTCTGTCATCAGTCATCGGAAGGATTGTTACCTTCAATCCTAGACTCTTTGAGAGTTGTCTCGTCACTTGTGAGAGTTTGAAACCCTTCCCAAGTTGATTAGTTCTGAAAATATGGGTTGCAAGATCACGATCTCCAAGCTTAAACCATGTTTCATAACCAAATCTTCCAAGCATTTCTTGGCAATAAAACGTATCTTGTTTGATCCCCCATCCCTTTTCTTCATCAACTAGTCCAACCAGTGTGTACATTACTATGTCGATATCAGGCGAGATGTGGAGACCGTAGAACTCAAAGTCGTCTGCCGTGTTGCTGATTACAGCTATGTCTTCTTCTGGATGGATCTTAGCTAGGCCTTGAAGAAAACGGGCTGCTCCTACACCTCCTGCAAGAACAGTGATCAAGAATTCACCAACGGTTTATGTGGACGACCTCAGAGATTGGCTTTCTGGGTGGAGCTTCGATGGAGCCCCCAAAATGTCCGAGAGTAATAAGGGCTTGCGGTTCAACATACTCTGGGATATCAAGGGTCTTCCTCACAGCCTCTTGACTGAAGAGAGGTGCGCACATCCAACATGAGCCGAGACTCAATTCATGTGCAGCTAACAAGAGGTTCTGTATGGCAGACGCAACACTCTGAACCGCCATAATATACTCGCACTTTCGCCTTCGTTCATCATTGTACTTCTGCATATGCTCCCTCGTGAGGCAGACTAGTATGAGAAGCGGAGCGTTTGATATACGATCTATGGACGCTGTGATTCTTCTTTCACGTTCATCGTGTGGAACCGAATTCTGCTCGAAGTCTTTCCTCCATGCAAGCGCCATATTCTCCGCCAATTTTCTCTTTACGACATTATCTCGGATCACGACGAAACTCCAGGGTTGTGAATTGTGGGCTGAAGGAGCCCAGATCGCTGCGTCAAGAAGTCGTTCCAAAACATCATCTCCGATGGGGCTGTCTATGAACCTTTGTTTCACACTTCGCCTGCTTTTGGCGATCTCCAAAAAATTCGTCAAAGCGGTGACCCACCAGCACAGTATGATACTCTATTCTTTCTGCATGTTAACCTATTCCTCTACATGAATAGGAATGGAATGCTCATACAGAGTCCTGAAGCAGTTGGAACTACGATGTTTTCTCCACATCCCGTGGGAAGAGACTCCACAAAGGTTCCCACAATAGATCCAAGAAATGCTGCGAAGGGATTGACGAAGATCAACGCTGAGAAGAAGCTTGATAGGAAACAAGAGATTGACCCCTCGAAAGTCTTGTTACGATTGTACGGTATGGCATGTCGCCCGAATTTGATACCTACTAAAGAGGATACACCATCTCCTAGAGTTAGAACTGATATTGCTGCATAGTTCACGGGCTCTGGAAAAATGTTCACGGCGATCATTATCCCTACAGCGTAGGAGACTGGGCAAAGAATCCAGCCTGATGACTCATCTCCTCGAGCCGCCAGGCTAGTTATCTTTGTGATAACGGGAAGATGTTTTCCATGGAGTCTTAGATATTCTGAAATCAAGTAGAGGACCGTCGTAGAAAGCACTATCAAGGATAGGCCGGTCTTCCCTACAAGTTCCGTGAGAACTATTGTGGAGACTCCAGCTATGTGAATTAGTCTTCTAAGCGTCTCCAAGTCTTTTCATCTCGTTTAACCGATGTTATCATGCCTTTGAACATAATGTTGGTTATTACGTAAGGTTTTGATTTACAGCCTTAACATGGATATAGGAAGTTGTGATAGTGGAGCATCAAATTCTGCGTGAAATCAACAAATGTTTTTTTCAATCGTTCAAGTCGGTCCTTTAGATTGACCGCTTAATTGATGTTAGTAATCTCATGAGCTTGTTAATCTACTGTAAATGCCAGATTCTTGATGAGCATATATGTTGCTTCAGCAGTTTTGTCCACAAGTTCCTCGCTTAGTTTATCCACTGTGTCTGAGGATTGGTGATAATTTTCATATGGCCAATAGAGGAGCGTTGTCACGGGAATATGATTGACGTGGAACTCCCAGTGGTCGCTGTCTTCACATATTTTCATGCTGTTGACGTCTATTTTCACTTTATCTCTTAGTTCGGAGTTCATGATGGTGTTGCAGACGAATTCATGGAAGCTCTTGGGTTCAGACGCAACGGTTAGTCTCTCGCCCGCGCCGGTCATATCAAGATTAACTAATGCTTTGACGCTGTTGAGTAGACCACGTTCTTTCAAGTCATTGGCGTAGTAGCTTGAACCTGACAATAGGGGCTCTTCAGCTCCAAAAGCGATGAATTTTACTGTTTTCTTCGCTCCTTTCTTGATCAACCTCTTAGCTACTCTGAGCATCGTCTCGACGCCGCTTGCGTTATCATCAGCTCCGAACGAGTTGATTGCACAGTCATAGTGAGCACAGACGATTATCTCTTCGTCCGGTAAGTCTGTTCCAGGTAATGTTCCTATGACATTGTGAGAGTAGAGATCATTTTCTAACTTTCCTTCAACTCGCATCTTGACACGTACATGCTTCCCAGAATCGATCCAGTTCTTGATCTTGAGGTAATCTTCCTTGCCGATCATTAGGTATGGAGCTCTACCGAAGTTTCTACCCATCTTGGTTAGAGGCATCGATATCGCGGGACCGTCTGGAAAAGCGATGATATATCCTCTAACAGCGCCATCCTTGCCGACTACAGCATACTTGGGCCACTCAAACATTCCTTCGACGATGTATATGATCCCGGAGTAGACGAGTCTTCCTTCTACTCCACCTTTAGGAGTGTTATCACTGAATAACATCAGGCCAGGGTTTAGTTTCAGCCTTTCAGGTTCTAGGACTTCAAGTTTGGGTTTTAGCGTTGGTTTCCAGCTAACAAACTTGAATCTCTGTACAGCAACATTCAGTCCAATTTCCTTCATTTTGTTTGCAAGGTATTTTGAGGCCTTTCTTTCTCCCTCGGATCCCGCAACTCTTCCATCGATCCTGCGTGATAAATGATCTACAATTTCAAGCATTTGTTTCAGCCTCACGGAGTTCAGACAGTTTTATGGATATTTAAGAATAGCCACTTCAGATAGCAATGAAATTCGAATATGAAGCCTCTACTTTGACGTTGAGTCAGTTGTGTAAAGTCGTTTTCATGTCATGGAACAAATATTGGTATTAACCAACAAATCTTTCTTGCAAAAACAACATGTTCCGATTCAATTATTCTCTCACTTAAGAATTTCTCCAGCCAACTAACCCCAACACTTTTAAGACTTTTCGTGGAAAACGAGTCCTTGCAGTTGAATATTCTATGGAACTTGCATCAAAAAAATGCAAACCATGCGAAGGCGGAACGCTTCCCTTAGATCTTGAAGAAAGCAGGAGGCTACTTACGCAGATTCGGGGATGGAAACTTGAAAACAAGGCCATTCAAAAGAGTTTCAAGTTTAAGGACTTTGCAGAGGCAATGAGGTTCGTTAACAGAGTTGCCGGCTTGGCTGAAGAGGAGGGGCATCATCCTGACATTCACATCTCATACAATAGGGTGAAACTTGATTTGACGACACATGCAATAGGTGGTCTCTCAGAGAACGATTTCATAATGGCGGCAAAGATTGATAGATTGTAGATGTCAGATATTCTCTGGATCAGTTCGTTTCGCAATATTCATCAAGGCTTAGGTTATCACATAGGTTAACGTATGTTCGAATTTCTTAGAAGCCGCGGATGAAACAATCAAACCTAGATGAGGTATCTAAGATGAGTGTAGGTTACGATCAGGTTCTGAAGAACCTGAAGTCTTTGTCCGATCCTAAAGCAGTCGAAGGTATGATGCGATTTGGGATTAATCCAAAAAATGCGTATGGAGTATCGATTCCAAACCTCAGAAAGATGGCCAAGGAAATAGGAAAGAATCATCTCCTAGCTCAACAACTCTGGTCATCAGGTATACATGAGGCACGCATACTTGCAGGCATGATTGATGATTCAGAATTGGTATCCAAGGAGCAGATGGAGAATTGGGTGAAAGACTTTGATTCTTGGGATGTCTGCGATCAATGTTGCAGTAACCTTTTCGACAAGACTAAGTTCGCACATCAAAAAGCGGTTGAATGGAGCAAGAGACATGAGGAGTTCGTCAAAAGAGCGGGATTTGTCTTGATGGCTGCATTAGCGGTTCATGATAAGAAAGCCGGAGATCAAGATTTCCTGAAGTTCCTACCCATAATAGTAAGTGAATCTGTTGATGATAGAAACTTTGTAAGAAAGGCTGTTAATTGGGCTTTGCGCCAGATTGGAAAACGAAATCTCAAGCTGAATAAAAAGGCAGTTGAAACCGCAAGAGAGATTCAGAAACTAGAGTCAAGAAGTCCTAAATGGATAGCTTCTGATGCAATTAGAGAATTAACAAGCAAATCGGTTCGAGAAAAATTATAGAACCTCCATGGTCATAGTGATCACGAATGCGACAACACTTCCAGTCATAGATCTCCATATGTCGAGGAATCCTGTGATCTTAAGTGGAGGATTACCGACGGCCTAGAGCGTAGATTATCAATCCAACAATTAAAGTTACGAGTCCTCCGACTCCCCATCCCATCCAGGTCGAATGTAGAATCTCATTCAGATATTTCGCAAAGGCCACGAAGAGGAACATTGAACCTATCAGAGTGATAATGACCCCTGCAACCATTACCATAAGTTTCTTCACAATTCTTTGAACAATATCAGTGACATACGCCCTTAGTTTCTTATCCAGATTTGTTAGGAGTTTTCCAGTTATCTCCGAAGAGAACACTTGGATTATTCTCTCGAAAAATCCCGGTTTTGGTTCGGACATGTCTAGTCGCGCCTAGCCGCTGATGTCCCCCATAAGACGCCAAGCACTATTCCAGCCATTAAAATGAAGCCTGCCGACTCAAGCGGGCGCTTCCTGATCAGCCTTTCAAGGTCACTCATTGACCTCTCAGCCAGTTCTCTAACGTCACTGATCGTCTTCTCCAGATCATCAAGGCTCACCTTCGATTTTTCAGGCATCTTGCTTCAATCTCCGGTCATGTAAGTCACAACATCTAGTTGTATAGGTATCTTGCAGTGGAATAAGCTTGTTGTGGTTTTGTACATAGTTGGTCTCCTCTCCATGCAGTTTTATCATTAGATTTGAGGATCATCTTCAGAAACCTCTTGGAAGTCTAGGTAACTTGAAACCGTCGTTTTAGACAAATGCCATATTGGGTTTGAGTTTCAAATCCTTATAGGAGTATTCTAGTTAGGCAAAGTCACTGAAGAAGGGCTAGCCTGTGAGGGTTATCCATACGGCAGATCTCCACCTTGGAACGACCACGTATGGAACTGAGGATCCTTCAACAGGCTTGAACCGCCGAATCCAGGATTTCTTCGCTGCGTTTGACCAATGCGTGGACTATGCGATCAATAAGAAGGCTGATGCTCTGTTTCTATGTGGAGATACATTCAAAGACATCAGTCCGAGCTCAACGCTTCTCAAAATGTTTGCTAGCAGAATTCATAGACTTACTTCTGAAAAGATCAGAGTATTGATGCTTCTCGGAAATCATGATTCCCCCAAGACTGTCGGCAGAGCAGCCCCTCTCGAGGTATTCGATGAGCTGAAGCTTCCAGGGGTACACATATTCAGTAAACCTGACATCCATGATATTACGTCGCGTGATGGGGTGAAGTTTAGAGTTTTCGCTTTGCCGTACAGGCATCCAATTCACATAGCTGCCAAAATCGATAAGACCAAAGCAAGGAAAGTTGAGCTTAACACAAATGAACTTTTGGTGGCGTTTCAGGCAGAGATCAAGAGGAACATTGAGATCTTCACGAAGACAAGAAAAGAAGGGGCTCAAATCGGAATATTGGCAGCCCATTTGCTGGTCGAAGGAGCCCGAAGAGGAGCGGAAAGCGTCTACATAGTGGGCGCAGAGTTTGTCGTTCCCCTCAGAATGCTTCTGTCTGAGGCTTTCGACTTCATCGCCCTAGGACACGTTCACAGTCATCAAACACTAGCAAGCAAAGTTCCAACGGTTTACGCCGGATCGCTGGAGAGGATCGACTTCAGCGAGACAGACGAAAACAAGGGGTTCGTAGATATCACATACGAAGATGGGGCACTCGAATGGAACTTCATACCTGTCGAGACACGTCCAATGATTAAGCTAGAAGTGGACTGTACAAAAGCAGAAGACATTACTAAACTAGTAACTGGAAGGATTGAGAAGACGCCTGTCAAAGACGCCATAGTAAAACTTGTCTTGAAGATCAAACCCGAGACTCATATAGACTTGGACATTATTCACGAAAAGCTCGCTCTATCCTTCTGGCATCAAATAAACTTCGAGAAAATAGACGTTAGACCTGTTCAAGCAGTCAATAGTTGGCAAAGCCTTAACCCACATGAAACTTTAGCACATTACTTGAAGGCCTCGAAGCTATCTGAAGAAGACAAGATATTCGTGGGTAAGCTCGGTGACGAGATTGTTGATGAAGTGTTATCGGAGGCCGGTAAGGCCTGAATCTTCAAGCCATTGCCTTGAAGAACTTCAAGAGCTATGGATCCGAAACACAAACTATCGACTTAACGAACGTTGACGCCGTTGGAATAGGAGGCAGAAACGGTGCAGGCAAGAGTTCGCTGATTGAAGCTCTAACCTTTGCTCTTTATGGGAAAGCTACAGCGACAGAGATTCGAGAGCTAGGTGATGAAGCATTAATCAATGATAGAGCAAACGAAGCCTACGTCTCGGCCACGTTCGAAAAGGATGGTAATTCGTATACGGTTGAGCGGACGATTGGGCGGAAAGGAGTCGGAAAGGCTCGCCTCACATCCACCATACTATCTCAACCAATCGCAGACGTTAAAGCCGTCAATCAGAAAGTCAAATCAATTCTGGGCATGGATTACGAGACCTTCGTCAGCTCCACCGTCATCCGTCAAGAAGAGATGGATCGATTAACAGCCAAACCTCCCGCTGAACGAAAGGGGATTCTAGTCAACATCTTTGGGCTCCAAGCCTATGAGTCCATGAGAGAGAAAGCCCATGAGAAGGCATGGGAGATCAAGAATCAGATTGCAGGACTTGATGCAACCAAGAAAGCCCTAGAAGAAAGAATCTCCCAAGAAGAAACTACTAGGAAAAGGCTCAGCGAACATGAAGCCAAGATCATTCAGTTAGATGAGAGATACACGCGAACCGAAGCTGAGAAGGCGGAGGTCGAAAAGGAACTGGACGAGATAAGAGAGAAAAAGATCGAGTTTGACACCAAAAATGTTGAAAGGAACACACTTATTGAGCAATTGAAGACTGATGAGGAGAGTTCCAAAAACATTCGTAAACAAATACATCAAGCCAAAAGCGCGGAAAGAGAACTTGAGGTCATTAAGGACCGACTGAAAGAGAGAGCGAGACTTAACGACGAACTTCAGAAACTCATTCAACAAAGAGAGCAACTGAAGGTAACAGAATCGGAATGGCAACATAAGACAGAGGCTATCGAACGGAGGATCAAAGAGGAATCAGAGAATGGTCAGAAGATCAAAGAATACGCTATACCTGAATGTCCAATCTGCAAAAGGCCTCTCGATGAACCACATCGAAAGCAACTCCTAGAGGAGTATGAACAGAAACTTAGCAAGCTACAGAGGGAACGGGACCAAGCCATAAAGAATACCAGTGATGCTCACAGCATGCTTAACGAAAGAATCAGCCCAACAATCGAGAATATGCAAAAGGCTCTTGACGAATTGACTTCTCTTGACAGAAAGTTTGGTGAGTTAACTACAGCCGCTAGCCGCTTGCCGCAGCTAAATGAAGAAGCAGCAAAGATCGAAGAACTCGTCACACAGAGAAAGAATCGCATCGACGAACTTGAAGTCATACTTCTGAAACTTACCCCTGTGATCGAATCATTTACGGCGCTTAATGAGAAACGAAGGAAACTCGAAAAGGAACTGACAGTCATTCAGGATGATCTTGGAACAGAGAAAGCCCAGCGAAATCGTGCAAAGGAGGACCTAAGCGAAATTGAGCAAACCAAGATTAGGCGTGAAGAGATCAGTGATCAGATAGGCGACAAGGGAAGAATCAGGTGGGCCTACGAGTTCTTAGAGAGACAAGTATTTCACAAGGACGGTGTTCCTACAGCTCTCTTGATGGAAATCGTTCCAGAAATTGAGCAGGAAGCTTCCAAAATACTCAGAGACCTCTCCAATGGTAGGATGGACATCAACTTCAGATTTGGCAGAAAGACTAAGACGGGGAAGGTCACTGAGGAACTGATCGTTGAAGCCGTCGAACAAGGTCGTAGCCATCCTGTAAGCCGATACTCAGGCGGAGAAAGAATGCGAATCAATTTAGCCCTGCGTCTTGGTGTATCAGAAGTTGTTACTAAGCGAAGCGAGTACAAGGGTAGAATTGAAACCTTGATAATAGATGAGGGGTTCGGACCGCTGGACGAAGAAGGGAGAAGGGCCACGGTTGAAATCCTTCAAGCCCTGAGAGCACGATTCAAGAAGATATTAGTCATCTCTCACATCGACGATGTAAGAGAAGCCTTCGAGACTAGGTTAACCGTCACGAAACCGGTTGGAGGCTACAGTTCAATCAATGTTCTCTAGCAGTACCACATGTGGCTTAACATTCTCAAAGGACTTGCCCCCAAGAAATGTGAACCCAGAAGTATGTAAATCACATAGGGTTTCCGTATACTTTCCTATCTGAATATTACAAAAGTGTTGCAAGCGTTTCTTAGCGGTCAGCGATTCCACAAATAATCGCATGTAACGTAATCAGGGGTTGCTGTTCCGGATCAGTTTCATACCTACATCTTGATACCAAGATGTTTCAGTACCAAATCTCTATTTTCTGTCATATACTTCGGTTCTCCCACCAGTTTTATTGATCCATTCTCCATTATGAGCACACGGGTTGCCAATTTCATAGCGACCTCAAGTTTCTGTTCGACAATGAGCACACTAACGCCCGATGAATTGATGTGTTTTGTTACGTCAAGAACCGACTGAACCAGCAAAGGCATCAAGCCTTCAGTCGGTTCATCCATTATGAGAAGTTTCGGTTGAATTGCCAGTGCTCGACCGATAGCCAGCATCTGCTGTTCGCCACCACTCAGCGTTCCTGCGATCTGTCTTAGTTTCTCGCCTAGAACCGGAAACAGGTGCAAAGCTGACTCTATCGAATCTCGTGAGTGATCTGTCGCTAAGGCTCCAACAAGAAGATTTTCTTGAACAGTCAAATTAGGAAAGATTCCTTTGCCCTGTGATACATATGCGACTCCAAGTCTTGGGATCTCATGAGGCGCCATCGACGTTAAGTCTTTTCCATTGAATAGGATCTTTCCGGATCGAGGTCTTACCAGATTCATTATGGACTTGAGTGTAGTTGTCTTTCCAGCTCCATTTCGTCCGAGAATCGTCACGATCTCAGAATCGCCGACATTAAATGTTATGTCGTGTAGAACTTGGCTTTTGCCGTAGAAGGCGTTGACGTTTTCCAGGAGAAGCATTGTACTCGAACCCTTGTTTATCCTATCCCTAGGTAGGAGTTGATAACATTCTGATCTTGACTTATTTCGGGGCCCGATCCCTCAGCGATTATTGTTCCTTTGTCGAATACCGTTATTCGTTGGGCCAGCTCAAGAACAACCTCCATATTATGTTCAATTATCAGAATCGTCTTCTGCTTCGAGACTTCATGGATCAGGTCGACTGTCTCATCTACTTCTTTGGCCGACATTCCTTGGGTGGGCTCATCAAGAATAAGGAGACGGGGTTCGAGCGCCAAAGCAATCGCAATTTCCAATTTGCGTTGGTCTCCATGGGCTAAGGCATTTGCAGGAGTCGTAGCGTAATCTTGAAGTCTCACTTGTCTTAGGACCGATTCAACTTTTGACTTGACTCGATCATCTGAAAGCGATCCTAAATACTCTAGTTTGCCAAGAGTTCTTGCCTGAACTGGAAGCGTGACGTTGTCGAATACTGAAAGCTGGGGAAAGATGGATGTCAACTGGAAAGTATATCCTATGCCAATTCTCGAGCGAACATGTGAAGGTTCATTTGTGATCTCCTTGCCTCCAAAGAATATCTGACCTCTTTCAGGCTGCAGTATCCCGCATACTAGATTCAAGAATGTTGTTTTACCAGCGCCGTTCGGACCGATAATTGCTCGCAGTTCTGCCTCGGCAAGTTCGAAGTTTACGTTGTTGACTGCGACAAGACCTCCGAAGCTTTTTGTGAGGTTGCGTGTTTCAAGAAGAGGAGGGGTATCTTTCATGTTTGGCATAGTTCGAGCCTCCGAAGGCTGTCAACCGATTTCTAATGGTGCCTACAATACCTCTGGGGGCAAATCTGGTAACGAAGACTAG
>Ga0315268_10005269_pt1 | contig 13934 bp, 16 predicted proteins | sample C1_top_MG_FD_204535 | JGI IMG/M metagenome (GOLD analysis project Ga0315268, IMG submission 204535) | Sediment microbial communities from Yellowstone Lake, YNP, Wyoming, USA - C1_top | ecosystem: Environmental > Aquatic > Freshwater > Lake > Sediment | place: USA: Wyoming | collected 2017-08-01 | reverse complement strand
ATTGGTGAGCTTATGTATAAACTGGGCAATGCAGATATAATTGATCCTGGCTCACTGTCAAAAGACCGGGCGGTATTCGGGTGCACCGTAATACTTGAAAATATTGACGCTGGTGAAAGTATAGAATATCAGCTCGTGGGGCCTGATGAGTCGGATATTGAAAAAGGACGCATATCCGTTTCTTCACCTCTTGGGCGAGCCATTTTAGGAAAAAAATCGGGTGAAGAGATAGTATTGGATGCACCCGGCGGAAAAAGGTATTATGAGCTGGTTGAAATATTATGATTTTTAATATAGCCAATAAAGGCATGGCGGAGGTAATATTGTGGCAAGAATAACAATTGAAGACTGCATGAAGAAAGTGCCGAATCGTTTTTTGCTTGTTAACATGGTTGCAAAAAGAGTCCGGCAGATCCGTGAAGGATCTGAATATCTTGTCAGAGCCCCGAAGAATGAAGATATCGTTGTTGCATTAAGAGAGATAGCAGCAGGTAAAATCATTCTAAAAGAAGACAAGAAAAAGTGAATTTGATTAAAATTCCTTGCCGATAAGAAATAATACATACAAGGTGCTTAACAGGGCTGTTGGCAGAGCTTTGCACCGGTATGAGATGATATCCGATGGGGATCGGATAGTTGTAGGGCTGTCGGGCGGAAAAGACAGCCTGACGCTTTTATCGCTTCTTAAGGAACGCCAGGTTCGTGTGCCCGTTAAATATGAGTTGTTCCCTGTTTATATCGATCCGGGATTTGAGAGCGGATTCGCTGAAGAGCTTCGTACTTATTGTAATGATGCGGGGTTTGCACTAAGGATTGAATTTACAAATTTCGGGATTATAAGCCACAGTTCTTTCAATCGTGAAAATCCCTGTTTTTTATGTTCAAGATTGCGCAGGAAAAGGCTTTTTGAAATTGCAGGCGAACTGGGATGTACAAAGCTTGCTCTAGGTCACAACCAGGATGATATCATTGAAACCCTGTTTCTGAACATATGTTATGCAGGTGAAATCAGCACGATGACTCCCTGCCAGGCTCTTTTCAATAACAAACTTTTCATTATAAGACCGCTTGCCTTTGCCGGTGAAAATATTATCAGTCGTTATGCGAAAGATAATGGATTTCCTGATTTTGCGAACCAGTGTCCATCCGCAAAATTATCAAAAAGACGGGAGATGAAGGTTCTGTTGAAACAATTGTACATCAGCAATAAAAAAATAAGAGGGAACATTTTCAGATCGTTGAGTCATGTAAAAACTGAATACCTGTTGAAGTGAGAAGGGAAGAACGTGAATCGCAGATAGTGGATCGTGGATCGAACAACGAATCACGAACGACGAACAACGAAATACGGATTCAGGGCCGGCGGAAGAAAATAAGGGTGGAAATGAAAGATATCCAGAGCCAGCGGGATTACAGAAACATACCGATCAATAAGGTCGGCATTAAAAATATTCGTTATCCAATAACGGTTCTTGACCGGCGCAACAGCGTTCAGAATACAGTTGCGACTATCAACATGTATGTTGATTTGCCCCATAAATACAAGGGGACTCATATGAGCCGTTTTGTCGAGCTTCTTCACCTTTTCCGGCCTGAAGTGTCATTGAAAAACATAGCTGCCATATTAAATCAGATGAAAAAGCATCTAAATGCCGAATCAGCACATATAGAAGCTACGTTTCCATATTTTATCGAAAAAAAAGCTCCTGTCAGCAAGTCTCCGGGCCTTATGGATTATACATGCAGGATCATAGGATCGAGTCATCCGGGCAATAAAATTGATATTATATCGGAAGTAATCGTCCCGATTTCATCCGTATGTCCCTGTTCAAAGGAGATAAGCGAAAAAGGCGCCCATAATCAGCGGGGAGAAGTCAGGCTTTCCACAAGGTTCAAGAAATTCATATGGATGGAAGACATGATAGAGCTTGTGGAGACCTCAGCCTCCTGCGATGTCTATTCGGTTTTAAAGAGGGTAGATGAGAAGTCGGTTACGGAAAAGGCTTTTTCAAATCCCAAATTCGTTGAAGATATAGTGCGTGATATAGCAGAGAAACTGAATAAGGACGATAATATAACCTGGTTTTCGGTAAGTGCCGAAAATTTCGAGTCCATCCACAATCACAACGCCTACGCTCATATCACCAGTTCGTGATTCGCATGAGCGACCTGTAAGTTTTCCGGCTTTTTCAAATCCTGACACTTATTCTATAGTAAATGTCATAAATATGTTTCGTTTGGGTATGGGTGCGTATGCGATCCACAGGAATGATGACCTGCCCTTCGTCAATCCGCCATAGATCTTTGGCGGACATCCATGAAATCCGGGCAGCCCCGGAGGAGTTACTCCCACGAAGCCGTATATCGTCTCCGCCTGTACAATCTTTATTGTCTATTTGGGGGCGTCCTCGAAGATCTGTGACGAATTTTCTGCGGTTCGCATACGCACCCATACCCAAACAATTTGAACGAAATCCAATCGGAATATTATTCTGACAATCGCTATAATTGTCGAAGATCCTAACCACTGAAAATTAATATTTATATATTTTCATTGACAGAAAGCAAAATCCTATCATAAATTCCGTCGAACCATGCACGTTGAACCGTGAACCGATCAATTTAGGGAGGAGTAAGATCTCATAATGACAACCACCAGCGGCGGTTCGATCCGATGAATACAGTGATACCACGAGACCTGATTAAAAACCTGCGTCGGATCGTGGGCGAGCGCCATGTCGCCGAGTCCCGAACCGCCGCTGAACTATACTCCTATGACGGATCCCTTGCCAGGGGAGCGCCCGGGGCTGTGGTGTTTCCGGGCGATGCGGCCGAGACAGCCGCAGTCATCAAAGAGGCGACCCGGACCGGGGTGCCGTTTGTGCCGCGTGGATTTGGCACCAACCTGTCCGGGGGCACTGTCCTGCCCTATGGCGGGCTCACAATCTGCCTTGCGCGGCTCAACCGCATACTCGGAATCTTTACCAACCGACGCACGGCCGTGGTCCAGCCCGGAGTGACCAACCTGGAACTGCAAAACGCTTTGGCGCCGCTGGGCTTTTTCTACGCACCGGACCCTGCCAGCCAGAAGGTTGCCACCCTCGGAGGAAACGTGGGAGAAAACTCGGGGGGGCCCCGCTGTCTCAGGTATGGGGTCACTACAAACCACGTGATCGGTCTGCAAGTCATTCTTGCCGACGGGCAAATCCTGCACCTTGGTTCAGCGGCCTATGATCCTTCCGGATACGATCTGCGGGGATTGCTCATCGGCAGCGAGGGAACCTTGGCCGTGGTGACCGAGATCACCGTGCGCATCATGCCCACGCCTGAAAAGGTGATCACCCAGCTGGCGGTTTACAACGACGTGGCCGATGCGGCCCGGTCGGTGGCCGATATCATCGCCGCGGGGATCGTTCCGGCCACACTGGAGATGATGGACGCCCGGATCATCCAGGCGGTCGAGGACAGTTACTCTTGCGGCTACCCGCGAGATGCCGCAGCCGTTTTGATCATCGAGGTGGAAGGACCAGCGGTCGGGCTGGAGGAGCAGGCGCGAAACATCCGGGCGATCTGTACGGCCAACTACTGCCGGGAAATCCGCGATGCCGCCACGGCTGCGGAACGCAACCGATTGTGGGAGGGGCGCCGCGGGGCTTTCGGAGCCGTGGCCCGGCTGGCCCCAAACTACCTGGTCAATGACTGCACTGTGCCGCGGACCCTGCTGCCTGAGGCACTGGCCCAGGTGGCCACCATCGTGAAAGCCCACGGTTTTGTTCACGGCAACGTTTTCCATGCCGGTGACGGGAATCTTCATCCCCTGCTTCTCTTCGACTCGCGTGACGCCGGCCAGCTCAAGCGGGTCCACGAGGCGGGATGGCAGATCATGAAGACCTGCGTGGCCCTGGGTGGCACCATTTCGGGTGAACATGGCATCGGACGAGAAAAAATGGAGGCCATGCGGCTGGTCTTTTCCGATGAGGACATAGATGCCCAGCGCTCTCTTCAGGATGCCTTTGACCCGACCCATGTGGTTAACCCCGGAAAAATATTTCCTGATACCTCCCAGCCCTTTGCCTTCAAAGACCAGGCTGCCTGGTTCGGGCCGGGCGACCTGCTGACATCTGCGGAAAAAGGGATAGCCGAACAGGTTCAACAGGCCTTGACTGCGGGTCAGGCTCTTGTGCCGAGAGGCAGCGGTTCTCTGGGTGACTTCGGTAATTTGCCCGCCCGTCCCGTCCTGCCTTTGAAGACCGATTCTCTTTGCGCCCTGCTCGATCCGGATCCCTCCAACCAATATGTCACTGTCGGGGCCGGGATGACCCTGGGCGATATTCAGAAGGCCCTGGCTCCCCATAACCAATGGATTGCCCTGCGACCGGCCTTTGATCTGCTGCGGCGTACCATCGGGGGGATAACGGCAATGGGGGCCTGCGGACCCGAGCGCATCGCCTATGGCGCACCGCGTGAGCTGCTGTTGGGGCTGCGTTTTATAGATGGTCGCGGCCGGTTGATCAGTGCCGGTGGCAAGGTCGTCAAAAATGTGGCTGGCTACGATATGACCCGCCTTCTGGCCGGTTCGGCCGGAACTTTAGGCCTGATCACCCGGGTGACCCTGCGGACGGCCACCTGTCCGCAGAGCTGTGCCGCTATTTCCGCCACCGGCACGCTGGATGCCTGCGCAAACCTGGCCACGTCGGTGCTCGGATCCCATCTCGGAGCGGTGCTTGCTGCAGCCGAGTCCGAAACCGGCAACACGTGCTGGCGACTGCACCTGGGCTTTGAAGGCTTCAGGGAAACCGTGGTTTTCCAACTGGCCAAGGCCAAGGCCCTGTTGGCCGGAGCCGGTTTCGGATCTGAGCGTACCCACGATTACGACGTATGGAGCGGGCCCTTTGCCGGACTGTATACGGCAATCGCCGGCCATCCTTATGCCCTTCGCGCCGGGACGCCGCCGGACCTTGTGGCGGCAGCGGCCCAGCTCATAGCCCGGCAGGGACCGGCCGTGCCGATACTGGTCGATTTCGGGTGCGGGCGGATCCTGGCGGGAATCGATCTAATGACCGACGATTCGTGGAAAGAGTTGGGCCGGCGGATCCATGAACTGGAAGGCCACGTCGCTCTGGAAAAAGCTCCGGATGAATTCAAGCAACGCAACGATGTGTTCGGGCCGCCGCGGCCGGAATGGAATCTGATGCACCGGATCAAGGCGGTACTTGACCCCAAGCACCTGTTTTCTCCGGGTCGCATGCCGGGTCGAGTGTAGAAAATTGCCGGGCAGTATTAGAAACGACAGAGGATGCTGGAACGACCATGATCCGAACAAGTAGATTGGGGAGATAGAATCTTTAGACCATGAGCATATCCGCCTACTACGACGCCATCGCCCAATGCAACAGGTGCGGCTTTTGCCAGGTAGCCTGTCCGATTTTCCGATCCACCGGCAACGAGTCGGGGGTGGCCCGGGGCCGGTTGGCCCTGCTGCGGGCCCTGATCGAGGGCCGCCTTCAATGGAGCCAGGAACTGGAGGAGCCGCTTTACGATTGCCTACTTTGCGGAGCCTGCACGAGCAACTGCTTTCCGGCGATTCCCACCTCGGATCTGGTGATCAAGGCACGATCGGAATACCTTGATACCGTCGGGCGCAAGTCCATTCACCGCCTGCTGTTCGACAAGCTGTTGCCCTATCCCCGGCGGCTGCATCTGGCGGCCCGGGCCGTGGCTTTGGGGAAAAACAGCGGTGCGAGCGAGCTGGCCGGCGCTTTAGGACTTTTGCGCATCTTCGGCCATGATTTTGCCCGTGCCGAGAAGATTCTCGGCCGATTTCCGGCTCAACCGCTGCGGACGCGTTTCAAGCCCGGAGTTTACCGGGGGCAGGGTCACCACCTTAAACTGGCTTATTTTGTCGGCTGCGGGATCGATACAGTCAGCCAGGCGGCCGGGCAGGCCACCCTGGCTCTTCTGAGGCGCTTTTCCAGCAGCGTTCACCTGCTGGACAACAACTGCTGCGGACTACCGGCATGGTCCTACGGAGATCTTGCCGCTGCCCGCAACCTGGCTGCCCGGAACCTGCCGCTGCTCGACGAGGGCCGGTTCGACGCAATCATCACAGACTGCTCGAGCTGTACCTCCTTTATAAAAAAATACTCCCTGCTTTTTACCGATAACGATCCTTCCCGGGACAAGGCCCGGGATGTGGCGTCCAGGACCAGGGATGTAGCCGAATGGCTGGCGGCCGAGGTCATCCCTTTTTCCAAAACACTGGAGGGAAAGCGGATCACCTTCCACGATCCCTGCCATGCCTCGCGGGGCCAGAGGATCATAAAGCAGCCACGCGATCTGCTGCGGCAAATACCGGGCGCCGAGTTCGTGGAAATGCCCGAGGCGGACTGGTGCTGCGGAGGAGCCGGCGCCTACGCTTTGTCGCATTTTGACCTGGCCATGAAGGTGCTGGACCGCAAAATGGAAAACCTCAAAAAGACAGGGGCCGACGTGCTGGTGACCACCTGTCCGGCTTGCACCATCCAGCTTTCCTATGGGGTGCGGCGGCATGGTCTGAACGTCAAGGTGCAACATCTGACAGAGGTAATATAGTAAAAAAAGGATTCAAGCTTAAACTCTCATTTGGAAGCAGCGTATGCGTTCCCGTATCCGTTCAGATGCACTTTCCCGTAGGCAAGCTCCTCCTTTTTATGGGGCGGCTTTTGTTCATCCGGATATCCAACCCCGATCATGCACTCCACTGTTAAGTCTGACGGAATGTTTAAAATCTCTGAGACATACGCCGATGCGGTTTTGGAAGCGTCGTGCATCCTTTTTCTTACCTGGACCCAACAGCTCCCGAGGCCGATTGATTCAGCGGCCAATTGGATAAATACGGCGGCAATTGATGAATCTTCAACCCATACATCGGTCTTTTTCGGATCTGCGCAAACCACGATCGCCAGTTGGGCGTCTTTTAAAAAACCCGATCCATGTTCTCTGGCTTTTGAAAGCTTCTCCAACAGGTCTGTCTTTGAAACAAGAACAAACTCCCAAGGCTGAAGTCCCCTGGATGAAGGCGGCCGAAGCGCCGCCTCAATCAGGATATCGATCTTCTCAGCCTCAACCCGTTTTTTTTGAAATTTCCGAATGCTTCTTCTTTTTTCAATTAGGGGAATAAACATAAAAACCTCCTCAAGTTTTTAAATAAATCTACGCGGTAAGTTCTGTTATTTTTCTATTATATTCGGGGCTCAGTGTCAAAGAGAAGATTCCACGTCCTCAACAGTAAGCGAGCTCTCCGCAGTTTTATAGTTTTATTTTGCTTCCTTGGGTATATTTCATGTATGATGCATGCTAGGGAACAAAAGAAATTAGGTCACAGGGGGACATCAATACAATGCCACGGAAAGGAATTTTTCTATGAAGTTGAAATTAGTCATTCTGTCCTTGTCGATCTCAATCACCGCCGCTTTTTTTTCACCCTGTTTTGCCGCGCTTGAATGGAGCGTTCTAAACCGGTTACAGATAGATACGTCACCCGTCGATGTTGCGGTTTCTCTGAATGACAAATGGGTGTTCGTGCTCAATGACCGGGGCGAGGTTCTTGTCTTTTCGAGAGATGGCAGCTTGAAAGAAAAAATTCAGGTCGGCAAGCACATCGATCAAATCAAGGTCGGCCCGAGAGAAAATCTCCTCTACTTAAACAGCCGCAAGAACAAAACAGTTGATATTGTCGAATTCGACTTCATCCAGAACATCAATACGGCTGATTCCCCCTTTAAGGGGCCTGCAGATGCACCGGTTGTCATTGCTGTTTTTACGGATTTTGAATGACCTTACTGCGCGCAGCTTGTGCCGCAACTCGAGCAGGTGTTCGAGCTATATCCGAAAGCCGTTAAGATAGTGTTTAAAAATTTTCCGCTTCAAACCCATACATATTCCATTAAGGCTGCGACCGCAGCATTGGCCGCTGAAGACCAGAGAATGTTCTGGGAATTCCACGATCTGCTTTTCAAAGATTTTAATCAGCTCAATGACCAGAAGATAAAAGAAATAATTAATAAGCTTGGATTGAATGAGCAGGAATTCGAGAAGAAGATGAGTGATCCCCGAATCGTCAAAAAAATCCAACAGGATATTATGGATGGTATCAATGCAGAGGTTAGGAGTGTCCCCTCGGTTTTTATCAATGGGAAACTGGTTAGAAACCGGTCAATGGAAGGATTCGTTGAAATTATAGATAAGGAGTTGAGCAAAGCGCGAAAAAACAGGTAACTCGGTAATGGGGTTGGGCCAATCGCAGCGGCTTGGATTTTCTATAATAAAGTGAATTCAGCCGCCTATCACACCGTATAATCTTTTTGATATTTTTTCCGCGGAATTTCCGTTTGAATTGGTCATTATTACAAATTCATATAACCTTCCATCCCTGCCTTTGATATATCCTGCTCTTGTGCTGACCCCTGTAAGTGTGCCTGTTTTAAAATACTCGTTGCCGTTATGTTTCATTAAATCCATATGAGGCTCAAATGCCGCCAGAATTTTTAAAAAGCTTTTTGCAGAAATTCTGTTTTCTCTGGAAATACCGGAACCTTCGACTATTGTCAGATCAGCTATTTTGAGAATATTAGCGGCGTAATCCGATATTGCCAAAACTCCTTTATCGAGAGTTCCGGGCGGACCGTTAATTTTTGCGCTTATTGCAAGAACAATCTGATTTGCTATAAAGTTATTTGAATGTAAAAGGAGCCTCGATATAATATCTTCCATCGAAAAGGTATATAAATATTTTAATATAAGCCTGTCGGTTTCCTGCCGAACAGCACCTACCATTATTTTACCTTTTGGTTTAATTCCTTCTTTTTCTAAAAAATAAGACAAAAGGTGTCCTGCATACAGAGTATTTTCATTCTGCTCGGAGGAGAGCAAAATTCTGCCCGCTTTTATTGAAGATTTATTGATTTTTGTTAAAGCAAAAGGCAGTAAGGGGGTCTGGGGCTCAGCGCTGACGGGTTTCCCTTTCAAAATGTCGAAGTTAACGGTGTTGAAATTGGCACAAAGGGCTCCGTTTGGAGAATCATAGGGTTCCAAAGATGATGTTACGCCAGGTATTTTTGTCGGTTTAAAATATGAATCATCAAGAACCACATCATTTATATATTTAACTCCGGATCCAAGAGTTTTTGATATTTCAATCAGTATTTCGGATGTTAAAAGGGGGTCTCCATAGCCTTTAACCTTGAGGTTAGAGTCCTTGTCGATGTAAAATTCGGTTGGAAATCTGTAATCGGTACCAAGGTAATGAAACGCTGCAAGGGATGTCAGGAGTTTGAGGGTGGAAGCCGGGATCAGCTTTTTGCCGCCATTTTTTTCATAAATGATTCTGCCGTCAGGGTCTGCAACGACTATGGCATCATTGTCACCGACCAGCTTCCCAAGAACAGACAGATTATCTCCTGCCGGAAGATTTTGAGCGACAAGGGATAAGCAAAAAAAAGAAAAGATGAAGCATGCCAAAAAATATTTCAGTTTATTCATTATAAGATTACCGGGTTTGTGTATTTAATTTATCGAATATCAAAACAGTGAATAGTCGATAGTGAATAGTAAAAAAAGGGTTCAATCCGCCATACTGTTTGGCGGAAAGGATTCGAGAGTTCACCCTGTTGAATCGGTCCTGTCGTCTCGCATACCGAGAATTCAACAGGATTCAAGGGCATCTTCCTTATTTCCCTCGCGCCTCACGCCTTACGCCTCTCGCCTCGCTATTTGCTTTCAACTATGAGAGTGACAGGTCCGTCATTTACCAGGGAAACATCCATCATTGCGCGAAACATCCCCGTCTGGACTTTAACCCCCTTACCGCGTATTTTTTCGACGAATTTTTCATAAAGTTCATTCGCTTTTTCCGGTTCTGCAGCATCTATAAATGAGGGCCGCCTTCCTTTGCGGCAGTCGCCCAGAAGAGTGAACTGAGATACCACAAGCATTTCACCTCCGGTATCAAGGATCGATCTGTTCATCTTGTTGTTCTCATCTTCAAATATTCTTAAATTCAATATCTTATCTGCAATAAAATCGATATCGTTTATTGTATCTTTTTTCGCAATACCAAGAAGAATAAGGAGGCCTGCACCTATTTTACCAATGATATTACCATCAACCGTGACTGAACTTTCCTTTACCCTTTGGACAACTGTTCTCATGATCAGTTACCTCTTATGAAATTAATGGGACCAAGGGCTTAGAGAATAAGCAGAGCGGTGATAATTAGTCAAGAATGAATAATAAATAATGATGGGCTCTTTAAGCGTCCGTCAATCCCGATTATTCCTTAAATATTGTTTTTGATTGCGATTGAGTTTTTTGTTATATTATGAAAAAGTTGTTTTGGCTTGTATTGAGCGATTTTTTTAAAAATAATTGAAGTTTCTCCATTTATTGAGGGGGTCAGAAAATGCCGGCAAAGAAAGAAAAAACTATTTTCAATATTTTTGAAGGATTAAATGACTCAGAAAAAAACAGTATATTATCTCTCGGGCAGGAAGTTACGTATAACAAAGGAGCGTCAATTTTAATTGAGTCTGTCAGGACATCCGATATATATATTATATTGGAAGGAAGAGTGAGCATTGATATCGGATCTGTAAGTTTTGACAAGGGAATCAGAGCAAAAATACAACTGGCTGTGTTAAGACAGGGCGATATATTCGGGGAAATGGCTTTTTTGGAGAACCAGCGCCGAACAGCTAATGTTACTGCTATTGATAAGGTAATGGTAATAAAAATTGAGAGAAACAATCTATTGGGATTGTTTAATAAAAACAACTATATCGGATATATTTTCATGCGGAATCTCTCGTTTATTCTGTCTCAGCGACTTGAAGATACGAACTTTATGCTGCGTGATGATATTAAAAGATTTTCCTGAAACAAAACAGCACGCGCATTTCCCGCTGCTATTGGTTGTTGACGAAAAGAAAAGAACACGAAGGAGAAATATAATGAAAAACACTAACTCATTGATATATTGTGCTTTTGTGATTTTTCTGTCGCTGGTTTTTTTCGGGTGCGCTATCGGAACGACAAAGGTGAGTGTTAATCACGCTCCAATTATCAAGATTGAGAGTAAGAAAGAAGGAAATTTACTTGTAAAACGCTTTACGGACAAGAGACCTGTTACCGCCTTTATCGGCAACAAGCGTAACGGATATGGAATGGTTGTTGGAAATATTGGCCTTCAGGATGGTATATTACTTGAAGATTTGCTTACACAGTATTTTGCTGAAGCTCTGAGGGAAGCGGGATATAATGCGGTTATCGATAAGGATAGGCAGCAGTTTCCCCAGCAGAACATAAAATTTGATGCTGTAATAGACGGTCAGATTGTTGAGTTCTGGCTGGATCTTTACATGGCAGTATGGCACAGAGTAGGGGTTGTAATAAGAGTGCTTGATCCAGACAGCAATAAGGTTTTATGGGAAAATATCATGGAAGGAGCCGAAAAAAGAGTTCTTTGGATCGGAGCAACCGGCGAATATGAAAGGATAATAAGGGAGGCTTTAACAAAAGCACTTAACAGGGCTGCGGAGGAGTTTGCTTCGGACAGATTCCAGCAGGCCATAAAAAAGTGATACCGCATTTTGAATTTCTGACCTAATACCAGAAGGTTTTTATCAGGCACTATTTAGCTTCCATCCGGAAATGTCTCTGTTGTAAGATTGTTGCACAAGCATTCAACCGAGTATTATACAACAGACTAATTTTATTGACTGAAAGTGAATCCGGTGCCGGAAAATAGTAAGTTTAAAAAAAATTTAAAATCTGTTGCCTCTTTATTGGGTAAGGCTATTGTTATTGCCCTTATCGCAACTATTGTTCCTGTTATCCTGCTTCGATGGATTCCGCCTGTCACATCTTCATTTATGATACAAAAATGGATTACTTCCTTGCAGTCGGACCGCAAAGAATATAAAATTAAATACAAGTGGACTTCATGGGACAAGATATCCCCGAATGCCGGAATAGCGGTGGTTGCCGCTGAAGACCAGATGTTTCCTGAACATTATGGCTTTGATCTTGATTCTATTTCAGATGCCCTTGAAAAACATTCGAGAGGGAAGCGTTTGCGTGGCGCAAGCACCATTTCACAGCAGGTCGCAAAAAATCTTTTTTTGTGGTCCGGCAGGAGTTTAGTCAGGAAAGGCTTTGAGGCTTATTTTACAGTGTTAATAGAATTGATATGGCCGAAACGGAGAATACTGGAGGTTTATCTGAATATTGCCGAATTCGGAGATGGAATATACGGAGTTGCAGCTGCAGGCGAAGCTTTTTTTAAAAAATCCCCTTCAAAGCTGAATCCTTCAGATGCGGCTCTTCTTGCAGCTGTTCTTCCAAATCCGGTCAAACTTAAGGAAGACAGGCCATCGAATTATGTAAACAGCCGCCGTTTGTGGATTCTTCACCAGATGTCTCAACTGGGTGGAGCGGATTACCTTAAGAATATTTAATCCTTCAAATATAAAAGACTGGATTTCATATTTTTTAAATAAAAAGCAGAAAGGCAGTTCTATGGAAAAGTTTAAATCTTTTTTAAAAACATCAATTATCGGCGGTGTTGTAGTAATTCTCCCCATGTTTATATTTATCATGGTTTTCAAATGGTTATTCGGATGGGTTACGGATATCATTCATCCTTTAACCGATGTCATAGTTACAAAGTCTAACATGAGCAAGCTTATTGCGGATGCGCTTGTGATTGCGGTTATATTGATAAGCTGTTTCATAATCGGAATAATTGTCAAAACTAAAATCGGGAAATTCATACATGAAAATCTTGAAAGCAGGATACTGAAAATTACTCCGGGATATGGCACTATCAAGGAGATTGTGATGCAGCTTATCGGGAAAAAATTTCCCTTCTCCTCGGTTGCTCTTGTAAGAATATTTGAGAATGATACTCTTGTTACAGGCTTTGTTACGGATTCTCATCCTGACGGAAGTTACACGATATTTGTTCCTACAGCGCCCAATCCGACATCCGGGTTCATATATCATCTGAAGGGGGAATTCGTTCATCATGTTGATATCCCTATCGAAGAAGCAATGAGATCGGTAATCACATGCGGAGCCGGATCAAATAAAATTCTTAAGGTTTATCGGGAAAATATTGCAATCAGAAATCAATAAGGACTTATCCTTTACCCTTCCTATACCCGGCCTTAAACGGCGGGGCCTGGCGTGAAAAAAGACGGGTACCGGAGCTGTTGATTCAGTACGATTCACTTACTGCGCTTGTTCGTTATATTTTTTTTCAAATATTATCTTTTCTTCTTCTGTTATTTTCCCCAGCTCAACCAGAAGGTTGCCGACACCGTCTTGCCGCAGCGCGTCAATTTTCATGATTGATTCGGTTCTTCTGTCCGTCATATTGAAAAAAGTGTATTCTAATGAAGGCTCGGATTTTTTCAGCATATAAAATTTTTTGCCTTCAAAAAGAAAATGATGGTCTAAGACAAAATACACACCATATGCCAGTAAACCTAAAAAAATATATTTTTTAATAGTTTGCAACACAGATAGTCCCTCCATATTCTTCATCCGTTTGTTAAGCATTTATCACTTAAGGGTTTTGTGGTCAATATTGGGTTGAACTTATTCCGGGCGGTATGTATTATCAGGTTCAATCAGGCTATATTCTTTCTTATAGACAACCTCTCCAGGAATGAAAGGATACAAAATCATGTGCGATACTTTCGTGGTTCTACCTCCGGCAACTATTGATGGTTCGGTCATATTCGGGAAAAACAGCGACCGGGAGCCTAATGAAGCCCAGGCGCTTGAATTTCATCCGGCCGGATTTTATCCGGATAAGCGACAGTTGGAATGCACTTATATCAGGATTCCTCAGGCTAAAGAGACTTTTGGCGTGCTGCTTTCCCGCCCTTTCTGGA
>Ga0315268_10005268_pt1 | contig 13936 bp, 8 predicted proteins | sample C1_top_MG_FD_204535 | JGI IMG/M metagenome (GOLD analysis project Ga0315268, IMG submission 204535) | Sediment microbial communities from Yellowstone Lake, YNP, Wyoming, USA - C1_top | ecosystem: Environmental > Aquatic > Freshwater > Lake > Sediment | place: USA: Wyoming | collected 2017-08-01 | reverse complement strand
GTGCTGGCACAGGAAGCTCACCCGGAGCTGTTCGCGCCTCTGACCACCTTCGACATCGGCGAACGCATCGCGCTGATCGTCGTGTTGATCATCGCGATCTGCGGGTTGCTCTACGCGGGCATGCTCGTCAAACAGGTAAAGGGGGCTGAGCAGGGTACCGCCCGCATGCAGGAGATCGCGTCTGCCGTTCGCGAAGGCGCCAATGCCTATCTGGGCGCTCAGTTCCGTAAAATCGGGCCCCTGATCATTTTGATCACGCTGGTCCTGTTCTGGACGAAGCACGAACATCCCATCTTCGCATGGGGTCGCGCCGGCGCGTTCTTCGTCGGCTCCATTTTCAGTTGGACGGTCGGCTTCGTCGGCATGCGCCTGGCTACCACGGGGAATCTGCGCGTGGCCGCGGCCGCGAAGCGAAGCTACGGCGAGGCGATGCAGCTCGGGTACCGCACCGGCACCATCACAGGTATGCTCACCGATGGCCTTGGACTGCTCGGCGGCACGACCATCTTCCTGATCTACGGCGAGCAGGCTTATGAGGCGCTGCTGGGCTTCGGTTTCGGCGGCACGCTGCTGGCGCTGTTCATGCGTGTCGGCGGCGGCATTTACACGAAGGCGGCCGACGTCGGCGCTGACCTGGTCGGCAAGATCGAAAAGGACATCCCCGAGGATGACCCCCGCAACGCGGCCACGATCGCCGACAACGTGGGCGACAACGTCGGCGATTGCGCCGGTATGGCGGCCGACATCTTTGAGAGCTACGAAGTGACGATCGTAGCAGCCATGATCCTGGGTCTAGCCAGCTTCGGGCACAAGGGCGTGATCTTCCCGCTGCTGGTTCGCGGCATCGGCGTGCTGGGTTCGATCATCAGCACATATACGGTAAAGGCCGGTCCGAGCGACACCTCCGACACCGCCCTCCATAGCGTGCACCGCGGCTTTTGGATCGGTTCTCTGATCTCGATCGCCGGGTTCGTGGCTCTGGGTTTTGCCTACCTGCACTTCAAACCCGTTTACTTCGACCAGTACCCGATGGCGCGATCAGGCTATCACCTCAACGCCAGCAACGAGATCATCGGGGGCTGGTACATGCTCGGCGGCACCGATATCCGACCGTCGCTGACGTGTCTCATAGGCGTATTCCTGGCGGTGGCGCTGAACAAGGTAACCAGCTACTTTACACATACCTCGCACGCCCCCGTGAAATCGCTGGCCCGCTCCTGCCAGACGGGGCATGCGACGAACATCATCCAGGGATTTGCGGTCGGTTATGAAAGCACGGTGGTGGCGATTCTCGTCATCGCCATCGCCATCTTCCTGTCGGTCCTCTGCTACTGGGGCACGCCCGCTGTCTTCATCGCCTACGGCGTAGCCATGACGGGCATCGGGATGCTCACGTTGACTGGCAACACAATCTCGATGGACGTGTTTGGCCCGGTCGCTGACAACGCCAACGGCATCGGGGAGATGGGCTATGACAAGGAAGAGATGGAGAAGGCGCAGCCCGGCAGCTACAAGCGGGCGCGGCAGATCCTGGCCGACCTCGACGCCGTCGGCAACACCACCAAGGCCGAAACGAAGGGCATCGCCATCGGTTCGGCCGTGATTGCCGCCGTGTCGCTGTTTGCGAGCTTCATCGCGGTGATTGCGGTGGGAAGCGAGGACAAGCTCAACTCGATGACCGAAGTCCAGTACAGGTGGTTTGCCGGCAAGCTCACGGTCGCCGATCCGATCGTGCTGATCGGTTTCCTGATCGGCGGCGCAGTGCCTTTCCTCTTCAGTTCGATGCTGATTCGGGCGGTCGGCCGGGCGGCGTTCTTCATCGTGAAGGAATGCCGCACCCAGTTCCAGGACAAGGAGATCTGGGCCGGAACCAAGAAGCCCAACTACGGGCGCGTCGTCAATATCTGCACGAACACGGCTCAGCGCGAGCTGATCGGTCCAGGCTTCCTGGCGATCCTCGCCCCGATCACGGTTGGGTTCCTGCTTGGCCCGTACGCGCTGGGCGGCTTTCTGGCGGGCATGATCCTCACGGGTCAGCTCCTGGCCGTATTCATGGCCAACGCCGGGGGCGCATGGGACAACGCCAAGAAGATGATCGAAGACGGCATCTACGGCGGGAAGGGCTCGGAGGCTCACAAGGCCTCCGTCACCGGCGATACCGTCGGCGATCCGCTAAAGGACACGGCCGGTCCGGCCATTAATCCGCTGGTTAAGGTCATGAACATGGTGAGCCTCCTGGGTCTGGGGCTGGTTCTCGCGAACAACGTCGTCGGCGTTCGCCCTGATACCCGCGAAGGCAGCACGGAGGTGAACTGGGCGCATAATCTGGCAACCAACCGCGGAACGGGGGCGCTGGTGGCCATAGTCTCACTGGTGCTCATCGTCTGGGCGGTCTGGCAGTCCAAACGTGAAAGCAAGGAAATGCTTGAAGTCGACGCCGAGCTGAAGAGGAGCACCGAAGCCGTCCCGGTCGGCAAATGAGGATGGATGTGCGGTTCACGAGGCACGGCCCGCGGGTCGTGCCTCTTTTTTTGTCGCGGCAATCACTCGCAGTAGAATCGCGGTTTGCCGGTGGGTGCCAGTGGAGCTCGATGCACACAATCTCGCGCGGCGTCTGCGCGGAACACGCGTGCCTCTGTGGCTCAAGCTTGCCTACACCCTGTTCCTTGCCGCGCTGGTGCCGATCTACTGGCGCGAATACGGCCCGAGCGTCTTCCTCTGGTTCTGCGACATCTCGCTGTTTCTGGTGCTGATTTCGCTCTGGTTTGAGCTGCCGCTGCCGGCGAGCATGGCGGCGCTGCTCGTGCTGCCGGATGTGGGGTGGATCGTTGACTTGGTCGCGAGGCTGTTGTTCGGCGTGAGCATCGGCGGGTTCGCCAGCTACATGTTCGACAGCTACTGGCCGCTATACGTGCGGCTGGTGTCGCTGTTTCACCTGTGGCTGCCGGTGCTGCTGATCTGGCTGATCTGGCGGCTGGGCTACGACCGAAAGGCCATCCTCGCCCAGAGCATCCTCGCGTGGATCGTGCTGGCCTGCTGCTACTGCTTCACCAGCCCGCAGGACAACATCAACTGGATCTTCCGCCCGGCCCGCGAAGATCGGCCGATGGAGCATCCGCTGCTGTATTTCTGGGCGGTGATGGCGCTGCTGCCGGTGGCGGGGTTTGGGGCGATGCATCTGCTTTTCCGGTGGCTGTTCAAATCGCCGCACGGAGAGGCCGGGGGCAGGTGAGATATCGCTCGGGAAAGGCGGGCGAGTATGCCCGCCTTACGCGACTGCGTGACGGCGGCTGAAGCCGCCCCTCCGCCGCGAACTCATTGAGCCGCCGGCTCGCCAACGGCTTCGCCGCGTTTCTGCGCCGCCTGCTCCTGCGGTAAGTATGTGCCGTAGAACGGCGCGTTGGAGTCAAGCCAGAGGAGAATGCGCCGGCGGTCTTCATCGGCGATCTTCAGCGGGCGGTGTGTCGCGTCATCGAGAACGGCCGAAAGCGGGCTTGTGTCGGCGCTGCCGTGGCCGGGGCGCGTGACCGTGCCGTCGATGCTCTTCTCGCCCCACTCGTTCCACCGCACGAACGGCCGAAGGCTGTTGTACGACCGGCTGAAGGGGCTCTTGGGGACCGCGCCGCCGCTCAGAACTATCGTCCCCTTTCCATCGCCACTCGAACCGTCGTGACATGGCACGCAGGCGAGATCGAGCACCGGCTGCACCAGGCGTGGATAGCTGAGGGGGCGGGTTCCATCGGGCCCGCCGGCCAGCCGAGAGGGCTCTCGCCGTAGCGCGGCCGTCTGTTTCGCTGAAAACACGCTGCCCGGGCCCTCGTGGCAGCCGACGCAGCCGCGCCGTTCGCCGGCTTGCAGGTAGGTCACGCTGCGCATGGTCTGAATCGCCCGCCCTTCCGCGTCCACCGCCTGGAAATAGATCGGCTTGCGAGCGGGAGCGCGGAAGTAGGCCGATCCGTCCGCTTCCACCGGCACGGTGCCCAGCAGCATGCGGGCGCTCTCGGCGTTGGCGTAGCCGATGCGCGGTTCGTTGGCCACGTGCGTCGTCTTGGGCAGCACCTGGAAGATGCGCAGCTCCTTTACCGCCCGCCCTGCCGGCAGCGCATGAAAGCTCCGCCGCACGTCCGTCAGCATGAACTCGCCTTCATCGCCCATCGTGGGATCCAGCGAACTGCGCACGACCGGCGGCGCGGGGCGGGGCGCAAGCGGAATCGGATACATGCACGCCACGGCGTCGGCGCGGTAGAGCAGCTCCAGGTTGCCGAACCGGTCGAAGTAGTAGATGCCGGTGTGGTCGGCCGTCGGCCCGCCCATCCGTGGCAGCGGTTCGAAGCTGAACGCGGTCAGGAAGTACTTCTCCGAAAGGGGCCAGGGGCTGTGAAAATAGCTCCTCGGCCAGCCCTGCGATTCGGGAAAGCACACCTCCGGCGTGAGCACCTCGACGGCCGACAGATCATCCTCGCCGGTCGCGCGGTCGAGCCGGGCGCGATCCGGATCGACAATCGCCAGCGAACCGCCCACATCCGCGTGATGCGCGCCGGCCACGAAAAGGACGCGGCTGGAGCCGGGGATCGCTCTGGGCTGATAAAAGGCGTTGATCCGCATCGTGTAGTTGCCGAAGAGAATCGCCGGGTTGGCGCCGTCGGGACTGCTCACCCACAGCCCGTGGAAATTCGCGGCCGAGCGATCGACGTAATCCCAGCGGATGTAGACGATGCGCCCGTCGTGCAGGACGCTGGGGTGCCACTCGTTGGTCTCGTGAAACGAGAGCGTGCGGATGTTCCGGCCGTCGGCGTCCATGCGATGAAGCGTGTAGGCCGGCAGCGGCTCCCAGGGGTTGTGGCATCGCCCGAACCCCGCCCCGCGCCGGGTCGACATGAACGCGATCCCGCCATCGGGAAGCGGGCACGGGTCAAAATCGTCGAACTCGTCGCCGGTGAGCTGCCGCAGGTTGGAGCCGTCGGCATTCATCGCATAGATGTGAAAGGATCGGACCCCTTTTTTGGGCGCATAGAAATCAGGCCTCGGCGCGTTCTTCTCGGCGAAGGCGAAGTAGATCGTCCTGGCATCGTAGGACAGGGCCAGCGTGGTGAAATTCCCCTCGGGCAGGCGGCCTTGGGTCAGGTCGCGCACAGCCGGCGAGCGGCCCGGGTTTTCGAGGACAAACACGCCCCCGCCGGCGAAATCGCCGTAGTAATAGCCCAGGTATTCGTGCAGCATCTGGCAGACGTAGCGCTTGCGCTGCAGGAAGACGACCGATTGCCCGGCCAGAAGCGGATTGCGCAGGGCCAGCTCGCGCGTGAACCAGCGGATATCCCGGTAAAGCTCCTGCCGCTGGCGATCGTCGAGAACCTCCATGCGATTCACACGCGTACGCAGCTCTTTGTATCGCGCGGCCTCATTATGAACGTTGATTACAGGCCGCAGGTCTTCGAGCAGCTTTGATGCGCGGTTGCCGGCCGCGCTGAGCGCATCGGGCGAGTCATCGGTGCGCTTGAGCCGCTTTTCCTGGGCCGCCCAGTCCGCTTCGATGAGTTTCCGGAATGCAGGCTCGATCTCCGGGGCCGCCGTGCCAACCGTGGGCGGAAGAATGCGGATGATCGCAAGTAAGAGCGCCGTTTTGCGCACCATGGCCACCTCCCCGGACGCCACGCTTACGCGCTCGCGTCGCTTCCCCTCACCGCCGCACGCGCAGCCTCAGAATCACCTCGCGCTGATACGGCATCTGAAGTACGCCGTCGCCTCCGGTCAGGGACATTGTGTGCAGTTTCACCTTCCCTACGCCAGCCCCGGGCGGCGGGTTGATCTTCAGATCGGCCTGCCGGCCGTCATCGGTGATGCGGATCTCCATCGAGATCGGGCCGAACTCCGTCGCCACGTCGGTGAGGCGCGTCACCACGCCCGGGCCGGTCCATTCGGTCGGCATGGCTTCCAGCAGATGCAGTTCATCTCCGCGCTCCAGCACCAGGCAATTGCGCACCAGCCGGATAAACTCGGCGCTGGCCCAGTTGTGCGGCATGTCGCCGACGTTGCCGGCGCCTTTGCCCTGCGGCATGTGCTCCTCGCGCCAGACCAAGAGCGGCGAAGCGTGGTTGCCGAAGGCATAGAGCGTGTCCATGGCCTTGGGCGCATCGCCCAGCCACAGCCAGGCATGCGCATAGAACGAGCCGAAGTAGTTCCAGATTCCATCCTTCAGCCAGCCCGTGTCCTGCACCAGGCCCTCATCCTCCACCGCGCGCAGCATCGCCATGTTGCCCTTCACCAGCGGATCGTCGGACGCGAAGACCTTGCCGGGAAACACGGCGTGCAGAAATGCCCATTGCGCCTTCTGAGGCGGCACGCGCAGGCCGTTGACCATGTAGATCGGCAGGCAGCGATTTCCGTGCGCATCGGTTTTGATATCCCGCCCGGCCGCCTTGCGGAACGTCGCCAGGAAATCGTCGTACTCCTTCTGCCACGCATCGGCCTGCTGCGTCTTCTCCAGCCAGCGCGCCGATTCGACGGCCGCTCTCACGCCGGCCAGCGTCCAGTAGACGTTGGTATACTCCGGCCCGCGCTCGCCGAGGCCGCCGTCGCTGAAACCCGCGGGCACCAGGCGGTAGTTGGGCGCCTTGGGGTCGTCGGCGGCGATTTTGCGCATGTTCTGGATGTATGCAAAACCCCGCTCGACATTCGGCCAGACGCTCTGGAGCCACTGCCTGTCCTGCGTGAGCTTGGCATGGCGCGAGACGGCCCAGAGGACGATGCCGGTTTCTTTCCAGTGGCCGTCGATCAGCATGAACCCGCCGTCTTTGCCCTGGCGTTTCAGCAGGTACTTGATGCCATTGCGTGCCTCTTCGGTGCGCCCGAGCATCGCGATCGATTCCATCAGGAATGAGCCATCGACCACCCACAGCCCGCGATAGCAGGTCGGACCGACCTGAAACGCCGGCAGGCCTTCCTTGATCTCGCGCGCCTGGTAGATGTTGCGGATCGATGAATCGACCAGCGCCTGCACTCCCGCATCCGGCACCTGGATATGCCCATAGGGCAGATCGGCATGCAGCCAGTACTCCTGTGCCTTCTTCCGCAGTGCCATCGCTTCATCAGCGCCCGGTGGCAGCGGGCGGTCGGCGCGGCCCCGTCCGACGAAGAGCGCGTAGGTCTTCTCCTGGCCCGGGGCAATCGCGATCGCGTCCATCAGCAACAGTGTGCGATTGCCGCCCGGCTGCTCGATCCTGAACGGCGCCGAGCACACGAGCCTTGTCGAGCCGCCGATCAGCACGACGTTCTCCTCACCGGCGACGCCATAGGCGCTTTCGATCGTGACCATAGGCGTTACCCGCGCTTCGCCTGCGCCGGTGTTCTTCAGTGTCATCACGATCAAGTCAAGACGCGGCGGGCCGGACAGTTCCGCCTCCAGTCCGCACGCCACCTGCGCCAGGGCCTGCTTGCGCGCAACGCCTTTCAGAAGGTCATCCAGCGGCGGCGCATCGCCTTCAAACACCCACAGCGCATTGAGAATCGTGTTCTTATCGATCGCCTCCGTTGCGGCCACGACCGCGACGTCGATAAATCCGTCGCCGTTTTCATCCCTGGCCGGGAAAGCAAATCCGGCCGGCACGTTGCGCCCATGCGACTTGACCATGTCGACTGTCTTGACTGTCCTGCCTTCGATCTGAAGATCGAGCACGCGCTGAGCGGTCTGCGGATGCCAGCCTTCGCACAGCCCGAAGACGACTGTGTATTGCTTTCCCGCAGCGGCCTGCAGGCGATAGCGGATCGGCTCGTTGAAACCCACGGCAATGTGCCGGAACGCCTCAATGCACCGCCCGCGCGGCGACGCCCAGTTCTGAAGCGTCGAAGTCCCGCCCACGCGCCGCACCACCGACGGCTTGGGCGCCGGCTGGTCATCCGCCGGCAGAGGCGCGGCCAGCGCTTCCTGCACGATCAGCACGTCGCCGAGGCGCGAGACTGTCCGGACGATCGGCACGCGCGGGGCGTGCAGTTCCTGCTGGCTCCACACGGCCACGTCCGACACCCCCGCCGCGATCCGCGTCTTGAATCCGTGATAGGGTCCGCCGCCCCAGTCGTAGAGCAATTCGCCATCCTTGCCCACCAGCGTCTTCTGCCAGTCGTCGGGGAAGCAGATCGAGGTCTGCCACCAGGGCGGGGCGTAGCGGAAGTCGATCTTCCGATCGCCCGCACCGCTCTCGGCCGCATGGGCCATTGACAAAAGCGCCAGCACGACCGCGACGCCCGCACTCCACGTTTTCATAAGATATGCCTCCGAAAAGCTCCCTCTCCCAGAGGGTCGGGGCGAGGGTTCGCCGCCAGCGACTCTCACCCACCTCGGCCGCTTCCGGATTATCCTTGACATCGCTCGCCAGGGGAAGATAGCGTAGCTGTGAAGTTCCCGCCCCTGCTCTGACGAGGACTGGCCATGATCCGCACATTGACCCAGCGCATATTCCTGAAATGGCTGTGTATGGCGACGACGGTGGCCCTGGGTGCGCAGTTCGCCCGCGGGCAGGTCCCCGTGCCGGTGCCCACGCCTCTTCCCACCCAGACGCTCGGCGGCGTCTACATCGACGCCGATGGAACCGTGCAATATCGCGAGATCAACGATCCGAGGCTCGCTCAGCTTCGCGCGCGCGCTCGCAGCGGCATCAAGGATGAGAAGCTCGCCTATGTCTCGCTGCCAAAACTCGCCGCGCGGATGCAGCAGCTCGCGGCCGACTCGAAGCCGATCCCCGACGATTTACGCTACCTCGGTGGCCTGACGCAGCTCCGGTACATTTTCGTCTTTCCTCAAGAACACGACCTCATCATCGCCGGACCGGCCGAGCCGATCGACTCCGGCAACCCGCTCCAGCCGACGGGAAGACGCAGCGGGCGCCCGATCATGCAATTTGACGATTTCATCGCCGCGTTGCGCACGCTCGGAACGCCCAATGGCGGCGCCTTCGGCTGCTCGATCGATCCGCAGCCCGATTCGCTGCTCAAGGCGAAGGACGTGGTGTCGCGCATGCAAGGCGCGCCGCAGCAGGCGATGCTTGCGGCCGTCGCGCAGGCGATCGGTCCCCAGGAGCTGAAGGTGTTCGGCGCCCCGCCCGACACGCGCATCACCATGGTCTGCATCGCCGCCGACTACAGGCTCAAACGGCTCACGCTGGGCATTGATTCCTCGCCGGTGGCCGGGCTCTCCCATGCCATCGACAACTCACGCCCCGCCGGCAATCGCTTCTGGTTCGAGCTCAGCTATCAGCCCCTCCTGGTGGACAGCGAAGGCAATTCCTTCGAGCTGCGCGGCCAGCGCCTCACCCTCAAGTGCGGCGCGCTCGCCTTTGACGAAAAAGGCGCCACTGCGACGGCCAAGAGCTTCGCCAAGCAGTTCAGCGCCAAGTTCCCCGAGCTGGCGGCCGTCGTGCCCGCGTTCGCTGAGTTGCAGAACGTGGCCGATCTGTCGGTCCTGGCCGCGCTCATCCGCCACGATCGGCTCGACCAGAAGGCCGGCTGGGACACCTCCTGGCTGCTGGATGCCGGTCGCTGTCATCTGCCCACGCTGCCGACGCCCCGCTCGGCCCAGACGCTGGTCTGCATCCGCAACGGCAGCCTTGCCGCAGGTGGCGTGAACATCTCCCCTGCGGGCGTGATTGCCCCGGCCGCGCGAGAGAACGATCGCGACGGCGCGTTGGCATCGCCACGGCAACGCGCTCGGAACGGCAAGCACGCATACAATCCCATCAGATGACGGGAGGCCTATCGCCAGGAACGGAGGCGACGCCGCATGACTATCACTTACAGACCGGATTCCTCCTTGCATTATTGGACGCGGCAGTGAGATCGCGCATTGCGGGTCGCGTTAGCAACCGCGAGAATTGTCTTGCTGCGTGTCAGGGACGACATGGGCCGGTTGAGTTCGCCTTCCGGATTGGTCGAGGAGAGGTCTAATGCTCCATTCGCTGGGCATTTCGGGCTATCGCTGTTTCCGTCACTTTGAGATGGGCGACTTGGGCCATGTCAACTTGCTGGTCGGGAAGAACAACACCGGAAAAGCGTCCGTTCTGGAGGCAATCTGCCTGCTCGCGTCTCGCGGGAACCCGTCCGCGTTCTGGCAACTCATGGGAAGGCGGGGCGAGAATATTGCCGAGGATCGTCCCACGCGCCGACCGGAACTCGAACTGGATATTTGTCACCTGTTCACCGGTCACGAGTTCTCACTGGGAACCAAGTTCACGATCGCTGTGCGCAACGGTGATCCGGAGCGGTCGATCACGTGCGCTGTTGGCAAGCCGCGGATGGATCGAAAGACGGATGCGCCGGAGTTCCTCGAGGAGGGGCTGCGGGCTGCGATCGGAAGTCGGCCTGCACTTCACTTGACGGGTAGCCCTCCGTCCATCGTTGCACAAATACCATTGACACGGCGCGGGTATCTGTCCCCTGATTCAGTCGATTGGCCGAATCGGCCGTCGGGTTCTCTGCCGTTAGGCTCCGTTGTTGACGGTGCTTCGCTGATGGCGCCGCCTCACTTCTGCGCCGTGCCCGGCGTGTGTCCTCTGCTGACCATGTCTGACCACTCGGCCAATTGCCGACGTTCGCTGCCGCCTCAGCGGATACATCCTGAGCGGTCCGGGGCGGCCTTCCAGGCGACCCGCGAAGCCAGGTCCGCGCCGCCTGCACGAGCAAGCCGATGGGAAGATCAACCCGTGGTTCAGCGACCAGCGCGACGATGGCCAGGTGCAACACGGTCACAGCGCCGCCTTTCCCGCCAGCAGTCGCCGCACCGCTTCGGCCTTCTCGGCCTTGGACAGCGGCAGCGTCGTGATCATCTTCAGAGCTTCGGCAAAGGCGGCATCAAAAGCCGGCCGGTTCGCCTCTTGACGATTTATTGCTGAATCGTCGCCAGGTGTGCCTGATTCCGTGCCGCGCCGTTCTGGAATCCGCTGTTTTTCAGGCGTTTCGGAAGGGTGTTCGGATCCTCGGGGTCAATCTCTTTGCGCGTTCCCCGTCTTCGATCCCGGCCGGCTGGGCGAAGCCTGACCAGCTTCCCGTCTACACCTGCAGGATCTCCTGCTTCTTGTGCTCGATCATCTCGTCGATCTTTGCCTCGTACTTGCGCGTCAGCTCCTGCACCTGCCCCTTGGCGTTGGTCGCATCATCCTCGGTGATCACCCCGCCTTTCTCCTCGGTGTCGATCACCTTGTTCGCATCGCGCCGCGCGTTGCGCACGGCCACTTTGGCCGCTTCCGCGAGCTGCTTGCATTGCCCCGCAAGCTGGAGCCGTCTTTCCTGCGAGAGCGGCGGCAGCGTCAGGCGGATGACCTTCCCATCCCCGTGCGGCGTGAGGCCGATGTTGCTCTCGTTGATCGCCCTCTCGATCGCCTTGATGTCCTGCGGGCTGAACGGCTTGATCAGGATCTGCGTCGCCTCGGGGATGTTGATCGCGGCGATGGCGCGCAGGTCGGTCGGGCTCCCGTAATAGTCCACCTTGATATTCTCCACCAGCGCCGGCGAGGCCCGCCCCGTGCGAATTCCCCGCAGCTCGTGCTTCAGGTGATCGGCCGCTTTTTCCATGTGCTCTTCGCAGTCGAACAGGATGTCATCCACCGGCATAACCGCCTCCCAACTGTCCACTACAAACTATCCACTACCACCATCCACGATCCACTTGTTCCTACGGCCTTATCTCCGTCCCGACGCTCTGCCCTTTCACAACTCTCATGATATTCCCATCGCGCTTCAGGTTAAACACCACCAGACTCACCTTGTGCTCCATCAGCATCGTGATCGCCGTCAGGTCCATCACGCGCAGCTTCTTCCGCAGCACTTCCTCGTAGGTGATCTGTTTGTACAGCTTCGCCGCGCGGTTTTTCTTCGGATCGGCAGAGTAGATTCCATCCACCTTCGTGGCCTTCAACACCGCGTCGGCGCCCAGCTCCGTCGCCCGCAGCGCCGCGCAGGTGTCGGTCGTGAAAAAGGGATTTCCCGTGCCGCCGGCCAGGATGATCGCGCGCTTTTTCTCGAGGTGCCTCACCGCCCGCCGTCGGATGAAGGGTTCGCAGACGCTGGCCACCGTGATGGCCGACATCACCCGCGTTGGCTGCCCCATGCTCTCCATCGTTTCCTGCACCGCCAGCGCGTTGATTACCGTCGACAGCATTCCCATGTAATGCGCTGTCGCCTCGTGGATGTGGCTGGCGGCCGCAAGCTTCGACCCGCGGAGGAAGTTCCCCCCGCCCACCACCACCGCCAACTGCACCCCCATCTTCGCCACCTCGACACACTGCCGAGCCACGCTCCGCAACTGCTCGCCTTCCAGTCCGAATCCTCCCTCCCGGCAGAAACCCTCTCCGCTGATCTTCAGCAGCACGCGCTTGTATTTCAGTTCACCCATACAGAGCCGCATTATAACGGCCCAGCCCGCCCTGACTACCGCTCCAGCAACTTGGCCTCCGCCGCCGATCTGGTTACAGTCAGGAAAGCCATCATGGACCAGCTTCGCGGCCAACGCGTCACCGTCGTCGGGCTCGGTCGATTCGGGGGGGGCATCGCCGTCAGCCGATGGCTTGTCGAGCAGGGCGCCAGCGTGCTGGTCACCGACCAGGCCAAACCCGAAGCCCTCCAGGATTCCTGCCAGCAGCTTGCCGGTGTTCCTATTCAGTTTCGCCTTGGCGAGCATCGCGACGACGACTTCACCTCCGCCGACCTGGTCGTCGCCTCTCCTGCCGTTCCGCCGGACAACCGGTATCTGCAGATGGCGCGCCAGCGGGGCGTGCCCATCACCACCGAAATCCGCCTGTTCATCGAGCGCTGCCCCGCCCCCATCCTCGGCGTCACCGGCACCAAGGGCAAATCAACTGCGACCGCCATGCTGGGCGACATGCTCAAGCGCCGATACGTCACCTGGGTCGGCGGCAACATGGGCAAGTCGCTGCTCTTCGACCTGCCGCAGATCACCACCGATCACCTTGTCGTCCTCGAGCTCTCCAGCTTCATGCTCGAATACCTCGGCGAAACCCGCTGGTCGCCGCACGTGGCCCTGATCACCATGGTGGCCATAGACCACATCGATCGGCACCACACGTTCGACAACTACCTCGAGGCGAAGAAGAACCTTGTGCGCTTCCAGACCGAAAACGACTACGCGGTTCTCTACGAAGACTCCGACTGCCGCACGCAGTTCGCCAGCGTCTGCAAGGGCCGCGTCCTCCTCTACGGACTCAAAGACCGCAAGCGCTTTGCCCTGGCGCTGCCCGGCGAGCACAACCAGCTCAACGCGCAGGCCGCTTTCGCTGCGGCCAGCGTCATGAACATCACCTGGGATGACGCGCAGGAGGCCATCCGCAATTTCACCGGCCTGCCCCATCGGCTCCAGCTCGTTCACGAGCACCAGGGCGTGCGCTACTACAACGACTCGATCGCCACGATCCCCGAGGCCGCCATCGCCGCCCTCGAATCGTTTCCCCCCCGCACCGTCATCCAGATCGTCGGCGGCTACGACAAGAAAATCCCCCTGACTTCGCTGCACGCCGCCCTTCTCCAGCGCGCCAAGATGGCCTTGTGCATCGGCGAAACCGGCGCGGCCATCGCCCAGGCCATCGAGCCCTCCGTCGGCAGCGGCGGCGGGGCTGAAGTCTACAACTGCCGCGACCTGCCCACTGCCGTTCGCATGGCCCGCCAGCGCGCCCGCTCCGGCGACGTCGTCCTGCTCAGCCCCGGCTGCGCCAGCTACGGCCAGTTCCGAAACTTCGAAGAACGCGGCGACCTGTTCACCAAACTGGTCCGCGAACCGTGACGGAGCCCTCAGCAATCAGAATTCAGGATTCAGCAACACTCGGCACTCATCACTCATCACTCATCACTTCCCATGTCCCCCTCCCGCCGCTATCACGACCGCGTCGCTCACCAATACGACGCCATCTACGACGACCCCTACTGGGCTTTTCACGACGAG
>Ga0315268_10005267_pt1 | contig 13940 bp, 11 predicted proteins | sample C1_top_MG_FD_204535 | JGI IMG/M metagenome (GOLD analysis project Ga0315268, IMG submission 204535) | Sediment microbial communities from Yellowstone Lake, YNP, Wyoming, USA - C1_top | ecosystem: Environmental > Aquatic > Freshwater > Lake > Sediment | place: USA: Wyoming | collected 2017-08-01 | reverse complement strand
TAGGGATAAACTAGCATTGCGGCACAGTTATGGCTTGGCCTCAAAGCGGTAACCCACGCCTCGTATGGTGCGCAATACAATGGGCTTCCCGGGCTCGTCTTCGATTTTTTGCCGGAGCCAACTCACATGCACATAGAGAGTCCGGGTGTCCCCTACGTAATTGGTGTCCCACACTTCTTTCATGATTGCCTTGTGGCTTAACACCTGGCCCGGGTTGCTCATAAGCATTCGGAGAAGCAGAAACTCCTTTGGAGTCAGGCGGTAACGCTGTTCTCCTTTGGTCAAACAGCGAGTCTGCAGGTCCAGCACCAGATCACCCAGGCGTAGGAATTGCACCGTTCGTTTTCTGCGCTTTCGCCGCCAACTCAAAGCGTTCTCAACTACCGCCATCAACTCACGGAAGTCTGGCGGCTTGTTCAAGTACGTGACTCCCTCCATGTCATCGAGGTCGCCAGGCGTCTCGGTAAGCACGATAATGGGCACTGTCGTCGCTGCGTGCAAGAGTCGGCAAGTTTCTGCCGCTTCCACCACAGAGGAAGGGGTCTCGAAGATTACCAGACTGGGTTTGTGTTTCCGTGCTTGTCTGAGGGCGTCTTTGCGTCCCAGTACGGCAATGTCATATCCTTTTTGGGATAGGTTCTTGCTTAGCAGGCCGGTGATCAGGCCTTCATCCTCAATGATCAGGATTTCCTTGGCCATAGTCAGCTACCTCCAGATTCTAGGCCGCAACTGGGGCAATAGTACCGGAAACCAAAAACTAGCCTGAGAGGGAGATCCCATCTGGACATAGCCATTATACACCAGGAATCATTTCTCTGCAACAATAGAGACGCATAACGAGTTAGAACGGTATGGCCTGGGATCAGATTCCTTCTCTGACTGGGCTAGCGTTGTGAGCGAATACATCACATGGTTGACGTGTTGCAGGAACAGACGTTCAGTTGTATAATATATGCGCTCTGGTCGCGGGTCTTCTGCCCAAAGGCAGGCCCTGGTTTGCAGTCTGGCCATCTTCTTGGGCTGCAGGGCAGTGACTCGTGATCTACAAACCATGCAAATCGGGAGGAAAATTCATGTCTGCGTTCGAAAGCCCAGGCGAGATGAAAAAAGTCTTGACCAAGATGGCCGAGTTGATGCAGTCGGACGAAGCCATGCTCAAAGCCAGCGTGGGCAAAAAGTTGAGCATTAGCTACGAATTCCCCGACATGGAGATATTCTTCTATACCAAGTTCCTAGACGGCAAAGTCGAGGCTGGCCTGGGCGAACTGGAAGACGCTGAGATCCAATTGACGATGGACAGCGATATCTTCGACGGCATGTTCACCGGCAAAGTCAACGCTGCCAAGGCTGCCATGAAGGGAGACCTGGCTTTCTCGGGCAACGTGGCGGCTGCGATGCGTTTGCAGGGATTAATGGAGGATTTTAAGCGCGTCTACCTGCAGGCCAAGGGCTAGGCTTACATAGCAAGCCTCACTGCAAAAGCACAATGAAGATCCTGGTCACAGCTCAATTTGATGCACAAGCGCTGGACACCTTACGCCGCTATGGCGAGGTAGAATACGCCAGTTATGGCGAGACGATGCGCACTTTAGCTGGCTCCAAGCTAGTCAAAGCCTTGCAAGGCGTGAGCGTGCTGGTTACCGAAGTGGATCAGGTGCGCAGGCCCGTCTTTGCGCAGGCCCCCAACCTCAAGGTGGTTTCCTGCTGTCGAGGCGCGCCGGTAAACATTGACCTGGAAGCAGCCACAGAATACGGCGTGCCAGTGTTGACTACGCCCGGGCGCAATGCCGATGCCGTAGCCGACCTAGCGTTGCTTTTTATGCTGGCTTTGCTGCGCCACCTTCTGCCTGTTGCCGGCATTCTGCGCGAGGCGGGCGATGGTATGGAGAAACTGGCCCGTGTCTTCACGCAGTACAGAGGCGCAGAGTTGTGGGGGAAGACAGTGGGGCTGGTGGGGCTGGGGGCAGTTGGCCGTGCGGTGGCAGCCCGGTTGCTGCCATTTGGCGCGCGCGTAGTGGCATACGATCCGTATCTCACGCAAGAGCAGGCAGCCCAAGTTGGAGCGAAACTGGTGAGTTTGGACGATGTGTTGCAGCAATCGGACATCATCAGTTTACACGCCCCGGTCAACGATGAAACGGCCGGCATGATTGGTGAGCGCGAATTCGGCTTGATGAAAAAAGGCGCTTATTTTATCAACACCGCTCGTGCGGCGCTGACGGATGAGGATGCGCTCTATCGTGCTTTGCGCAATGGACACCTGGCCGGCGCAGCGCTCGACGTGTTCAACGATGAGCCGCCCTCGCCAGACAACCCACTCCTCACGCTCGATAACGTCATCGCCACGCCACACATTGGAGGTCAAACGGCGGAAGTTGTCATCCACCAGTCGCGCATCGCAGCCGACGACTTGGTGCGGCTGTTCGAAGGGCAGCGGCCGCTGCATTGCAGTAACCCAAAGACTTTGGATAACTTTCATTGGTAGACTCATCCATTTCTAGTGAGGTCACGTATGAACCGTGAAGCCGTGATTGCCCTGGATGCTGGCAGCGGATCTGGACGAAGCGCGGTATTCGATTTGCAAGGAAAACTGCTGAGCATGGCGGCGGAAGATTGGTCTCCACGCGTGCCAGAGGATGAACCACTGGGTTCTGAATTTGACCCGCATGAGATGTGGGCGACGCTTTGTCGCACCACACGCCGGGTGCTCGAGCAAGCTGGCGTAGCTCCAGGGGGCATACGAGGCATTAGCGCTACCAGTCAGCGAGATGGGTGTGTTTTTCTCGATGCAGCCGGTCGGGAGCTTCTCTGCACTACAAACCGCGATGCACGTGGCGTCATGCACGCCGAAGAGGTGGCCAAGGAGTTCGGTGAGAAGATCTACCGCGTGACCGGTCGTTGGCCGCTTGGACTGAATGCCCTGGACCGCCTGGGCTGGCTGCGCATTCATCGTCCGGAAGCATATGCGTGTGTAGCTCAGATGCTTATGATCAGTGATTGGCTGACCTACCGCCTATCCGGGCAAGTCTGCTCGGAGCCAACCAATGCCAGCTCATCCTTGCTCTTCGACGTTAATCAACATTGCTTCTCGACTGAACTGACCGAGCTAATGGGGCATTCACCAAGCCTCTGCCCACCCTGCTACGAACCAGGGCAGGTAGCAGGCACGCTGACCGCCCAGGCTGCCGCAGGCCTGGGCCTGCCAGAAGGCATCCCAGTAGCTGTAGGAGCTGGGGATTCACAGGCGGCTTGCCTGGGCTGCGCTGCGTTCGACGACGGCACAACGACCGTGATTGCTGGAACGACCATGCCTGTGCAGATGGTGCTATCGCGCCCTGTGCTTGACGAGCTGCACCGCTTGCACCTGGGGGCTTACGTCATGCCAGGGCGCTGGGTGCTGGAAAGCAACGGCGGTCTGGCTGGCACTTCCTATCGCTGGTTCTGCGAGACTTTTGTGGGCAGTGGTGCATCAGCTTACGCCACGCTTGAGAGCGAAATGCACGAAGCAGAGCCTGGTGAAGTTATGGCGGTACTGGGCCCGCAGGTAGCCAACTTCAGCGAGCTGGCCTTCCCACCCAGATCAGTGTTTGTCTTCCCTTTCCTGGCCAGCGTGGAACACCCACCGAAGCGCGGGGCGTTTGGGCGGGCCATCCTGGAGAACATCGCTTTTGCCGTGCGTGGCAATCTGGATCAGTTGGAGGAGATAAGCACGCAGCCGATCACGTCTCTGAACCTGTGCGGTGGGCTCGCGCACTCGAACCTCTTTGTGCACATCGTGGCCGACGTATGCCAAAGACAAGTGCATGTGCCAGTCGTGCGCGAAGCGAGCGCGCTAGGCGCCGCTATCTGCGCCGCGGTGGGAGCTGAGATCTTCCCTGATCTGCAGTCGGCAGCCACTGCTATGGTGCACTGGGAGCCAGCCGTAGAGCCAGACTCTGCGAGCGCGCGGCGCTACAAAGGCCTGTACCGCAAATGGGTCACGCTGTTCGAGCAAGCACGCGGACTGTGATCTGCGAATCTCGCGATGGGTGGCAAAGCATATGGCATTAGAACAAGAACTGCGCGAAGAAATCGTGCGCATCGTGGACGAGCTGTACGCCAAGGAGATGATCACCCCGACCGGCGGGAATGTCTCAGCGCGTATCACGGATGAAGGGGGCGCCTTTCTGATCACGCCGACCATGCTCTATAAAGGCGGATTGAAACCCGAGCATATCGTGAAGGTCAACGGCCAGGGCAAATCTGTTGATCGTCGCCAGCGGCCTTCGGTGGAGACTCGCGTGCATTTGGCTGTCTATGCGGCATACCCTGAGATCGAGGCGGTCATCCACAGCCACGCCAAACGCTGCATCGCGCTGGGCCTGGTAAATGGCGGTATCCCGCCCATTTCCGTGGATGCGGTGCCCTTCATTCAGACGCAGGTCATCCCGTATCATCTACCAGGGACACCAGAACTATGTGTGGATGTGGTCAAGGCGCTGCAGTCCAGCCCGGTCGTGCTCTTGCAGTGTCACGGCCTGCTTACTGTCGGCTGGACGCTGCGCCAAGCTGCCAACCGCGCCATGGCTGTGGAGGAGGTCGTCGAGATCATGCTGGCGTGCAAGCTGCTCGGCAAGGAGCCTGCCACTCTGCCGCCGGAAACAGTGGAAATGCTGAAGGCGGCGGGAGTGGTCTAACGGTTTGCAGTTGTCAGTGGGCGGTTGACGGCTTCTCATACCGCCAACTGCCTACTGCAAACTGCCAACCACCAAAATCACCGGGAGAAGCACATGTCCAAGGGCTACTGGGGAAAGATACTGTCCGTTGATCTCTCAAGTGGTAAGATCGAGGTCGAGTCTCTGCCCGAAGAAATCTATCGCCACTATCTGGGCGGATATGGGCTGGGAGTGCGCTTGCTCTACGAGCGCATTCCGCCAGGTGCGAACCCGCTTGGCCCGGACAATGTGTTGGCCTTCCTGCCGGGGCTGCTAACCGGCAGCAATGCGCCGTTCAGTGGGCGCTTTATGGTTGCCGCCAAATCCCCGCTCACAGGCGGTTGGGGCGACGCCAATGGCGGCGGTAGGTTCGGCCCTGCCGTGCGTGGCGCAGGCTACGATGCTATATTGGTGCGCGGTGCAGCCAAAAAGCCTGTTTACCTGTATGTGGACAGCGAACGGGCCGAATTACGCGATGCCTCGGCATTATGGGGATTGGATACGCTGGCTAGTGAAGAAGCGATCCGCCAGGCTAGCGCACCGGACGTGCATGTAGCATGCATCGGCCCCGCTGGCGAGAAACGCTCGCTCATCTCGGGCATTGTCAATGATGGTGGACGTGTCGCGGCGCGCTGCGGTCTGGGCGCCGTGATGGGCTCCAAGAACCTGAAAGCGGTGGCTGCGCGTGGCAAGCAGACGTTCCCTCTAGCCGACAAGGCCGCTTTCACCCAGGCGACAGCCGCCTACCGCAAGCTTTTTCAGCGCCGCACGCCCTCCTGGATTCCCATCCTACCCAAGTTCCTACACGCCTTTGGACCTGTGATGCGCCGCCTGCGCCTGCAGTTCAGCGGGGGGCCGGCCGGAATCGTGATTGACAACTTTCGCCTGTACGGTACTGCGTCGGCCACGGCACTGCTGGTTGCGCTGGGCGACACGCCCATTCGCAACTGGGCTGGCAATAGCCTGCGCGATTTCACGCTGTCGCAAGCCGATAAGCTGAGCGATGACGCGGTTATCGTGAACAAGATCAAGCCCTACGCCTGCCACAGTTGCCCGTTGGGGTGTGGTGCAATCATCCGCCTGCCGAATGGGAGCACCGACCACCGCCCGGAATACGAGACTCTGGCTTCCTTCGGCCCCACCCTGCTGAACGACGATCTGGACACGGTGGTGGCCTGCAACGAGATTTGCAACCTATCCGGTCTGGACACGATTGCGGCCGGCGTAGCGATCGCCTTTGCTATGGAGTGCCATGAGCGCGGCTGGCTGCCGCCAGAATTGGCCCAGGAACTGGACCTGCGCTGGGGCAACGGCGAGGCCATCGTGGAGCTGACAAAGCGCATGGCAGCCCGCCAGCCCGGCCTGGGCGAGTGGCTGGCGGATGGCGTACAACGCGCCGCACAGCGGCTGGGACCGGAGGCACAGGAAGCAGCCATGCATGCCGGCGGGCAAGCGCTGCCCATGCACCGCGGGTTGTACGAGCCGAACGTAGCCGTAGGCTACCAGGTGGACCCGGCTCCCGGCCGGCACACCGCCACCAATAGCGGCATGGCTGCTGGGCCAGTGATGGGTCGCTATTTGAAATTGGCTGGGCGAAAACTGGCTGGCCGCTACGACTATGCGCAAAAAGGCGCGGAAATGGCCATCGTCATCCCCGTCCTGCGCGTCGTAGATGCGCTCGGCCTGTGCCACTTTTGCCTGCAAATTGGCGATCCGCCTTTCCTGGCCTGGCTCAACGCTGCCACCGGTTGGGGCTGGGACGAGGTGGAACTTCTCCGTACGGGCCGCCGCATCCAGGCCCTGCGCCATGCCTTCAACGCTCGCCAGGGCATTACCCCTGCCCAAGTCACGCTGCCCGCACGTGAGCGCGGCGAGCCTCCGCAGGATGTCGGCCCACTGGCCGGCATCACGCTGGACACAGCAGCCATGACCAAGGGCTACTATGAAACAATGGGCATTAACCCGACAAGCGGCTGTCCGCTGTCAGAGACCATGAACGAATTAGACTTGGGTTTCGTCAAGTGACTCGATTTCCTCCGGAAAGAACGTGCTTCCGCCTTCGCGGAAGAACCTGGCCTGGTCGCGCTTGTGGCTGTTGTGAGCAATGGTGGCTTCATCCCACGCCAGGCGGTTCTCTTCGTGCAGATCTTTGCGTAGCATCATGACTTCCTCGCTCGAGGCTTCTTCCCCCTGGCTTTGTCCAGTGGGCACTTGCAAGCGATCCCTTCGCCCTCTCTATCCGCCCAGCAGCGGTTGGCCGAGATACAGGAGGAGCGCTCCTGCAGGCCAAAGCGCATGCGGTTGGGAAGATCTGGCTCGCAAATCAATGGCCGACAGAGGGAGATAAAATCGGCATCGCCTGAGGCCAGCACCTCCTCCATCACATGCCGAGAGCGAAAGCCACCTACCAGGAGGATAGGCAGCCGCGTAGTGGACCGCGCCAGCTGCGCCAGGGGACGGAAGTAGGCCTCGTCCGCCTCGGAGTTGATCTGGGAGCGCACGTTCCAGTTGCGCACGCCCCCGATGCCTCCGCTGATCTCCAGCGCGTCAATGCCCATGGATTCCAAAGCCGCTACGGCCTGGACGCTCTCCGGTGGGGTCAATCCGCCCTCTACTGCGTCTGCCATGCCGAGCTTGATCAGCAACGGATAGTCCGGGCCAACCTGCTCGCGCACGGCCTGGCAGACGGCGCGTAGGAAATGCATGCGACCTTGCAGGTCGCCACCCCATTCGTCGCCGCGTTTATTGACGACCGGGGAAAGGAACTGGTTGATCAGGTAGCCATGTGCTCCGTGGAGCTGGACGCCATCAAAGCCAGCCTCTTGAGCGCGGCGCGCGGCCTGGGCATACGCAGCAATGACAGACTCGATCTCATCTTGCGTCATTTCACGCGCGGGCTGCTTCAAGGCAGCGACGTTCACGGCTGATGGGGCAATCGCTTCTGGCACGGCGTCTGGGCTGCACTGCATCCCGCCGTGATTGATCTGCGCCACAATGCGCCCGCCAGCACGGTGTACTGCTTGCGTCAACTCCGCCAGAGCAGGAATCAACTCGTCGCAGTAGATGCCGGTCATCTCCCGATGGGCTCTGCCTGAGGGGTGCACATACATGTGCCCGGTGATAATCAGCCCCACTCCACCGCGCGCCAGTGTCTCGTACATCACCCGCAGCTCTGGCTGCGGCCTACCGTTGTCGTCCGCCATGCGTTCTGCAGTGGCCGAGCGGACAAGGCGGTTAGGAAGCCGAAGAGTGCCGATAGCGCCAGGGGCGAAGAGTTTGCTCATGCTCATTTCCTGCTTGATCCGCAGATTGCACAGAAGGCATCACGTTGTAGAGTATCAAATATGCAAATGAAATTGAATCATCGCACGTTCGTGCGGAGCGTTTGCGGCAGGCTGGCCACTGCACGGGGCAAATCGGGCTTGACAAATCCAATTACATACTCTTTGTGCACGCGTTCCTCAATCTGTGAACCTTGTCCGAGGTGGCCCTTGCGTGCAGGCATCATGCGTTTATCGCGGTCCAATCTGCGCACCGAGATACCAACTAAATCAAGGCCAACCTGTTCTCCGATCTCTCCCACACAGACATCATTTTTGGTGCTTATGCCGCGCATAGTGGATATGCCGACAACGACCACCGCCGCTTTGCCTGGCTTCAGCACGCGCGCCATTTCCTTTAGGGTACGACTCATTTCGGAATAATAGCGACGCAGCACCGTGGCCTTCTTCACGTCAATCCGCGCCAGGCTGGCCACGATCTGCGCGGCATAGTCCGGCAACTCGACCGGCTCAAAACCGCTCGCTGCGTCGTGGCCAATGTACTGCCGGCGCAACTGCGAGAGACCGTCCAGACGGTATCCGAACCACACCAGCGAAAACTTGTGCGCCCGCATGTAATCAATGGCGTTCGCAGCGTATGGTGGAGAGGTGACGATCAGATCAACGCTCTCGTCGCGCAGAGGCAAGGCCTGAGCATTGCCGTCGCACACTTCTGCACTCCCACTTCCTGTGGTCAGCGCAGCCAGGCCGCGCAGATTCTTGGTCAGGCGCTTGCGGTACTCTTCCAGTGCGGAACGAGGCACCTTGGCCTCAACCCTGTGAGGGCGGGTATGTGCCAGGTCGCGTGCCAGCGAGACGCCGCCGGATTTGGTGATGATGATGGAAGAGAAGACCAGTTCCAGAAAACGCCGCATATCCGCGGTCGGGATGCACTCGATCTCACGCACCAGGGCCATCAATTCCAATTGTGTGGATGGAGCAAACCAGTAGTCAATGAATTTGAGCTCAGCCTCACCCAAACGGCAGTGCAGTTCTCGCCACAATGAAGCCTCATCTCGTAAAGCTTTCTGGGCGCGCTGTAGCACCTGATGGCCTGCTGTAATGGCGTCCTGTAACGGCAGAGGTGTGACCTTGGCCTTACACAAGCGGAGTGCCATGGGGTCAATGTCAAAGCCGATCCCTCGCCGGCCGGCGAGAAACGCCTCCACGACTGTCGTTCCTGAGCCGGCCATAGGGTCAAGCACAACGTCCCCTGCATCGGTCAGTTCTTCAATAAACGTACGTGGGAGTTGAGGCGGAAACTTGGCTGGAAAGGCATGCAGGTTGTGTGAGGCGTAGGCACTGTCCTTGCCCTGGAAGTCGAGGTTGCCGGAGAGCAAAGCGCGCAAAGACTCCCGGCAACCGGCGCCAAGCCGCTGCGCGCCAGGACGCTGGGCCAGCGGGAGCCGGAGTTGCAGCGAGAAGTTTTCGCGGAAGCGCTTGGGCTTGTCACCACCCGATACGCCCATGCAACTGCTCTACCCTTTCCCAGAACAAGTCTTTTGTCGCCATTTTACCATAGAACGTGATCAGCGTCCAAGATTCCCCTCCCTTGGTTTGCACAAGTTAGCAGGCTGGTATAAAATCCAAACGAGCAGGAACGATTCGGACCGTTTCGCAAGGCAATGCTGTGAATACCCCTTTTGAGGGCTCATGACACTTATCTACCTCGCTTGCGCCTGGTTGCTAGGCATCTATCTGGGCTCACTGCTCTATTGGCCGGCCGCGACTGTTCTTGTGGCAGCAGCCGCATGTGCGGCCAGCGCTGTGGCTCTCCGCAAACGACCTGCTCTTCTACTCGTTTGCATGTGCTTGTGCGCTTTGTTTCTGGGCCTTTGGCGCTACGACCTGGCACGACCCATCCTTACCCCCGGCCCCTTGGCCGCATACAATGATGGCGACGAGGTTGCCTTCCGTGGCCTGGTGATGAATGAGCCGGTGCCGCGCGACCGCTGGATCAATTTGCAGGTCTCAGTATATGAGCTGAAGACAGAGGACGCCTGGATGCCCATGCACGGTCAGGTGCTCGTGCAAGTGCCCAGTTACGAGCCGTACCGCTATGGAGACGAGGTAGAAGTCATTGGCAAGCTGCAAACTCCTGCGAACCTGGTAACCTTCGCTTACCGTGCCTACCTGGCCCGACAGGGCATCCACTCGCTGCTGCGCTATCCTAAAATCGCCCTCCTCGCGCGCGACCGTGGCCAGCCTCTCTTGGCCTGGCTGTACGGCTGGAAACGCAGGACGCAAGGCGTTATTGCGCAAATCCTACCCGAGCCAGAAGCCGCATTGCTGACGGGCATCCTGCTAGGAAGTGACGAGGGCATTCCATCCACACTGATGGAGCAATTCCGCGCCGCCGGCATAGCGCACATCATCGCCATTTCTGGTTTTAACATTGCCATCATCTCCGCTGCGCTGGTCAAAGTTTTCTCACGTTTCCTACAACGCTACGTGGCGCTTGTTGCGGCCGTAGGTGCCATCGCGCTATACACTATCCTGGTTGGCGCGGACCCGCCTGTGGTGCGTGCGGCATTGATGGGCAGCCTGACTGCACTGGCACTCATCGTTGGACGCCGAAGCGACACACTGATCAGCCTCTTTGTAGCAGGTTGGGCAATGACGGCCTGGCAACCCTTTATGCTGTGGGAGATTGGTTTCCAACTTTCGTTCGGCGCTAGCCTCGGCCTGATCCTCTATAGCGCTCGTTTACGCAAGTGGACCGAGAGCGTGCTGCACAGGTTCCTGCCCGCGGAACTCAGCACGCGTCTGCTGGGTTTTCTGAGCGATACGTTGCTGGTCACACTGGCTGCACAGATCACCACTTTGCCGTTAATATTGAGCTATTTCCATCAGTTCTCCCCAATGAGCATCATTGCTAACTTGCTCATCGTGCCGATGCAGCCTGCCATCGTGTACCTGGGCAGCACAGCCGCGCTGCTGGGCTTGGTCTCCATTCACCTAGGGCGCTGGCTAGGCTGGGTGGCCTGGCTGTTCCTGACCTACACCGTCCGCGTCGCAGAGGTCATGGCCCGTTGGGTAGGCAGGGCCGGGGCAGTGAGTGATGTGCCTCCCGCAGTGCCTCTGGCTTACTATACTCTGCTAGCCCTGCTCACCTTCGACTCGCTGCACGTCTGGCTTGCGCTTCAGGATATGGGGCGACGGCTGCGGACAGGAACTGCTTATAAAACGCTGTTTGCGGCTTTGGCCCTGATTCTAATCCTGGCCTGGACCGCTGCAGCCAGTCTGCCCGATGGCCGCTTGCATGTAACGTTTTTAGACGTAGGCCAGGGAGATGCCATTCTGATGCAGACGCCGACTGGTCGACGCGTGTTGATTGATGGGGGGCCGAGCCCGACGGCTTTGCTGACTGCATTAGGCCGTCGCCTGCCTTTTTGGGACCGCCGTATTGATGTAGTGCTACTGTCACATCCCCACGATGACCACCTGATCGGACTCCTGCCAGTGCTAGAGAGGTACCGCGTGAGCCAAGTCCTTGTGAGCCATGCCGCCTGCGATTCGCAGGCGTGTGAACGCTGGCAACAACTCTTGCGTGAAAGAAACATTCCAGTACTAACCGTGGAGCAGCCGCTACAGGCAGACCTGGGCGATGGGCCTATGCTGTGTGTGCTCCCCGCTCAGACAAAGGACTCCAGTGGCGAAGACTGCTTTGCCCTTGTCGCGCGTTTGAGTTGGCAGAACGCATCGTTCCTGTTCACCAGCGACGTTGAGGCAGAGGAACTGGTGGAGCTCTTGCAAGCTGGCTTCCCTTTGACGTGCACCGTGCTCAAAGTTCCACACCACGGCAGTGAGGGGTCGCTTGACACGGACCTGTTGGCTACAATCCACCCTGGATTGGCAGTGATTTCAGCCGGCGCTGGCAATCAGTTCGGTCACCCGGCACCAAGTACGCTGCAAACGCTTGACCAGGCAGGGATCCCTACATTGCGCACTGACCAGGTCGGGGACATCGAGATCCTGGTGAATGGCAACATGTACACGGTCAAGACGAGGCGTATGCAAACAAAGTGACGCGTTGAAAAGGCTTTGTCAAAAGCCAAAATCGCGGCTATAATTGCCAACTGTATGCGCGTCGTTACCCTGTTTCTACTTTTGCTCCTCGCCACGGAACTCCTGCTCCGTGGGTATCACCAATTCACGATACGGAGGGCACTTCCCGCAGAACTACGGGCAGAGACCCGAGCCTTGACTTGGGATGGCATCAAGGGCAAGTATCGCATCGTTTGCCTGGGCGATTCGATCACGTTCGGCGAGGGTTTGCCTTACACGCAGGCGTATCCGGCTGTGCTTGAGGCGTTGTTGCGGCAGAGCTTCGCCCAAAAGGGGCTAAACTACGATATCGTCGTAATTAACTCCGGCATGTGTGGGCATACAGCAGTGCAGGGGCTGGCCCGTCTGGAGCGTGATGTGCTGTGGTACAGGCCGCACATCGTTGTGCTGGCTTTCGGACTGAACGATGGAAGGTTAGGGCACTGGCCATTGGATCCGCTGCGTGAACGCGAGGTTTGCGGGGATGACAGCCTGCGCGGTCGAGCCGAGCTCCTGCTGCGTCACAGCCATCTGTGGCAGACCCTGCGCGCACGCACACGGCGGCTGCTGCGCACGCTGCGGCCAGTAGACGCTAAAGGTTTGCCCAAAGCTTTAGCATCTCAAGGCGAACTCCGGCCACGGGTTTCTCGGCGAGGGTTCCAAATCGCTTTGGAACGCTTGGCAGCCAGTGTGCGTGGACATGGCGCTACGCTATTCTTGTTAACGACTACACCAACGACAGAAGCATTCAATGCACAATGGGAACCGGCGCGACGCCAGCGGCAGGCGGTGATCTACGACGAATACGAGCGCGTCATCAAAGACGTGGCAACAAAGAGCGGAGGCCGTCTGTTGGACATACACGCCATCTTTGCCCAACGCTCGCCAGCGGGACTGGCGAGCCTGGTGGCAGCAGATGGTGTGCACCTGACACAGGCCGGCGAACGCCTGCTGGCAGAAAGCGTGTTGCAGGCGTTGGAGGAAAGTGACCTACCTGAACACAACACGACAACAGATTGAGACGGATGGCCCGAAAAACGTGAAAGCGCACTGCGCACATAGGGTTCTATTCTTCTCCGTGTCTCCGTGTTCAACTTTCAATCGTTATAACAACGGAGGTGAAATGGTCAAAAGGTTCTTGTCCGGCAACGAAGCCGTGGCCTGGGGCGCGTGGGAAAGCGGGGTATGCGTAGCCGCTGCTTACCCGGGCACGCCCAGCACCGAGATCCTGGAAACCTTTGCGCCCATGCCGGATGTCTACGCCGAGTGGTGCCCCAATGAAAAAGTGGCCCTGGACGTGGCGGTGGGCGCTGCCTATGCTGGCAGTCGCGCCATGGCGGTGATGAAGCACGTCGGGCTGAACGTGGCCGCCGACAGCTTTTTCTACGCCTCTATGACGGGCATGGAGGCCGGTCTGCTGATCGTGAACGCCGACGATCCCTTTATGCACAGTTCGCAGAACGAACAAGACAATCGCCGCTACTGCAAGTTCGCCCGCGTGCCCTGCTTGGAGCCCACTGACAGCCAGGAGGCGCACGACCTGGTAGGCACCGCTTTGCAGATCAGCGAGCAATTTGATACGCCTGTCATGCTGCGCCTGACCACACGCATCTCCCATTCCAGTGCAGTGGTTGAGGTACAGGGCGCGCGTCTTCCCAGGCGCGCTGCAAAGCCCTCCTATCGTATTGACACTACCAAGTACGTCATGGTGCCCGGCAATGCGCGCCTACGCCACCCAGTGATCGAACAGCGCATCGCCAAACTGACTGAATTTGCGGAGACTTTTCCCTACAACCGCATAGAACTCCGCGATAGAGCACTGGGCATCGTGTCCAACGGCGTGGCTTATCAGTACACACGCGAGGTATTCCCCGAGGCT
>Ga0315268_10005266_pt1 | contig 13941 bp, 11 predicted proteins | sample C1_top_MG_FD_204535 | JGI IMG/M metagenome (GOLD analysis project Ga0315268, IMG submission 204535) | Sediment microbial communities from Yellowstone Lake, YNP, Wyoming, USA - C1_top | ecosystem: Environmental > Aquatic > Freshwater > Lake > Sediment | place: USA: Wyoming | collected 2017-08-01 | reverse complement strand
GCGGGAAATTTATCAATCGGGATGTGAGCAGAAAAATGGAAGATGTTTGTTACTACCAACGGAATCGCGCAAAGTAAGGATAATCGCGGGGTAACGTCTTGCTATTTGACATGTTGTTGGGTGACGAACAACCCGCGAAGAATCACGGGGTCACATCTTGACATAACGGTTTCCACCTATCCCCTTGAGGACATTGCTCACCGAAAAGCAGTGCATCCAGGCACAAACAAATCACGGGGTCACGTCTTGACATAACAGTTTTGCCTCGCACTTTTTCATCATCGTCAAATGCGAGCCGACCGGTTTGAAACCTCAGTCAGGCAGCCCTAGAATTGTTCATCCTCGCGCAGATAGCGCCATTGCCCAGTGGGCAGGTCGCCCAGTTTTATTTTTCCGATGCGCACGCGCTTCAGGCCGGTGACTTTGAGGCCGACCAGTTCGCACATGCGGCGAATCTGGCGTTTCTTTCCTTCGTTCAGAATGAAGCGTAACTGGTCTTCATTCTGCCAGCTCACCTTGGCCGGCTTGAGCGCTGCGCCATCCAGTTTCAGGCCGTGGTTCAGCAGCTGCAAGCCGTTGCCGGCAATCTTACCTTGCACGCGCACCAGATATTCCTTGTCGATGGGGGAGTCTTCGCCTATCAGCTGCTTGGCGACGCGGCCGTCCTGGGTGAGCACCAGCAAACCCTGCGAGTCTATGTCCAGACGGCCTGCAGGTGCGATGCCGTTCAGGTGCATGGGGTGGAAATGGATAGGGGCTTTGTCTGCGGGCCAGCGCGAGGCGGCATTGATCAGCGTGACGGCGGGTTTGTGATTGTCTTCCGCCTGCCCGGAAACATAGCCTATGGGCTTGTTCAGCAGGATGGTCACGCGCGTCTGTTGTTTGTTCTGCGCGGCGCGGTTGAGCGTGATGCGCTGGCCCGGATCGATCTTTGTGCCCAGTTCGGTCACCGGTTTGCCGTCGACCAGCACCCAGCCGCGTTCGATGTAGCTGTCAGCCTCGCGGCGGGAGCACAGGCCCTGTTCGGACATCAGTTTGGAGAGGCGTACTTTTTCCATGAAAGCGTAGAGTTGATTTATGCGGGCGCCATTGGAACACAAAATCCGCACAGCAACCGCAAATCAATTTATTCCTGTCAGAAAGCGCAGTTAAGCCGGCGATCGATCAGCTTGCCATCGGCCATGCGCAGCCTGCGCGAAAGCGCTATGGCCACCACGCGTATCAGCTTGGCGGCGATTGCCGGCATTTCTTCTATCATCTTGTCCAGCGACTCTTTGGACAGCGTGAGCAACAGGCAGTCGGTTGCGGCGATACAGGTGGCGGAACGTCTTTCGCCATCCAGCACGGCCATTTCGCCGAATGTCCTGCCCTTGGGCAAGCTGGCCAGTTGGACATTGTGTTCTTCCAGATTGGATTTTAATACGTTCACGGTGCCATCGTTGATGATGCCCATGAACGATCCCATGTCGCCTTCCTGAAAGATCGCGCCGCCTTCTTCGATCTCGCTGAGGTTGAAGTAGCGTGCGGCCGACTGCACTTCCGGCCATGTGAAAGTCTGGAACAGGTCGCATTCGATCAGCATGTTGCTGATTGCTTCATGCAGGGAAGACTTATCTGTTGTCATGATCATCAATACTTTTGGTTATGAAATGTTTCAGGCTGGCGTACTCAAAGTGAGTACTTGAACAGCATGCCAGAAATCCGGTGCAAGGTGGCGAAATATTGGTTTCATGTTGGTCAGCCAGCCAGCCAGCCAGCCAGCCAGCCAGCCAGCCAGCCAGCCAGCCGGGCTGGATCGTGTTTATTATCTTGTTGTGCAAACCGTGCAGGACTTGTCCCTGCCCAGTTTGACGGTGCGCAGCTCCATGCGCAGCACGTCCATCAGCAGCAATTTTCCGCAAAGCGAAGTGCCGGTGTCAAGCAGCAGCTTGAGCGCCTCGGCCGCCTGCATGCTGCCGATGATGCCGACCAGCGGCGCAAACACGCCCATCACCGCGCAGCGTGTTTCCTCGGTGTCGGCATGCTCGGGATAGAGGCAGTGGTAGCAGGGGCTGTGCGCATGGCGCAGGTCGAACACCGTGATCTGGCCGTCGAAACGGGTGGCAGCGCCGGACACCAGCGGCTTGTGCAGTTTTGCGCAGACGCGGTTAAGCGCATAGCGCGTGGCGAAGTTGTCGCTGCAATCGAGCACCACGTCGGCTTGTGCCGCCAGATCGAGCAGGCGTGCTTCATCGACACGTTCGTTCAGCGCGATCACGCGCACCTCGGGATTGATTTCGGCCAGCGCGGCCTGCGCTGATGCGGTCTTGGGCATGCCCACGCTGGAGGCGCGGTGCAGAATCTGGCGCTGCAGATTGGTCAGGTCCACGGTGTCGCCATCGCACAGCGTCAGCGTGCCCACGCCGCTGGCGGCGAGGAACAGCGCTGCGGGCGAGCCCAGTCCGCCAGCGCCGATGACCAGTGCGTGTGCATTCAGCAGTTTCTGCTGGCCCTCGATGCCGATTTCCGGCAGCAGGATGTGGCGGCTGTAACGCAGCAGTTGTTGGTCGTTCATCGGGTGCCTGATTTATTTATATTCGCGCAATTCCTGCGGCGTATCGTCGTGGTCGCCGTGCGGATGGTTTTCATAGACTCTGACGAATATCTCGCGCTCGCGCGACTTGACCGGGAGCTCGGGAGTGTTGAGATTGTGGTACTGCATCTCTTCGCCGTAATGCGCGAGTTTCCGGTTGAGCTGGTGCAGCAGCGAGTCGTCGAAGCTGAAGCCTTCCCTGATCAGGCCGTTTTCCAGCCCCTTCAGCGAGTAGTCGAGCAGGCTGTAATTGATGACCAGACTGTTTGCTTGCGAACCCGGCTCGACCTGCAGGTCGTCCAGTCCTTTGAGCAGATCGTACGCGCGCCCGGCCTGGCCGGGCGGCTCGGCGGAAAAAAACAGTTCGCGCCGCTTCTGCGTTTCAGAGGGGTTGATCATGGCGCTCAAGTCCCGAGTTCTGCTGCTATTTTATGAGGTTTACTTGGGGGTGCAGGATGTTCATGCCCTTCAGCAGATTGATCGCCTGATTCAGCTGGTAATCGTTCTTCTCGCCAAATGCGGCCAGTTCCGGTTTGGCGGCTTCCTCTTCCGGCTGCTTGGGCGCAGCCTTGGCCGGTGCGGCCGGTTTGGTGCTCTCAGTCTTTTCTTCAGGCTGGCGGTCGTTGCTCAGATGGTGCTCCAGATCGGCCTCGCGCAGGCGGAACGTCTTGTCCTGTTCGCGCGTGGCCGGGTCTTCCACGACGATGTCGGGGACGATGCCCTTGGCCTGGATGGAGCGGCCGCCGGGCGTGTAATAACGCGCAGTGGTGAGCTTGATTGCGGTGTTTCCGCCCAGCGGCAGTATGGTCTGCACCGAGCCCTTGCCGAAGGTTTGCGTGCCCATGATGACCGCGCGCTTGTGATCCTGCAGTGCGCCCGCCACGATCTCAGAGGCAGAGGCGGAGCCGCCATTGACCAGCACGATCAGCGGCACATCCTTGATCGCTGCGGGCAGTTTTTTCAGGTAGTCGTTCTTGCCGTCGCCGCGCAGATAGTCATCCGCCGTTGCGCTCAATCGCATCTTGGCATCCGCGGTGCGTCCTTCGGTGTAAACCACCAGCGCATCCTTGGGCAGGAACGCGGCGGATACGCCGACCGCTGCGGTGAGCAGGCCGCCGGGATCGTTGCGCAGATCCAGCACCAGGCCTTTCAGGCCGGCCGGATTCTGTTTGGACAACTCTTCCAGCGCGCTGGCGAGATTCTCGCCGGTATGCTCCTGGAACTGGGTGATGCGCACGAAGCCATAACCCGGCTCTATCGTCTTGGACTTGATGCTCTTGACCTTGATGACCGCGCGCGCCAGCGTGAAGATCAGCGGCTTGCCTTCGTTTTTGCGGATCACGGTCAGCGTGATTTTGCTGCCCGGCTTGCCGCGCATGTGCTTGACCGCATCGTTCAGCGACAAGCCCTTGACCAGCGTGTCGTCGAGCTTGATGATCAGGTCGCCGCTCTTGATGCCGGCCTGGAATGCGGGCGTGTCTTCGATCGGCGAGATGACTTTCACCAGGCCGTCTTCCATGCTGACCTCGATGCCGAGGCCGCCGAATTCGCCCTGGGTGCCCACCTGCAGCTCCTTGAAGCCTTCCGCATCGAGGTAGGCGGAATGCGGATCGAGCCCGCTCAGCATGCCGTTGATCGCTTCGGTGATCAGCTTCTTGTCGCTGACGGGTTCAACATAGTCGCTCTTGATGCGGCCGAACACTTCGGAGAAGGCGCGCAAATCCTCGATAGGCAGGGGTGTTTCGGTGTCCTTGTCGGCCACGGCGGAGAAGTGCAGGCTGATCAGCACGCCCGCGATCAGTCCCACCCCGATCAAGCCAAATTTTTCGAAACGACTACGCATGTTGCATCCTCTTCTGGAATTATGTTGCCGCTGCCAACGGATATGGCGAGTAGCTGCCCCTGATTATGAAACTCGCCATGTCCGTCTCCCTCACACCGGCTCTCTCCCGGGGGGAGAGAGGGACGGAGACTCGCTGCGCGAGTATCACGTTAATTTTTATCTGCGGGCGATCCATTTCATTGGATCAAGGGGCTGTCCTTCATGACGCAGCTCGAAGTATAAACCGGAATCCTCGTTTCCGCCGCTGTTGCCCACGGCGGCCACGGTGTCGCCTCCGCGCAGCACGTCGCCCACCTGTTTGTACAGTGTTTCATTGTTGCCATACAGGGTCATGTAACCTTGTCCATGATCTATGATCAGCAGGTTGCCGAAGCCGCGCAGCCAGTCGGCGAACACCACCCGTCCCGCCGCCACGGCCTTGACCGGCTGGTTGGTGGCGGCGCGCAGGAACAGGCCCTTCCACAGCACGGTGCTGTCCGGGCGTGTGCTGCCAAATTTGTTGCTGACCACGCCTTTCACCGGCAGCGCGAGCCTGCCCCTGAGTTGGTCGAACGGGCTGCCGTGGAAGCTGTCATCTGGCAGTTTTTCATTGCGGAAAGTTCCCTTGTGTTTCGGTCGCGCCAGCATTCTGGATAGCTGTTCCACCAGACGCGCAAGGCGGTTCTCGTCGCGCTGCAGGCGGCCGATTTCCCGGCGCTGCTGTTTGAGCTGCAGCGCGATTCTGCCGAGCACCTGTTGATGGGTGCGCTTTTCCAGCTCCAGCGTTTTCCTCTGTGCATTCTGCTGCTCCTGCAATGCCGCGATCTCCGCGCTCTTCTGCCGCGTCTGGTCGGTGATCGCATTCAACTGCACGAGGCTGCCGCGCAGGGTCTTGAGCCAGTCTGCGCGGCCGCGTGCGATATATTCGAAATACTGCATGTCGCGCGCGGCCTGGTTGGGATCCTTGTTGTTCAGCAGCAGCCTGAGGTACTCCTGCTTGCCGCCCAGATATTGCTGGTAAAGCAGTTTTTCCAGCTGCGCCTGCTGCCCGCGCATATCCTGTTCCAGATGATGCGCTTGCTGTTGCAGCTGTTCCAGCGTGAGGTTGGCGGCGTGGTGCTGTTGCGCCAGATCGGACAGCTTGCGGTTGCTGTCGCTGATGGCGCGCTCCGATTCGCGCAATGCATCTGCGGCTTCGGTTCTGGATTCGCTGGTTTTTTCCAGCTCCTGCTGCAGGCCGGCGATACGCTTGCGCAGATTTTCCAGATCGTCCTGCTTCGAGGCGTATGCGCTGTTGGCCAGCAGGCAGGCGCACAGAAGGGGGGGGGTAATTCTGAGTAGTGTGATCAGCCACGGATTGACACGGATCAACACGGATAAATAGCCGATCAGCCGGGGTTCGAAATCCATTCTAAAAGGCACGGAGTGAGACAGGTTGCTCATGCAAAATCCGTGAACATCCGTGTTAATCCGTGGCTAATTGTCTTTTTCCGATTATTGGAAAGCGATCAGCGGCTTGCCGGTCATTTCCTGCGGTTGTGGCAAGCCCATCATTGCCAGCAGTGTCGGGGCGACATCCTGCAGCGCGCCGCCGTCTATCATCGCGGCCTTGCGGCCGATGTACAGGAATGGGACCAGATTCAGCGTATGCGCGGTATGCGCCTGTTCGGTGCTGCGGTCTATCATCTGTTCGGCATTTCCGTGGTCGGCCGTGATCAGCACCTCGCCGCCGCATTCCTGCATCGCGCTCACCACGCGGCCTATGCAGATATCCAGCGCCTCGATGGCCTTGATCGCCGCCTCCAGATTGCCGCTGTGGCCGACCATGTCGCCGTTGGCGTAGTTGCAGACGATGGCCTGATACTGGCCGCTGCGGATCGCCGCTTCGAGTTTGTCGGTGACTTCGAATGCGCTCATCTCGGGCTTCAGATCGTAGGTTGCCACTTTGGGCGAGGGCACCAGGATGCGGTCTTCGCCGGGGTAGGGCTGCTCATTGCCGCCGTTGAAGAAGTAGGTGACGTGCGCGTATTTTTCCGTTTCCGCGATGCGCAGCTGCTTCAGTCCCAGCCCGGAAAGATACTCGCCGAAATCGTTGTGGATCGCGCTCGGAGAATACGCGGCGGGCAGGTGGCTGAACTCGTCGCCATAGCTGCTCAGCGTGACGAAGCTCGCCAGCTTGGGGAAGCGTGCGCGCGCAAAACCGTCAAACGACGCATCGGTCAGCGTGCGCGTGATTTCGCGCGCGCGGTCGGCGCGGAAATTCATGAATATCGCCACATCGCCATCCTGCATCCCGACCGCTTCGCCGATAACCGTGCTCTGCACAAATTCGTCGTTCTCGCCGCGCGCATAAGCCAGATTCAAACCGGTCACTGCATCGGGCGCGCTGAATGCGGCTTTGCCTTGGGTCAGCAGGTCGTAGGCCTGCTGCACGCGATCCCAGCGGTTGTCTCTGTCCATCGCAAAGTAGCGGCCGATGAGGGTGGCGATGCGCCCGGCGCCGAGCGCGGCGCATTTGTCTTGCAGGCGCTGCAGCGAAGATTCTGCGCTGCGCGGCGGTGTGTCGCGGCCATCGAGGAATGCATGCAGATAAATCTTGCGCAATCCGGAGCGCGCTGCCAGTTGCAGCAGCGCATGGATATGATCCTCGTGGCTGTGCACGCCGCCGGGCGAGAGCAGCCCCATGATGTGCAGCGCGGTGTCCTTTTCCTTGGCCTGCGCGATGGCACGGGTGAATGCCGGATTGGTGTTGAAGCTGCCGTCCTGTATGGCCAGATCCACGCGTGTGAGCTCCTGATACACCACGCGCCCTGCACCGATATTCAGGTGGCCGACTTCGGAATTGCCCATCTGCCCCTGCGGCAAGCCCACAGACATTTCCGATGCGTTGATCAGCGTGTGCGGGTAATCGCGCCATAGCCGATCCCAGTTCGGCTTGTGTGCGTTGGCGATGGCATTGTGGTCAGAGTTTTCGCTGTAACCGAAGCCGTCGAGAATAAGCAGGAGGACGGGTTTCATGCTGGACTTTGGGGAGGGCATAGTATCAAAATATAAGAAGTTGCTAATTTAGGTGGTATTTTAGCCGATTTTGCGGTGTCATATGGTGTTGCGAAAAATATAAAGGGGATAAACGTGGCAAAAAAATTAATCGACAAGGACGAGGATATTCTGCTGGCCTCGCTGGCAATGAAGGCGATTGCCCATCCCTTGCGGCTGAAGATTCTGTGCGTGCTGGGGGACAAGGAAGTCAGCGTGCAGGACATCGTCACTGACGTAGGAACCACACAAAGCAATATATCGCAGCACCTGTCCATCCTGCGTGACAAGGGGGTGCTGATCACGCGCAAGGATGCTAACCGGGTTTATTACCGCATCGGCGATCCGCGCACGCTCAAGCTGGTGGAAATGATGCGCGAAGTGTTTTGTACTGTTTAACCGGATTTGCATTTTGATCAATATTAGAATATGCTAATATTATAATTTACCTATTGGATATTATTGCTATGAGACATCGCTCCCTGTTTTTGCTGGCCTGGAGTTTTCTTCCGGTGATGCTTTTGCCCCGCGTGCAGGCGGCGGAGCAGCTGGCCGCAGCGCCGGTGCAATACCGTGAAGTGGCGCAAACGGTCAGCGCCGACGGCATCGTCGAGGCGACACGGCAGTCGACGGTTTCTGCGCAAATATCCGGTCGCGTGACGGAAGTTCTGTTCGATGTCGGCGATACGGTCAGGAAGGGCCAGGTCATTCTGCGCATAGACGAGCGCGCGTCAGCGCAGGCTCTGGCTGGCAGCCAGGCGCAGGTAATGCAGGCACAGGCCGAGTTGCAGAATGCCAAATCCAACTATGAGCGTTCGCGCCAGTTGTTCGCGCAGAAATTCATCAGTCAGGCCGCGCTGGACAAGGCGCAGGCCGATTATCAGGCGGCGCAGGCGCAGGCCGCTGCGAGCGTGGCCGGCGCGGCGCAGTCGGTGCTGGAGCATGGTCACACCGCTGTCGTTGCGCCATATGGCGGAGTGGTGGCGGCGCGTCTGGTGGAGCTGGGCGAGATGGTCACTGTCGGCAAGCCGCTGATGACCGGTTTCGACCCCGCGCAGATGCGTGTGATCGTCAATGTGCCGCAATACCGGCTGGCAGAAATCGGCAGCCGCCCGCAGGCGGTGGTGGAGTTGTCCCCGCAGGAGGGACGCCGCGGGGTGACCAACGGCTCCGCCATTACCCTCGCGCAGCCCAAGCTGCAGCGCCGCGTGAAAGCAGCAGCCGTTCTGGTGCAGCCGACTGCCGATGCGCGCACGCACAGCACGCAGGTGCGCGTGACCCTGCCTGCCAACGAGGCGGGCGTATATCCGGGCATGTTTGTGCGCGTCCATTTCGTTGTGGGCAAGGCAAGTAAATTGTTGATCCCGGCCAGCGCCGTGCTGCGCCGCAGCGAAGTGGTGGCGGTCTATGTGGTGGATGACAAGGGCGCGGTGCGGTTGCGCCAGATACGCGTGGGAGAGACCACGGGGCAGAATGAAATCGAAGTGTTGTCCGGTCTGAACGCGGGCGAGCAGGTCGCGCTGGATCCGGTCAAGGCGGGAATGAAAAAGCAGTGATGGGTGATGGGTGACGTAAAACCCGCGCCATTTACCTGTCACTCATCACCTATTACCTAATCACTGGTCTATAAAAATTATGGGAATTTCGGGACGCATTGCCAAGTATTTTCTGCACTCGCAAATGACGCCGTTGCTGGCGCTGGTGGCGGTGCTGCTGGGCGTGTTTGCGGTGCTGGTGACGCCGCGCGAGGAAGAGCCGCAAATCAATGTCACGATGGCCAATGTGCTGATCGCCTATCCCGGCGCATCGGCGCAGGATGTGGCGAATACCGTATCCACGCCGGCCGAGCAGGTGCTGTCGCAGATCGCCGGCGTGGATCATGTGTATTCGTTGTCGCAGCCGGGCATGTCGGTGCTCACCGTGCAGTTCAAGGTGGGCGAGCAGCACGTCCCTTCGCTGGTCAAGCTTTACGACGTGATCAATTCCCATGCCGACTGGCTGCCGCCGACGCTGGGCGTGGCCAAGCCCATCATCAAGGCCAAGGGCATAGACGATGTGCCGGTGGTCGCCTTCACGCTGTGGCGCGAGCAGGCCGATGACGGCGCTTTGGCGCTGACTCAGGTGGCGCACGCGATGGAGGCGGAGCTCAAGCGCGTCAAGGGCACGCGCGAAGTGTCCACGCTGGGCGCCACGCAGCGCATGGTGCGCGTGCTGCTGAACCCGGAAGCGCTGAATGCCTACCAGTTGGCAGTGCCGGATATCCGCGCCGCGCTGCAGGCTTCCAATGTCTCGCAGGATGCGGGCAGTCTGGTGCAGAACAACCGCGAGGTGCTGGTGCAGACCGGCAATTTCCTCAGCGATGCGAGCGAGGTCAGGCAGCTGGTGGTGGGCGTGGCCGACGGCAAGCCGGTATTTTTGCGCGATGTGGCGGAGGTGAAGGATGGCGCCGATCAGCCGTCCAGCTATGTCTGGCTGGGCACGGGCGCAGCCGCTGGCGACAAGGGCATCAAGGCGCGCGGGGAGTTTGGCGCGGTGACCGTGGCGGTGACCAAGAAGCCCGGCGAGAACGCGGTGGATGTCGCGGACAAATTATTGCAGCGCGTGGCAGAGTTGAAGGGCAGCGTGATTCCCTCCGACGTGCATGTCACCACCACGCGTAATTACGGCGAGACCGCCAACGACAAGGCGAAGAAACTGATCCAGAAGCTGCTCTTCGCCACCACGGCCGTGGTTGCGCTGGTATGGATTGCGCTGGGACGGCGCGAAGCATTCATCGTCGGTGTGGCCGTGCTGCTGACGCTGGCCGCGACGCTGTTTGCTTCCTGGGCGTGGGGATTCACGCTGAACCGCGTGTCGCTGTTCGCGCTGATTTTCTCGATTGGCATTCTGGTGGACGACGCGATTGTTGTCGTCGAAAACATTCACAGAAGGCGCGAACTGGCGCGGCATCAGCCGCTGTCAGAAATTATTCCGGAAGCAGTGGATGAGGTCGGCAGCCCGACCATACTCGCCACTTTTACGGTGATTGCAGCGCTGCTGCCGATGGCCTTCGTCAGCGGGCTGATGGGGCCGTACATGAGCCCGATCCCGATCAACGCCAGCATGGGCATGCTGATTTCGCTGGCGGTGGCTTTTGTGATCACGCCGTGGCTGGCGCTGCGTTTTTCCGCGCCGCATCACGGAGAAATGAAGGACGAGCGCGACACTGCGCTGGCGCGTTTCTTCCGCGCCCGTCTCTCCCCGTTTCTGAATGGCGAACACGGCAAGCCTGCGCGGCGCAAATTGTGGCTGGCCATATTCGCGGGCCTGGTGCTGGCGGTATCGCTGGGCGTGGTCAAGCTGGTGGTGCTGAAGATGCTGCCGTTCGACAACAAATCCGAATTTCAGGTGGTGGTGGACATGCCCAGCGGCACCGCGCTGGAGCAGACCTCGGCGGTGCTGCACGAGATCGGCGCCTATCTGGCCACGGTGCCGGAAGTGGTCGATTATCAGGGCTACGCCGGATCAGCCTCGCCGATCAATTTCAACGGTCTGGTGCGCCAGTATTATTTGCGCAGCGCGGCGGAACAGGGCGACCTGCAGGTCAACCTGAAAGACAAGCATCAGCGCAAACGCAGCAGCCATGAGATCGCCAGCAGCGTGCGCGAGCCGGTGGAGGCGATCGCGAAGAAATGGCACGCGAAAGTGAAGATCGTCGAGGTGCCGCCCGGCCCGCCGGTGATGTCGCCGATTGTGGCCGAGATCTACGGGCCGGATTACGACGGCGCGCGCAAGGTGGCGGGCAAGGTGCATGAGCAGTTTGCCAGGACCGCCGACATCGTCGGCATAGACGACAGCGTGACCGAGGCCGCGCCCAAGCTGGTGCTGCACGTGCTGCAAAGCAAGGCGGCGTTGCTGGGCGTCGCCCCGAGCGATATCGTGGATGCGATCCATGTTGCGCTGGCCGGACAGGATGTGGCCAGCCTGCACGATGCCAGTGCCAAATATGCACCGGCGTTGCGACTGGTTCTGCCCGAAGAGAAGCGCAGCCGCATCGACGATGTGCTCAAGCTGAAGGTGCGCGCGCGCGACGGCATACTGGTGCCGTTGTCCGAGGTGGTGCAGGCGGTGCCGGTGCAGCGCGATTATCCGATCTACCACAAGGATCTGCTGCCCGTGGTGTATGTGACCGGCGACATGGCCGGCAAGCTGGACAGCCCGCTGTACGGCATGTTCGACATCAATGCCAAGGTGGCCGGCGCGCCACTGGAAGAAGGCGGCACGCTTGCACCGTATTTCTTCAAGCAGCCCTCCAATCCCTACGCAAGCTATGCGCTGAAGTGGGACGGCGAGTGGCAGGTGACGTTCGAGACTTTCCGCGACATGGGCATCGCCTACGCGGTCGGCCTGGTGCTGATCTATCTGCTGGTGGTGGCGCAGTTCAAGAGTTATCTGGTGCCGCTGGTCATCATGGCGCCGATACCGCTTACGCTGATCGGCGTGATGCCCGGTCATGCGCTGCTGGGCAGCCAGTTCACCGCCACTTCGATGATAGGCATGATTGCGCTGGCCGGCATCATTGTGCGCAACTCGATCCTGCTGGTGGACTTCATCAACTTGCAGGTGAGTGACGGCGTGGACTTGCAGCATGCGGTCGTCAATGCGGCGGCGGCGCGCGCCAAGCCCATCATCCTGACCGGGCTGGCGGCGATGCTGGGGGCGTTTTTCATTCTGGATGATCCGATATTCAACGGGCTGGCGATCGCGCTGATATTCGGCATTCTGGTTTCAACGCTGTTGACGCTGGTGGTGATCCCAGTGCTGTATTACGCCACGCTGTACCGGAAAATCGGGTAAAATTTTTTAACTAAAGTAAAGGAGAGTAGTTCATGAGTGCTGAGCGCGTTGTTCGTATCATTGCAGGGTTGTTCGTTATGTTGTCGCTGTCGCTGGGCGTGGAAGCAAGCCCGGTTTTCGTCAGCAAGTATTTCCTGTTTTTCACCGCCTTCGTCGGCTTTAACTTGTTCCAGAGCGGTTTCACCCGGTTCTGCCCGCTGAACAATATTCTGTCGAAATTTGGCATCAAGGGAGCTTCTTGCTGAGGATGGTGTTTTCCGCATCGTTTCCAACACTGCGGCAGTGCGTATCTAAAATTGGCTGGACCCACATCAGTCTGACCTTGGTCGGGATGATGTGGGTTTTGCCTTTTCTGTATTTCTATCATCTGTTCCCGCTTACCACGTTCTATCAGGAATGCGGTGCAGTCCTGCTCGGCCTGGGCGCGATGTCGTTGCTGGCTTCGAAGCGTTACTGGCAGCAGCCACAAATTCCGCGCATCGTGCTGCTGCCACTGGGGCTGGCGCTGATCGTGCTGGTGCAATATGCCCTGGGCCGGGGGGTGTATTTGAACTATACCTTGCTGGTCATGCTGTATCTGCTGTGGGCCGCGCTGCTGATGATGCTCGGTCAGCGCCTGCGCGAGGAACTCGGCCTGCCGCTGCTGGCCACTGCGCTGGCGGCATTTTTGCTGCTGGGTGCGGAGCTGAGCGCATTGGTCGGCATCGTGCAGAATTATGCCTGGCGCTCCATCCTGGATTATGTGGTGTCGGTCAAGACCGGCATCGCCGTGGTCGGCAACATGGGCCAGCCCAACCACTTTGCCGATTACACCACGCTGGGCCTGACTTCGCTCGGGCTGTTGCGTCTGCGCTGGAACATGCGTGCGTGGCAGGTGGCGCTGCTGGCCGCGCCGCTGCTGTTCGTGCTGGTATTGAGCGGCTCGCGCAGCGCCTGGCTGTATTTGCTGTTCCTGGCAGCGATGGCCTATCTGTGGCAGCGCCGCGACAAATCCTGTTTGCCGCTGTTGCGTTACAGCCTGCTGCTGTTGCTCGGCTTCGGTCTGATGCATCTGGTGGTGCAGATTCCCTGGCTGGCTGGATCGAACGGCAATGAGACCAGCATGGGCCGGATGATGGCCGCCGGCGCCGCGAGTTTCGGCGCAGGCGGGAGCAGCAGCATACGCCTGTACATATGGCATGAAGCATGGCTGATCCTCACCCGGTTTCCGTTGTTTGGGGCAGGATTCGGCCAGTTCGGCTGGCAGCATTTTCTGCTCGGCCCGTCGCTGCACAACACCAACATTCAGGGGTTGTATAACAACGCGCACAACCTGTTGATGCAGACCGCAGCGGAAATGGGGCTGGCCGGATTGCTGGTATTGTTGGGCACGCTTGCGCTGTGGGTGCGGCAGGCGCGCAGTGCGGCGCATAGCGTCTACCAGTGGTGGGGATACGGACTGCTGGCCGTGCTGGCGATACACAGTCTGCTGGAATATCCGCTGTGGTATGCCTATTTCCTGGGTGTGGCTGCGCTGGTGCTGGGTATGCTGGACAATACCGTTTATCGTTTAAAGTCGCGCACTGCGGGGCGCTGGCTGTTGGTAGCCGTGCTGCTGCTAGGCGCGCTGACGATGTTGCAGACGGCGCAGGGCTACCGCAAGCTGGAAATATTGAACGCCTATATTCGTCCTGAA
>Ga0315268_10005265_pt1 | contig 13942 bp, 11 predicted proteins | sample C1_top_MG_FD_204535 | JGI IMG/M metagenome (GOLD analysis project Ga0315268, IMG submission 204535) | Sediment microbial communities from Yellowstone Lake, YNP, Wyoming, USA - C1_top | ecosystem: Environmental > Aquatic > Freshwater > Lake > Sediment | place: USA: Wyoming | collected 2017-08-01 | reverse complement strand
CCCCTCAGCCCCGGCCCTCTCCCAAGGGGAGAGGGAGACGCGCCGGTTACCCGTCCACCCCATCGGACGCGCGTTACGTCGTGGCTGCGCGGCATGCGGTTCTCCCTCTCCCTCGGGGAGAGGGCCCGGGTGAGGGGAGAAGAACCGTCCGAGAATCCAGAGGCCGCCCTCCCCTCCCGAGGTGCTTGTAAGCCCAAGGCTCGGCCGCGCTCCAGCTCAGGGCGCCTCGACTTGCAGGTCGAATTCGAGCCGGGTGCGGGCGTCGGTCTGGGCGTTGCAGATTTCGATTTCCTTGAGCTCCCACCGGCCATTGATCTTCTCAAGAAGCCGGACTGAAAACACCTTGAGCAGCTTGCGTTTTTGGTCAAAGGCTTCGGCGCGCAGCAGGCCGCCAGTCTCAATATCTATCCAAGAGAGGACGCGCGCATAGGCGCTGCGCTGGGGGTTGGCGGGGGAGCTTTCCAGTACCCGGCAAGCGCGGCCTTTGCGCATCTCCGTTTTGACCAACCGCTGACCCGGCCAATGGAAGAACTCCAGCCCAAGGTCACAGAGCCAGAAATCCGAGCCTGCAAAAGGCGCGGCGGTTTCGTCGGGCTGGAGGGAAGCGGGCGGCGGGACCGGCTGCGCTGGCGCCGCGGCCTTGGCGTAACGGTACTCATTTGACCGCCCGATTGAATGCATCACCACCAGCGCTTCGGCTGGCCTTTGCGCGGTGCCCGGCGTGCCGTAGCATACGGACCACGACTCCCCGTTGGTGCTCACGCGCATCCCCACGGGCACTGCCTCCCATCTGCGACCGGCCGCGTGGCGCATCTTCAGCACGCCGCTGGCCGCCAGATCCTCCACGGGCCTTTGGCTCCTCAAGTCCATGGCCAAGGCCAGCCCTTCCTCCTCCGGCGTCGCCTTGCCGGCGGCAAAACCAGGGGCGCAGACAAAGGCAAAAAGCATGGTCAACGCCAACAGGCCGGTGTGGGGCGCGAAGCGTTTGGAGTGCGGGAGCTTGCTCCCGCTTTCAGTCCGCGACAGGCCCAAAAGCGCCGGCAAGCCGGCGCACTCCAAACGCTTCGTGGTGTCCGAACGTGTCAGCATTCTCTGGTCAGACCACGGCGATGCTTGAGCGCGCGGGGCCACGGCATCGAAGATCCAGCGTCGAACGTCCAACATCGAACCTCCAACATTGAACATCCGGCATCGAACCATACTGGCCGCTTCGGTTGGTCATTCGATGTTCGATGTTCGATGTTCAATGTTCGAGGTTCGGTGTTCGACGTTCGTTTTCTCGTTCCGCAGCACCAACGGCAGGGCCTCGCCGATCTGCCGCACAAAGTGCACCTTGATTCGCTCCCGCACCTCATGGGGCACCTCTACCCAGTCCTTCCGGTTGTGCTCGGGCGCCACCAGTTGCTTGATGCCGGAGCGAGCGGCAGCCAGGAACTTTTCCTTGAGGCCGCCAACGGGCAACACCCGCCCGCGCAAGCTGATCTCGCCAGTCGTGGCGGTGTCCGAGCGAACGCGGCGCCCCGTCAGGAGCGAAGCCAGCGCGATCACAATGGTAAGGCCGGCGCTGGGCCCATCTTTTGGGGTCGCGCCCGCCGGCACGTGGACGTGGATGTCTTGCTTGTCAAAGTCAATCCCTTCCAAGCCCAGGGGCTTGGTCTGGCTGCGCAAGTAGCTCAAGGCGGTGTGGGCGCTTTCCTTCATCACGTCGCCGAGCGAGCCGGTAAGAATCAGCTTCCCGGTGCCGGGCATGCGCGTCGCCTCCACAAAGAGAATCTCACCCCCCACCGGCGTCCAAGCCAGACCCGTGGCGATGCCGCATTCGGTGATGGCCTCGGCGGTTTCGGCCAGGAATCGGACCGGGCCAAGGTAAGTCTCCAGGTCGGCCGGGCGAATGGTGAGCGGTTCCAACAGGCTGGGTTGCTTGACCAGGCGGCGGGCGGCCTTGCGCGCCAAGGCGGCGATCTCCCGGTCCAACTGCCGCACCCCGGCTTCGCGGGTGTAGTCGCGGATCAGCGCCCGCAAGGTCGCGTCCGGCATCCGCAGCAACTTGGGCTTCAACCCGTGCTCGACCAGCAGCCGCGGCATCAGGTGGCGCTTGGCGATTTGCAGTTTCTCCTCGGCGGTGTAGCTGGGCAGCTCGATGACCTCCAGCCGATCCCGCAACGCGACGTGGACCGGCTCCAGCCAGTTGGCCGTCGTGATAAAGAGCACCCGCGACAGATCGAAGGGCAAATCCAGGTAATGGTCCATGAAAGTGTGGTTCTGTTGCGGGTCGAGCACTTCCAGCAGGGCCGCCGCCGGGTCGCCCCGAAAATCCGTCCCCACCTTGTCCAACTCATCGAGCATCATGACCGGGTTGTTGCTCTCGACGCGGCGAAGGCTTTGCAGGATGCGTCCCGGCAGCGCGCCGACGTAAGTGCGCCGGTGGCCGCGGATTTCGGCCTCGTCGCGCATCCCGCCCAAGGACAGCCGCGCGAATTTGCGCCCCAGCGCCTCGGCCACGCTCCGGCCCAGCGAAGTCTTGCCCACCCCAGGGGGCCCCACCAGGCACAAGATTGGCCCCTTGATCTGCTGGCGCAACTGCATCACCGCCAGGAACTCCAGCAGCCGGTCCTTGACCTTGCTCAAGCCGTAGTGCTGCTGGTTCAGGATGCGCTCGGCCTCGGCCAGGTCCAGTCTGTCTTCCGTGCACTTGGCCCAAGGCAAATTGACAATCCAGTCCAGATAGTTGCGGGAGACGGCGTATTCAGCGACGGCAGGCGGGATTTGCCGCAGCCGCTCCAGCTCCTTCAAGGCGACGTCCTTGGCCTCGGCTGGCAACTGCGCCTTGTCAATCTGCGCCCGCAGACTCTCCATCTCCGCCGTGGCGGCGTCCGTTTCGCCCAGCTCGCGCTGGATCGCCCGGATTTGCTCGCGCAGGAAGTAGTCCCGCTGGCTCTTCGACATCGAGGAGCTGACTTCCTGCTGGATTTTGAAGCCGAGCTTGAGCACTTCCAGTTCGCGCGACAGGAGCGGCAGGAGCCGGATGAGCCGCTCCTTGACGGCGTTGGTCTCCAAGAGCCGCTGGCGCTCCTCCAGGCTCAGGTTCAGGTTGGCGGTGATCAGGTCCGCCAGCCGGCCCGGCTCCTCGGTGTTGAGCGCGGCCACCTTGACTTGGTCCGTCAAGCCCGGCGACACCTCGATGATGTCCTTGAACCGCTGGCGCACGCTCCGGCTCAAGGCGGCCATCTCGACCGACTCCTCGCTCAGGTCCTTGACGATTTCATGGTGGGCGCGCAGATAAGGGTCGCGGGAGGCGTAGCCCAGCAGGTGGATGCGGCGCAGCCCTTCGACCTGCACGCGCACCGTGTTGTCCGGGAACTTGAGCATCCGCAGCACCCGGCCGGCGCACCCATGCTCCCAGAGGTCTGCCGGCGCCGGGTTCTCGATGTCCGGCTGCTTTTGCAGCACCAGCGCCAGAAAACGGTCCCCGGCTACCACGTCGTCAATCAAGCGGATGCTGGAGGCCGACTCCACCAGCAGCGGCACGATCATGCCCGGAAAGATCACCACGTCCGCCAGCCCAAGCACCGGCAGCACGTCCGGCAACGACTTGGGCGGACTCTTGGGTGGCGCCGGCTCGGAGCCGCCAGCCGCGCCGAGGATGCTGATGAATTCCGTATCGGGGGTGCTCATAAGCCAGCCCTCTGCCTGAATTAGATGCCTCAGGCCCCTAAAAAGTTCACCCCGTCGGGCTAAGCCTCCGCCGTCTCCACGGGCACCGAGAACGGCTGCGGCGCGGCGACCGCCAGCACCGGCACGTCCACGCGCAAAAAGCCGTTCTGGTAACTGGCCTTGGCGTTGCTCAGGTCGTAGCCCGGCGGCAGCTCAATCAGGCTCTCGAACGGGCCATAATTGATTTCCATGAGCACGAATTTGCACGGGCCGGCTCGGCAGCAATCGTGGCGATGACCGCTGATGCGCAGTTGGCTCCCCTCCACCGTCAACTCGAGGTCTTCCCGCCGCATCCCGGCCAGTTCCACTTTGATGACCAGCCCGCTCTCGGCCAGGTAAACGTCCGTGTTGGGCGTCCACGATGCTTCCGAAGACGTCTCGCGACCGCCGGCAAGGTGCGACCGCTTCACGAACTGCAGAGTAGTGCAGACTTTGTTCACTGCCATGACGGCGCAAACCTAATGCATGGCGCGGCCTAATGCAAGCAGATGTTCGGCAAAATGCTGTTGCACTTGCGTTGGCGTTGACCCATCCCAACCAAGTGAGCGGAATCGTAAGCTTGGAGTCACCTTGAGAACCATGAAACTCTCTCTTCGCGCTTGTTGTGCCTTAACGCTAATGTGGCCGCTCTTGGGGCGGGCCGGGGCAACCAGAATCTATGTTCAGGATGCAGCCGCGGTCGGTCAGGGTAATGCCTTTCGCCCGCTTGGGGCTGCCGGAGGCGCTGCGTTTGCGGGGTCGCTACGCGTGGCTTCGCGGCAAACCGGAGGCAGCGCGGCGATGGTGGGAGAAGAGTTTGGCGGTAGCGAAGAAACTAGGCGCGCGTTACGAGGCGGGCGCAACCCACTTGGACTTGGGCCAGCGGTTCGGTGACCGCGCTCACCTGGAGGAGGCCCAGCGCATCTTCACCGAGCTTGGCGCCCAACGCGACCTGGCGCGCGTGCGTCAGATGCTGAGCCAGCAGTAAAGCAACCGGACACCCGGTTGGCAGGCGTGCGAATACGCTGGCGAGCTGGAAACCGTCCCGGCGATCGTTCGGCCCAAACCTTGCTCTTGGAGCCAAAAGGCGTTAGCGTCTCCTTGTCCTTGCCGATGGAACCAGGTGCGACAGAAGAGGGTAGCCAAGGGCGCGCCGAGCGCGAGCCGCAGCCCTCGCCGTTGCTGGGGCGGGCGGCCTTCATGCGGAACTGGGGCTGGGAGGTGGTGATCCACCTTAACCAGCGTTCCTGCCTGCAACGGCGGACCCAGTTTGGCCACAGCCCCAGCGGCCACGAATTGGTTCGCCAGCAGTGGGAGTCCCGCCAGGCGCAGGAGTTGACGCTCGGCGAAGCGCTGGATTTTCTCTTGGAATGCCATCGGGCGGCGCCGTTTCTGTTCCACAACGACGCTACGTTTGGGGAAATCGCCCGGCAGATGGTGGAGGCTTTCCTGGTCGAGTTTCCGCCTGGCCGCCGGCGCGAGGCCGCATTCCTGGCCGCGCATTACGTGGGCGGCCGCCTGGACCGCGAGTCCATGGCGCTGAGCTTGGACGCGCTGACTGAAGTCGCCGATTTGAAGCCTGGCGACCGTGTTCGCACCTTTCGCGGCTCCGCCCACGGGGTCGTGCTCGAGCTGTGGCCCGATGGCCGGGTGGTCTGGCAACCCGACGGCACCACCGCCGAACTAATCGCTTCCGCCGAGAGCCTGCTGCGGGAGCTGGGCTAAGTGAATGCGGAGCGCGGACTGCGGAATGCGGAGTGGGGAGTGCGGAATTCATTCCGCCGTAAGAGCAGGATTTTGGGCTTGAGGCTGTTCACGAAAAGCGCCATGTGCACGGTTACATGAAACTCGCGGAAATCATGAACTGAAGGAGCGGCTCTTTGCTCCTTTTCCTCGACACCAGATTCGAAGTGAGTTAGCCATTGGCCGATGAATAGGGTGGCAGTCAGACCTGAATTGTTCCGCTGGGCGCGTGAGCGATCCGGCTTGAAGGCTGATGCCCTCGCGGAGCGCTTCCCGAAGTACGCCGCGTGGGAGAGCGGCGAAGCCCTCCCTACGCTTCGACAATTGGAGGAGTTGGCCAAGAAAACGCTCACGCCCTTGGGCTATTTCTTCCTCCCCGAACCACCTGAAGACAAGCTGCCCATCCCTGATTTCCGTACGGTCAAGGACGAGCCGTTACGACGGCCGAGCCCAAACTTGCTGGAGACCGTGCAGACGATGCAGCGGCGCCAGGGCTGGATGCGGGACTTCCTGGTTGAACAGGGCGAGAACCCGCTGCCGTTCGTAGGCTCCTCCACGCTGGCTGCGGAGCCGACACAAGCGGCGGCGAGCATCCGCGAGGTGCTCGGACGGAAGCGCGAATGGGCCAGCCAGCACCCGACCTGGACCGATGCCCTGCGAGCGCTGCGCGCGGCCATCGAGGAAGCCGGTATCCTGCTAGCCATCAATGGCGTCGTTGGGAATAATGTTCACCGAGGGCTGGACACGAAAGAATTCCGCGGCTTCGTGTTAGTGGATGAGTACGCCCCGTTGATCTTTGTCAACGGGGCGGATGCGAAAGCGGCCCAGATGTTCACACTGGCCCACGAACTGGCGCATGTGTGGCTGGGGCGGGGCGGGGTTTTCAATCTGGAGGCACTCCAACCAGCGGACGACGATGTGGAGAAGTTCTGCAACCGGGTGGCAGCAGAGTTTCTGATTCCCGCCCGCGAGCTCAACGCCTGCTGGTCTGGGGCGGCACAAACGCCGGAGCCGTTTCAAACCTTGGCCCGCCGATTCAAGGTCAGCCCGCTGGTCGCCGCCCGACGCGCCCTGGATTTAGGACTGATCGATAAGACGGACTTCTTCGAGTTTTACGAGGAATACCAAAAGGACGAGCGCCGCAAGGCAAGTCAACGGCCCGCCGGAGGGGACTTCTACGCTACGCAGGAGGCGCGTCTTGGGCGGCGGTTCGCCAACGCGGTCATCCGTGCGGCGAAAGAAGGGCGGTTGCTTTACAGGGACGCCTATCACCTCACCGGGCTCTATGGTGAAACGTTCGACAGGTACGCGAAGGCGCTGGGATTTCCAATCGCGGCATGACGGGGGTGCGCAAATACGCGCTGGACGCAAACATCTTCATCGAGGCGAAGCGCCGTTACTATGCTTTCGCGCTGTGCCCAGGATTCTGGCAGGCTCTGGTCTGGCATCACAAGAGCGGTCGGCTCGGCAGCGTTGACAAAGTGCGAAAGGAACTTGAGGAGGGGGCAGACGAACTTGCGAAGTGGGTTGAGGACGTCCTGCCATCCTCGTTCTTCGCTTCCACGAACACTCCCAACGTCGTGGGATCGTTCGCCCGGATGGTTTCATGGGTCCAGTCGCAGCCACAATTCTATCCCGAAGCCAAAGCGGAGTTTGCAGCCGGCACGGACGGCTGGCTTATCGCGCACGCGAAAGCCAATGGTTTGGTCGTGGTGACACATGAAGTCCTGGCCCCAGATGCCCACAAGAGAGTGCCCATTCCAAACGTCTGCCAGGCATTTGGTGTGAATTATGTGGATACCTTCCGGATGTTGATCGAGTTGGGAACGAGATTCACTTGGGCACCGCCGACCTGAGCCGGACGGCCGAGAAAGCCTCTCACACCTGCGTCAAAGAAACGCTGCCGAAATCCACCTCGTTGTGCCGCCCTCAGTGCGCTTCCGGACTTGACGCGGCAACCCGTCTCGGGTGTCAAATCCGGGCATGACGAGTTTGGCCAGATTGGTTCCGTCCGCTCTCCTGATGGTCCTGCCGTTCGTTGGCTTGGCCGTGGCGCTAGCCCAAGCCCAACGGGAGCTCCCGCCCGCCCCAGGCCCGCACATCCACCTGAGCGCCTCCGATTTTGCCGAGGCCAAGAGCTTCAGCAGCGCCGACCGGATTGTGGGCACGTATTACTTCTATTGGTACGACGCCAACACCAAGGAGCACATCCTCAACGGCGACGGCTCCGACGCGCTGACCGATCACCCGGCCTCGTTGGCCGACTTTTCTTACCGCTCGGCCCGCTGGCACCAGAAAGAGCTAGCGGACATGACCGCGGCAGGCATTGACTTCCTGCTGCCGGTGTTCTGGGGCGCGCCCTCTGAACAAAACACCAACGCGATGTTGCACTGGAGCTACGCCGGGCTGCCGCCGCTAGTGCAGGCGCGCGAGGAGTTGCTGCCGACCGGCAAGCAGCCGCCGCGCATTGGCCTCTTCTACGATACCAGCACCCTCCAGCACAATTCGTGGCGCGAGCACATTGACCTGACCACCGAGTTGGGCAAGCGGTGGTTCTATGCCACCATCCGCGATTTCTTCTCGCTGGTGCCGCCGCGGCACTGGGCGATGATCGAAGGCAAGCCCATTGTTTTCCTCTACTCCTCTGCGTTCGCCAAGAAACACGACCAGGGCTGCATTGAATACGTGCGCGAACAGTTCCCCAAGGACTTCGGCGAGCGCGTGCCTTACCTGGTGCGCGAGGTTTCCTGGCGCGTGCAGGCGGACAACACCTACGCCTGGGGCGGGGCGCTGGGCTTGAAGAATCCAGGCGTGGCCGCGCTCGGCCCCGGCTACGATCATTCCGCCGTCCCTGGGCGCGCGCCGCTGATCGTCAAGCGCGAGGGAGGCCAGTTCTATGAAGCCAATTGGCTCAAATTCCTGCGGCGGCCATGCAACCTGGTGATGGTGGAAACGTGGAATGAGTTGCACGAAGGCACCGAGGTCTGCGAGTCCAAGGAGTATGGCCGGCAGTACATCGAACTCACCCGCAAGTACGCCGACCTTTTCAAACAAGGCTGGCGTCCGCCCACGCCCAAGGGCCAATACACCGGCGCGCCCTCGGTCAGCATCAGCCTCGGCAAGGAGAACCGCGAGGCCGGGCTGCGCCAAGTCGAGAACGACGACGGCCAGGCGGCGGCCGCCGTCGTGGGCGGACAGGAAGCGCGCGGCCTCAAGCCGGGCACGCCGAGCCGTTACTTTTACTTCGTGGTGGACGATTCGTTCAAATGGGCCGAGGTGATGGATGCCGTGCTGGAGGTGCAGTATTACGACGGCGCGCCGGGCACCCTGGCGGCGGAATTTGATGGCAGCGACACCTCCGCTCCATTCAACGGCGCCTATTCTCCCAGCGCAGACCGAGTGACGCTGGCTGGCAGCAGGACCTGGCAAACCGCCCGGTTCCAACTTCGGGGCGCTCGTTTCCTCAACGGCCAGAACCGCGGCGCCGATTTCCGCCTGGCCGTCGGCGCGCCGAACTTCTATGTCCGGCAGGTGAGCCTGGCCCGGGCTGCGGGCGCCGCGCCGCCGGCCAACCCGCAGGTGCAGGTGGTGCGCACCAACTACCACGGCTGGGCCGACGCGCTCCTGCTGCGCAACGCCACCGCTGAGGCTGTCATTGTGCCTGCCATCGGGCGCGTGATGCAGTTCCGGTTCGACGGGGAGGAAGGCCCTTTCTGGGAGAACCAGCGCCTCTTCGGCAGGCTGCCCGACCCCAAGTCCGGCGAATGGGCGAACTTCGGCGGCGACAAGACATGGCCGGCGCCCCAGGCCGATTGGCTGAAGGTGACCCCGCGCGGTTGGCCGCCCCCGACGGCGTTTGATTCCCTGCCGGTGGAGGCCAAAGTCGAAGGGAGCGCCGTCACTCTCATTTCACCAGTGGACCCGCATTACGGCATCCGCACCCGGCGGCACGTTGAACTGGACCCCGCCAAGCCGATCATGCACATCACCACAGAGTACGAGAAGGTGGCTGGCGAACCGTCTCGGGTCGCGGTCTGGGTCATCACTCAACTGCGCGACCCGGTGGCCGTGTACGCGCCCGTGCCCGAGGGTTCGATCTTCCCGGCTGGTTACAGCCAACAGTCCGGCGCGCTGCCCTTGGACCTCCAGGTGAGCCGCGGGCTGCTATCGCTCCGCCGCGACCCCCAACAGAGCGCCAAAGTGGGCACGGACGCCGGGGCGCTGCTCTGGGTCGGGGAAAAGGTGATGCTGCTCATTGAGTCACCGCGCCTGCCTGGTGGCGAGTACCCCGATGCGGGCAGCAGCGCCGAGGTCTATACCAACCCCGACCCATTCGCCTACGTGGAACTGGAACTGCTCGGCCCCCTCCAGACCCTGCAGCCGGGCGAAAAAACCCAGCGCCTCAGCAACTATTCCTTGCTCCGCCGCACCGGGCCAGACCACCAAGCCGACGCCAGGCAGATGTTGGGCAAGTAGCCTGAATCGGAAATGGTTGCGCAAGGGTAGGGCGCGTCCCGCCTGCGGGACGCGCCGCCGCCAGTCTGTTCTGTTTGCCTGCGACGGCGCGCAGAGGACTGCGCGCCCTACCTCGCTCCATTTTCATCGTTTGGGGCGCCGCGCGCGGCATGCCGTCTGACCCGAAAATGCTGACCGGTTCCGACCGCGCGAAGCGTTTGGAGTGCGGCGGCTTGCCGGCGCTTCTGGAGCCCTTCCCAACCGAAAGCGGGAGCAAGCTCCACGCACTCCAAACGCTTCGCGCTCGATGCAGCCCCATTCCCATTTTCATCGTTTGGGGCGCCGCCTGCTGCATGGCGTTTGACCGGAAAGTGCGCTCCGCGCTGGAAAAGGTCCAGGCCAGCCACTGCTAGTCCGCCCGTCCCGTGCTCGTGCGTCTTGGCCCCTCACTCGCCGTCCTTGTGTCCGTTTTTGCGCTCGACTGCCTTCGGGTGATCGTCCAGATTCTGCGATAGATAAATGTGGCGCAGTTCCCGACCGAAGCCGTTCTCGCGGAAAAAGGCCAGCGCGCCGCCGTTCTGTTCGTCGGTATCCACCAGCATGATGCGCGTTTCCCGCTCGACAAACAACTCCGTCAATTGGTTCAAGAGCCGCTTGCCGACACCGCGGCGGTGATAGTCCGGTTCGACGGCGAGCCATTCGAGCCAGCCGTAGCGCCAGGCGCTGCGCGGCTTGTCCATCAGGCTGCCCAAAACAAAGCCGACCACCCGGCCCTGCGCTTCCGCCACCAGGCAAAGCTCCTCGCTGGACTCAAACAACTGCAGCAACTCGTTGTCGTCCCAAGACCGGTAGAGGGTCGGCCACTTGTCGGCTGTGAAAAGCTTCTGCCCCAGCTCAAACACCGCGGGCAAATCGTGCAACTCCATCTTGCGGATGGAGAAGCTGAAAGACTGGGGCTTGGCCCGCGGCCTCGACTTCCTGTGTGTGTCAGCCACAAGGTATCACTAAGGCTTTTGGCAGGGTAGGTCAACCGGCTTTACACAGGGCGCGTAGCAGAAACCGTGCCGGATTCATTGGCGCCCAGGATCACCTTGCCATCCAGCCATTTGCGCCTGTCGTAGGGCGCACAGTCCCCACTGCGCCGATTTCACCACTTCGCCGCTGGCCAGCGCCCGCATGAACGCCTTGAGCGGCAACACGGTGACCGGCCCGTCTTGGAGCCAGGCTTCGCCAGCATTTTGACGGCGAAAATGCCAGCCGTCTGCACAAAAATGCAGGCACGGCTAACCGGCCGGCCATGGCAGCACGTCGAACCGGATGGAGAACGACGGCCTGCCTTACCCAGCCCGGCCAAGCTCTTGGTTTCCTTCGTGGCCTTTTGTAGGAGCAGCCGGGCTTGATTTGGGCATCCCGGCTGGCTAGCTTTCGCCCGCAGGTTGGCCAGCAACCATTTGCCGCCGGCACAAGCGTCTCAAAAAACGACCTTCCTAACTCTTAACTTGACGAGCGATGTGCCTTGGGAACCAAGGGGATGATGGGAGGCCAGCAGCCACCGGCGGCTGGCCCGGGCCTGGCAGACAGCGGCGGGCGCGCAGTTGGCTGGCCGTGCTGGCCATAGTGGCTGCGGTGCTGGTCGCGCTGGTTTCGCCCAGGCCTGCCGCGCCGCCGCGGCGGAGCGCCCCGGCCAAGCGAGCTGCCGAGCCCACCCTTGTGCCAGGCGGGCTTACTCTTGGAGAGGCGGCGGTCTTCGCCGGTTATGGCGGCTCGCCCAGTTGCCGGGAGTGTCATCAGCAGGCTTATGAACGCTGGCAAGGCTCACACCATGCCGGGGCCGAGCGCAAAGTCGAGTTGGGCGCCGATCTGCCCGCGTTCTATCCGCCGCGCTCGTTCAAGCATGGCACGCAAGTCTCCGAGGCGCGCTACGCCCGGCAGAAATTCGAGGTCATTACCCTCGGGCTTGAGCGCAAGCGCCAAGTCTTTTCGCTGGAACGAGTGATTGGCGTGGACCCCTTGCGCCAATTCCTCGTGGCTGCCTCCGGCGGGCGCTACCAGGTGACTGAGCTGGCCGCCGACCCACACCGGCGCGATTGGTTCGACATCTTCGGCGAGGAGGACCGCCAGCCCGGCGAGTGGGGCCACTGGACCGGGCGCGGGATGACTTGGAACAGCATGTGCGCCGCCTGCCACAACACCCGCCTCCGCAAGAACTACCAATTGGCCACCGACACTTACGCGACGCGCATGGCCGAACTGGGCGTGGGCTGCGAGGCCTGTCACGGGCCAATGTCTGATCACGTTGCCTGGCAACGCAAACAGCCCCAGCCACCCCAAAAAGGCAAAGACCCGACCCTCCGCCGGCTCGGCAAAGACCGGATGCAGGACGTCTGCGGCGACTGCCATGCCCGCCGCTCGGAACTGACCGGCGATTTCAAGCCCGGCGACTTGTTTCTCGACCACTACGGCCTGGTCATCCCGGACGAGACCGAGGTGTATTACGCCGACGGCCAAGTGCGCGAAGAAGATTACGAATATGCCTCCTTCCTCGGCAGCCGCCTGTATGCGGGCGGGGTGCGCTGTGTTGATTGCCACGACCCTCACGCCGGCAAGCCTTACGCCGCCGACAACTTGCTTTGCCTGCGCTGCCACAGTGTCCCGCTGCCGCCCGCGCCCAAGATTGACCCCGCCCAACATACTTTCCATAGCCGCGGCGGGCCGGGCGATGCCTGCGTGGACTGCCACATGCCCCAGACCGTCTATATGCAGCGCCATTGGCGGCACGATCACGGCTTCACGATTCCTGACCCCCTCCTGACCAAGCAGCACAACATCCCCAACGCCTGCAGCCGTTGCCACAAGGAGCGCACGACCGACTGGAACTTGGAGGCGGCCAACAAATGGTACGGCGCCCGCCTGGACCGCCCCACCCGCGCGCGGGCGCAAACCGTCGCCCTGGCGCGCGCCGGGCAACGGGCGTGCATTGACCGGCTTATCCGCATGGCCGGCGAAGAGCGAACCGGCCTGTGGCGCGCCGTGGCGGCCGGCTTGCTCAAGCATTGGCGTCAGGAACCTCCGGCCATGGCGGCGTTGCTGGACGCGGCGGCGGATGCCGACCCGCTGGTGCGCGCGGTGGCGGCACGCTCATTGGAGCCGCTGGCGCCGACCGGCCCGCCGGAAGCCCAGGCGGCGCTGGCCCGTTTGCTCCTGGACCCGGTGCGCTCGGTGCGCGTGGAGGCCGCTTGGGCCGCAAGGGCGCGACTCGACACCAACTCACCGGCGGCCAAAGACCTCTTGGCCTATCTGCGCCACAATGCCGACCAGCCCTCCGGCCTGCTGCAAATGGGCGTCTTTCATCTGGACCGCGGCGAGGCTGCGCCCGCGTTGGCCTTATTCCGCCAGGCGGTCAAATGGGACCAAGGCTCGGTGCCGCTGCGGCAGGCGCTGGCCGTGGCGCTGAGCCTGGAGGGCTACAGGCAGGAGGCCGTGCGCGAACTGGAGGCCGCCTGCCAGTTGGCGCCGCGTGACGCTGAGTCGCGTTTCAAGCTCGGCTTGGCCCTCAACGAGGCCGGCAAGCTCAAAGAAGCCATTGCCGTGCTGGCTGAGGCGGTGAAACTCGAACCGCAGTACGTCCAGGCCTGGTACAACCTTGGCCTGGCCTACTCGGCGGCGGGGCAAGACGAGCCGGCGCTGGACGCGCTGCTGCGCGCGGAATCCTTAAGCCCGCTTTCCCCGCAGATACCTTACGCCCGCGCCACGATCCTGGTCCGCCTGGGCAGGGCGACCGAAGCCCGCGCCGCCGCCCGCCGCGCCCTGGAACTCCAACCCGACTTCCCCGAAGCCACCGCCCTGCTGGACGCGCTTCCGCACTAGACTGCCCAGACAACGCCAGCGAGCGCACCGAGAACACCCGGGCCAAATGCTCACCCAAAAATGACCGTTGGGCGTATGCGCGCGCAGCGTCTTGGACTGCGGCAGTCCCCTGCCGCTTTTGCGACCGCGCCGCTGAGAAAGCGCCAGAGGACTGGCGCACTCCAAGGCGCTTCGCGCGAGCCGG
>Ga0315268_10005264_pt1 | contig 13948 bp, 26 predicted proteins | sample C1_top_MG_FD_204535 | JGI IMG/M metagenome (GOLD analysis project Ga0315268, IMG submission 204535) | Sediment microbial communities from Yellowstone Lake, YNP, Wyoming, USA - C1_top | ecosystem: Environmental > Aquatic > Freshwater > Lake > Sediment | place: USA: Wyoming | collected 2017-08-01 | reverse complement strand
TATGGATGGTCTGGTCCGCGAGCTCTACGGCAGCGCGACCCCGGTGGTGTACCTGCCGTGGATCGAGCGGAAGGCTCTCGGCACGGTCTACCAAGCGAGCCACCCGGACCTGATGCTCTTCGGGCGCATCGTCTCCGACGTGAGCATCGAGACGGTGCAAGGCGAGGAGTGGCTCTCCAGCGACGGGGCTACCGGCGAGGTCGTGCGGACCTCGTCGATCCGTCTCGAGGAGGAGGTATGACCGACCGGTGGACCGAGGCGCAGCTGCGGGAGGAGCTCTATTGGGTGCTCTCGATCACGTGGGCAGGCGGCACGTTTCACCTGTCGACGGACGGGCTCTACATCGTGGACGGGACCGGCAGCGTCACGACGACGCCCGACCTTATCGACGCGCCGCAGGTCGAGGAGGCCATTGAGATCTGGAGCGTGGAGAGCCCGCGCCTCTCGGTGCCGCTCTCGTTCATCCTCCCGCTCGACGTGCCCGGCTTGATCGCCGAGGGGCACGCCCTCGACGGGGCCGTGGGCGAGCTCTCGCAGTGGGCGGCGGGTACCGAGTGGGACGAGCGTCGCGTGATCGTGCGCGGGAAGCTGGTGGACCCGGAGTACGGCGCCGAGTGGGAGCCCGTGACCTGCAGCCTCGAGGAGATGGTCGCCGACGATCAGACGACGCTCCCGCTCGAGCCCGTCACGATCGCGTCGTGGCTCGCCGAGGCTGTGAGCGGGAACCCGGCAGCGACGGCGGGTGACGCTGGCGTCATCGTGCCGATGGTGTGGGGCACGCCTGGGGATGGCGTGTCGGCCGGGAGCCCGGCACCGATTATCGGCACGGTCGGAAGTCTGGTCTACCTCGCGGTCGCGTGCCACTACGTCGAGGCGTTGTCAGTCGACATCATCGACAGCGCCGGCACCACGGAGACGTTCGTCGTGTACTACACCGACGTTCGCGAATACTTCGGCGTCACGCGCGGGATCCCCGTCGTGGCGTCGGTGGTCGTGGACACGAGCACGTCGTCGCTCGTGCTGACAGATGACCTGTTCGTCATCTGGAACAACGGCGCGGCCCTCGTGGACGAGAGCGCGCAGGCCATCCGTGGCGCTGGCGACCTGATCGCCCACGTGCTTAGGCGCTCGGCGCTTCGGGTCGATTGGTCGCGGGTCGACGGGGCGCGCACCGGCCTCAATCAATACGCGACCTCGGGCTACATCGACGAACCCGTGGCGCTCGGCGAGTACATGACCGAGGTCCTCTCGGCAGTCTTTCCCTTCGCCATGAGCGCAGGCCCCGGCGGCGTGTATCCGTACCTATGGCCGGTCTACCCAGACGCCACGCAGGCCCTCGCCGCGCTATCCACCGACGTGGACCCGAGCCTCGAGCGAGCAGGGCGCATCAGCTACGAGGGCTCCGACGAGGTCGCCACCTACGTTGAGCTCCGCTACACGTGGGACCCGCAGACCGGCGGATATCGGTCCTTCCGGCGCATCACCGGAGAGGTCCACGTCGCCGACCCGTTCCGCGTCGCCATCAAGCAGCTCATTGCTCCCGTCTCTCGGTACGGTCTACGGCGTAAGGTGGTCGAGACGACCGTCGTGCATGACGCTATCACCGCGACGAAGGTCCTCGTCGCACAGGCCGCGCGCTACGGACAGCCGTCCCGCATGGTGCAGTACGTCGCGCCGCAGCGGTACGGATGGCTGCGCCGTGGTGACCTCGTGACGCTGACCGACGTGGAGATCGCCGCACAGGATCAGATGATGATGATCGAGGGCGTCACCTGGGGCGAGGACGGCACGGTCACGTTCACGCTGCGATACATCGAGGCGGGGGCCTAATGGCACGCGTACCACTCACGAGGAACAGCACCGGTCAGTTCGCCCGCGTGGCGCAGCTGGTCGCCGGCTCGAACGTGACGATCTCCGAGAGCCTGACCGGGCAGGTCCTCACGGTCACGGTCGCGGCCTCGGGCGGCGGCGGTGGGACGCCGGCCTCGTCGGTGGTCAGCGAGACGACCTTCGGGCTCAGCCCGGTCGTTGGGACCTCGACGGACTACGCGCGCGGCGATCACAGCCACGGCACGCCCACGGTCCCGCTCGCCTCGTCGGTCGTCTCTGAGACGGCGTTCGGGCAGTCTTCTGCAGTCGGCACTAGCACGAGCGTAGCGCGACAGGATCACACCCACGGGACCCCGACCATCCCGCTCGCCTCGTCAGTCGTGTCGGAGACGGCGTTCGGGCAGTCGAGCGCCGTTGGCACGAGCACTAACGTCGCTAGGCAGGATCATACCCACGGCACCCCAGCGGCGCAGATCTCAGGCTCGTTCCTCGACTCGCTCTTCGGCGACGCCTCAGACGGTGACGTGACGATCTCGGCGTTCACGACTCTGACCCGGGAGATGCACTACAACAACCTGACGATCACCGCGTCGGGGCAACTCAAGCCGAACGGGAACCGCATCTTCGTTCGCGGTACGCTCACGATCGCCGCTGGCGGGTCGATCGACGACGACGGCTTCTCGGCTACCAATCAGGTAGGCCGCACAGGGTTCGTCGCGCGTAACTACCTCGGCGGGCAGGGTACGAACGGCGGCAGCGGGTGGTCGCTCGTCGCGATCAACAACGCCAACGGACTTCCGGCGGTGAATAACTCCAACTGCTCGTTGAACGACACGAACACGACCCCGCTCGGCGGGAACGGCGGGAACTCGTTGACGCGCCTCGGCGGTGCAGGCGGCACAGCGCCTCAGAATGCGACCCCGCAGAAGTGGTCCGGTCGCATCCTCGACGGACGCGGCAGCTTCGGCGCCTTCAACGGTGGCGCAGGCGGCGGCGGCGGGGCCATAAGCCTGAGCACATACACGAGCGGGACCTTCATCTCGGGCGGTGGCGGCAGCGGAGCCGGAGTCGTCTGGATCGCCGCGGGGACTGTCGCCAACAGCGGGAACATCAGCGCAAAGGGCGGCAATGGTGCGAATGCTTCTCTCGGCGTTGGCGTCGGGTCATGCGGCGGCGGCGGCGGCGGCGGCGGTGGGCTGGTCGCCATCATCACGCGCAGCACCACGATCGGTGGGACCGTTAGCGCCGCAGCGGGGACCGGTGGAACCGGAGCTGGAACCGGTGGGACCAACGGCGGCAACGGTGGGAACGGACACTACGTTCTGATGGTGGTGAAATGAAGCTCTCCCAGAAGTGGCTCGTCACCGACGACGCCGTGAGCGCGCCCGCCGCGACATCCGAGCTCGGGTGCGTCGGGTGGTACCTAGGCGTCCCCCCGTCTCTGCGATCGGTGGCCGACGCCGAGGGGTGGACGCTCCCGTATGTGTGGACTGAGGAAGTCGAGGTCGCTGATATGGACTGCACGGACGCTATCGTCGCGCTGATCGCCGCCAACCCGAGCGTGGTGACCATCGATCTACAGGTCGGCTACACGGTGGACGCCGCGCGCCTCCCGGCTGGCGTGACGTGCGCCTCGTGGGGCGAGGATTGGAGCGAGGGCCTCGACGACGAGGGCCGCTTGGTCGTGCGTTTCCGCGCGTGATGCGCTAGTATCGGCCCATCAGTGGGGGCATTGATGGCCGACAGTCAGTCTCAAGCAGCGTGGTCGCAGCGCCTCGTGCCCGTGCCCGTGTGGGCGCTCATGGTGATCGGTGCGGCTATGGCCGGCGGCGGTGGCGCCCTCGGCATGAAGTCGGCCGAGGCGAGCGCAGCCCCCCAGGTAGACGCCTCGCAGCTCGAGCAGATCATCTCGTCGCAGCGCCGCATCGAGGGGCGCCTCGACGCCATCGAGCGGCAGCTGGCGACCGTCGCATCGATGGCCCACCAGCACACCGGAGTCGTGAATGCCCCTATCCCCTGACGAGATCGTGAAGCTGCCCGCCGAGGTGCTCGTGCTCCTCGACGCGATCAAGGACGCCCGTGCGGCCGACGGCGACGGCGGTACGAAGATCACCCGCGCTGAGCGCCGCAAGCTGCTTGCGATCGCTGGCAAACTGATCTACCTGCTCACTGTCGACGCCCTCGACTAGGATGCATCATGGCCGCTCTCGACCTCTCCGCTCCGTCTACTCTCCCGCTCGTCGCATGGACGACCACGCCTGGTACGGCTGGACAGGTGCGTCTGATCACGCTGCCTACCTCTGGCCAGTACCGTGTCTACGTCCACAACCGCGACAACGCGACGAAGGCTCTGTTTCTCTCGACCGATCAGACGCTCACGGATGGCGGCTCGGCTCCTGCAAACAGCTACTTGAGCATCCAGAATCATATCTGGGAGGTCACTGTCGGCGAGAACCGCACCACTGGTCGGCCTACGATCGCGAATCTTGCGCTGTTCTCGATCGCGCACACTTCGGTCAACATCGAGATCCTCATCGAAGAGGACCGGATCTAATGGACCCAATCCACGTCGAGGAGCCCGTCGTCGAGCCCGCTCACCCGGTGCAGACGCCCGAGAAGGACGCGATCGTCGCTAGCGTGACGGACGACGCGCTCGTGATGGCGCACGAGGCGCAGGCTGCGACCCCGTCGCCCGAGGAGCTCGTCACGATCGCCCAGGGCGCGCAAGATGGCGGGATGATCGGCGTGGTCCTCGCCCTCGTCGCGGTCCTCGGCGGCGGCGCTGGGTGGAAGTTCTACTCCCAGAGCTCTAAGCAGAAGGCCGACCTCGCGACGAAGCAGGCCGAGCTCGCCCACGACCTCGCCATGGCAGAGCTGAACGCGAAGGTGCAGGTCCCGACCGCGAGTCCCCCGCCGTGCGTGGCAGCGCACACCTCGCTGGAGGCGCGTATCGCAGCGGTCGAGGCCAAAGCCTCGCGTATGACCTTGCCGGACTTTCCCGACGACTTCGACGCCGAGCTCGTGATCGCGCGCATCGAGAAGCTCGAGAAGGCTGCGAAGGCGAAGCCCACCGGGAGGAAGCCGTGAACTTGTCCCCGCACTTCACCTTCGACGAGCTCACACGCACCGGACAGACGGCGCTTCAGGGCGTCAACCGTCAGGAGGCGCAGGCGTGTATGGGTGCGCTGACGGCGCTCGCGACCACGGTCCTCGAGCCCATCCGGGCGAAGTTCGGCGCCGTGAGGATCAACAGCGCGTTTCGTGGGCCTGCCGTGAACACGGCGGTAGGCGGGTCGAAGACCTCGCAGCATATGAGCGGGCAGGCCGCGGACATTGTCGTCCCCGGCGTCGCGCTCGAGGTCGTCTTCGCGTGGATCGTCAAGGAGAGCGGGATCCCGTTTGGGCAGGCCATCCTCGAGGGGCCCGGCGGCAAGGTGTCGTGGATCCACGTCTCCCTGGGCGAGCCCTACCGTCCTCTCGCGAAGAGCCGACAGGCGCTTACGTGGGACGGCAAGACCTACGCGCCGTGGAAGGGCTAGACGTTTCGTGCGCGGTTGAGGTCGGTGAGGTCCTATCCATCACCGACCCGCGCCTCGACGCGTGCGAGTGGCCCGTCGGCCTGACGATCACCGCACACGTGATCGAGGTCGACCCGGTCGTGGTGCGTGTGCAGGTCACGACGCACCGGCTCTGCAACGAGGCCCCCGACGAGCCCGCACAGGTGCGCCGCGTGTGGCGGCGTGCCGTCGCGAAGGCCCGTCAGGAGTGGGGCGCCGAGTTCACGGTCGAGACAGTCCGCGGCGACTGCTCGGCCGACGTGCGCTCCGCCGACGTACACGTGCTCGAGACACGATAGCCACGGCAAGGCAGATCGCGACACGGGTCACCAGCTGGACGAGCGCGCCTGCGAGCAGCACGATCGTCCCGACTGTCAGCCAACCGAGCATGCCGTCACCCGCGCGTAGTACGCCGCGCGCATCTGCCGGTTCTCCTCGCGTACCTGCTCGAGGGCGGCGAGGCCCTCGGCAACGACCTCGGCCGGCGTGATGCCCACGTGCTCCGGGTGCGCGCAGCGCCACGCGAGACGACGGATAGCGGACTGTGCCCGGTCGATAGCCGGGCAGGTGTGGCCGGGGGGCCTCAAGACTGATCCCGCAGCGCCATGTCGATCAGGCTCGCGACCTGCGCCCGGTCCATATCGGGACGCGCGTATTCGGTGTCGATGTCTACGAGGCTCTGCGCCGCCGCGGCGAGCTCGGCCTGACGCTGCGCGTCCTCGAGCGTGACGGCGCGTCCACGCTGGTCGGTCGTCGTCGAGCGCGTCATGAGCTCCCAGGTGTACCACCCGCCGACGTGCTGGTTCACGAGCAGGTGCGCCCCGTCGCGCAGGCTGTGCGTCCACGCCAGGTGATGTGCTGGCTTCGAGACGGTGATCACGGTCCAATCAAGCACGGGCATCGGTGACTCCATTGAGGGCAAGGTACACGGAGCGAGTGATCGCTACGTCGTTGAGGCAGTAGTCAGTAATCTCGGAGTGGCGACCCGCTAGCCAGAGCGGAAGGACCTCGGACCCATGCCCGGTCTTGTCGCCAACGCCTAGGGCGCAGGCAAGGTCGGACAAGCCCACGCGCTCACGCGACGGAAAGGCGAGGTGCATCGTGTCGGTCACCCGGCGACGGTGCTCGGTGGACACCTCGTGGAACCATCCCGCCATCACGTGCCGCAGGCGCGCGGACGTGAGGTGCAGACGGGGAAGGTCAAAGCCTAGAATGTTGTGACCGATCACATGGGCGCCGTGGGCCTTCTGGTCCCCGATGAAGTATTCGAACGCCGTGAACATGCGGCGTTCTTCCTCGTCGGTAGGGCCACCCATGCAGCACGTGGACACGACCTCGTCGCGATCCTCGGGCTCCCACGTGACGCCGATGCAGGCAATCCGCGACACGCGCCAATCGAGGGCGGCGCGCCCCCACTGCTCGTCGTGGTTCTCGGCGCACCACGCGTCAATGCTCTCGGGCTTCTTGAAGGTGCCCGGCACACGCGAGCGCACGTATGCGTCGCGCTCGTGCTGGGGCCAGAGAAGCGGGGGCAGCGTTTCGATGTCGATGTAGAGGTTTCCCGGCATCACTTCATCTCCAGGTGGGGAGCGATCGCGATCCCAGCAGGCGCTAGGAGCAGGGTCCACGCAGCGATCTCATACTCGCCTGCGAAGGTCATGATGCCGGCGAGGATGGCGGCGACGAGAGGGGAGAGGGCGGTAACGGTGGCAGCCATGGTGGCCTCCTAAAGAGTGAGTGGGGCTAGAACGGGATGTCGTCGTCGAATGGGGGCGGGCCGTCTCGCAGCTCGGCCTCGAGGTGCCCACCGGGGATGGGCTGCGCCGAGGGGGCCTTGTACTTCCAGATCACGCCCGTGCAGGACTTGTCCTTACACTTGAAGTCGGGCGCCTTCGGGTTGGTCTTCTTCTCGCGATTGTCCCACATCGGGCCCGAACACTCCGGGCAGTCGGTGGAAAGCGTGGGCCCGTCGTTGCGCTGTGCGGGCCTCTGGGGCGCGCTCTGCTGTGCGGTAGGGGAGAGGCTAGGACTAGACTGCCGCGTCGGCTCTACGGGGCGCTGCGGGGCGCTGCGCGCGCTGTGGCTCGCAGCCTCTCCATCGTCGTCGTCGCTGACGACCCCACAAACGGAGGCAAGCGCGTTTCGGCGCAGGTAGGTCAGGATCGACCCGACGACCTGCGGGTTCTCCTGGGCAGGGCGGGCGCCGACCGTCGACCCGATATGCTGACCGCTGGCGTGCATGAGCATCGTCGTCAGGGTCACCGCGCCGTCCTCGCCGCGGCCGGGCAACTGCGTAACGGACAGGCCGTGGCGCGTGAGCGGTCCTCGGCACGCGTCCATGATGGAGGAGAGGTCCGCATAGCGCGTCTTGAAGTGCGGGTTCGTAGCGTTCTTGCTCGCGGCGTTCATCTCGCCCTGTGCAGCGGCGAGAGCCTTCGCCAGCTCGCCGATGTTGTCGCTCTGGTAGTGCATCGTCTTCCTTCGTCGGGGGGTTGACGACCCGACACCCACATACTATAAATGGGGTGTCAGAACGTCAACCCACGGAGGACAATAAAGTGAGCCTAGCAGAACGACGCCGGGAAGCCGGCATGACCCAGACGGACCTCGCGAAGGCGTGCGGCCTTACCGTCAGCGCGATCAAGGCATACGAGAACGGGCGCCGACGCCCCAGCATGAAGGCCATCTCTGCGCTCTACCGAGCCCTCGGGCTCGACGCGTTCGAGATCGCCTCGCTCTACATGGAGGTGGACAATGACGGCGCTTGAACTGAGGGCAGCGATCGACGAGGTGCTCTCCCGCGTGGACTCGCTGGCCTACGCCCTACGCATCGAGCAGGCGGCGTGTGAGTCCGCGACGAAGAACATGCACAAGTACGCCGAGCAGGCCGCGGTGCTCGCGGTGCAGCTGGGCAACGCGCGACGCATCGAGCGTCGGGACGTGATCATGTACCTCCGCGCGGAGCTCGGCCTCGTCCAGGCGCACGGACTGCTCCTCTCGCCCGAGCGACTGAGCCAGCTCCTCGACGAGATCGAGTGCGAGAAGCACGTGCGCCCGGTGCACGTATGAGACTGCAAGACCAGCTTGATTCGCTGAAGCTGACGGGCGGGCAGCTCGAAACGCTGATCCTCGTCTCACGGTTGACCTACGCAGGAGCTCTGCTCTGTGCATTTCTGTCGGGCGCGGCGTGCGCTTTGATCATTGGAGGTCTGACGTGACCGACCAGCACTACACCATCCGGCTTGAGCCGCGGGGCAAGGGCCGGCCCGTGTTCAGTCGTGCGACGGGCAGCGCCCGCACGCCGGAGACGACCAGGGCGTGGGAGCACGAGGCGGCGCACCAGCTGCGCGAGCAGCATCTCCGCGAGAGCGGTGGCGTGACCATCGTCCCCCTGGACGAGCGTCACCCGCTCTGGGAGGTCGACGTGACGGCGCATCACCCGCGACCGAAGACGCGCCCGGCCTACATCCCGCGCGAGTTGTGGAAGATGTCCGCATACACCCTGCCGGCGGCTACCCGTCACGACCTCGACAACATCGTGAAGATCACGCTCGACGCTCTGCAGATCGCGCGCGTCGTGAGCAATGACCGGTGCATCGTCAGCATCAACGCCGGGTCCTACTTCGTCGCGCCCGGCGAGGACCCGCGTGTCGACGTGGTGCTGCGGGAGGTGACCGTATGAACGACGACCTTCCGCGCGTGTACTACCCGCTCTCGGTGCTCGACGAACTGCGCGAGCAGCGGGCCCTCGACAACGACGACCTAGCCCGCGCCTATGACATGGGTCGAGACAAGGAGCGCGCCGCCGTGGTGGCGTGGCTGCGCGAGAACGGTAGCGATCCGTCGCTTGGGGTGCACGGATGGACGATGCGTAGCCTTGCCGACGAGTTCGAACGCGGCGAACACCGCCGCGAGGAGGAGAAGTGAGCCAGATTTCAGAAGACGCCGTCCGTCTCGCCCTCGCGACCGTAAGAGAGCAGTTGGCAGCAGAGGTCACCGAGGCCATCGAGAAGGCCGTCCGCGAGGAGCGCAAAGCGACGGTGGCGTACTTGAGTGAGTGCGCGCAGGGCGGCGACACGTTCGGGCCGCGTGGTAGCGGTGACCACTTGCGGCTGCTCGCGACCAACATTCAGCGCGGCTGGCACCGCCGCGAGGAGGAGGAAGAATGACCGTGGACGAAGGTTGTCCCATCTGCCAAGGCCGCTGCTGCGAGTACGGCGTTGACGACTACCGAGGCGCGCACCGGAGCGAAGCCTTCCACACCTGTCTCGCTTGCGCGAACGGGACGAAGCCGACCGTGTGGACTGCCGAACAGGAGCGCGCCGCCGTGGTGGCGTGGCTGCGCGACGCAGCAGATACACCCGACGGTCACGCGCGGGGCCTCTTGCTTCGTATCGTTGATGGTCTTGAACGCGGCGAGCACCGCCGCGAGGAGGAACCATGAACTGCACCCGCTGCGGCCAACCGTCCCGCGTGACTGAGACGCGCCACCCGGAGAGCGCCCCGCGCGCGTGGGTGGGCGAGATCAAGCGAGCATCCGAAGCGGTCAGCTGGTACACGTCCGACCTCGTGATGCGTCGCCGGACTTGTCCGGACGGACACACATGGTTTACGGTCGAGTGTGAGGTCGAGGATCTGCGGACCATGGTGCGCGAGGGGAAGTCGTGAGCGCCCCGACGAACCACGACCCCGTCCTCGTGCTGATGTGGATTATGCAGCGCATGGATGGCGTCTCCCTCGAATGGATGGCACGCCGGGAGAGGATGCGGACCTCGACTATGCGCGACATCCTCGTCGCTTGGGGATGCCCGCCGACCCGGTACCGGATGCGCGACGAATACCACGAGCACCTCGCACTCTGGAACACGGGCGCGTTCACCTGGGACGAGATCGCCGAGGAGACGCGGAGCCCGATGGACCGCAAGACTCTTCAGTGTGCGGTCAAGGCGTGGGCTACGAGGATGGACCTGCCGTACATGGTCGGGCGCCAGAGGGGCGCACGGCCGAAGCGGCGGCGGGAGGTGGCGGCGTGATGCAGCTCTCTCTATTCTCGCAGCCTCAGGCGACGGTCGATGGAGTGAAGCCACCGAGGCCGCCGAGGCCCTCGAGCTGGATGGATGAGATCCAGCCGCATGAGCACGAGCTTCAGACACGAATGCGCCACGTTCTCACGTTCTGGACGCCGAAGAGCGAAGAGGAGTGGCTCGCCTGGGCGCCGCATCTCACGGGGCCTCTGCCCGAACGGTGGGAACGCTACCGGGACAGCTTCGGCGCTTAGTACACCTCGAGGGGTGCGCGTGCTATCCTCAGCGCGCACCCGCCCCGTAGGAGTCCACAGTGAGCAAGCTTCCCGAGTTCATGCAGTCCCGCTCCCTCGACCACGACGCCGCCGTGACCGGCGTCATCACCACGAAGCGCGCACTGAGCACGCATCCCGCGGCGAAGGTCGGCGGGCAGATCTACGCCGTGCAGAGCGCCCTCATCCAGAACACGACCGTGGCGACCTCGTTCGGTAGCGTCAGCCTCCCGGCCGGCGCGCTGACCGCGGGCACGCACATCCGCGTGATGGCCCTCGGGACCATCGTGGGCCAGAACAGCACGGACACCTTCGGCGTGGTGCTGAAGCTCGGGTCGACAACCATTACCACGATCACCGCACGTGACCCGGCGACGAGCGACGTGTTCCACCTTCGCGTCGACATCCTCGTCCGCTCGACGGGGGCCTCCGGTGCTGTGCGTGCGGCGAGCGAGCATCTGTTCGCCGCGGCGGGCGGGTACGTGGCTGGCGCCGAGGTCGTGGGCACTGCGAGCGTGACCGTCGACACGACCGCTGACCAGCTGCTCGACCTCGTCGGCACGTGGTCGGTGGCGAACGCGAGCAACGTCGCGCGCCTGGACGCCATGACCGTCGAGATCATCGGGTAGTCGTTGACGCCAGCGAGGGGACGCCGTTAGTGTACGGATGTCCTCGCAGGGACGCGGGCTAGCTACCCGCTCGCGGGGGGCGTAATGCCCCCCGCTTCTCCCCTGCGACAAGACCTGCGAGACATCGTGAACATCCGATACGCGCTGCGGTACGCAGCTGCGGGCTTACGCGTACACCCGCTCTATGAGGTCGACCCCGTCACGCAGACGTGCGCGTGCCGGAAGGGCATTGACTGCGACGAGAAGCAGCGGGGCAAGCACCCGCGCCTCTACGGCTGGCACGAGAAGGCGACGACCGACGAAGCTCAGGTACGCGAATGGTGGACGATGAACCCGCGCGCAGGCGTGGGCATCGTGACCGGGAGCGTCTCGGGCGTGTGGGTCCTCGACATCGACGGGGACGCTGCTCAAGAGTGGTACGACGAGCAAGTGAAGCAGCACGGACTAGTGCATACACTTGGAGTGCGTACCGCGCGTGGCGCCCACCTTTACTGGCGCTACCCCGAAGGCGTTACCATCCGTAATGCCCAGCGCATGGCGCCCGGAGTCGATGTGCGAGGCGAGGGCGGGTACGTCTGCGCGCCCCCGACTGTCCACCGCAGCGGGCACGTCTACGCGTGGATCCATGAGCCGGGCTTCACGCGGGAAGCGGTGGACGCGCCCTCGTGGCTCTTCGACATGGTCAAGGAGAAGCCGAGGCCCCCGGTGCCGAAGCCCGTGTCCATCCCGAGGCGCACGCCCTGGTCGCGTGACGCCGCTGACCGGGAGCTCGCCCGCGTGCTGCGCCTCGACCCGAACGCACGGACCACGCTCGGCCAACAACTCGGGGCCGACATTCACACTCTGCACGTGCGGCACGTCAAGTGCCCGCAGTGCGCCGATAAGTCGGTGTGGTGGACCGTCTCCGGTCCCGGCCATGCCAAGTGCTCGCACCTCAACTCCTGCGGATGGCACGCGCCGCTACACACCCTTCTCGCCTAGAGGATCCCCATGCCGACCAAAGACGAAATGCGCGCCCTTCTGAACCTCGCTGTCCCAGCCGATGAGGACCCGATCGACCTCGGGCTCGAGATGCTGCCGCCACGGATCTCGAACGGGGTGCTGATCCCCACGCGTCCGAAGCCGAGCCTTCGCAACCTCGACTCCATCCTTCGCGGGGATCCGATGTTCGCGGGCACCATTCGGTACAACGAGCTCAAGCAGGCCGTGCAATGGCATGGACGCTCGTTGCAAGATCACGACGTGACCGAGCTGCGGCTCGCGATCGTGGAGCGGCACTCAGTCGAGTTTACCGGAGTTCAGATGCAAGACATGCTGCCCCTCGTCGCGCGCGACCATCGACATCACCCCGTTCGCGAGTGGCTCCTGACCCTCGAGTGGGATGGCGTCCCTCGCCTCGACACATGGCTCCCCCGCTGGGGGCAGGTCGTCGACACCCCGCTTCACCGCGCCTACGGTCGCAAGACCTGCATCGGTGCCGTGCGCCGGGTGATGGAGCCCGGCTGCAAGATGGACACGGTCCTCGTCCTCCACGGTGGGCACGGCAAGGGCAAGAGCAGCATGTGCCGGGTCATGGCCCACGAAGAAGGATGGTTCAACGACACAAAGATCGATTGGGACAGCAAGGAGAAGTACGTCGCGCTCCAGGGCGTGTGGCTGTACGAACTCGCTGAGCTCGCCGGCAAGCGCAAGGCTGAGCAGGAGACGGTGAAGAACTACATCAGCTCCGCGACCGACAAGTATCGCCCGCCGTACGGCCGCCACATGGTCGAGGTACCGCGCTCGTGCGTCTTCATCGCGACGACGAACGAGGACGAACCGCTACACGACCCGACCGGCAACCGGCGGTGGTGGGTCGTCTCGGTCGGTACCGTAGACCTCGACCTCGTGCGCGCCGAGTACGAACAGATGTGGGCCGAAGCCGTCGTCGCGTGGCGTGCCGGCGAGATCCATCATCTCGAGCCCGAGTTCGAGCAGCAGCGCGAGGAGGCCAACAAGACCTACGAGACGCAGGACCCGCTCTTGCCCCGGCTCGTGGAGTACGCGCGCACTCACCACGTCTTCTCGGCCGCGGACTTCCTCGAGGACTGCCAGATCCCCGCGAGTCAGTGGGCCGGCATGGCCACCAAGGTCGGCATCATGATGGCTCGCATCGGGACGCACACCCGAAGCGAGACGAAGGCCGGCGGGGTCAAGGTCCGCAGGTACGAGATCAAGCACTAGTCCCCAACCTCCCCACCCTCGGCCCACCCTTGCCCGCAAAGGGTGCCACCCGAAAAGCCTAGTCGATACCTACCGTTCCACCCTATTCCCCAACCTCCCCACCCTTTATAGTAAAAAAGAGGGGTACCATAGAGAGTGAGAGGGTCTCTAAGGGAAAGCCTCGGAAGGTGGGGAAGGGTGGGCCCGAGACATTGAAGGAGACTCCATGACCCCACGAAACGGAACCTGCCTGACCTGCGAACGCTGGCAGAGCGGGTGCACCGCGACGACGCGCCACGCTGCGGAGTGGCGCGACACCTGGGCACGACCAGCTGGCACGCTCCCTCGGGTCTTCGACGACGCGCCGCCGTGTCCCTCGCACGTGGAGGTGCCGCTCCGCACACCTTACGGCGAGGTCCCTCTCGCACAACGCA
>Ga0315268_10005263_pt1 | contig 13951 bp, 10 predicted proteins | sample C1_top_MG_FD_204535 | JGI IMG/M metagenome (GOLD analysis project Ga0315268, IMG submission 204535) | Sediment microbial communities from Yellowstone Lake, YNP, Wyoming, USA - C1_top | ecosystem: Environmental > Aquatic > Freshwater > Lake > Sediment | place: USA: Wyoming | collected 2017-08-01 | reverse complement strand
CAGACAGTCGGCAGCTGCGACGCGGCGTTGCTGCGCATGTCCTGTCAAAGCCCGGGCTGGCCAGTTTTCGGTTTGCATGACCGGGGGATCATGTTACGCTAAACTCGCACGGGTTCGCGCTCTTGAGGGTTGGGGAATGGCTGACGATTTCGTCACGGTTGCGTGGACATCTTCTGACACCGTTCGCCTGATTGACCAGACCCGCCTGCCGACCGAGGAGGTCCATATCGAGTGCCGGACGATCGAGGAAGTGGCGGACGCGATCCGGACGATGCGCGTTCGGGGCGCCCCGGCCATTGGCGTGACGGCGGCCATGGGCCTGGCCCTGGGCGCCCAGACCATCCGGGCGGGAACCTTCGCGGAGTTCTCCGAGGCGCTGGAGGGCATGGCGTCGCTTCTCATCCGAACGCGGCCGACGGCCGTCAACCTGGCCTGGGCGGTCCGGCGGCTCGTGAACCTGGCTCGAAAGTCCCGAGATCTATCCCTGCCGGAGATCAAAGCCGCCCTGGTGGCCGAGGCGCGGGAAATGCGGGAAGAGGACATCCGGATCAATCGCGCCCTGGCGCGACACGGGCAAAGCCTGGTTCCCAATCCGGCCCGCGTGCTCACGCACTGCAACGCCGGGGGCCTGGCCACGGCCGGGTACGGGACGGCCGTGGGCGTGATCCGCGCGGCGGCCGAGGCGGGCAAACGCATCATGGTGTGGGTGGATGAGACGCGCCCGCTGCTCCAGGGGGCGCGGCTGACGGCGTGGGAACTGCAGCGGGCAGGCATTCCCGCCACCCTTATCACCGACAACATGGCGGCCCACTTCATGGGTCGGGGCCAGGTGGACCTGGTGGTGGTGGGGGCCGACCGGGTCGCCCGGAACGGGGACGTGGCCAACAAGATCGGCACCTACGGGGTGGCCCTCCTGGCGCGGGCCCACGGGATCCCGTTCTACGTGGCGGCGCCGATCTCGACGCTGGATCTCAGCCTGAGCGATGGCTCCCAGATCCCCATCGAAGAGCGGGCGCCTGAAGAGGTGACCCACGTCGGCGGACGCCAACTGGCGCCGGCCGGGATCCGCGTGGCCAACCCGGCCTTCGACGTCACGCCGGCGAGCTTTGTGGACGCCATCATCACCGAGCGCGGCATTGCCCGCCCGCCCTACGACGTGAGCCTTCCCGCCTTGGCGGGTGAGGCGTGAGGCGGAAGTGCGCACCGGCAAGCAAGGGACGATCTCTCGCCAGCGACCCAAGGTGGCTCGGCCCAAGCGCCGCCGCACCTGGGCCATCCGTCCAGTGGCGCGGCCGCACTCCACCCCGAAGGGCAAGAAAGGGTACGCCCGCGCGCGGGATCGCAAGGTGGTCCAGGACGAGACAAATGGTGTGTAGATGGCTCACCGCCAGCATGTTGCTGGCTTGTCTTTCCGCCGCGGCCGGTGCCGCCGAGGCGCCGGGCGCATCGCCCGAGGCGGTTCTGGCCGACGCGGTTCGGGAGATCGCGGCGGGGAATCCGGCGACCGCCATCGCGGCGCTGCAGGCGCTGGACGGCGGGAGTGTCCCCCTGCCTGCTCGACGCCAGGCGGACCTGCTCTTGGGAATCCTCCTGCTGCGCCAGGGGCGTCACCAGGATGCCATCTCGCCGCTCGAGCGGGCAGCCGCGACGTATCCGCTGCTCGCCGATTACGCCCTGTGGCACCTGGCCGGGGCCTCCCGCAAGACGGGGCAACGCGCGGACGCGGCGGCGACGCTGCGGCGCCTCATCGACAAGCACCCGGACAGCCTGCTCGTCGAGCGGGCGAGGCGGGACCTCCCCCGGGACTTCCTGGAGGCGGGCGATCTGCCGCGCGCCGAGGAGGCGGCGGGGCAGTACCTCACGGCCTTCCCCCAAGGGCCGGGGCGTGCGGAGGCGTGGACGACGCTGGGTGAGGTGCTGCTCCGATCCGGACGTCCCGACAAGGCCGAGGAGGTCTTGCGCCGCGTCTGGATCGAATTGCCGGGCAGCGCGGAGAGCCAGCGGGCCAGGGACCTGCTGGCCACGATTCCCGGTGCCCGACCCCTCACGCCGGAGGAACAGTTCCAGCGTGCGACGACGCTCTCCCAACTCGGGCGCTACGGGCAGGCGGTGCAAGAGCTTGGGCCCTTCGCCACGCCCGGCAATCCCAGGGAGGCTCAGGCGCGTTTGCTCCTGGGGAGCAGCGCGTTCAGGCTGCGGCAGTATGCCCAGACTGTGTCCTGGCTCGAGCCATTACGCGACGTGACGGCTCCGGGCCGAGCGGAAGCGATCTTCTGGCTGGCGCGCGCATACGGCCGGTTGGGAGATGCCCCGCGGTTCACGGAAACCATGACCCTGCTGGCGGATGTCGCCCCGCTGTCGCGCCGGGCGGGAGAGGCGCTGTTCCTCTTGGCCCAGGCGGCCGCGGACAACGGCGACCCGGCCCAGGCTCGAAGCTTCCTGGCCCGCCTCTTGAAGGAGTACCCCAAGAGCACCTGGGCGGACGACGCACTGTGGCTTCAGGGCTGGCTGGCCTACAAGGAGCGGGACCTCCAGGGGGCCGTCGCCGCATGGGATCGGCTGCTCGCCGACGAGCAAGGGTCGCGCTTCCGGATCCAGGCGCTCTACTGGCGCGGTCGCGCGCTGGAGGCGATGAAAGAACCTCGGCGGGCGGCCGAGGCCTACCGGACGATCCTGCAGACCGCGCCCGACCAGCACTACTACTGGTTCCGCGCCAGGGAGCATCTCGGACGTCTGAGCAAGAAGGGGTTGCCGCCCCTGCCCGCCGTGGATGGCGTCCGCCGGCAGATCACCGGAAGCAACACGCTCCGCGCCAGGAAGGCGCGCGCGCTGCATGCTCTCGGGCTCGACGACGACGCGGTCGAGGAATACAGCGAAGAGATCCGGACACACCCCGAGGATCGCAGGGCGCTGGCCGAGGTCTGCCGGGCATTCCTCGATCTCGAGCGCTACGACAAGGCGGTGTGGCTGGCGGGGCAGATCCTTCGCCCCCTCTTCGTCCAAGAGAACGGGAAGTTACCCGTCCGCGACTTCTGGCGGTGCCTGTACCCGCGCGCTCACTGGTCGCTCGTCCGCGAGCAGGCCACGCGACAAAGTCTGGACCCCTTCCTGGTGACGGCCCTGATCCGCGAGGAGAGCGCCTTCGCCCCCCGGGCCGTCTCCCGGGCGGGAGCGCGCGGGCTGATGCAGCTCATGCCGCAGACGGCCGAGCAGGTGGCCCGCGAGCACAACCTGGCGCCCGGGCCCGCGCCGCTGGAGTCGCCCGATGTGAACATCCAACTGGGGACGATCCACCTGGCGGACCTGATTCGGGACAACGGGGGCAGCCTCAGCCTGGCCGTGGCGGGGTACAATGCGGGCCAGCAGCAGGTGCGGCGCTGGCGGGACCGCTTCGGGGTGACCGACGAGGAAGAGTTCACCGAGGACATCCCGTACGCCGAGACCAGGAACTACGTGAAGCGGGTGCTGGGCAGCTATATGCGGTACGCCAGCCTCTATGGGGCGAAGAGAGCCGAGAGCCGAGAGCCGCGAGCCGAGCGCCGAGCACCGAGCCCCCAGAGTCGGGAGCCGTGAAGCACTAGTGTGCTGGTCCAGAAGTGCGCGGCTCATGTCGGAGCCCCTGGGGGTACCCCGACGCGCTGGACCGTGCGGGGGCCGCGGCTCCGGCACGGAGTCCCGCTGGAAGCGGGACGACCCGGAGCAAGACGGCCCCACCCCGCCCCAGGCGAGGTGCCGTCGCGGGCCAGCGTCCCGAGGGGCAGCCCCAGGGGCGACGGAGGAAGCAGGGGGACCGAATGCGCACAGCGTTGACGATCGCCGGCTCGGATTCCGGCGGCGGGGCGGGAATCCAGGCCGACCTGAAGACGTTCACGGCGTTCAAGGTGTTCGGCCTTTCGGCCGTCACCGGGCTCACGGCCCAGAACACGCGGGGCGTCCAGGGGGTGGAGCTGCCGACCAGCGATTTCATCACGGCGCAGCTTCGGGCCGTGATGGAGGACATCGGGGCCGACGCGGCCAAGACGGGGATGCTGGCCACGGGCGAGATCATCCGCACGGTGGCGGTTGCGGTCCGGGACTTCGGCATCCGGAACCTGGTGGTGGATCCGGTGATGATCGCCGCCAGCGGCGACGCCTTGATGCAGCACGAGGCGGCCCCGGTGATGCGGGAACACTTGTTCCCGCTGGCCACCGTGGTGACGCCCAACCTGGATGAGGCGACCATCCTGTGCCAGCGAAAGATCCGAACGGTGGAGGACATGCGGGAGGCGGCCCGGGCCATCCAGGCCATGGGCCCGAAGTTCGTCCTGATCAAGGGTGGACATCTTCCGGGAGAGCGGGTGATCGACCTCCTCTACGACGGGCGTGAGTTCATCGCGCGCGAGAGCGAGCGCATCCCGGGAGAATTCCACGGGACCGGCTGCACGCTCTCCTCGGCGATCGCCGCCGGGTTGGCCAAGGGGCTCCCGGCAGTGGAGGCGGTGGCGACGGCCCAGGCCTACGTGGCCCTCGCCCTGCGGAGCGCGCCGGCCGTCGGGCGCGGCCGGCGACCCTTGAATCACTTCCCTGACGGCTTCGTCCCGCCAAAGGAGCGAGGATGAGGACCACGCCCACCTGTCTCACCTGCATCCTGGGGGACGTCTATGCGGCGGCCCAGCAAGTCACGCCGGACGTCTCGATGCACCTCAAGGTGGCAAAGGACGTCATGGAGTTTTTGGCGCAGACCTTCGGCCACGAGCAGGTGCCGTCGTACTACATCACCGAGGTCCACCGCATCCTGAAAAGGGATACGGGCATCGGCATCCCCTTCGAAACGAGTCGGAGACAGTTGAACCAGGGGGGGCTCGCCATCGCGGCGCGCCTCCAGGAAGAGGCGGAACGGCTACAGGGAGAGGCCCGGTTTCGGTTCCTGGCGCGCTGGGCGCTGGCAGGGAACAGCCTGGATTCCCGCACGGTCGGCATCGGCTACGCCTTCGACCCGGAGAAGACGCTCCAGCACCTCCAGGCCTACGTGGACCGGGGGCTCACCCTTGACCATCTGGATCGTCTGTATCGGCGCGTGCTGGCCAAAACGCCGATCCTGTACATCCACGACAACGTGGGTGAGATCGCCCTGGACAAGCTCCTGGTCCAGGAGCTGCGCCGGTTGGGCTGTCACGTCACCTCGGCGCTGCGCGGCGGGCCCATCACCTCCGACGCCACGATGGAGGACGGCCGGATGGTCGGATTGGACGCCGCCGCAGATCGGTTGATTCAGGCGGGACCGGACACCCTGGGCATTTCATGGGAAGAGGCGTCTTCGGACCTCAAAGAGGCGATGCAGAATGCCTCCCTGATCATCGCCAAGGGGCAGGCCAACTACTATGTCCTCTCCGAGCACCGCGCAAAACTGCGCGCGGAGGTCTTCTGTCTCTTCACCATCAAGTGCCAGCCGGTGGCGGACGTCCTCGGCGTCCAGCCCAGGCAGGCTGGGGATCTTTCTGTGAGGCGCTCAAGCCCTTTGATGGGCGGGGGGGAAACTAGCACTTAGCCCATGCAGGCCATGAGGATCGTCCTGTGATTCCTCATACGCTGATTATGTGGCAGCAGGAGAACGTATGCCGGTAATATCCATGTTCTACGGTATAATCGTCTCGTTATGAACCCCAGAGTGAATGCAGTCGTTCCGAAAGACAACTACAAGCTTGAGATCACCTTCTCCAATGGAGAAATTGGCATCTTTGACTGCGCCCCTCTCCTGGATTTCGGCGTCTTCAAAGAACTCCGGGACATCAGTTACTTCAAGCAGGCCCGTGCGGTAGGCGGCACCGTGGTCTGGCCTCGTGAGCAGGACATATGTCCCGATACCCTCTATGAGGACTCGAAGAAACTCATCTCGATGTAACCGGCCAACAAGCGGCCGCACACGGACGCCGCTCGTGCGGCTGGAGCCGGCAGGCGCTCCGGCCAGCCCCCTTGCACTGTTGAACTGCCGAAATGAGTTCGGTTGCAGGAACCACCGGGCCTCATGGTGTGGTATGATCTGCATGGCACTCCCTGGAGGCATGGGATGAACACTGCGGCTAGCAGCGATCCCCGCATTCAGGAGTTGCGCGTCACCGCGGAGGAGATCATCGCCCATCTGGTGGACGGTCGAGTGATCAGTGTGCCTCTCGCCTGGTCATGGCGGCTGTCCGAAGCGACCCCGGTGCAGCGCGCAAACTTCCGTCTCATCGGCACCGGTCAAGGAGTGCACTGGCCTGACGTCGACGAGGACCTTAGTGTTGAGGGTATGCTTCACGGGATCCCCGCGCGTCGCCCGAAAGCCGGGCCGGCAGCGGCCGCGCCCCGGAAAGTGCGCCGTGATGAAACGTCTAATAAGCGCACGCAACCGGTGCATAAGAAAATCGCGCGCGGCTGATGTGCGTGCCGTTGGATATCGGCATGGATGAGAGGGTGCTATAGTTGGAAGGTCTTCGCCGGAGTGATGGAGCTGCTGATGCCAGCGGAGAGTGAGGTGCGGTCGTGCTGAAAGGAAAACGGATCCTGCTGGGCGTGACCGGGAGCATCGCGGCGTACAAGGCGGTGGAGATCCTTCGCGAGCTGACGAAGCGGGGGGCCGAGGTCCAGGTGGTCATGACCGAGGCGGCGACGAAGTTCGTCACACCCCTCACGTTCGAGACGCTATCGCGGCAGGAGGTCCTGCTGGACATGTGGTCGTTGGCCTACAGCCACCGGATCGGGCACATCGAGGCGACGGCGCGCGCGGACCTGTTCGTCGTGGCGCCTGCCACCGCCCGAACTATTGCGCGGCTGGCGCTCGGATTGGCCGACGACTTTCTGAGCTGCATCTACCTGGCCAGCCGGTGCCCTATCCTCGTCGCGCCCGCCATGGACAGCGACATGTTCGAGCACCCGGCCCTGCAGGAGAACCTCAAGCGCCTCCGCGATCGCGGCGTCCACATGGTGGGCCCGGCCAGCGGCGAGCTGGCATCGGGCTTGGTGGGGCCCGGCCGCCTCGTCGAGCCGCCGGAGATCGTCGAGGCCATCGAGCGGATCCTTGCGACCGCTGGCGATCTCGCCGACGAGGTGGTGCTGGTCACGGCCGGGCCCACGCGGGAACCCCTGGACCCTGTTCGGTACCTCTCGAACCGCTCCTCGGGCAAGATGGGCTATGCCATGGCCGAGGCGGCCGCGGCGCGCGGCGCGCGGGTGATCCTCGTCAGCGGGCCCACGGCGCTTACCCCGCCGCAGGGCGTGGACGTGATCCACGTGGAGACGGCCCAGCAGATGCACGACGCGGTCCTGGCGAAGCTCACAGCCGCCACGGTGGTGATCAAGGCGGCCGCGGTGGCGGACTACCGGCCGAAGCAGGTGGCGGGCCGCAAAATCAAGAAGGACGAGGCGGTCCCCCAGGTGACGCTGGAGCCCACGCCGGACATCCTGGCCGAGGTGGGGAAGCGAAAGGGACGGCGGATCCTGGTCGGCTTTGCGGCCGAGACGGAGGACCTGGTGGAGAACGCCCGGAGGAAGCTCCAGCGGAAGAACCTGGACCTGATGGTGGCCAACGACGTCAGCCAGCCCGGCGCGGGCTTTGACGCCGACACCAATGCGGTGAAGATCCTGGACGCCCAGGGAAAGGTGGAGGAGCTTCCTCTGCAAAGCAAGCGGTCAGTGGCCGACCGGGTCCTGGATCGAGTCGTCGGACTCCTGAAGCAGCGAGGCTGAGGGCGGAAACCTAGGAGGGAGCGTGGCTAGCGATCCTCGGGCTGAGCTGCGCGAAATCGTCGGAGAAGTCCGGGCCTATCTCGAAGCGCAACAGGAGTTGGGCGTGGAGCAGATTGACGTTCAGTGGCCCGAATCGCCGGTCGCCTCTCCGCCTCTCACGTTGGGCGAGGTTCGCGAGGAGCTGGGGGAGTGCACGCGGTGCAAGCTGCACCCCCACCGGACCCAGATCGTCTTCGGCGTCGGCAACCCGAAGGCCCGCCTGGTCTTCGTGGGCGAGGCGCCGGGCGCCGACGAGGACGCCCAGGGGGAGCCGTTCGTGGGCCGGGCCGGGCAGCTGCTCACCAAGATCATCCTGGCCATGGGGATGCAGCGGGAGGACGTCTACATCTGCAACATCATCAAGTGCCGGCCGCCGGGCAACCGGACGCCGGAGAGCGAAGAGATCCTGGCCTGCTCGCCGTTCCTGCTCAAGCAGCTCCAGGCCATCCGGCCGCAGTTCATCTGCGCCCTGGGCGGCCCCGCGACCCAGACGCTGCTCCGGACCAAGGAGCCCATCTCGCGCCTGCGTGGGAAGTTCTATGACTTCCAGGGGATCCCCTTGCTGCCCACCTACCACCCGGCGTTCCTACTGCGCAACCCGTACGAGAAGAAGACCGTCTGGGAGGACATGAAGCTCCTCCTGCGCGAGATGGGGCTCGCCGCCGCCCGGGACACGGCGACCGGGCAACCAGGCAACCCGGCATTCGGGCAATCAGGCAATTGGGCAAAGGAGCCACGATCCCCGCAATAGGCGGCTCTTCCTGGTTGCCAGATCGCCTGGTTGCCCAATTCCCAAGATGCCGGATCCCCGTGTCGGCCAGTGCCAAAATCATGAAGACCGCCCCGCCCGCCTACGTTGACGTCGTCTTTCCCACCTCGGTGGAGATGCCCCTGACTTACCGCGTGCCCGAGGAATGGCGCGGTCTCGCCACCCCGGGGAAGCGGGTCCTCGTCCCTCTCGGCGGGCGCCAGGTGACTGGGTACCTCGTGGGCTCCAGGGAGCGCCCGCCGGTCTCGAGCACCAAGGACCTGCGCGAGATCCTGGACGCCGAGCCCCTCTTAGACGCCCACCTCCTCGAACTCACACGCTGGGCGGCGGAGTACTACGTCTGCCCCTGGGGCGAGGTGATCCGGACCGCGCTGCCGCCCGGGATCGACAGCCTCGCGCGGCAGGTGGTCCGGGTCACGACCGCCGGCGCGGCCGCCATGGATGGGGAGGGCTTCCTGCGTGCCGGCGAGCGGGAGCTCCTGGCCTTCCTGCGGGTGCGAGGGGAAGCACCGCTCCCGGCCCTCACGCGACGGTGGCGGCGCGCCCGGGCGATGGCGCACAGCCTGGCCCGTCGCGGCCTGGTGGAGCTTGCAGGAGAGGTGCGGCCGCCGCGCATCCGACCGTTGACCGTCCCGCACTGCTTCCTCGCCCCCGGGGCGGATGCGGAGACGACACCCCTGCCGGCGCGGGCCACGAAGCAGCGCGCGATCCTGCAGGCGCTGGCCGCGGCCCCGAAGGGGCTGCCGAGATCCGAGGCGGCGGCGGGCAATCCGGCCGCCCTGGCGGTGTTGATCCGGCGGGGCCTGGTGCAGGTGCGCGAGGTGGAGGTCACGCGCGATCCCTTCGCGCGCCCCGATGGGCTGGCGCCGTCGGAGTCGCCGTGCGAGGCCACGGCCGCCCAGGGCGAAGCCATCGAACTGGTTCAAGGCGCCCTCCTCGAGCGCCGCTTTCTGCCCGTGCTGCTTTACGGGGTGACCGGCTCCGGCAAGACCGAGGTGTACCTGCAGGCCATCGAGATCGCCCTGGCGCAGACCCGCCAGGCCCTGGTCCTGGTCCCGGAGATCGCGCTCACGCCGCTCACCGTGCGGCGCTTTCTGGCGCGGTTCGGGGGCCGGGTGGCGGTCCTGCACAGCGGCCTCAGGGGCGGGGAGCGCTACGATGCCTGGCGGCGGATCCGCCGCGGCGAGGCGGACATCGTCGTGGGCGCGCGCTCGGCCGTCTTCGCGCCGCTTCCCCGCCTGGGCATCGTGGTGGTGGACGAGGAGCACGATCCGTCCTACAAACAGGAGGAGGGGCCGCGCTACCACGGGCGGGACGTGGCCATCATGCGGGCCAAGCTGCTCCAGGCGCCGGTGATCCTGGGATCGGCCACGCCGTCACTGGAGAGCTTCGAACGGGCCCAGGCCGGGCGATACCGCCTGGTCCGCCTGCCGCAAAGGATCGAGGCCCGGCCGCTCCCGCGAGTGGAGATCGTGGACCTGCGGCGCGTCGACGCCGGCGAGCGGCTGCTCACGCCGCCCCTCGTCACCGCGCTCCGTGAGTGCCTGACGCGCGGCGAGCAGGCCCTGCTCTTCCTCAATCGCCGGGGATTCTCCACGCTGCTCTTGTGCGAGGAATGCGGGGAGGCGGCGGGCTGCCCCCGCTGCAGCGTCTCCCTCACGTATCATTCGGGCCGGGGCCGCCTGCGCTGCCACACCTGCGGCTTCGAGCGACGCCCACCGGAGCGGTGCCCAGAGTGCCAGGGCAGCCGGCTGCGCTATCTCGGCTTCGGGACCCAGCAGCTCGAGGCGGCCGTGCGGGAGCGGTTCCCCCGGGCCCGGGTGGCCCGCATGGACCGGGATGTGGCCCAGAACTGGCAGGCGGCTGCGCGCATCCTGGAGGGCCTGGAGCAGGGGAGGATCGACATCCTGGTGGGGACGCAAATGATCGGGAAGGGACACGACGTGCCCAACGTGACTCTGGTCGGCGTAGTGTCGGCCGACATGGCGCTGCACCTGCCGGATTTCCGCGCGGGAGAACACACCTTCGCCCTGCTGACACAGGTGGTGGGACGCGCCGGGCGGGGGGACCGGCCCGGCCTGGCCGTCATCCAGACCTACAACCCGGAGCACTACATCCTGCGCGCCGTGCAGGCGCAGGACTATGCGGCCCTGTGGGAGGCCGAGAGTCCCCTGCGGCGCGAGCACGGACTGCCCCCGTTCGCCCGGGCCGTCCTGGCGGTGCTCAGCAGTCCCGAGGCGGCGGCCGTCGAGCGGGCCGCGGTGGAACTCGCGCGCCTGCTGCGCGAGGCGGGGATCCGCGGGGACGCCGTGAGCGGCCCGGCGCCGGCGCCGCTCTACCGGGTCCGGGGGCGCCACCGGTGGCATCTCTTGGCGAGCGGTCGGGACGCCGGCGCGCTCCACGCTAAGGTCCGCGAGGCGGCGCGTTGCCTGCAGAAGTCCCCGCTGGCGCGAGGCGTCCGCGTGGATCTGGACGTGGATCCGGCCTCCCTGTGCTGAATCGTCGGACCCTTTCCAGTCCCCGATCCGGGAATTTCTTTGACTTCGAATGCCCGGTTGGTATATTTGCGGCCGTCGGGCCTCAGCGGGCACGGAGGATGCGAGACGCAAGGGCCATAGTCAGAAGGCGTTGTCATGGATAGGCAGGGGCAAGCAGCGGCAGCGGCCCCTGGGACTCCCGGGCCGCCCATCCTCAAGGCCTTGGAGGAACTCCTGATCGCCCTCCGGAAATCCTCCAAGGATCTGGCCTTCTATCCCGCGGGACATCCCATGCTCAACCGATCGCTGGAGCGGGCAACCGAGCAGCTGCAGTCCGCGGTGGCCACCCGCGCCCCGCTGTCCCTCGTCGTGAGCCGGCTTGGCTTCAGCTTCGAGGGACAGCCCGTGGGGAAGGAGAACCGACAACTCGCCACCATGGCGGCCGAGCTGTTCGTGCGGCGCATCCAGAAGATCTTTTTCACGGAAGAGGTCGGGCCGGAGGAGCTGGCGGGCTTCCTGCGGGTGATCACCGGTGACCCGAAGCACCTCGTGCAGCAAGGGGGACCGGCAAAGGTTCTGGCGGCGCACGGGGTCGGCCACATCCAGGTGAACGAGTTCGATTTCCGGCGCGTGGCCGCGGCGGCGGGCGCCGCGGGTCGGAGCACGGGCGAGGCCGGGACCGCCGGGTCGGGTCAGGGGGTCGGTCCCGGTGGGAAAGGGACGGGGACCGGCGCGCGCGGGACGGCGGGTGGGGCGGAGGCCACGACGGCTTCGGCCGGCGCGGGGAAGGCGGGCCAGGGCGTGGAGGGGACGCCCGGTGCGGCCGGGACGGGCCGACCGGGCGGGCCCGCGTCTGTGAAGGGCGCGGAAGCGGGCAGAGAGGGTCCGACGACGCCGGAGTCCTCGGTGGCCGCCCTCGGCTCCCAGCAGGAGCTGAGCGTCGCGGCTCTCATCCAGCGGTTGGAGAAAGAGGCGGCCTCCGGTGGGATGGCGGGATACGAGTGGGCGGCCTCGCGGCTGGAGAAGGCTGCCGTGCATGCGGTCCACGACGATTGGCCGCAGGACCTCCTGGCCATCCTCGGGGTCTTCCTCCGGCACCAGCGCGCCGAGAACCTCCAGGCGCCGCTCAAGGAGCGCGCGGCAAAGGCGCTGGAGTTGGTCGCAGGCGGCAACACGGTGGCCTACCTCTTGGAGCACCTGCGGACCGGGGAGGACGAGTCGGTCGAGGCGCTGTCGGCGATGCTGGTAGAGTTGGGGGGGCGCGCGATTCTGCCGCTCCTCAACCGGCTGGCCACGGAGGATCGGGATACGGCCAAGCAGCGGCTGGTGGCGATCCTGGCGCGGTTCTGCCAGGTGGCCCAGCCCGACCTCACAGGGATCCTGCAGGAGCTCGATCGAGACCGGGCCTGCCAACTGGTTCCGATCCTGGCGGGATTCGGCGGGGAGATCGGCGGGATCCTGCTGACTTCCCTGTTTCGGCATCGGGACCCACAGGTCCGTAGCGGGGTGCTCCGGGAGCGCGGACGGTTCGGCGAGCCGGCCGTGCAGCGGCTGGTCGTGCAGGCGTTACGCGATCCCGACCCGGATGTCCTCGAGGTGGCCGTCGGCCTCGCCGGCTCTGCGAGACTGAAGCTGGCCACGCCGACGCTCCTGCGGCTGGCGGGGCAGCGCGTCCTGTCAGGCAAGCCCTTTGTCGTGCGGAAGGCTGCGGTGACCGCCCTGGGGGCCATGGGGGATGCGGGGGCCATCCCGATATTGAAGAGGGTGCTCTACACCCGGGCGTGGTTCCAGCGGGCGGCCGGCGACGAGCTGCGTCAGGCGGCAGCCCTGGCCCTCCTTTCCATGGGCCGCCCCGAGGCGGGCGAGGTGGTCGTGGGCGGGGCACGCTCCCGCCGGGGGGACGTGCGCCGGGCATGTACGGCGGCCCTCCGGATTACGCCCGCCGAGGAACACGATCTGCACCCCCGGGCAACGGGTTGATCTCGATGACTCCTCCCGCCACGGCGCGGGAGTGACCGCGGGATGCCGAGAATGGATGCCCTCACCGAACTGAATACACTGCTTCGCGATCTGCAGGCCGGGGTGAAGAGCATGGGCATGTACCCGCCCACCCATCCGACGGCCGCCCGATTCCTGGCCCGCATCGTGACGGATCTGGACACGATTCTGAGCGCGCAGGAGTCCCTGGTCCTCGGCGTGGTGGACCACGCGCTGGTCGCCGTGGGTCTCCCCTTCACGGGGACCGAGGCCATCGCCCAGGCGTTCGCGACGCGCTTGGAGCAGCGGGGGATCGGCAGCGTCGAGTTCCTGCGCGGGTGCTCCCCGCAGGAGGTGTCCCAGTGCGTCCAGGTCCTGGCTATGTCGCCCGAGGCGTTGGCCCGCCTGGGCGCCGCGGATGAGGTCCTGGGCCGCCAAGGGGTCCGGGCCATCCGGCTGTCCCAGCAGGCTCCGACGACGGCCGCGGAGGAACAGGGGGCCGAGGAGAAGGGGTCGACGGGAGCGAACAGGGAGGGTGGGGGGGGCGAAGGGGAGGCCGGCCTGGGCCGAAGCTTGGCCGTCTACCGCGAGGCGGTCGGATCGGCCAAGCGGATCTTGACCGAAGCCCGTCTGGGGAAGATCCCCTCCCTGGCCGAGGCCCAGTCGGCGGTCTCGGAGCTGGTGGATGGGGTGCTCCAGGACCAGAACGCCATGCTGGCCCTCACCCTGATCAAGAGCTACGACGAGTATCTCTTCAACCACTCGGTGAACGTGAGCGTCCTGTGCATCGCCCTGGGCCGGGCCCTGGACCTGGACGCCGAGACGATCCGGGAACTGGGCCTGGGCGCCCTCCTCCACGACATCGGGAAGGTGCACTGGCCGGAGAGCCTCTACCAGAAGCCGCGGGGCCTGAGCGACGAGGAGTGGGCGCTGGTTCAGCGCCATCCCCTGGACGGGGCCGGGATGGTGGAGAAGATGGGCGCCG
>Ga0315268_10005261_pt1 | contig 13952 bp, 11 predicted proteins | sample C1_top_MG_FD_204535 | JGI IMG/M metagenome (GOLD analysis project Ga0315268, IMG submission 204535) | Sediment microbial communities from Yellowstone Lake, YNP, Wyoming, USA - C1_top | ecosystem: Environmental > Aquatic > Freshwater > Lake > Sediment | place: USA: Wyoming | collected 2017-08-01 | reverse complement strand
GTGCACCAGGGCTATGTCTACATCCGCTCCGAATATCCGCTGGCGGTGGAGAATCTCAAGATCGCCATCCGGCAAGCCGAACAAGCCGGGCTTTTGGGCAAGGATATCCTGGCCAGCGGCTTTGACTTTTCGTTGAGCATCCGACTGGGTGCTGGCGCATTCGTCTGCGGAGAAGAGACGGCGCTGATGGCGTCCATCGAAGGGTGCGTCGGCGAGCCGCGCCCGCGTCCGCCGTATCCGGCGGAATCGGGGCTATGGGGCAAGCCCACCAACATCAACAACGTCGAAACGTGGGCCAACATCCCCCTCATCATCAAGCGAGGCAGTCAGGCGTATGCGGCCATCGGTACGGACAAGTCCAAAGGCACCAAGATTTTCTCGGTCGTGGGCAAGATCAATAACACGGGTCTAGTCGAAGTGCCGATGGGTATCACTCTGCGCGAGGTGATTTACGACATCGGCGGCGGCATACCCAAGGGCAAGAAATTCAAAGCTGCACAATTGGGCGGGCCTTCGGGCGGATGTGTGCCGGCCGAGCATCTGGATGTGCCGATTGACTTTGAATCGCTCACGGCCTTGGGCGCGATCATGGGCTCTGGCGGCATGGTCGTCACCGACGAAGATACGTGCATGGTGGATTTTGCGCGCTACTTTATGACCTTTGTGCAGGAAGAATCGTGCGGCAAGTGTGTGCCATGCCGCGTGGGCACCAAGGCGATGTTGACGGTGCTTGAACACATCTGTGCGGGTAAAGGTCAGCCGGGCGACGTCGAGTATCTTGAACGATTAGGGCAAGAGGTCAGGCAAGCTTCGCTGTGCGGCCTGGGGCAGACTGCGCCCAATTCGGTGCTTTCCACGATTCGGTATTTCCGTGACGAATACGAAGCGCACATTCGCGACAAGACCTGCCCGGCCAAAGTGTGCAAGGGTCTCATTACGTACTCGGTTATTCCTGAAAAATGCACCGGCTGCATGGTTTGCCTGCGCAATTGTCTGGGCGAGGCCATCACGGGCGGTAAGCAGCAAATCCATGTGATCAATCCCGCTCTATGCACGCGGTGTGGAATGTGCATGAGCTTGTGCAAGTTTGATGCAATTCTTGTCCATTGACACGCGAAGCGGACAGGGTGACGGGGTGACAAGGTGACACGCGATAGCGGACAGGGGAACGAGCCTCGAATCGGTGTGTTTGTGTGCGAATGCGGCGACAGAATTGGCGGGCTGTTGGATGTGCCTGCGCTCGCGCAACAAACGGGTGAGCGCCCCCAAGTAACATGGGCAGGGCGCGCGAGTTATTGGTGTTCGTCAGTCGGCCTCGAGCGTATGAGAGATGTCGTTTCTGAGCAGCACTTGGATCGCATCGTCGTCGCCGGATGTGCACCGCGCACGCACGAGGCGCATTTTCGCCGCGCGCTTGATGGAGGCGTGAACCCTGCGTTGGTCAGCGTGTTCAATCTGCGCGATTTGTGCGCGCGACCTCATCAAGCCGACCGGGCTGCGGCCACGGAAAAAGCGGGCGACCAGTTAGCAATGGCTGTTGCCGACTTGGCGGCCCGTGTGGCTGTTGCACCGCGCACCGCACACATCAAGCCGCACGCTGCCGTCATCGGCGGCGGCATTGCCGGAATGACTGCCGCTATTGCGATCAGCGATGCCGGCATCCCGGTCGCACTCGTCGAACGCGCGCCGGACCTGGGCGGATTGGCGGGTCGCTTTCCCGACGATGGTGAAACCGCTCAACTTGTCGCTGAGCGTATGTCTGCGGTTCGCGCTCGACCAAATGTGCGAGTGCTGACCAGCGCGCAAGTAACCGATGTGAGTGGGTCAGTGGGATGCTACCAGATCGCGTTGAGCGATGGGCAGGTGATTGAGTCAGGCGTCATCATCGTCGCCACTGGCGGCACGTCAAATGTCAAATCTCAAATTCCAAATCTCAAATCTCCGGCGCGGTATGCATTTGTGTTGTGTAGCATGACGCCGGAAAAACAATCGCTCTGCCAACACGTGTGTTGCTCGTCTGCGTTCCGGCAGGCAGCAGAGATTAAGCGGCAGGCGCCGGGTTCCGAGGTCGCCATCCTTTTCCGCGACCTGTACACGGCGGGCGGAGCGTACGATGCTCTGATCTGGGAAGCGCAGCGGCTGGGTGTTAACTTTTATCGCTACCCTGCCGGTCACGCGCCGCGACCCGTTGACGGCGAACTGCTGATATACGACGAACTGACCGGCCGCGATGTGCGCGTGCCCTGTGACGTGATGATTCCCGCCACGCCGATGACGCCTCAACAAGACGCAGCAGAGCTGGCCCGGATGTTGCGCTTACCCGTGGATGCAGCCGGATTCTTGGCCGACACGCGTGTTCGCCTGCGCCCCGCCGACCGCATCGAGCGCGGTATCTATGTCTGCGGCGCAGCTCACTTTCCGTGCGATGCACAGCGCGCGATGTTCGAAGCTTACAGTGTCGCTTCACGCGCGGTGCATCACATCCGGCGCGGAGAGGTCGTCAACTGGGCGACGGCGGCAACGGTTGACCCGGTGCGGTGCAACGGTTGCGGCGATTGTGCCCGAGTGTGCCCATTCATGGCAGTGACGATGCAAGCCTGCCCTGGCAGACAGGCCAGAGTGGACAAGGAAACAAGTAGGCAAGGAAACGAGGGGGCGCGGTTGGCAGTGATTGATCCGCTGATGTGTACTGGCTGCGGGAATTGCGTTTCAGTCTGCCCGGTCAAAGCGGCGCAAGTAGCAACTGCTACTGATGAGCAGATCGAAGCGCAGATTCGTGTGGCACTAGGAAATGGGACAAGGAGACATGGAGCCAACCCTCTAAAAAGCACGAGGGCAGGTGAGGTAAGGGGAGAAGGCGATCACCTTGTCGCCTTGTCCGCTATCGCGTGTCACCTTGTCCTAGCCTGTGAATGGAGCGGATACTCGGCTGCAGAAATCGCGGGTGCACGGGGACTCTCATACCCGGCAGCAACGCGCATCATCCGGCTGAACTGCTCGGGCCGGTTGCAGCCGGGCTTGATTCTCAAGGCATTGGAAATGGGCGCCGAGGGTGTGATGGTGCTGGGCTGCGCACCGGGGCTGTGCCATTATGAGCAAGGCAACGAGCGCTGCGCGACGGCGTTCGAGCAGGCCAACGGACTGGCTCAACTGTTAGCCATGGACGACCGCCTCAAGCTGGAATGGGTTTCACCGGATGACGGCGAGCGGTTTGTGCAAGTGGTCAATGATTTTGTGTCGGAGCGGCAATGAGTTACACGAATTTGGAACAGACGATTCACGATAGCGGTGTGTTGCGCTGCCTCGAATGTGGCAAATGCACGGCCATCTGTCCCATCGCGCGATACGATGGCGGATTTTCGCCGCGCGTGACGGTGGGACGAGCACTAGTGCATCATGATGAAGCGCTCTTGCGCGATGACCGATTGTGGACGTGCATCAACTGCTTGCAATGCAACCAGGTCTGTCCGGCGGGCGTGGACTATTCGTCATTGACGACGGCAGTGCGCATCGAAGCACGGCGGCTTGGTCAGGCCGCGCTGTGCACGCATGGCGAAGCGATCCACGTGTGGATGCGCCTGATGACGCAGCCCGACCTCAAGCAGAATCGTCTGGGCTGGCTCGAGCCAAATCTCAAATTTCAAACCTCAAATTTCAAAGGGGACACTCTTTACTTTGCAGGTTGCGCGCCGCATTACGATGCGCTGTTCGCGCCGCTCGGCGTGAAAGGGCGGCAAGTCGCGCAGGATAGCCTCCGCGCTCTCAATGCGCTGGGCATCGAGCCGCTGGTGTTGGCGGATGAACGCTGCTGCGGTCACGACCTGCTGTGGGAAGGCGATATTGACGGATTTCTCGCACTCGCGCAGTTGAACGCCGAGATGATTCGTGCGTCGGGCGTCAAGCGGATTGTCTCGTCGTGCCCCGAGTGCGCCCGCGCGCTCAAGGTGGATTATCCCGCGCACGGCATCCGGTTGAACGTAGAAGTCGTTCACCTGTCTGAACTCTTGGCAGATTCTAAACCCAAATCAAAAGTCAAAGGCAAAGTTGTAACCTACCACGATCCCTGCCGGTTGGGACGCCATCTGGGAATTTACGACGCCCCGCGCAAGGTGCTGGAAGGTTTGGGGTACAAGGTGGTCGAGATGCGCCACGCACGTCGCAACGCCACGTGCTGTGGGACGAATGGCTGGACGCATTGCGATGCGGCCAACAAGGCGATCCAGGTTCAGCGCCTGCGCGAGGCCAAAGCGACCGGCGCAGACATGATGGTGACGGCGTGTCTCAAATGCCAGATTCATTTCAGGTGTGCGTTGATGGACGAGCATCTAAAGGACGAGATCGGGATCGAGATGGTGGATTTGGCGACGTTAGCGGCAGCGCAACTCTAGATGGGAGGCTAATCTTCTATGGAGTATCTGCTTGCGCATGATGTTGGAACCAGTGGAACCAAGGCAGCGCTCGTCACGGTGGACGGTCGCATCGTGGCGACGGCTCATGAGCCATACCCCACGCGTTACCCACGTCCGCTGTGGGCCGAGCAGGACCCCGAAGACTGGTGGCGCGCAGTCGCCGTCACCACGCGGCGAGTGATCGAGACCGCCCGCGCCGGCCCAAAGGAAATTCTCGGCTTGGCTTTCTCCACGCAGATGGTCAACGCTCTTCCCGTTGACGCACAAGTCAGGCCGCTCATGCCGTGCATCAGTTGGCTGGATGGCCGAGCCGGCGAGGAAGCCCAGATCGTCATGCGCAAGTTGGGCGGCCCATCTATCTTTGCGATGATCGTCGGCGTCGCGATGACGGGCAAGGACCTGATCCCCAAGTACCTCTGGCTCAAGCGCAACGCGCCGGATGTCTATGCCAAATCAACTGCCATCATAGACGCGAGCAGCTATCTCCTCTACCAGGCGACCGGCAAACTGGTGTATGAATGGAGCGTCGCCAGCGTGACCGGGCTGTTCAACCTCAAGACCAAAGTCTGGGACATGCCGCTCATCCGTTTCTGTGGTTTTGATCCAGCCAAATTCCCCGACCTCGTCCAATCGCACGAGCGAGTCGGCGGCCTGCGGCCAGAGGCTGCCTCTGCGCTCGGCTTGTTGGCGGGCACGCCCGTGTTCGGCGGCGCGGGCGATGGGATGACCGCCGCCGTTGGCTCAGGTGCAGTCGGCGAAGGAGACGGGCACCTCTGCCTGGGAACTTCGGGGTTTGTCGGCATTCTCACCAGCAAGCGAGTGACCGGCAAGCGCGGTATCCCCACCATCCAATCCGCTGACCCCGGCAAGCTGCTGCTCATCGCCGAAACCGAGACGGCCGGGGCGTGCCTCAAGTGGGCTGCTAAAGAGTTGTATTGCGCCGACGCCGATTCGGAAACTTTTAAACGCATGGACGACGAAGTTGCTGGCACCGCTCCCGGTGCGGGCAGCTTGATCTTTACGCCCTGGATGTACGGCGAGCGCTGCCCCATATCCGATGAGAGTGTGCGCGCTGCGTTCATCAATCTTGGGTCCAACCACACGCGTGCACAAATGGCGCGCGCCATTTACGAAGGCGTCGCCTACAACGTGCGTTGGATTGTCGAGTCCATTGCCGAGTTGTATGGCTTCCGGCCCGACCCGCTGCGCGTCGTCGGCGGGGGCGCGCGTGGTCTCCCCTGGCTGCAGATCGTCGCCGATGTCACCGGACGAACGTTGGAGAGTGTGCCCAATCCGCAGGAAGCTTCGGCGGTGGGCGCGGCATTGATCGAGGCCGTGGGCCTGGGTATCTATCCGTCTATCGAGGCGACCAAGCCGCTGGTGCCAGCGGGCCACGTGGTCACGCCCAACGCTTCGCGCGCGACGCGCGCCACCTACGACGAATTGTACGCGGCCTACAAGCAAGTCTATCGCTCGCTGCGTAGTCTCTATCACACGCTCAACCGGCCCAAAGGACAGAACAACAGGTGATGCGGCATATTGGTGATCTGGGATTCATTCAAATGCGAGTGGGGCCGGCGTCAGCCAAGCAAGACAACGCTTGACATTAGTAGCGTAACGCGCTATTATTTATTCGCATGATCAAGACCTTCCGCGATAAAGAGACCGAGCAACTTTTCTTACGCCATTTCTCGCGGCGCTTTCCTCCCACCCTGCATCGCGCTGCTTGGAAGAAACTTGCCATGCTCGACGCCGCGGAACAACTAGACGACTTGCGCGTTCCCCCAGGAAATCGTCTTGAAAAACTCTCTGGAAACCGTGAAGGTGAGTACAGCATTCGTATCAACGATCAATGGCGAATATGCTTTCAATGGCGCGAAGGCAACGCCAGCGATGTCGAGATTACGGACTATCACTAGGAGACTGCTATGGGTACAAAATTTGCCCCCGTTCACCCCGGCGAGATTTTACTGGAAGAGTTTCTACAGCCGATGAAAATCAGCCAGTACAGATTGGCCAAGGATATTAGCGTGCATCCGCGCCGTATCAATGAGATTATTCATGGCAAGCGTTCCATCAGCGCCGATACTGCGCTCAGGTTGTCGCGCTACTTTGGGCAATCGGAGCGTTTCTGGCTGAATCTCCAGGCGCGTTACGACCTTGAGGTGGAAAAGGACAGGCTCGAGGGACGCCTCGAAACTGAGGTAAAGGTTCTCGCCGTCAACAAGATGGCTCACACTCGCGCCTGACCCCGCGCCACGCGCCACCTACGATGAATTGTACGCGGCCTACCGGCAAGTCTATCGCTCGCTGCGAGGACTGTATCACACACTCAACCGGCCAAAAGGACAGACTGACAGGTGATACGGAATAGCAGCGAACCGGAGGCCACTCAACCGCTAGTTGGGCCACATGGGGTGCTTGTATCAACACATGATAAAAGCAGTCGTATTCGATTTTGACAACACCCTAGCAAGACACACGCCAAGATTTGTGGAGAAAGCCCTATGACAAGCGACCTCATACTGCGGGATGTGGTTGAAGATGACCTCTCCATATTCTTCGAACAGCAATTGGACGCCGACGCCAACTATATGGCCGCCTTCACGGCCAAAGACCCAACGAACCGGGAGGCCTTTACAGCGCACTGGAACAGGATTTTGGCTGACTCGACCGTCACAATCAAGACCATCGTCTTCGATGGGCAGGTGGTCGGCAGCGTCCTGAGCTATGAAGAGTCCGGTAAACCGGAAGTCAGCTATTGGATTGGAAAGGAATACTGGGGCAAGGGCCTTGCCACCCGGGCGCTCTCAGATTTTCTGGCGCACGGAAATAAGACGCGCCCGATTTACGCTCGTGCTGCCAAAGATAATATCGGCTCCCTCCGGGTCTTGGAAAAATGTGGGTTCACGATTATCGGCGAGGGCAAAGGGTTTGCCAACGCGCGCGGCGAGGAGATCGAAGAATTGATCCTGGAACTAGCAGCGAACGAGAGAGACGAAGCGCAATGATCACGCTTCGCACAGAATAACGGACTTACACTAAGCCAGACCAATCATCAAACTCAGGAGAAAATCGTGGAGACGAATGCATACGCCGAAATGATGGACGAGGTCATCAAGTGGCTCAAGCCGTACCAGGAGGGCTTTACCAGCTTCTCCCGTCTGCCGGAGACCGGCATGGCGCGCGAAGCCATCCTGGCCGAGATGGAAAAATACAAATCCATCGAGCAGGCACGGTGGAAGCAAGGGTATGTGTCGGGCGGGGTGTATCACGGCGACGAGTCGCACATTGACTTTCTCAACCGCGTGTACGCCATCAACTCGCAGAGCAACCCGCTTCACCCCGACGTGTGGCCCAGCACGACCAAGTTCGAGGCCGAGATCGTCTCGATGACGGCGGGCATGTTGGGCGCAGACAAAACCTCGGATACCATCGTGGGGACGATTTCTTCGGGCGGGACGGAAAGCATCCTGCTGGCGATGAAGACATATCGCGACTGGGCGCGCGCGACCAAGGGCATCACCGAGCCAGAGATCATCGCGCCGACGACAGCACACGCGGCGTTTGACAAAGCGGCAGAATATTTTGGGATGAAGACGATCCGCATCCCTGTTGGGTCAGATTTTCGCGCCGATGTCGCCGCGACCGAAAAAGCCATCACCAAGAACACCATCGCCCTGGTCGGATCGGCCCCGCCGTTCCCGCATGGACTGGTTGATCCTATCGAGGAGCTTTCGGAGCTGGCGCGCCAAAACGGCCTCGGCTTTCACACCGATGGCTGCCTGGGCGGGTTCATCTTGCCCTGGGCCGAAAAGTTGGGCTATCCTGTCCCGCCGTTCGACTTTCGCCTGCCCGGCGTGACTTCAATTTCCGCCGACACGCACAAGTACGGTTACGCGGCCAAAGGGACTTCGGTGATCCTCTATCGGGGCACGGAACTGCGCCACTATCAATACTTTTCAGTCGCCGATTGGCCGGGCGGTCTGTATTTCTCACCCACCTTCGCGGGCAGCCGTCCGGGCGCATTGAGCGCGACTTGTTGGGCCGCGATGGTCTCGATGGGAGAAAAAGGTTACCTGGAAGCCGCGCGGCGCATCCTGGAAACTACGGCCTGGATCAAGCAAGAGATGAAGCAGATTCCAGAACTCCAGGTCATCGGAGATCCGCTCTTTTTGATCGCCTTCCGATCCGGGACCGTCAACGTCTACAAGGTGATGGAGTACATGACCGAGCGCCGGTGGGGCCTGAACGGGCTGTACTTGCCGGCCGCAGTTCATCTGTGTGTGACGCTGCGGCACACCGAGCCTGGCGTCAAGGAAAGATTCATCGCGGATTTAAAGGCGGCGGTCGAGTACGTCAAGCAGAATCCGGGAGCGTCCGAAGGACTCGGCCCGCTGTATGGGATGGCGGCGACGATAGAGATGCGCGGGATGGTCAAAGAAGTGCTAGGCTGGTGCATGGATCTGTTGTTTCAAGTGTGAGGCAACACCACGCGGCATAAGGAAAGGTAGGTTGCCGACTTCGCCATCGTTAAAGGAGCCGGACACAATGTGATGATGGAACACAGCTATCGCCAGACGGCAGAGTTGATTCACAACTGGTTGGTTCGGAAGGGAATCGAATGAGCCTGCCAGGGTGGTAAGGGGAAAGCGCCATGATCGAAACCTTGCTCACCGATGAACAAAAGAAGCTGCGCGACGAGGTCCGCGCGTTCGTGCGCGAGGATGTGCCACGTCAGCTCATCCTAGACATGGACGCGGGCAAGGTGACTTATCCGCGCCAGTTCCTCGAATGCGCCGCCGCGCGCAAGCTGCTTGGCCTGCGCTTCCCGCCCGAATACGGTGGGCGCGGGCTGGGCTGGACAGATGAGATCGTCGCGCTCGAAGAAGTCGGTGTGTTGGGCACATCGCTCGCGTGCCTCTACAGCCTAGTCAGCATCGTCGGCGAAGCGATCAAAGTGTTCGGCACGGCGGAGCAAAAGGAGCGCTGGCTGCGTCCCGCGGTAGCAGGCAAGCTGACCGTGGCCGAGGCGCTCACCGAGCCGCGCGGCGGGTCGGACTTTTTTGGCACGACGACGACGGCGCGGCGCGAAGGCGATGAGTACGTCCTCAACGGACAAAAGCGCTTCATCGTCGGCGCGGAGGGCGCGGACTATTTCATCGTCTATGCGCGCACAGATCCGAATGCCAAGCCGCATCAGGCCATCAGCCTGTTCGTCGTCGAGCGCGGGGCGGGCGTCGAGGTGCAGCACGTCTATGGCTTGATGGGCACGCGGGGCGGCGGCACAGGTCGCGTCTATTTCCGCGATGCGCGAGTCCCAGCCTGCAATCTCATCGGGCGCGAGAATGGCGCGTCGGACATTTTTTACCAGATGATGATCCCCGAACGGATGACGAGCGCGGCTGGCGCGTTGGGAATGGCGCGCGCCGCGCTGGAGATTGCCACACGCTACAGCGACCGGCGCAAGGCGTTCGGTCAGAAAATTCGGACGTTTGAAGGCGTCAGCTTCAAAGTAGCCGATAGCATCACGCTACTGGATGCGGCCTCGTCGCTGGTCTATGCGACTGCTCACGCCATTGAGGCGATGGATGATGCTGATCGAGTCCGCCGGATGGTCTCGGAATCGAAAAAGTTCGCTACCGATGCGGCCTGGCAGATCGTCAATCACGCCATGCAGATCATGGGCGGCATTGGCTACACGAGCGTGTATCCCATCGAGCGGCTGTTGCGCGACGTGCGGCTCATCACCATCTGGACGGGCACGAACGAGATTATGGATTTGGTCATCCAGCACGAATACTATAAAGAGCTGGGCGCGCAGCCGATCGGACGTGACGTGGAAGCCGACGCGCCCGAGGCGGAAGTGGACGGCGAGAAGGTTTACGAATGATGTTTTCACCGCGGAGGCACTGAGCGCGCCGAGTTTTTATAGGCTTTGGCAGCGTCCTCTGCGTCTTTGTGGTGAGAGAAGGGGGATGGATGGAAGATTTGCGGATAGGCGTCTTTGTCTGCGAGTGCGGGCGCAATATTGCGGGGACGGTGGACTGCGAAGCGGTGCGCGCGCACGCGGCCACGCTGCCCGATGTAGTCGTCGCGCAGCGCAATCGCTACACGTGCAGCGACCCGGGCCAGCAAGAGATCAAGCGCGCGATTGCCGAGCACAACCTCAGCCGAATAGTGGTCGCTTCGTGCTCGCCACGCCTGCATGAGCCGACCTTTCGCGCGTGCCTGGCCCAGGCCGGACTCAACCCGTACCTGCTCGACATGGCGAACATCCGTGAGCAGTGCTCGTGGGTGCACCAGGGCGATCCGGTCGGCGCGACGCGCAAGGCAATGGACGCGGTGACGATGTCCGTGGCGCGCGCGCGGCATTTGCGCCCTCAACGCGAGGGTGAAGTGCCCGTCACCAAAGCGGCGCTCGTCATCGGCGCTGGCATCGCCGGCATCCAGGCTGCGCTTGACCTGGCCGATGCGGGCCATCAGGTCTACCTGGTCGAAAGGCAGCCGTCCATCGGCGGCAGGATGGCGCAGCTCGACAAGACCTTCCCGACGATGGACTGTAGTATATGAATTTTAGGTCCCAAGATGATGGATGCCGGTCGGCATCCCAAGATCAAGCTCCTGGCCTATAGCGAAGTCGAAAGCGTCTCGGGTTACGTCGGCAACTTTTCCGTTCGTGTCCGCAAGCGAGCGCGTTACGTGGACGAGAGCGCCTGCACCGCGTGCGGCGAATGCGCCAAGGTCTGTCCCGTCGCCGTGCCGAACGAATTTGAGGTCGGACTGGGCAGCCGCAAAGCGATCTATATTCCGTTCCCGCAGGCCGTGCCTTCGGCCTATGTGATTGACCACGAGCACTGCCTGGGCGACGTGCCGATTGCGTGCGGCAAGTGCCGCGACGTGTGCGACAAAAACTGTATTGACTTTGATCAGCAAGACCAGATCATTGACCTGAACGTCGGTGCAATCATCGTGGCGACCGGGCTGGACGTATACGATCCGACCGCCTTGGACGAGTATGGCTACACGCACTATCAAAACGTCGTCACGAGCATAGAGTTCGAGCGGTTGATTGACGCGGGCGGGCCGACGGGCTGACATTTCGTCCGTCCGAGCGATCGCCGTCAGCCCCGCCGCATCGGGTTTATTCAGTGCGTTGGTTCGCGTACTGTCTCACCTGATGGCGACCTTTCGCGCGGGCGACCGTACTGCTCCAATATCTGCTGCATGAACACGGTCAAGGATAGCTTGCTGCTCAAAGATCACTATCCCGATACTGATATCAGTGTGTTTTACATGGACATCCGTGCGTTCGGCAAAGGCTTTGAGGACTTGTACCGGCGCAGCAAGGAAGCCGGCGTCAAGTACATTCGCGGCTTTCCGGGCGAAGTGGTTGAAGATTCGGTCACGGGCAATTTGCTCCTGACCGTCGAAAACACGACGGCGGGGCGTATCGAGCAACACGAGCTGGACATGGTCGTGCTGTCTATCGGCTTTGTCCCGCCCGAAGAGCAGGCGCAGGTCAAAAAGCTGTTGACGCTTTCGCAGACCGACGAAGGCTTTTTCCTTGAATCGCACCCCAAGCTCAAGCCGGTGGACACCCCGACGCGCGGCGTCTATCTGGCCGGCTGCGCCGAAGGGCCAAAAGACATCAAAGACAGCGTGACGCAAGCCAGCGCCGCCGCCGCTCGCGCGCAGATCGTCCTCAACGCCGAGCGACTCATGGTGGAAGCGATCACCGCGCTCGTGGACAAGGAAGTGTGCAACGGCTGCGGGCTGTGCGCGACGGTCTGCCCTTACGGCGCGATTCTGGCCGACAGCAAGACGAAAGTCATCGCTCAAGTGATGGAAGCCAAGTGCGCCGGCTGCGGCACGTGCGCTGCCGAATGTCGCCGCGATGCCATCACAATGCGCCACTTCCCCGATGCGGCCATGTTGGCGCAAGTCGAAGCAGCGCTCGCTGAAGATTCGATGAACAAGATCGTGACGTTTGCGTGCAACTGGTGCTCGTATGCGGGCGCGGATTACGCGGGCGTGAGCCGGATGCAATACCCGCCCAACGCGCGCATCATCCGCACGATGTGCAGCGGGCGCGTGGACGAAGATTTCGTCTTGCGCGCTTTCCAATTGGGCGCGCCGGTCGTGCTCGTTTCCGGCTGCCACTTTGCCGACTGCCACTATATCAACGCGAATCGCTGGACGCAAAAGCGCGTGGATCGGCTGTGGGATCGGCTGGAGCGCAAAGGCGTCCGGCCGGAGCGATTGCAGCTCGAATGGATCAGCGCGGCGGAAGGCGCCAAGTTTGCGCTCGTGATGAAAGAGATGGAGCGCATCCGGCAGACGGTGACGGAGGAAGAGATCGCGCAGACACGCAAGGTGCTCTGAACCAAATCTCAAATATCAAATGTCAAAGGGGATACCATGAAAACCGACCAACCAACTGTCAAACTGACCCGCATCATCAACGCATCGCCCCAAGAAGTCTTTGACTCGTTCCAGCACGAGTGCCGCCTGCGCGAATGGATGTGCGATGGCGCGCGCACCGTGCCGCGCAAGGGCGGATTGTTCGAGGTGCGCTGGAACAGCGGCTATGAAGCGCGCGGCGTGTTCACCGCGCTCAAGCCATCGAGTACATTGGCGTTCACCTGGGGCAGCATGATGGAGCCGGGCGAGACGCAGGTCCGCGTCACACTCAAGCCGGTGGAGGGTGGAACTAGGCTCACTTTGGTTCATTCCGGCTTTGGCACAGGCAAGAAATGGGCGGGCCGTGTTGAGGAATCCGAACGGGAATGGAGTGGGGGGCTGGATAATCTCAAGTCGGTGCTCGAGACGTGCATTGACCTTCGGCAACTGAACCAGCCGCGCATGGGCTTGGGCTGGGAGACAGCACCGGGCGAGGCGGGTGCTTTGGTGACAGCCGTCATTGGCGGCGGGCCATGCGAGCAGGCCGGATTGCAGAAGGACGATGTGATCGTGCGCGCGGGCAGACAAAAGATACGCGGCGAACAAGACCTGATAAGCGCCTACTTGACCTGGAAAGCTGGGCAGCGCGTGCCGTTCGCCGTCATCCGCGCGGGCAAGCGCAAGACCATCACGGTCGAGTTGGGCAAGCGGCCTGTGCCAGAGATTCCCGATGATCCTGCTGTCCTGATCGAGCAAGTGCGGCAGGCACACGAGCAAGCCATCGCCGCTTTGCGGACGAGCGTGATGATGCTCACCGATGAGCAGGCCGCTATGTCGCCCTCAGCAGGTGAATGGTCGGTCAAGCAGGTGTTCGCGCATCTTTCAGCCAGCGAGCGCGGATTTCAGCGCTGGGCCGTGGATGTGTTACTCGGCAATGAAACCTATGGGATCATGGGTCAGCTTCCTGAACAGTTTGCTGCCGTGTTCGCCACTTGTCCGACAGCGGGCGCGTTGTTGGATCGTTTTGAGCGCGACCTGACCGAATCGCGCGCCATTGTCGCTTCGCTCACGCCGGAGCATCGCGCCAACAAGTGGCGCTATCGGCAGATCGCGCAGATGCTTGTAGGCCTTGGTTCCCAC
>Ga0315268_10005260_pt1 | contig 13955 bp, 12 predicted proteins | sample C1_top_MG_FD_204535 | JGI IMG/M metagenome (GOLD analysis project Ga0315268, IMG submission 204535) | Sediment microbial communities from Yellowstone Lake, YNP, Wyoming, USA - C1_top | ecosystem: Environmental > Aquatic > Freshwater > Lake > Sediment | place: USA: Wyoming | collected 2017-08-01 | reverse complement strand
TTGGAAAACGATATCTTGGGATTCCTCATCATTCGGTTCTGGCAAAGTGAATATTATTGCTGTTGCAGATGATCAAATTGAAAAATCATCTGAAATCCCTCTGAAGAATATATTGATAGATAACTCTCCACCTTCCATACCGACCAAACCGATCCAAAAAACAGAGCCTGCCGTCAACACTTGGACGAACGATAATACCATCTATGTCAGCTGGAGGAATTGGGATGATAAAGGCGGTAGTGGCGTCGCTGGCTATTCGTTTGAATGGAGCACTTCTGCGACTACACTTCCGGATGCAAAAGTTGACACAACTGACACAAAGACAACGAGCGCAAGACTATATGATGGTGAATGGTATCTGCATATCCGTGCGGTCGATAATGTTGGCAATTGGGCAACAATAGCGTTGCACGTGGGACCATTTAAAATAGATACTGTGAAGTCATCCAATCCGACATCATTCACATCCCAACCGCCTGTCAATACATGGACTAATGACAATACGATCTATGTCATATGGTCTGGAGCGACCGACTCATTAAGCGGAATCGCAGGATATCTCTTCTTATGGACTCAAGACTCAGCATCTATTCCCGATGAGAAGAGCGGTGGTTACACGGCCGCTTCAAGTACGACCTCAGGGAAGTTGACGGACGGTGCCTGGTATCTGCATATTCGAAGCCAGGATAATGCCGGCAACCTAGCAAGCGGAGCGTATCATATCGGCCCATTCTTGATCGATACCAGCGGCCCTTCGAAACCAGGAAAACCGACTTTCTCTGATTCTGATCTTAATGACGGCATCTTCACATTATCGTGGACGGCCTCAACAGATATGGGCTCTGGAATCGCAGGATATGAACTGCAAATGAAAATAGCGGGAGGCAATTGGATAACTCTTAACGATGAGCTTATCACTGTTAACAACTATATAATACCCTATACGCCTCCTGGCATCTATTATTTCAGGGTCATGGCCGTCGATCTGCTGGGGAATGAAGGACCATATTCACCAGTGTCTAATGCCGTCGTCATACCTGAGAGCATTCGCCTTACAATCAACTCAGCAATATCGACGACTCCTGATATCGCAATCGATTCACACGGCAATTATCACATAGTCTGGGTTGATAACAGAGACGGAAACAATGAGATATATTACAAGGTGCTTGATGAGAACTGGTTGATTTTAATAGATGAGACACGCCTTACGAACGATCCCGCAGATTCTATTTCTCCAGCAATCGCAATTTCTCCTTCTGGGATAATCAAGGTTGTATGGGCAGACAACAGGACAGGAATCTATCAGATCTATGTGAAAACATATGTTCCTGGCATCGGCTGGACGCAGGATGCGCTTCTCAATCCTCCAATCTATGATCCGACGGAATTCTGTTCCGAGCCGAATGTCATCGCAGATAATCAGGGCAACTTCTACTATACCTGGGCTCACTGGGTGGTCGGAAGGCCCGGGGCCGGAGATAGATTGATGTTTATGTATCAGATGAACGATGGCCAGCCGACCGTCATTTATCAATCATACAAATATGAGAAATATATCTCGATACAGATGGCACTCACCTCGTACAATGATGCGCAAATGATTCATGTCGTCTTCTGTGAATGGGACCGGACAGCCTTCCATCCGACCTTAATACTATACATGCACACTCTGTCCGATGGCAGCTGGTCAGAAGCAATCCCCTTGGATACACCAAGATATGGAACTGCTCCCACGACGGTCTCGATCGATGCTTGCGGCAGATATCTCATCATAGCATGGAAAGCTCCTGATGCCAATGAGATACATTATGTCAGATGTACGATGATGGATGCGAACACTGTTCTCGTTCCGCACTGTAGCATACTTGAGACCCCTACCGATGCGATTATGCCGAGCGTGGGAATCGCTTCTGATGGGACAACGTACATCGTCTGGTCTGATCTAAGAAATGGCCAATATGAACTGTACTACACAAAGAGCAGGGTCATCGCGCCTGGAGAATATACTTCATGGTCGACTCAGACACGTCTGACAACTGCTGCTGGGGATTCTCTCTACTCATCGATGTGCGTGAATAAGATCACAGGGAAAGTGGCAATCGTCTGGAGCGACGCAAGAGATGATATCGGGGATGGAAACCGGGAAATATATTTCACTGCGAAATACATTTAGAGACATATAGAGGACAAACGTGAGGGAACATGGCAGAGGATAAATCGACAGAATATAAATCAGGAGATCAGGAAACAAAGACCAGGAAATATATACTATACCCTGAGGAGATAATCGGAATCGCTCTCTTGCTAATCGTATTGATTTCTTCTTTAGCAGTTGTTGTCGTAATTGTAATGGATTCCATAGGCACTGGCTATTTCCGAGGGGACTTATATAATGATCTTATTCATTCCAGAATTTTCATTTTTACTCTGACAATTTATATGTTTTCTCCGATTCTTATATTAATCGCAGGTCTTATGATACTTATACGATTTCCCACTAAGCTTAAGACGATCGTTGTAGCTGAATGCGTTATCTTAATTTATATATTATATTTGATTCAAGATGGTGTCATAGGCGTAAGCACATAGATGTGTCAACCTTTCAGACGGCGCATAATCCAGAACGAAAAGAGGTGAGATAAGGTGAGATATATTATCCATGATTGGAAAGAGAGATGGAATAGAATGAAAAAAGCTGATAAATGGGTAGTCATTCTGGCAATAGTCTTGTTCATCGCAATTATATTAGCTCTGTGCGTGTTGATTATAATTACTCCTCACCTATCTGAATATCCACCCAGTATTTTTATGGGTTTATCAGTATGGGAAACAGATACCGATTGGGTCATATGGGTTTCATATGTTCTGACTGATTTTGGACCCGGATATCATAAATATATATGCGTGGAAATAATCAATGCAGATAACATTACAATATTTCATAGATCGCTGAAAGATTTCACTCCCGGTGAGGCGATAGAGGGCGTTACATTTTATGAGATATCTCACAATAACATAGTAGACGCGGGCGAATATTTTCTCCTTGACAAGAGCATATATGGTCCTGGCAATAGATTTGTACTGCGAACTACTGACGGTGAACTAATCGGATCTGTAGTATTGGAATGAGAACCTAACGAAGCATAGTTTGCTGAGAGCCTAATTCCGCATTTAAAATGAAATTTCAACAACCAAAGGATGGGAGTTGAAACTCCTGCCAGTAAGGAAACCGCTGCAGTCGAAGACTCGTCTGTCCAATTAAGACCCTTCTGATTCCATTTTTTAAGATTCTTTCATTTTATTTGGCCTGATCCTTCTAATCTCTCAAACAAACTCTTATCCACAGAATGTCGCTTTTCATAGGGGTTTGTTTATAGCCAGAAGATTACAACGATTACATATATAACTTTGAAAGAATATCAATCAATTCTGTTTTCCATATTGGAAGTTGAATTCTTAACGCTTTTTCCAGCTCAATGTATGATTCCTCTATTTGGTCGCCAACATTGTCACAATCTTTCTTTTGAATATAAACGGCGTCCAATATCTTAATTATTCTATCGAGATGCTCAAAAGGCAGCTCTTTCTTATTTCGATCCGCAAGGATGTAAATAGTTCGAATCGCAGAATTTTCTGGCTCCGGTGGAGAACCCCCAACTCTTAATCTTTCTTTTTTTATAACCGACCCCTCTTTTAAGAGTTGTTCAGCCGCTTCAATTTTTCTTCGAATTCTATCATATTTTTCGTGAAGCATTGCCCTTAAATCGCGTCTTTCCTCTAATTCTCGCATTTGTTCATTCACAATCGCAAGCTCTCTTGTGAAAATCGCCAACAATATTGTCGCAAAAGCGAGAAGAAAAGTGATATACACTTGTAATGCCTCTGCAAAGGTCATCAAATTTAGGATTAGAGCAATTATTAAAGCAATCAGTAAAACAACGCCAGTACATAAGATCGAGGTTCTGATTTTGGAATAATAATTAGATTCTTGAATATATTTCGTTTTTTTGGGCTTCAAATAAGCACCTGTATATTCGTCATACATCATTTTCACACCAGGAGATACGGATTATTATATAAGAAATGCACCAATAAGCTTCTGCCAGTGAAGAAATTGCTCCAGTTGAAGTTCGTTTGTCCGCTAGAACCTCTATGTTGAATAGGTCCTCGCGGTCTCTTCTAAATCCCTTATCTTCGTTTCTCGATTCTTAAATTGAAAATAGGAGATACTAACCCATAGTCTTCGCTCTGAAATGCGAAAATAGAGAAACACACCCGGTGTCGCGCGGAGAGAGCTTCGCTCTCTCTTTCTTTCTCTCTATATAGGGGCTTCCTAAAGGTATCCCTGCATGTTGTTGGATTATCCTGGCACTTTGGATAGTCCAACACGAGTTTTTGCATTTACTTTGCATAGATGATGCTATCTACAATGTAGACAAGTCGTTGTCCACCTTATCTACCGAATAAAATGGTCCGCAAGCCCATCCCATCCTACCGAACTCCTACCAAAAAGAATCGGCTCATTGGATTACGGTTAGGTAAGTCTCGAGAGACTGAAAGCAGAACCTTGCACGTAATGGAATAGCCATGCAATTCCTTGCCGCTGGCATAAGTAGCGGCCATCTGCCAGGGCTCTATTAGGATCGCTCTTATTCAAGAGATCGAATGATTGGTTTCTCAATCGAACATTCTTTTTTGAATTTTTCATATAATTCTTGCTTTTCATAATCATCAATTTTAGATAAGATGCGGTCTGCTCCCAGAGGCAGTAAAATGTAGCCGAGCTCAAAAAGAACTCTTCTTAAATAATCATGCCACTCAGAAATCATCGGGAATATTTTCTGTTCATTCTTCGCATTTGATGGATAGACAGCAATAGGTCCCTGGAGTCTATCAGGACGATAAATCGTCTTAGAGGATCCGCTCCTTCCGAAATATTCTGACGGTAAGGTCAATTGAAATCCTTCTTGTCTAAGACTATAGATCTCTTTGACAACAGGTTCAATAATCTCTAGGCACAAATCTATTATTCGCTTTCTGCTCAGAAAAAAGCCGGTCTTGCGAGTCTTAAACTCAGCTTCATTAAGATCCCTAAAAATCAACAAACCAATTGTCAATAATCTGTCATCAAGAGCTACCTTAGATTTTTTCAACCCTTTCGGAGCCGGTTGCTCAAAATCCCTGACGGTTCTCCAACGATGTTCTACTGGTCCGCGTACTCCTCTTTGGAGATCCTCTATGAGACCAAAATCTTGTAACTTCTTTCGAATTCTCCTATGTTGCCGAACGCCTGGTTCATATTTCGTGTACTCGAGTGCTTCCTTTTCGGTTCGTCCTCTAGCATCTGAGTATGCTTTAAGAATCTTTTTCTCGCTTCGACTCGATCTTATTGGTGCACTTTCCATATTTTCATCAGCCAGTGATGTTATTTTTCATATGATATTTTCAGTTGCAATTGTTATTATTTGTCCGAAATTCTTGTTGCCAGCTGAAGATAAATGTCATCATTAATGACATCATAAATGACATTATTTTTATTTATACTTAATTGGATAATTATGCAATCATGAATCGCCGAACTTATACGCTATCATTGGACCCCGAGGTAGTCCGAAGAGCAAAGATGATTGCTGGCCTCATTCCGTTCTCGAGATATATCGAGCATTTACTTTTCCAAGAAATTAGAAGGAGGGAGCGAAATGAGAAGATATGAAACTGCCTCGACTCGTATTAGTCCAGAAGAGAAGAGAGAGCTCCGACAACTCGCGCTGAGCCGAGGGTATCCGAGCCTTGCTGATTTCCTAAAGGATCTTGCACTTTCTGCTCTCTCGCAAGGGACAAACGCATCTACAGGCGTAGATTCCGGTAAGAAATTGGCGGTCAATGTTAAGAGATGTCCATTGATGGTTTTCTTTTCAAGAATGCGATGTGAGAAATGCGTTTTTCGAAAAAATGCGCTCGCTGATCCGGGGCCTCCGCCGGAGGAGGATCTCGGGACCTAGCAATTGGAGGGATGGGATGCAGCACGAAATATCAGAAAATGGGAAGGGACGAAGGACGTTCGCGCTGATAGTCAGGGGCTATCCCGAGGATTTCGCAGGTCTCGTTGAACAGGCCAAAGCCTACGGATTTTACATCATCTATACGAAAAGCAGCCACATGCGACTAATTGTTGAGGAGGTGCCATTTTGAGCGAAGAATTGAAATTTCTTCTCGATCGAGAGGATGACGGCACCTATACAGGTTCATTCGAATCAGGAGATTGGTATGCCAAACATGCAATCGTTAAGATTGAAAAAATAGGGCCCGGAGATCGATAATGCTAAGGAAAATTAGTTCTTGTGAACGCTGCCATCATAGGCCAGCGACGTTAATGGTTATTGGAGAGCAGGAGGGCAAGGCCGTTTTGATTTGCCCTTTTTGCCGAGAACGGAGCTTCTTAAAGAGACTGAGACGGGTGAAATAGTGGGGGAGAAAAAGGAAAAGCGACTGAGCCGGAGTGATGAGACATGAGAACAGAAAGAGGGGCACGGCGCCTGGATGGAGGTCCAGACGCCTTGAGACAGACCGACGCCGTCATGACTTTTAACGGCTCAATAGGATTTAAGGTTTTAGGTGCACCGAAAACCCTCCTATGCGAGCGGTGCCATGTTCGCAAGGCGGAGATGCCCATCGTTGGCGAGCGCGAGGGAATGGCTGTGAGGGTCTGCCGTCACTGCCGGGAGAGGAGAAGGTTTCCGATGATACTCACAGGGAAGAGGAGTGTAAGATAGTGTCGCAAGAGAAAGTAGAGCAGGCGCAGAAACAGGATTCGCCTGAAATAAAAGGGCAAGCGGAATCTCAGGAAATTTCGCTCGAGGAGCTCGTGCAGAGGCTTTACCATGAGCGTGATGCTCGCAACACGACGGACAGAGCACGAGCCGAATTCTATCGAGAACTCCAACAGCAGTTTGAGATACGCGCATCTCCAGGACAGCGAGCGCGTTGGAAGAAAATCCAGAACGATTCGCGCTTCAGGTATGAGAAGATATCCGTCGAGGAGCTCGTGCAGTACGTCATTGGGAAAAAGGAACTGGAATTCCAGATGGGGGACACCAAGTTCGTCAGATGGACGGAGGACGGAATCTTCCTGGTACACAATCCGGACTGCAACAATGAGTATGAGGAAAAAGTTATCGTGGGGCATGTGGAGCCGCTCGCTCGCCTACAGGTCGATGATGAAATTTATTATCGCTGGCGCGTGGACGAGCGCGAGGTGACCGCGAAGATCGACGACTTCCTCAAGCAGCTCGTAGGCGAGGGGGCCGTACTGTCCAGGCGCAACGCCCAGGACGTGCTATCCGCCGTGGCCAGGGGGATGATACAGACGACAGAAAAACGGTATGCAACATATGGCGTATACCCTGACGATGAGAAGCTGGGACTATGCGAGGAGCCGTTCCCGGTTACGGATGAACAGGCTAGCGCGTGGGAGCAGAGCAAGGAACACGTCAAGCGAGAAGTGAAACCGGAAGAGGTACAGGCATACATCCGGATACTGTCATACTGGCACCCATATGAGGTGCTGCCAGCCCTCGGAGTCGCCCTCGCCGCGCCCTTCACTCCCGTGCTCAGACAAGCGCACATTTTCGTGCCGCATATCTTCCACTATGGCGCAGAATCCGATCTTGGGAAGTCGGCCGTGGCTCTTGCAATGAGCCGGTACTTGTACGGCCTCCCGGAGATCTCGGGCGAAAGCCTCGAATCCCAATTCCGGTTCGCCGCTCATCTTGACTCAATCGCTCTGCCACTCACCGTGGACGAGGCCGATAGACTTGACGAGAAGCTGCTCCCGATAGTGAAAGACTCCGCGGAGCGATGGATACCAGCGAAGCGGGGCACCAAGGAGCTCAAGATGGTGCACTACCATGCTCGAGCTGTGCTCATCATGACGGGGAACGCTCTCCCCGCACAGAACGAGAATGTCCTAAAGCGGATACTCACGGTGCGTTTCGATTCTTCGGCCAAAAGGAAGAGACGAAAGAAGGCCTCAGAAGTCAGAATCGCACTCGAGGCACTCAGGCCAATCGGGTTCGCGGCAATAAGGACCTACGTCGAGGCACATCCCAGCAGGGCGGACCTCCTCAAGATGATTCAAGGGTTTGCTGGTGAGATCGAGAAGGAGCGGGAGGAGTGGGAATCGACACAGAGACCTCAGGCGTGGGCCGTTATCTACTTTGGCCTCAAAATATTCGAGGGGTTCTGTCAGGCTATCGAAGTCAACTGGACAGTTCCGTCCATCGAGACCTTCGTGGAGCAGGTGGTCGAACCGGTCGAACGGTCCACCTGGGAGTCGAAGAAAACGGTCGTCGAGTGCTTTTTGGACTGGTTCGATGGCTGGTGCGCGACTCACAAGAGGCGAGGCGAAGCAGGGGGAGAAAGCTGGGATGAGATCCAGGGTAAGGGCGACATCTGGAAAGAGGGGGTGCTCGAAGTCAATGGTGAAACCATCGAAGGGCTCTCCATCACCAGCGCGATGCTCGAGCTCTACAACAAACAGGCGCGACCCGGCGAGAGGATCCCAACATTGAAGGAGCTCGCGGTGCAAGCCGCAGATGCTGCCGGGATCCCATATGAGGCGGTGCTTGAACCGAAGACCGGGCGAGTCATGAGAATCAGTTTCGGCAGCGGTCAAAAGCGAGCTGCGTTCGTGCCTTATTATAGATATATAGAACCCAAAAAATCTGGTCTTTTGGTCTACCCCGTAGAGCCAGTATCTCAACAAAGTGAAGACCACGCAGAGACCACAAGATTACGATTTGGTCTACCCTCACCCATAGAGGAGACCAAAGTAGACCAAGATAGACCAAGCTTGGTCTACCCTAATGAGGTACTAGCCAGTAACACATCATTATCCTGTCTAGACCAAAAGACCAAGAATTCTACACGCGCGCGAAAGGATCCCCTGTCCTCGTTTGCCGCCTCGAACCCGGGCGAGCCTGCCGTTCCTGTCAAGAAAGAAGCCTCGGGGGCGATCGATGAATGAAAGTCGCCCTCTATGCCCGAGTCTCTCGGGCAGATAAGGACCAGAACCCTGAGAACCAGTTGATAAGGCTTCGGAACTTCGCTCAATCGCATGAATGGGAGATTTTTCAGGAATATGTGGACCACGCAAGCGGATCTCAGGCCTCGAGGCCCGCCCTCGACAGGATGCTTACGGATGCAAGGGCTCACAGATTCAATGCCGTTGTTGTTGTAAGGCTTGATAGGATAGGGAGGTCCGTCCGCAACCTGCACAATCTCCTGCTCGAGCTTAACAGATTCAAGGTCGATTTGATATGCACGGACCAAGAAATTGACACGTCAAGCCCGGCAGGAAAGCTCATTTTCACAATTCTAGGGGCGATTTCCGAGTTCGAACTTGAGTTAATTCGGGATAGGACAAAAGACGGGCTTGCGAGGGCTATAGCACAAGGAAAACGCCTCGGAAGACCCCCGAACCCTGCAAAGACCGAGGAGATTCTCAGATTGAGGGCAGAAGGCCTTTCCTTGCGGGAGATCGGCAGGAGACTCGGGATAAGTCATCAAGGGGTCAAGCAGCGCCTCAGAAGGCATAGGCTACAAAATCGGGTGAGCAAATCGACATGAATCCAGTAAAAAGCTCCAATGATGCCCAAGACGGGGCTACCGAATCGGACGATAAATTTACTATCTCCGAAGCCCATATGGCCAGCGGTAGTGAGGATTGGGGACAACTCACTACTGGACGGGAAGATAATGACGAACCCGATAGACACCCAATCGGGGCAGGCGAGCAATCAACAGATTTCGGCAGTGATGGCGAGCAGGATAGGTTCGTGAAGATTGCCGAGATTGAGCGGCGATTCCTACAGGCAACAGGGGGAAGGCTGAAAGCAAGGACTTGGAAGATGTATATTCTTTGGTTCAGGCGATTTGCACAGAAATGTAGCTTAGAATTATACACAAAACGACAGTTGGCGGGCAAGCTAGGAAAACAATTCATACTCGAATATCTGCAACAAGTTCCACGCCCATCGTGGAAATACGCCTTATCAGGTCTTCGTTTGGTATGGGAGGCTGGTATAGGATTGCCATGGCCAATCAACAACAAGACAGACATAGGCAAGCTCCCAAAGGTCAGACGGGAGCCTACACCGCCAGATTCAATAGTCAAGGAATGGGCAGAGGCACTTTCGAGGGAGCGAGACCCTTATCTTAAACTGATTTGGCTATTGATTGCGCAATTCGGTTGGAGACCAAGCCATGTTACAGGGATTAGATGCGGAGATATTCAGTATGATTCAGAAGGGCGCCCATACGCAATCATAGCCTATGGGAATAGGGGAGAGTTCAAGACTTATGCACCAGTTGCAGTGAGACTACCGCCAGATGTTGCTATGGCTATCGAGGAACTGAAAAAGATTCACCCAGCACCTTATCCTGAGAATTGGGTATTACCTTTTCGGTCAGTCAGAGGGCAGATAGAACTTGGAAAACGAATGTCTTGGGATAATTTTAATCAACAATGGATGCGGCTTAAAAGGAAATACAATCTGCCACCGCTTCGACCCAAAGACCTCAGACACTGGGTTTCTACGGTCAGCAGAAAGGCAGGTCTTTCGAAAGTGGCTACGGCCTACATGCAGGGACATGACGCTACCGATGGCGGAGCTATGAGAGACTGGTATGACAACCCGAGGCTCGAAGAGATATTCGAAGAGCAGGAACTCTGTCTGCCAAGGGGAGCATTGGGCTACTTGATGCCAATCGAAGCCGAACTGCAATCGAAAATACCTTCGGAAGCCCTGGCATTGCTGGAAAACTATCTCTCGGGGACGATTGGAACTTGGGAGTTCATGCATGAAATCGAGGAAGTCAGGAAGAAAATCGCTGTTCGGCCTTCTGTCTGAGGAGTTTAGACAGTCGATTTCGAAAAGCGAAATAGATTTAGACGGAATTCCGACGATTTCCAACAGCGTCTTGCGCGATAGTTCTCGAAAACAGGTATCTCCTGGCTCAGGGATGTGCATCGATGTTCATGAAAGACATCCTGTCTATCCCCGCCCCCTTGAGCTCGAGCTCGCTCACGCCGATAACATCCAAGCCGTCGAGTATGCTCGAGAGCTTCCTTTCGCCCCTCGAAACTGCGTTCTTTGCTGCTTTCCGCAATGAGGCCGTGCGATACGCTCCGACTATCGGCTCCAAATAGCCGTTCAAGAAGGGCATCGCTGCTTCGTGCTCATCCATCCTCACGAGGAGCAGGCGATATAGGGCGGCATCTAGGAACGGCATGTCACACGGCGCGAGCAACACGATGTCCTCTGTGACGAGCTCTACCGCCTTTGAAAGTCCGACCAAAGGCCCCTCGAACGGCGAGTCGTCTTCGACGAGCACGACGGAATCCCCGAGCGCCTCCATGAACGCCGTCGAGGTGCCCGGGGACACGGACACGATAATCCTCCGTGCCGTCCCGGAAAATGCATCGATCACGCACGCTATCAACGGCCTTCCCTGGAAATCGAACAAGGCCTTGTCGCGGCCGAACCGCGAACTCTGGCCGCCCGCGAGGATTATCCCGGCAACCGATCCGCTTTTCAACGCCCGCTCACACTTTCTTTGCAGATATCTCGATGCTCCTGATCTCTCCCTCGACTCCCTTGAGGGATCTCATCATACCGCTGAGCGTTTCCCAGATCATGTTCTCGACGAACTCGTTCGCTGCAAGCTTCTTGCCGTTCACTACCAATCTCAGTTCGACACCTATCATCCTTCCACCTTCCTTATGAGATGATTTCGACGGTTTCCTACTGCGTCCATCCCGACACGCACGGGAATAGGCCCTTTCCTCTTCGGCTCGGCGCGATATATATTCTATTATTTGGGGCATGTCCTCCGCCCGGAAGACGGTCCTGGGCAGCTCCTCGATGTCCCCGACGGCGATCTTCTCGATCGGTTCGTTCTTGAACCCTTCCACGAATATGACGTCCGGCGATGATAGCAGCTGGACGAGCGATATCGAATCCCACAGGTCATCGTGCCCTGATAGTCGGATTGCCAGCTCTCCGTCCGCGACCCCCACGACCGGGTCGAACCCGGCCTTCGCGAGCCTGGTCGTGTCCTTTCTCGGGTCGGGCTCGTAATGCCTTCCGAGATGCTTGACCGCGGCCGCCGATATTCCTCGCTTCTTGAGCTCGCCCATCAGGCTCTCGAGGAACTTCGTCTTGCCGGAATCGTGGTATCCGTACACTCCGAGTATCAACTCTTGCTCACACCCTTCGCGAGGTTTGATCGATAAGACCGCATATGACAGATAAATCCTTTCTAGACGTCATCTTCGGAACATCGCGGAGAACAGGGCCTTCGGGACGCTCCAGTAGAAGCTCCTTCTGCTCCAGTCGAGTTCCCTCTTGTCGCACACGGTGGATTCGCTGAGAGCCAGCAGCCTATCCCGGAGGTTCTCGATCGATCTCTCCGTTTCTCCGGACTTAATCGCGGCGTCGATCAGCTGCATCGCCCTCCTCGCGCTCTCGATCCGATCCCTGACAGCGTCAGCGGATTCATGCGTGATGGCTCTGGCCTGCAGCTTGAGCTCGTTCAGCCTCAATCCCGAATCGTAGGTCGAGTCCACGATGTCGTCCCGCGACAGCCAATTCGTCTCGTAACTGAGGACGTATTTCCAGCTCGGCCTGAGGAGCAAGGACCTGTGCTCCTCCAGCGTTCTCGCGAACAGCCGATACCCGAACCTCCCGGGGTTCTCGAACGCATCGCTCCCTGGGTCGATGAACGGTGCGAGGGGGGAAATGAACGGCAGAAATTTCCCGTCCGACTTCATCCGATTCATCAGGCCGCCCGCGTATTCCACGGTATCCATGACGGATCGACGGTCCTGCCCGGACAGACCGATCATGAAGAACGCGTCCACACGTCTCGCGCCCGCCTCGAGAAGGCTCTTGATGGCTCTCTCGAGATCGTCGTTTGAGTATCGTCTGCCTTGAACCTCCCTCACCTTCTCGTCATGGCTGTCCGGTGAAATCTGGGCATCGAAACTTTCGACGGAACTGCCAATATCCTTAATCAGCTCGCTCGAGGGCGGCGAGAAGAACTCGAACACAATCTCGTTTTTCGGCCGTTCCTTCCTTATGAGGTCTAGCAGCGTTTCGGAATAGGTTCTTCCCGCCTGCTGTATGTCCCCGAGCAGGAAGATAGCGCCGCGGAAATACGCCTCGATCTGACGGATGTCCTCGAGTATCCGATCCGGGCTTCTGAACGCCGGTTCCGACCTGCCGAAGTTGCGCATGAAGGACATGCACCCGCCCATGCAGGTCGAGCAGTTGTTCGAGCATCCTCTGACTGTGCTCACGAGGAGCATCGGGTTGCGCTTCCAGTCGAGATACGGCATGTGTCCTGTGAGATCCAGGCTCCTGATGGCGCTCCTTACCATGAACCCGTAGTCGAAATCGACGGAGTCCAGGTCCTCCACGAAGTGCGAAATCCCGTTGCTTCTGATCCTGCCATCCTCGCGATATGCGAGGTTCTTCACGGATTTCAGATCAGAAGAAGATTCCAATGCCTTGAGGTACTGCAGCATCGGTAGCTCCGTGGAATCCCCGAGGAAGACTGCATCGACATCGGGATAGTTCCTCATTATCTCCTCATGATAGTAAGTCGCGCTGAACCCTCCAAGGACGACCTTCGAGTCCGGATGATGATGCTTCATCATCTTTGCGATTTCCAGGCTTCCGTGCGCGTGCGGCAGCCAATGGAGATCTATTCCGAAAACCTCAGAATCGATCCGGGAGATCGCCCTGTCCGCATCGTACCTCTCGTCCGCGAGCATGTGCGTCGCGAGGTTCAAGACGCGCACCTTGTAGCCGTTCTTCGCGAGAAGAGATGCGATGGTCGTGAACCCAATCGGATACATCTCGAAAACCGGGGTCGAGGGGATCAGGTCT
>Ga0315268_10005259_pt1 | contig 13956 bp, 12 predicted proteins | sample C1_top_MG_FD_204535 | JGI IMG/M metagenome (GOLD analysis project Ga0315268, IMG submission 204535) | Sediment microbial communities from Yellowstone Lake, YNP, Wyoming, USA - C1_top | ecosystem: Environmental > Aquatic > Freshwater > Lake > Sediment | place: USA: Wyoming | collected 2017-08-01 | reverse complement strand
CGTCGCCGGCGTTTCGGCCCTCAGCCGGGGCTCCTGTTGCGCGCGAAATTCCATCGAAGGCAGCGCGGTGTCAATCCGGTCGTAATAGTGCGGGCCGACCTTTTCAAACAACCACTCGAGCAGTTGCGACGGCTTTTTGCCCGTGCGCACCATGAAATCAAGGAATAGCAAATTACCCAGAATGCCGTCGCGCTCCGGCACATTGTTGCGGAAGGCATATCCGCCGGATTCTTCGCCGCCCAGAATCGCGTCCACCTCGATGAATTTGGGCGCGACGTACTTGAAGCCCACACCGGTCTCGTATACTGGCACATGGTAAAGCTTGCCGAGCTTGTCGAGCATTGAAGTCGTCGAGAGCGTCTTGACGATGGGACCCGGCTCTTTCCGGATTTCGAGGTAATACAGCGCGAGCAGCGCAAACACCTGAAGCTGGTTGACGAACACACCATGCTCATCGCCGATGCCCATGCGGTCGGCATCGCCATCGGTGATGACGCAGACGTCGTAGCCCCATTCGACAGTCTTGCTCAAACCGACGTCCACATTCGGCGGGATCGGCTCCGGGCGCTTCATCTCTGGAAAGATCGGATTGCGCTCGGCGTGAATCTCGGTGACGACCGTCTTTCCGCCGGACAGGATGCGGGTGAACCAGCCTGCGCCGTTGCCCCACATCGGCTCGACGACCAGCTTGATCCCAGCCTGCTTGATCGGCTCAATCTCCACCAAATCCTGGATGTGCGTGAGATAATTGACAGAGGCATCGAACTTGGCGACGACGCCTGTGCCCAGCGCCTCTTTTAGCGCCATGCGCTTGACGCTCGCCGCAGCAGGGATGAGTGACTCGATCTCTTTCAGTCCATCGGGATCAATCGCGCCGCCGCGATAGTCGCGCACCTTGAAGCCGTTGTCGGTCGGCGGATTGTGCGAGGCAGTGATATTGATCGCCCCCGCAGCCTTTTTGTCGAGAACCGCGTAAGAGATGACAGGGGTAGGCGTCGCGCCGTCCGTCAGCCAGACGCGCAGGCCGTTGCCGGCCAGCACCTCGGCGCACGCAGCCGCAAAGCCCTCGCTCGCAAAGCGCTTGTCGTGACCAATCACCACCGGGCCATCGCCCGCGCCGTGCTCGATGAGGTAGCTGGCAAAGCCTTGTGCGCAACGGCGCACGTTTTCGAATGTGTAATCTTCGGCGATCACGCCGCGCCAGCCATCTGTCCCGAACTGAATCTTGGTCTCCACGCTTGGTCTCCGTTTTCATCAACGCCGCAGCGTCGTCATCTCCGTCACATCTGGGAAATGCTCGCCTTGCTGCAACGCCGCCAGGTCCGCGTCCACCATCATGTGTATCAACTCGGTAAAGCTCACGTCAGGCTCCCAGCCCAATTGGCGACTGGCTTTGGCCGGATTGCCGACAAGCAAATCCACTTCGGCAGGGCGGAAGAAACGCTCGTCACAGACCACGTAATCCTGATAGTCCAGCCCCACATGGCTGAACGCAACCTCGCACATGTCACGGATCGAGTGGGTCTCGCCGGTGGCGATGACATAGCTATCGGGCTGGTCCTGTTGCAACATCAGCCACATCGCCCGCACATAGTCGCCCGCAAAGCCCAGGTCGCGCTTGGATTCCAGATTGCCTAGCCGCAACTCTTTGGCATGCCCCGTCTTGATCGCCGCGACGCCCAACGAGATCTTGCGCTCGACAAATTCCAGCCCGCGCCGGGGCGACCCATGGTTGAACAAAATGCCCGACGTGGCGTGCAAGCCATAACTCTCCCGATAATTCACCGTGATCCAATGCCCGTACACTTTGGCGACGCCATACGGGCTGCGAGGATAAAACGGCGTCTTTTCCGTTTGAGGAACTTGCTGCACTTTGCCAAACATTTCGCTGGAACTGGCCTGGTAAAAGCGAATGTCCTTGTTGACCATCATGATCGCGTCCAGCAGGCGCGTCACGCCCAGAGCCGTCACCTCGCCCGTCAACACCGGCTGCTGCCACGAGGTGGGCACGAACGATTGCGCGGCCAGGTTGAATACTTCGGTCGGCTGGAACTCGCGCAAGAGGCCGATGAGTGAAGCTTCATCCAGCAGGTCGCCCTGCACCAACGTGATCTTGTCCTGAATATGGCGGATGCGCTCCAGATTCACGACGGAACTGCGCCGCATCATGCCAACGACCTTGTAGCCCTGTGAAAGCATAAAGTCCGCCAGATAACTTCCATCCTGGCCGGTGACTCCGGTGATGAGTGCTGTCTTGCTCAATGTGGTTCTTTCCTCCCCGCGTTTTCGGTCAATCAGCCAACCAGTCACCTTATATCTGATTGACTGACTGCTGCTCACTGATTACTTTCTCTCGCCATTCGTCGAGCACATCGCGCAGCGATTGCTCCAGCGGAATTTCTGGCCGCCAGCCGGTCGCCTGGATCAGCTTGGACGCATCACAATGAATGTCGGGAATATCCGACGGGCGCATCCGCGCTGGGTCCTGTTCCACGCGCACCGAGACACGACTATAACTCACAATAATGTTCAGAATCTCCTGGATCGCGTATGAGCGGCCCGAGCCGATGTTGTACACCTCGCCCGGCTGTCCCAGAGTAACAGCGAGATAATATGCGCGCACGACATCGCGCACATCGGTAAAGTCGCGCCGCGCGGATAGATTGCCCACGCGGAGAACCGGCTCCTGCTGGCCCACTTCAATCAAAGCGATCTGTTTGGCAAAAGCCGGAACGACAAAGCTTTCCGACTGGCGCGGGCCGATATGATTGAACGGCCGCACACGCACGATAGGCAGCTTGTGGCTCAAAAAGTAAGCCAGCCCAAGCCAATCTTGCGCCGCCTTGCTCACTGCGTAGGGGCTGTTCGTCCGCAACGGGCTGTCTTCGTGGAGCGGCAAATCTTCTGGATGGGCCGGGCCGTATTCATCTCCAGAACCCACCACGAGCACGCGCGGCTTGACGTCCAGCTTGACCAGCCCGTCGAGAAGATTGGTCTCGGCTCGAATGTTGTTTTCCAGCGTATCCCAGGGGTCGTCCCACGAAATGGGGGGAAACGCCTGCCCGGCCAGGTGAAAGATCACATCTGGCGCAACTCGCTCCAGCATGGCCCGCACGGGCAACCGGTCGCGCAGATCCAGCTCGATGCAAGCCACTCGCCGGTCGAGCCGCGAACAGTCCCACCTCGGCAGTATACAACCGGAAACTTGCCAGTCTGTATGCCCGACCAGATAGTCTGCCAGGTGACTGCCCGCAAATCCCCCCACTCCGGTGATAAGCGCGCGCAAAAGGTCTCTCCGTGATGAATGTCGCAAGCAGAAATGATTATACCGCAAATCGGCATATCGCATATCGCTTATCGCACATCGTTCGAGCGATAAGCGATATGCCACGTGCGATATGCGACCTACGTGCCTTCTTCCCAGCTCACCAGGTACTTTTCTTGCTCAGGCGTCAACTTGTCAATCTCCACGCCCAGTGCGCGCAACTTGAGCCGGGCGATTTCTTTGTCAATGTCTTCGGGAATGGGGTACACGCGCTTTTCGAGCGACGGCCCGTTATTGGACATCCATTCCGCGCCGAGCGCCTGGTTGGCAAAGCTCATGTCCATCACGGCTGACGGGTGTCCTTCGGCAGCAGACAGGTTCACTAAGCGGCCATCCGCCAGCAGATGAATGTGGCGGCCATCGGCCAGCGTGAACTGCTCGACAAACTCGCGCACGCGCTTTTTGTTGACAGAGAGTTTCTCCAGCGCGGGAATGTTGACCTCGACGTTAAAGTGACCGCTGTTGCAGACAATCGCGCCATCCTTCATGAGGAGCAAGTCTTCTTCGTCAACCACGTTGATGTCGCCGGTGGCCGTGACAAAAATGTCGCCTTCACGCGCCGCCTTTGCCATCGGCATCACGCGATAGCCGTCCATCACCGCCTCCAACGCCCTGAGAGGATTGATTTCGGTGACGATGATGTTCGCGCCATGCCCTTGCGCGCGCATCGCAATCCCGCGACTGCACCAGCCGTAGCCCGCCACCACTACTGTCTTGCCAGCCAGCAGAACATTCGTCGCGCGGATGATGCCGTCGAGCGTGGACTGGCCGGTGCCGTAGCGATTGTCGAACAGGTGTTTGGTGTCCGCGTCGTTCACGGCGAGGATGGGGAACTTGAGTGCGCCGTCCTTTGCCATGGCGCGGAGGCGGATAACGCCGGTCGTCGTCTCTTCGGTGCCGCCGACGATATTCTGGATGAGTTCAGGGCGTTCCTTGTGCATGGTGGAGACAAGGTCAGCACCATCGTCCATCGTCATGTGCGGCTTGTGATCGAGCGCGGCCTTGATGTGATCGTAATAGGTCCGGCTGTCCTCGCCCTTGATCGCATACACCGGAATCTCGTACACGCTGACGAGCGCGGCGGCCACGTCATCCTGCGTGCTGAGCGGATTGCTCGCGCACAGCACCAGGTCGGCCCCGCCCGCCTGCAACGTCCGCGCCAGGCTGGCCGTCTCGGTGGTCACGTGCAAGCACGCCGACAGGCGCAGACCCTTGAGCGGCTTTTCCTTCTCGAATCGCTCGCGGATCTGGCGCAGGACGGGCATTTCCTGCTCGGCCCACTCGATCCGGTACCGCCCGCCCGTGGCGAGGGTCAAATTCTTGACATCATGTTCGACTGGCATAGGTCACTCCTTTTGCGATTGCTTTTGTATATACTTGCGAATCATGTTGAGATATTGCGTGAACTCTTTCAAACCTTTGGCAATCTTTCTGTCACCATCGCTTCACCGTCTGGAATCTATCAACCGGAGAGCTTGTAGGTCACGTTTCAAACGTGACCTGCTAGAGGGCCAAAGTTCTCTCGATAACGCGCCACAAACTCTTCCCACGTGTACGAATGATTCTGCGTGCCGGGCTGTTCGAGCACGTACGTCGCCGCCAGGCTGCCCATCCGTCCGATGACGTCCCACGGCAACCCCATGCTCATGCCTTTGATGACGCCCGCGCGGTACGCATCGCCTACGCCGGTGGGATCGGCAATGCGAACAGGCTCGACCACCGGAATATCGTACCGCTCGCCGTCGGTCCAGATCGTCGAGCCGTCACTGGCGCGCGTGATGATGAGCGCGCCTACGCAACACAGCACTTGATTCTCAGATAAACCTGTCTTGTTGCGGATCATCTCGAACTCGTATTCGTTGACGATCAATAGCTTGGAGCCATCCATCCCCTCGCGCAAATCGTCGCCGCTCAAACGGATGATCTGCTGGCTGGGATCGTAAATGTACGGGATGCCGAGCGCCTTGCACTCGCACGGATACTTGCACATCGCCGCAGGATCGTTGGGCGAAATGATCGCCAGGTCAACCGGCAGCTTGAGGTCGTGGAATGAAAGTTCGTTCGCGTGCCCCATCGCGCCGATGTAAAACGACGCAAACTGGCAACTGTCACAGTCGGTGCTCACAAAAAAGGAAGACGTAAACTCGTCCGGCACTTCTACGATGGCTGATGTGTCTACGCCGTGGTTATCCAGCCAGGCCCGATAGTCGGCAAAATCCTGACCGGCGGTTGCCAGCACAATAGGATGTTCGCCCAGCAAAGCGAGGCTATAGGCGACATTGGGTGCACACCCACCGCGCTGTTTGCGCAGCGAGTCCACCAAAAAGCTGACCGAAAGCTTGCCGATCTGATCGGGCAGAATGTGATCTTTGAAATGGCCGGGGAAGGTCATCAGGTAATCGTAGGCAATCGAGCCGGTAACGACGACGTTCATCTGAACCTCACTTGCAGAATAACCCCCAACGCTCGCAATCCGTCCAGCGGATTGATCTTTTTGCCTTCGGCGACGGTGCGCGGGCAATAGGATACCGGCACTTCAACCACACGGCGGCGAGTCTTGAGCACCATCGCAGGCAATTCAAAGTCAAGCTCAAAGCCTGCGCCGTGCAGGTCCAGCGAACGGAACACATCGCACTTGAGCAGCTTGGTTCCCACTGCCACGTCGCTCAGGTGACCGCCGAACAAGAGATTTGTCATGAGCGTGAGCCAGCGCACCCCCAAATAATTTTGAAGATACTTGTAGATGGCGCGGCCGCCCAGCGTGCGCGAGCCAAAAACGGCATCCGCGCTGGTTTCTTCGGCGGCCTTGAGAAACAGGGGCAGCTCCTCTGGGTCGTATTCGAAATCGGCGTCCTGGATCACGCCATAGTCGCCGGTGGCCTGCGCAAAGCCGGTGCGAATGGACGTGCCCTTGCCCAAATTGCGCGGCTGAAAGATCACTCGCGCCTCGGGCCAATGGACCTGCTGCAACAGTTCACGCGTGCCGTCGGTGGAGCAATTGTCCACGATGACCATTTCCTTTTCCCACGCTCCCAGGTCAACCGCGCGGATATGTTCAAGCACGGCCATGATCGAGTTGCGCTCGTTGTAAGCACAGGTAATGATGCTCAGTTTAGGCATGATTGGTTAGTGTCCAATGGAAAATGGTTGGTAGTGGACCACCGGCGATGTATTTGAGTCACCAGTTGCCTGGCGATACCATTCGATCGTCTGGCGCAGGCCATCCTCAAGAGCAGTCGTTGCCTGCCAGCCGATCAACTCGCGCGCCGGGCGCGGGTCTGCCACTTGATCCATCATCTCGCCGGGACGGTAGGGCAGGGCGCCGACGAGTGGCCTGGCGTGCGACCCGGTCAGTCGGAATGTCCGCATCACGGCATCGCGAACCGCCAGGGCGTTGCCTGTACCCAAATCAATAGTGCGGCCCTCAATGCCCTTGCTGGTCGCCGCGCGCGCATACCCTTCGACCACATCGCGCACAAACACAAAATCACGTAGCTGTTCGCCCGCCGTCATGGGGAAATCGCGCTCTTCCAGTGCCGCGCGCACGGCGCTTGGGATGAGCGACTTGATTGACTGGCCCGGCCCATAGACGGCAAACAATCGCAACAATACGACCGGCAGGCCGCGAGTGCGGGCATACTCTTGCGCCAGCGCGTGTGACGCGAGCTTTGAAGCGGCGTAAATGGCAAGTGGATCAAGTTTCTCGCCGTTTGCAAGATCATAGCGAGCAACTTCACCGTACTCGTAAGCTGTGCCTGTATGAACAAAACGCTGAACGCCCTTACGACTGGCTGTTTCAATCAGATTGCGAGTTCCCTCGATGTTCACGCGCAACGCCGTTTGCAGCGTAATGGCCGGTTCGCCTGTGCCCACTGCCGCGAGGTGGAATATCACGCGAGGGCGGACGTGCGCCACGGCGTCACGAACAGCATCGGCTTGGCCGATGTCCACCGAATAAAGCGAAACCTGTTCCAGCACATCCGCCAGTGAGCGCCGATCCTCTTCAGTGTGTACAAAAGCCGAGACGCGCGCCCCTTCTGCAACCAATCGCCTCGTCAGATGTGAGCCAATGAAACCGCCTGCACCTGTGACCAGTACGCTTTTGCCAGCTAGTTCGTTCAATCACCAGACCTTCCACGGAGCCTGACCACTCTCCCAAAGCTCAGTCAGCTTTTGAGCTTCCTTCCACGTGTCCATGTTGGACCAAAAACCAGAATGCCGGTACATCATCAACTGGCTGTCGGCAGCCACACGTGGCAACACTGTTTTTTCGAGCTCGAGATACTCGCCATCCTGCAAATAGTCAAAGATGCCTTGTTCAAACACAAAAAAGCCCGCGTTGATCCAGTGAGCGAGTTGCGGCTTTTCTTGAAAACCGCTCACCTTGCCCTCGCCGTCCACATCGAGAATCCCATACTGGCTAAAGGGCCGCACGCCCGTCACGGTAGCGAGCTTGCCATGAGCGCGGTGAAACGCGAGCAACCGATTAATGTCCACATTGCCCAGACCGTCGCCATAAGTGACAAAAAAAGTGTTCGTTTTGATGTAAGGGCGGGACTTGCGGATGTGCGCGCCGCGCTCGGTGCGGTTGGGCGGCCCTGATTCAAAGAGGGTGATGCGCCAACCACTCTCTTCTATGGGCGCGTAAAACTCGGGCGAGGCATTGGCGCCCAGCGTGAGCGTGAGTGGGCGCTCCCTCTCGTCATACTCTAAAAAGTAACGGCGAATCCAATCGCCCCGATAGCCCAATGGCAAGATAAAGTGGGTGTGCCCATAAGCGGCAAATATCTTCATGACATGCCACACGATGGGTTTGTCACCCACTTCGACTAGCGCCTTGGGCGGTGTTTCACCTTGAGGGCCTAAGCGCGTGCCCGCGCCGCCAACGAAAATGATAACAGGAAGAGTCTCATTCATTGAGGGTTCACCAGTCGAGGAAGGCTCACGTCGAACGGCGGGTAGGCGATGCCGTTTTCAGTCACAATGCCGGTGATGTAGCGATGCGGCGTCACGTCGAAAGCGGGATTGGCTGCGGGGGCGCCTTCTGGTGCGATACGAACGCCGCCGATCTCGGTCACTTCGCGCGAGTCACGCTCTTCAATCGGGATGGCATCGCCGTCGGGCAACGACAGGTCCACCGTTGAAGTCGGCGCGACGGAATAGACCGGGACACTGTTCTCGTGCGCGACGACCGCCAGCATATACGAACCGACCTTGTTCGCCACATCGCCGTTGCGCGCGATGCGATCCGCGCCAAACAACACAAGGTTGATTTTGCGTTGCCGCAGAAAATGACCAGCGGCTCCATCCGCGATCAGCGTAAAGGGGATGCCCCACTGTTGCAGCTCCCAGGCCGAAAGCCGCGCGCCCTGTAAGCGAGGGCGCGTCTCATCCAGAAACACATGAACGTGCTTGCCCTGTTCGTGCGCGCAGCGTATGACGCCCAGCGCCGTACCATAGTCCACTGCCGCCAGCCCGCCCGTGTTGCAATGATGGCTGACCGTGTCGCCATCGCGAATGAGCGTTGCGCCATGCGCGCCCATGCGTTTGTTGATCGCCACGTCTTCTTCGGTCATCGCCCGCGCTTCGGACACGAGCGCCGCGCGAATGTCATCCGCGGTGACAGGTGATCCATGCATCACATGGCGCAGCATCCTATCCAGCGCCCAACCGAGATTGACCGCCGTCGGTCGAGCGGCACGCAGCTCTTGAGCCGCTGCTTCAAGATCGAGCAAAAGCGCACTTTTATCTTTGGCGGTGCTTTGCAGAGAAGCCAGGGCCAGGCCCATCGCCGCCGTAACGCCAATCGCCGGCGCGCCGCGCACTACCATGTCACGAATCGCCGCCGCCACCTGGCGATAGTCCGCGTACTCGACCACAATCAATTCGTGCGGCAAAGCACGCTGGTCAATCATTGCCACTTTTCCGTCACGCCATTCGACTGTTCGCATCAGCATCCGCCCGGCAAAAAAAACTCTCTCAGTGAGAGAGTCAGAACAAGTCGCCTCGCCTTTCAGGGTCGTGAAAAGTCTAACATAGCCAAGATGATTTGTCAAACCTTCATAGTATAGCACCGCCGCCGTGAAAACTTGCGTGCCGAGAGGCTCAGGGCAGATACTCAGGTCTGCCCCAACGTCACAGTGATCCCGAGCACCAGGGAGATCACGGCAATCGGTTGAACCACAGCAGCGAGATCATACCGGCTGCCAATGACAGCGCGACGGCAATGCCGGTAAAGATGGCCGTGATTTCGGTCTGCTGTTTGGTAAACACCAGGTGCGTACTCAGATTGTCATAGATGGCTTTCAAGTCTTTTTCAGTCGAAGCGTTATAGTACGCGCCGTTAGTCGCCTCCGCCACGCGCTTGAGCGTGTCTTCGTCCAGCCGCACGCGCATGGATCGTCCCCCGGTATTCAGAATTGTTCCCTGCACCGTGCCCACACCGACGGCGTAGACGCGGATGCCGCGCGCGGCGATCTGATCCACCACATCGAGCGGGCGCGGACCGCGGTTGCTTTCGCCGTCGGTCAACAAGACGACGATGGCGGGTTCATAGACGCCCTGAGGAAGCGGCGTTGGTGTGGGCGTTGGATCGGTCGTAGAGAGCGGCGCTCCACCTTCGGCGTTGGCATCTTCAAAGATTGCGTCGAACGACGTGAGCAGCGCCGACCCGATCGCCGTGCCGCGTTGAGGCGTCAACCGATTCACGGCGGCCAGAATGGCCTGCTTGTCGTTCGTCGGCGCTTGAACGAGAAAAGCATTATCGCTGAACGAGACCACGCCGATCTTGACGCCCGGCGGCTGTTTTTCGACGAATGACCGCGCGGCAACTTTGGCCGCCTCGAGGCGGTCGGGTTTGAGGTCTTGAGCGCGCATACTGCCGGAAACGTCTATGGTGAGAATAACCGTTCCTTCCTGCGCGGGCAATGTGACGGTGCTGGCAGGCCGCGCGAGCGCAAAGAGCATCACGGCCAGAGCGGCGATGAACAATGCCGGCGGAATGTGCCGCCTCCAGCCTGGCCCTCGGCCCAACGCTTCTTTCACAAGTGAGAGGCTGGCGTATCGAAGCGCGTATTTTTGCCGCCGCCGCTGGGCCAGAATGTACAGGACAATCAAGACAGGCGCGAGCAGCAATGACCATAACATGAGCGGCCATAGAAATTCCACACCACACCTCAAACTCTAATTGCAAATATCAAGTGTCATTTGACATTCGGAATTTGCTTCCGTTGTCGGCGCATGGCAGCAAACTGGACGATGGATCGCACGAGATCATCTTCGGTCGAAAGCGGCAATACGTCTACGTGCGACTGTCGAAAGGCGGCTGTGAGCGCGGTCTGACGGCGTTGCGCCGCTTCCTTGAACCGCAGGCGGAATTTGCGGTCGCGTGTATCCACATAAAGCTGTTCACCCGTTTCGGCGTCTTGCAGGATGACGAGGCCGATGTCAGGCAGTTCCGTCTCGCGCGGATCCCACAGTTGGATAGCCAGCACCTCGTGCCGCTGGCTCAACAGGCGCAAGGGCCGCTCCCAGCCCGGCGTGCTGATGAAATCTGAAATGACAAAGATCAACGAGCGGCGCTTGATCGAATTGAAGGCCGTCTGCAAAAGCACTTGCAGGTCGGTTACGGGCGAACGTTCGAGCTTGGGCTGTTTGAGCAAGTCGTTCACAATTCGCAGGACCTGGAGTCGCCCGCCCCGCGCGGGAATGACGCGCTCGACGCGGCTGCCGTACAGCATTGCGCCAACCCGATTGCCGCGCCGGGTCAACAGCCGCGCCATCACTGTGACGAAATCAATCAAGCAATCGCGTTTCAAACTGTTGACCGTTCCAAAGTCCTCTGATGGGCTGAGATCGAGCAGGAACCAGGCGGTGATGTCGCGGTCTTCAAAGTACTGGCGGACGTAAGGCGTGTTGACGCGCGCCGTCACGTTCCAGTCAATGTAGCGGATATCGTCGCCCGGCTCGTATTCTCGCAGGTCGGCCAAATCCAGCCCAAAGCCGTAGAACAGGCTGCGATAGTCGCCCTGGAGGATACCGTCCAGGCGACGGATCACCTGCCAGTCCAGGCGCTGCAGGATTCGCTCAGGCGTTTGCGTTGACGAAGACATGTTCCTGCAAAGGTTGAACTGGCACCGCGACCTGTTCCATCACTCGCGCCAGAATCATATCGCTGGTGACGTTGTCCGAGAGTGCTTCGTATGAAAGCACAAGCCGATGGCGCATCACGTCGAGCGCCATATCTTGAACGTCTTGCGCCAGGACATAGCTTCGCCCGCGCAAGAAGGCAAGCGCACGCGCTGTGAGAATCAGGTTGATCGAAGCGCGGGGGCTTGCGCCATAGAGAATGTAACACGCGATGTCGCCCAGGCCGTATTCGCCTGGCTGACGCGTTGCGGACACAAGGCGCACGGAATATTCCATCAGCGCGGGATCGGCATAGACTTGGTCAGCTTCCTGCTGCAGCTCGACGAGTTGTTGTGTGGTGATGACGATGTTGACGCCTGGCAATTTGCCCGTCATGCGCTCGACGATGACAAACTCTTCTTGCTCGTTGGGATAGCCCACCAGCACCTTCATCATAAAGCGATCCACTTGCGCTTCGGGCAACGGATAAGTGCCTTCTGTCTCGATGGGGTTCTGCGTCGCCAGCACAAGAAACGGATTCGGCACCTTGTACGTCTCGCGCCCGATCGTCACCTGATGTTCCTGCATGACTTCAAGCAGCGCACTTTGCACTTTGGCGGGCGCGCGGTTGATTTCGTCCGCGAGCAAGAGATTGGTGAATACAGGCCCTAGCGATGTGCTGAACTCGCCGGTCTTTTGGTTGTAGATGCGCGTGCCGACAAGGTCCGCCGGAACCAGGTCTGGCGTGAACTGGATGCGCTTGAACTCGCCGCCGATAGATTGAGCCAGCGTCTTGATCGCCATGGTCTTGGCGAGCCCAGGCACGCCTTCGACCAGAATGTGTCCGCGCGCCAACAGCGCTACGAGCATCCGCTCCAAAAGGTGATCTTGCCCCACGATGAGCTTTTTGACTTCGAACAGCACGCGCTCCATGGGTAACGTGCTATCGGTGTTCGGAATACTTGTTATCATGCTTTCTCCTCGTTTTGACAGTAAACTCCAGTGTTCAACGCGCCCGGAGCGTCGCCTGTAGTCTAGTAAGGCGGCGTTCCGGCGGCGCTGGCGGCTACGTCAATGGGCACCGCAAAACCGATGCCGATGAACACGCTTTGATCGGTTGGGTTCGCCAGCGCCGTCACAATGCCAACCACCTCGCCATTGCGATTGAGCAGCGGTCCGCCCGAGTTGCCGGGGTTCACCGCCGCATCGAATTGAATGAGACCATCCACCGGCTCCTGGGTGTCGGGCAGTTTGAAGCTGCGATTCAGCCCCGAAATCACCCCAGCCGTGAGTGTGTGCCTCAGCCCAAACGGGTTGCCGACGACGATCGCTTCATCGCCCACGTGCAGCAAAGCGGGACTGCCTAACGTCGCAGGCACAAGCGCCGACGGCGGATCGAGCGTTTTGAGTACGGCAATGTCCCTATCGCCCAACGTCCCTGCGACAGTGGCCTTGGAGCGCGAGCCATCGGCAAAGACCACTTGGATTTCATCTGCGCCCTGAACGACGTGCAGGCTGGTGAGGATTGAGCCGCTTTGATCGAGCACCACGCCGCTGCCGCGTGAGTCATCAGACTTGCCATCCGGCTTGGAGGTGTGAGTTTCAATCAATACAACGGACGGCGCGATCACGTCGTACACCTGCGACGCAATGGAAGGCGGCGGCGTGGCCGAGGCCATGATGCGCGCTACGGCGGTCGCCACGTCGCGTTGAGTCAGGGGCGGTTGAGCAGGGTGAAGCGCGCCGTAAGCAAACACCAATGCAAGTGTAATTATGACACTAATCGCGACGGGTCCAGCGCTTCGCCAAGAAATGCGAAACCATCTCGGTCTTGGCCCTCTTTTTACATCGCTATTGACAGCGCCGCTATCAGTCCTGGTATCTCCGGACGCATCAAGAACGGGGTAATGCCCCAGGCCCTTGGTACGGACTGCCGGTCGTGACACGATCCGTTTTTCTTCAGGCACGTGCCCTTTCCTTTCTTGAGCCTACAGTATGTCTCATCCGAGGCGCATACGCCACATCACACTTGATATCGCGATAAAGCAAAAAAAGGCGCCGCTACGCGCGCCACAATCAAACAGAAACCAGTCTCAAGTATACGTATCCAGTTGGGGTGGTGATACACGCAATACAACCTTGGTTGCAGATAGTTTACTCGATTTTTTGCTCATGTCAATCGTTTTTATGTCGTCGATTGAGCTACGCAAGCCAACCGGGGAAATTTTTAAGGTTTCGGCCTATTGACAAGTCAAACTCAACGAGTTATACTGAGAACGTTCTCGGCAACGTTCACGAGAACGTTCTCCATCGCTGGAGTCCTCCTGTGACGAAACGCATCACCATCAAAGATGTCGCCGCACACGCTGGCGTTTCCTACCAAACGGTTTCGCGTGTCATCAATGACAAAGGCGAAGTAAGCTCGCAAGTGCGCGCACGGGTTCAGGCCTCAGTTGTCGAGCTGGGGTATCGCCCCAATGCGATCGCACGCAGCATGGTGCGAG
>Ga0315268_10005258_pt1 | contig 13956 bp, 11 predicted proteins | sample C1_top_MG_FD_204535 | JGI IMG/M metagenome (GOLD analysis project Ga0315268, IMG submission 204535) | Sediment microbial communities from Yellowstone Lake, YNP, Wyoming, USA - C1_top | ecosystem: Environmental > Aquatic > Freshwater > Lake > Sediment | place: USA: Wyoming | collected 2017-08-01 | reverse complement strand
GACTTCGACGTCGGGCAGTTTCAGGCGCCGCAGTTGTTCTGCGACGGCGGGGCCCAAGCCATCGTCAGCCAGCAGGCTGTTGCCAAGACAAAGGATTTTGGTCGCTGGCGGCATCGCATTACCTTCCGCCTGTAGCGGCGGACTTTGTGTCCGCCATGCTACTGGCCAACCTGAAGTTGGCCGCTAGAAACCGTGCTGCACTACGCGCGGTGGACCGAGCCGTCCCAGTCGCGCTTGAGCACGGCGACGGGCTCGCCGCGGTGGTTGTAGACGCGCAGCACCAGCGGCATCGAGCCGGGCAGCGAATGCGACGCGCAGCCGTGGCACGGGTCGTAGGCGCGGAAGGCCATCTCGACCTTGTTCAGCACGCCTTCGGGGACATTTCCTTTCGAGATGAGTCCCTTGGCGGCCTTGTCCACGCTCATGGCGATGCGCGCGGCGTTGTTCTGCGTCGCCACGATGAGGTTGGCCATGGTGATGACCCCGCGCTCGTCGGTCTGGTAGTGGTGGAAGAGCGTGCCGCGCGGTGCCTCCACCACGCCGATGCCCTCCTTGGGCTTCTCGGTCGGCAGCGTGCGCACGTTCGGGTCAAGGATTTCCGGATCGTCGGCCAGTTCTTTCATCCGCTCCGCGGCATAGACCATCTCAATGACGCGCGCCCAGTGATTCGCCAGCGTGTGGTGGACGGGCTTGCCGCCCAGCACGCTGAAGAATTTTTCGTAGGCCTGCTGCGCAATGGGCGTGGCCATGCCGTCAGCAGCGTTCAAGCGCGCCAGCGGCGCGACGCTGTAGATCCCGCTTTCCGCGCCGTCGGTAAATCCCTTCCATCCGACTGGCTTCAGATAGCAGAACTTCACGTAGCTCCACGGCTCGACGTGTTCGGCGACGATGTCGAGGTAGTCCTGCGCGCGGAACTTGCGGAACTCCTTTCCTTCCGGCGTGACCACGCGCAGCATCCCGTCATAGAAATTCACGCGGTTCTTCTCGTCCACCAAGCCCATGTAGTAGGTGCGGTGGGTATAGGTGTCGGAGACGATCAGGTTCACGTAATCGCTGTTTTTCAGCACCACGTCTTCAAACACCTGGAGCGTGAACTTGCCGAATTCAACCGCGTCGGCCGCCACCTCCTGGAATTGTTTCTGCATCTCCGGCGTGAACCGCTTCGCGACCCCGCCGGGCAGACCCAGCACCGGGTGAATCACCTTGCCGCCCGCCAGCGCGATCAGTTCGCGCAGTCGCCGGCGCATGGCGATCACTTGCTTGCCGACGTCGAGGCCCACTTTGCCCAGCACGCCGAGGATGTTGCGCTCCGCCGCGGGCGCTTCCGGGCCGACCACGAAGTCCGGCGCGCCGAGGAAATAGAAATGCAGCGCGTGGTCTTCGGTGGTGAAGACGCTGTACACCAGTTCGCGGATCTTCTTGGCCGCCGGCGGCGGGTCTACCTTGTAGAGATCATCGAGCGTCTTGGCGGAGGCCATATGGTGCGCCGTGGGGCACACCCCGCAGATGCGCGAAGTGATCTGCGGCATATCTTCTGCCGGGCGGCCCTGCGCGAACTTCTCGAAGCCGCGCAATTCGGGCACCTGGAAATACGCGCGCTCGACCTCGCCGGCTTCGTCGAGGAAGACGTCAATCTTCCCGTGGCCTTCCAGCCGCGTGATGGGATCAATTGTGATCCTCCGCCGCTGCATGTAGGCCGCGTTCGCCTTCGCTTGCGCTTGCGTCAGGATGTCTTTCGTCGAATTGGTCATGGCTGGTTCTCGCCTTTCATAAGGATCAGGAGCTCACCGGTACGAGTTCTTGTTCTGAAACTTTGTCCAGCGCGCGTCGCGCGGAAACAAATTCCGAGCCGATCCCCAGCTCTTTTTCGGGTATGCCCAGCGCCAGCCCGAGCAGTTGGGTGAAAAAGAGGATGGGCACGGAAAGCCGGGTGCCATATTCCTGGTTGACCTGCTGTTGGTAGCACTCGAGGTTGACCTGACACAGCGGGCAGGCTGTGACCAGGATATCGGTCTTCTGGTCCACGGCGCTCTGGAGCAGGTCGTGGATCATCGCCAGCGCGGCTTTGCGGTTCGTGATGATCAGTGACGCGCCGCAGCATGACAGCTTGCGAGGAAAGTTGACCGGAGTAGCCCCGATCGCGGCCACCAGGTCTTCAAAAAACCGCGGTCCTTCCACGTCCCCAATCGTGGCCGCTTCCTTCCTGGGTCGCAGGATTTGGCATCCGTAGTACGGCGCCACGCGCAGACCCTTCAGCGGCCTTTTCACCTTTTTCTTGATCTCTTCCACGCCCACCTCGTTCACAAACAGATCCAGGACGTGGAGAACGTCGGTCGTGCCTCGAAACTCCAGGTGATCCGCCTCGAGAGCATAGTTGATGTGCTCGGCGAGGTCCGGATCGTTCACCAAATGCTCCCTTGCGAAGTACATGTTCTTGTAGCAGCCGCTGCAGGGAACAACCAGGTCCAAGCCCGTACGTTCGGCGATCGCCAGGTTGCGCGCCGACAGCGTATTCGCCAGGATTTCGTCGATATGGAAGTAAGCGGTCGCACCGCAGCAGTTCCAGTCTTCCAGTTCCTTCAGCTCGACGCCCATAACCTGCGCGCAGGCCAGAGTCGAGATGTGGTAACTTGCCGCCATCTTCTCCAGTGAACACCCGGGATAATAGCTATAGGTTTTCATGCGGCCCTCGCGAGGGGAAGGATTCTTCCCACCACATTCCGGAAGTTGCCGATGCGCTGGATGCGCTGGGGAACCAGAGATAGCCGGCCCTTCAGCAGCAGGCGCAGCGCGATGAAGGCGTCGTTCATCAGGCCGCGGACGCCATGCTTGAAGATGAACGCGGGAGCCAGTCCGGGTTCGAACGACCTGCCCGTCTTCATCACGATCTTGACGAAACGACTGGAAAAGTCCGGGCCGATCAGGCCCTTCGGGTAAGACCTCTTCCACAGCGAGAAACGCTTGAGCGCGTACATCATTTCGGCGATGTTGATTCCTCGCGGGCACAGCAGCGTGCACTGGTAGCAGGAAGCGCAATACCAGAACGCGTTGCTGGCTAGCACCTGGTCCCGCTGCCCGGCCGCGATCAACGCCAGGATCTCACGGGGGGAATGGTCCATGTGCGGAGCGGCCGGGCAGCTCGAAGAGCATGTGCCGCACTGCATACACACGCTCAGCGGCTTGCTCGCTACCGACTGAAGAAGATTCGAGACCTCTACGCTGAACGTAGGTTTCGTGGCCATGGCTACCCCTTCAGGTGGTGTGCACCTTTTTGGCTTCCGCCGCCTGCAACAGCGCGCTCACTTTTTCGAGCAGCAGGTCCGGAGCGATGGGCTTCTCCACCAGTTCGTCCACCTGGACAAAATGCGGGTGGACCGCCTGGTCGGGGAACAAAAATGCGATCTGCTCGCGGATGCCGGTGATAATTAGGACGGGAATCCGGCTGAGCTTGGGGTCCTTGCGCAATTTCCGCGCGATCATCACGCCCTCCGCCCCGCGGCCCATCATGATGTCCAGCAGCAACAGGTCGTAGTGTTTGGTCTGCAAGGCCTGAAAGCCGTCCTTGGGATTGTAGGCAGCCTCGACCTCATAGTCGGCGTGCTCCAGGATGGCTCGTATCCCGTCCACGAAGTCGGGATCATCATCAATGATTAGAAGCTTGGCTCGTGCGCTCATCGAACGCCTCCCTTTTTCGTTCCTGCAATTTCCTCAATCTCTTCGGCGGGCCTGCCCGCCAGTTGTTTGGCCGGCCGCGAGTCTCGCCCGGCGCCCAGCAGCGGCACGCGGATCGTAAAGGTGCTGCCCTTCCCGGGTTCGCTTTGCACGGAAATCGATCCGCCGTGGGCTTCCACGACTCGCTTGGTGATCGTCAGCCCCAGACCGCAGCCTTTTTCGCCCGTTGGAGCTGCTCCGCTGTAGAAACCTTCAAAGATCAACGGCAGCTCTTCTTCAGAGATGCCCACGCCCGTGTCGGTCACGGAAAGCAACAGTTCATCGCCGGCCGCTTCAGAGCGGATCCAGACATTGTCGCCAGCGTGAGAAAAGCGAACCGCGTTGCTGAGCAGGTTGACCAGCGCTTCCACCAGCGTGCCTTCGTCTCCAAACACCTGCGCGCCGGGCGCTTTCGCTTCGCAAACAATCTCAATCCCCTGCCGCGTGGCCAGCGGCGCTGCGCTTTCCGCGGCTTTGTGAATGACCGTTTCCACGCCAACGGGCCCGAATTTTTCGCGGATCTTTTCGATGTCCGCCGCGCTCACACCGAGCCACGTCTGGATCATCTTCAGCAGGTCGTCGATGCGCACCTTCATCCGTTCGAGCTTGGCCACTTGCTCCTGAGGGATTTTCCCGGAGAGTTCGGCGAGCAGAACGTAGAGGTTCTGTTGCACCGCGCCGAGCGGCGCTTTCAATTCGTGCGACACCACCGCCGCAAAATTCCGCTGGAGGATTTCCTTCTCCCGGCGCAGCGCCAGCGTTTCCAGCACCAGGCGGCGCTTTTCCAACCCGCGCCGCGTGATCAGGCGGAACTCGTCCGGTGTGAAAGGCTTGGGCAGGAAATCGTAGGCCCCCTTCTTCATCGCCTCGACCGCGGAGCTCACCGTCGCGTAACCCGTAATCACAATCGGCACGATGGTCGGATCGAGCGCGTGAACGTGTTCGAGGACTTCGAAGCCCGACATCCCCGGCATCTTCAAATCCACAAAGACCAGCCCCGGCTGGAATTCGCGCACCAGCTCGAGCCCGCGCCGCGCGTCGCTGGCCGTGGCGATGTCGACGTTCGTGCCCTCCAGAATTTCGGTGCACGAATCCAGCACGACTTCTTCGTCGTCAATAATCAGAATCTTGGGCCGTGTGTCCGTCATTTAGAGCTTTACCTCCGCCGCGTCTCCCACCGAAGCCTCCGCCACGGTGGTCACCGGCAGCCGGACCAGAAACGTGGTCCCCTTCCCGATTTCGCTCTCGACCGAAATTGTTCCGCCGTGCTCCTTGACGATCCCAAAGCTGATGGCCAGGCCCAGACCGGTGCCGTGCCCCACTTCCTTGGTGGTGAAGAAGGGATCGAAGAGTTTTTCGATGTCTTCCGGGGGGATGCCGTGGCCGGTATCGCTGATGCGCACTTCGACGCAGTCGTCTTCCGGGTCCAGCCGCGTCGCCAGCGTTAGCTGGCCTTCCCCGTCCATCGCTTCCGCGGCGTTGATAATCATGTTCATAAAAACCTGCTGCATCTCAGAGGGGTCGAGAACCGCCTCCGGCACATCCGCCTGAAAATCGCGGACGATGCGGATGTTGTGGAACAGCGCCTGGTTTTCGACCAGCGCGATGCATTCCTGAAGCAGCGCGTGGAGGTTGGTGGGCCGCTTCTGCGGCTTCCGCTGGCGCGAGAAGTCCAGCAGGCCGCGGATGATCACCGTGCAGCGATCGGCCTGCTTGACGATTCTCTCCACCGATTTCCGCATCGGGTTTTCCGGCGGCAGCTTTTCAAGCATCAGGTGCGAGTAGCTGACGATGCCCTGCAAGGGATTGTTCAGCTCGTGAGCGACGCCGGCGGCCAGTTGGCCCACCAGCGCCAGCCGCTCGGATTCCATGATGCGGTTGCGGGCGAACTCTTTCAGCTGATCGTCGCGGCGCTTCAGCGCGGTGGCCATCGAGTTGAACGAATCGGAGAGCTCGCGCAGTTCATCCTGCGAGTTCACTTCCACCTTGGCGTCTAGGTTCCCGGTCGCCATCTGCTTCGAGGCAGCGACCAGTTGCCTCAGGGGTCCGGAGATGCGCCGGGAGATAAAGTAGGCAAACGTCATAGAGGCGAGCGCAGCGAGCACCGCCAGCGACATGAACAGCAAGATACTGCGCTGCTTCAGGTCGGTGTAGCGCTGCTCGAGGATGCCGACGTAGAGGATGCCGATGACTTTCCCACCAATGTTGCGGATGGGCTCATAGGCGGTGATGTACCAATTGTTGACGACAAAGGCTCGCCCGATCCACGGCTTTCCCCCCAGGACTACCTGCTCGTATACGTCCCCGGCAAGGCGTGTGCCAATTGCCCGGGAACCATCCTCGTTCCTGACGTTCGTCGAAATCCTCACATCGTCCAGAAAAAGTGTGGCGGTGCCGGTGTCTTTCCCTTTGTACCGAAGGTTCTGGAAGACGGTCTGCTTGATTTTGTCCACGATTTCGAAACGCCGGTTCAGCAGCACGCCCCCACGAATCACCCCGATCAGATTGCCTTGATAGTCAAAGATTGGAGCCGCGGCTCGCAGCATCAGTCCTGCCGTTTCCTCTGTCTCGGGCCTGGGCCTTGCCTTGGGGACCTCAATAAACTTGAAATAGGCCCGTTCAACCAGTAAAGAAGACTCTTTGCGCAATTCGCTGGCTGCTACCACCGAAGTTGCCGCCACGGGCTCTTTTCTTCGCAACACCTCTCGAACGATTTCATCCTCACTCTGGTTGTCACCGAACAGGCCGGGATTGTTCGCCCGCAAAAGAACAACGCCTGATTTGTCCAAAACCGTCAGCGTGTCGAGCCCTTCCCGTGTTCTTATCCTTATCAATTCGTCCGCAACGGGCTTTATGTTTCCGGACAACACCGCGTCTCGGAAGACGAAGCGATTGGCTGTGAGCCGAACCACGTTGTAAATCTCGTTGAGATAGTGCAAATAGATTTCTCGTGCGGAATTCAAATCGGTCCGTACCTTCTCCTGGGCTTCCGCCTCGATGCGTTTACCGATGAACTGAACGCCCACAACGGTGAACACAACGCTCAGGGCGATGACAACAAGCAAGAAGCTCAAGACCAGCTTGGTTGCTATGGACCTCATGACCGCGTTCCTCGGGAAGCCGTCAGTTCCATCTGGCAGATCCCCCGGTGGTGCATCCTCAGGCGGCGGACTGCTTCTTGCGGTGCAGCAGCGAAGCCGGCAGGCTGTAGCGATAGAAGGTGCCGACCGGGTCGGGAATCCCCGCCAGAATGCGCTCAATCTCCTCGGGTTCGTTGCCTTCCACCTGCGAGGCCAGCGCGGAGAGAATTTTTGCGCCCTGGTCCTTCACGCGGCTGGTGGGCCCGAAGCAGCCGGTGCAAGGCATGTTGCCGCTGATGCACACCGCCTCGCAGCCCCCCCGCGTCGCGGGGCCCATGCACAACAGGCCCTGGGCGAGCAGGCACTTGTCATCTTCCGCCACAATTTCATGCGGTCGCTTGAAGGCGGTAATCTCCAGCTTTTCCGGCTTGGAGTCTTTGCGCGGGCACTGCTCGCAGAGCGCCTGGTCCGGCGCCAGGACGGTGCCCTTCGGCGGCGCCTGGCCGCTGAGCAGTGCCTGCACGGCACCGAGCAGGAGCTTCGGCGTCGGCGGGCAGCCGGGCAAGTAGTAATCCACCTCCACGACCTGGTCAAGCGCGCGCACCGTGTGGAAGAAATGCGGCAGCCCGAGCGTGTGCCCGTTCGAGCGGTACGCAGCCTTCGGCCGCGTGCCTTCCGGGTTCACCGTGCTCGGCGATTCCTGATAGACCGCGTGCAAGACGCCCTCGCGGTCGAACAGATTGGCCAGCCCGGGAATGCCGCCCAGGTGCGAGCAGGCGCCGAAGGCGATCATCAGTTGCGATTTGCGACGCAGCAGGTGGGCCATCTCCTCCTGCTCGCTGTTGCGGATGGCGCCGTTCAGGAAGGTGGCCAGGATGGAGCCGTCGGCCATCGCCTCCACGTCCTTGCGCTTGAAGTCCAGCGCGACCGGCCAGAAGACGATGTCCACCGCCGCGACGACGTCGAGGACGTTTTCCGCCAGGTCCACCACCGCCTCTTCGCAGCCGCCGCAGGACGCGCACCAGTAGAACGCGACTTTCGGTTTCTCGGCCATCAGACTGCCACCTCCTCCTCCTCGAAGACTTCCTTGGGCAGCTCCAGGCGGAGCGGGCCCAGGGCGCGGACCTTCTCGACCATGTCGGTCATCACCGCGCGGAGCTTGTCGCCTTCGGCGGCGGAGATCCACTCCAGGCGGAAGCGGTCCTCCTCGATGCCCATCCCTTTCAGCACCGTCTTGAGCAGGTGCACGCGCCGCAGGGTCTTGTAATTCCCTTCCTGGTAATGGCAGTCGCCGGGATGGCAGCCGCCGATCAGCACGCCGTCGGCTCCCTTGGCGAACGCCTCCAGCACGAACTGCGGATCCACCCGGCCCGAGCACATCACGCGGATGATCCGCGCGTTCGGCGGGTACTTCATCCGCGAGGTGCCGGCCAGGTCCGCCGCCAGGTAGGTGCACCAGTTGCAGAAGAAAGCCACGATTCTGGGCTCAAAGGTGGCCCCGGACTTTTCCAGTTCAACAAGCTCGGCTTCACGCATAGGCTAGCACTCCTTCGATCTCTTCGAAGATCTCTTCGTCCTCGAACAGATGCTGTTTGATCGAGCCGGACGGGCAAGCAGCCACGCAGGTGCCGCAGCCCTTGCAAAGCACTTCGTTGATCTCGGCCTTCTTTTCCTCGGCGAGGAAGGAAATGGCGCTGTAGGGGCAGAGCGGGAGACAGGTCTTGCAGCCCGAGCACTCTTCCTTCAACACGTAAGCGGTGCTGGGCTCCATCTCCACGTAGCCGATGTCAATCAGGGCCATCGCCTCCGCCGCCGCTGCGCCCGCCTGCGCCACCGAGTCCGGGATGTCCTTCGGCCCCTGGCAGCAGCCCGCCAGGAAAATGCCGTCAGTGAAGGTGCTCACCGGGGCCAACTTGGGGTGCCGCTCCAGGAACCAGCCGCCCCCCGAGCAGGTGATGTTGAACATCCGGCGCACTTCATCGGCGTCGTGTTGCGCTTCCAGGCCCGTGGCCAACACGACCATGTCCACCGGGATCTTGCGCACCTTGCTGAGCAGTGTGTCTTCCACCTGCAACACCACCCGCCCGCTTGCCGCAGCTCCGTCGCCGCTCAGCTCCGGATAGATGTCTGCCACTTTGCCGCGGACGAAGTGCACGCCTTCCTCCGCGACCCGGTTGTAAAACTCCTCGAAGGCTTTACCCGGCGCGCGGATATCGATGTAGAAGTTGTAGACCTCGGCTTCGGTCTTCTCCTTGATCAGGTGGGCCAGCTTCATCGAGTACATGCAGCAGACGCGGGAGCACCAGCGGTTGGTGTTTTCGTCGCGGCTGCCGATGCAGTGGAGGATGCCGACTGTTTTGGGCTTGTGGCCGTCGCGCAGGATTACTTCGCCGCCGGTGGGACCCGCGGCGTTCACCAGCCGCTCGACTTCCAGCGCCGTGTACACGTTCGGGTATGTCCCGTAGCCGTAGTACGGAATCCGCGTGGGATCGAACGGCTTGAAGCCGGTGGCCAGGATCACCGTGCCGACTTCGATCTCCTCGATTTTCTCCGTCTGCTTGAAATCAATCGCGAGGCGGTCGCCGCAAGCCTCCACGCAGGTCTTCTTGCACTTGCCGCTTTTGAACTCGATGCAGCTCTCCGGGTCAATCAGCACGATCTGCGGCACCGCCTGCGGGAACGGCAAGTAGATGGGCTTGCGCTTGCTCAGCCCCACGTTGAATTCGTCGGCCACCTTGGCCTGCTTGTAGACGCAGGCTTCAATGCATTCCTGGCAGCCCACGCAAAGGTCTTCCACGATGTAGCGCGGCTTGCGGCGCACCTTCACTTTGTAGTTTCCGACGTAGCCTTCGATCTGCATCACTTCCGAAAGCGTCCACAGGCTGATGTTCTTGTTGGCCTTCACCGCGGTCATCTTCGGCGTCAGGATGCAGGCGGCGCAGTCGAGCGTGGGAAAGGTCTTGTCGAACTGCGCCATGTGGCCGCCGATGGTGGGCTCCCGCTCCACCAGGTAGACGTGCTTGCCCCCTGCGGCCAGCGTAAGCGCGGCGTGGATGCCGGAGATGCCCGCACCGACAATGAGCACGTCGGGGTGGACGGGCACCTGCTTGCGTTCCAGCGGCTCGTGCAGCCGCACGCGGCGCACCGCGGCGCGGATCATATCCTTGGCCTTCTGCGTGGTTGCTGCCTTGTCGGTGTGCACCCACGACCCGTGCTCGCGGATGTTCACCATCTGGCAGAAGTAGGGGTTCAGGCCCGCCTGCGCCGTGGCGTTGCGAAACGTCTTCTCGTGCAGTTGCGGCGAGCAGGCCGCCACCACGATGCGCTCCAGCTTGTGCTCGCGGACGTCCTGCTTGATCAGTTCCTGCCCGGGGTCCGAGCACATGTACTTGTACTCGCGCGCCACCGCCACCCCCGGCAGCGTCGCCGCATACTCCGCCACCGCCTTCACATCCACCATCCCGGCGATGTTCGTACCGCAATGGCAGATGTACACGCCGACCCGCACTGGCTTGCCGTTACGCTTCGATTCGCTCATGGACTTCGCTCCTCTTTAGGCCGAGGCCCTGGGCCGAGGCCGTACGCTTTTGCCGCGACCTCCGCAGGCACCATGGCTTCTTCCACCAGTTCCACCAAATCCTTGACCACCAGCCGGCCTTCCAGGCCGGTCGTCTTCACCGCATCCACGAACATCACGTAGTCTTTCGGGCAGGCCACCACGAGCGTGCCGACCCCTTCCAGCTCCGCGGCCTCGCGCACGCGCAACTCGCTCGGGCGCGAGTGCACTTCCCCGATTTCTTCCATCCACACGTGGCCCCCGCCGCCGCCACAGCAGAAGCTGTCCCGGCGCGAACGCGGCATCTCGACCAGCTCCACACCCAGCGCACGCAGCACGCGTCGCGGCGGATCGAACACCCCGTTGTACCGGCCCAAATAGCAGGGGTCGTGATAGGTCACGCGAATGCCCAGCTTCCGTGCGGGTTTCAAACGCCCTTCCGCAAGAAGCTGTGCCAGGAGCTCAGTGTAGTGATAGGTGAGATGGCGCCCGTGATTCAGATCGGGATACTCGTTGCGCAAGGTGTTGTACACGTGCGGGTCGGTGGTCAACAACTTGTCGAACAGGGCCTTTTTCAGCGTGGCCGCGTTCTTTTCGCGCAGGACCTCGAACAATCCTTCTTCGCCCACGCGCCGCACATCGTTGCCGGAATTGCGCTCCGCTTCGTACAGAATGCCGTAGTCCACGCCGGCCGTGTGCAGCACACGCGCCAGCGAGCGCGTGATGCCCTGCAGCGCTGGGTGGTAGCACCCGTACTCGCCCAGGAACCACAGCCACTCCACCGGCTCCTTCCGCGCATCTTTCGGCTTGAAGTCCAGCCCCTGCGTCCACACCGCGCGTTTGCGCTCCGATTGACCGAAGGAATTCCCGTACCGCCCCAAGTTGGTGAGCGCTTCTTGGAGCCGCACGTCCACTTGTCCTCGGACCACCAGCGAACGCCGGAGTTGCACGATGACGGGAATGTGCTCGATACCCACCGGGCACACGTCCATGCAGGCCATGCAGGTCGTGCAGGCCCACAGAGACTCCGACCGGATCAGGCCGCCGGCAAGGCTCAGCCCGTCAATCGTGGCCACGCGCTCCCCGAAAAACATCTTTCGCCCGTCTTCCCTCACCCGCTGTTGATCCAACCTGGCGCGGACCCCGATGGTCATTGCGTCTGCATACTCCCGCAGATCGAGGATCAGATCCCGCGGCGAGAGCGGTAGGCCGGAGACCTGGGCTGGACACGCGACGTGGCATCGCCCGCAGCGCGTGCAGGCATCCAGATCCAGAAGCTCTTTCCAGGTGAAGTCATTCAGCCGCTCGTACCCACCCGAGGCGGCCTCGGGGGAAGGCGCAGGCAGGCAGCGGGCAACTCCAGGGTCGTGGAAAACGAGGTTGGCAAAATCCACGACCACGTGCGCCGCCTTCGAATAGGGCAGATACGCCACCAGGCCCAGCGCCACCAGCGCATGGAACCACCACACGTAGAAATGCGCCGCGACAGCCGCTGTCGCGTCCACACCCAGCCGCGCCAGCAGGCTCGCTGTACCCCAGCCCACCGGCGACCATGCCCGCTCGTACTCGGGCCACTGCTGCCCGATGCGCAGACCCTCCGCCGCAAAGCCGCTGAGCGTCGCCAGGAAGAGCAGGCTCAGAAAAATCCAATCGTCCCAGACGTACAGCCCGCGGTCATAGGCTGCCTGCTTGTCGGCGCGGGCATAATCCTGTTGCGGCAGGCGGAAAAACAAACGGCGGACGATCATCATGATCAGGCCGACTAGCAGCACCACTCCGAACGCATCCAGAATTAGCGAGTACCAGAGATAGAAACCGCCGCTCCAGAAGCGCCAGGCCGCGTGGATCGGCCGGATCACGTCGTAGTCAATGGTGAGAATGGCGGTGCCTACGAACAGCACCACGAAACCCCACAAGATGGCGAGGTGCCCCAGGCCCGCATACTTGTCGTTCCGCATCAACGTGGAATTGCGCGCCACGACGCTCACGGCGTGCAGCAGCCGCGCCCCCAGGTGGTCAAACCGGCTCGCCTCCCGACCACGGCGGTACTTCCTCACCCGCAGGTAAACTCCGTAGAAAAAGACGGCGAGGGTCAGCACCGTCAGAATGTAGAAGAAAACTTCTGCGCCTAGCCCGAATCCCAGGAACACTTCGCGGGATGGCACATTCAGAAGACCCAGGACCGCCCCGAGTTGTAGCCACATCGCTCCCATCATTTGACCTTCTCCGCGTTCGCTTTGCGCACCTCTTCGGTCAGCAGCGGCAGCAATTCGAGCACATCCCCGACGATCCCGTAGTGCGCGACATTAAAGATGGGGGCTTGGGCATCCATGTTGATGGCGACAATTAACTCCGCGTTCTTCATTCCCTCGACGTGCTCCGGCGCGCCGCTAATGCCCGCCGCCAGGTAGAGTTTGGGCTTCACGCTGGCCCCGGACTTGCCCACTTGACGCGACAGCGACAGCCAGCCCTGGTCGATAATCGGTCGCGAGCCGCTGACCGCGCCACCCAGCGCTTCGGCCAGCTCTTCGGCGAGCGCGATGTTGTCTTGCGTCTGAATGCCGCGGCCGACGGAGATGAGCACCGGCTGCTGGGTGATGTCCACGTCGCCCGCTTCCGGCTCGATGTATTGCTTGAACTGCACCCGCGCCGCCGCCGCGAAGCTGATCGCAACTTCCTCCACAGCCGGCGTCTTTGTCCCGCGTCCCTTCTCCGGCGAACGCGCGCCGGGAAGAATTGCCAGGATGGCCGGTGACTGTGCCACCGCCCGCGCGGCCATTTTCCCGCCATAGAGCAGGCAGTGCGCCTCGAGCCTGCCGCCAACGACGCGCACGTCCTGGCAGAAGTTCAGCAGCGGTGCTTTCAACTCGGCGGGCAGCAACCCCAGCAAGTCCCACGAAACGTTGGTGAGCGGAACCAGCACAGCCTGCGGCGACTTGCTCTTCGCCAGTTGCGCCAGCGCCTGCGTCGCCGCCTCCGCCGACGGATCGCCCAGCGCTTTGTGCTCGACGTAGAGAACCTTATCGGCCGCGCCCAGCGCCTCGGCCAGATTCTTGCTCTCGTGCCCGAGCAGGACCGCTTCGAGCGGAACTGACAATCCGTCGGCCAGTTCGCGCCCCAGCGCCAGCAGCTCGAACGTCGCTTCGCTCAGCTCGCCCTTCCAGTTTTCCGCCAGCACCCAGATGTTTCCTGCCATGGCTCCGCCTCCTACATCAGTCCGCGCCCGGCCAGGATTTCGCAGACCTTGCCGGCGATTTCTTCCGGAGATCCTTCGAGCATTTCCGCGTGGCCCGCGGCTTCGGGCTTGGCCATCGCCAGCACTTCGACTGGCGGTACCCCGCCCGCTGCCGCTGCGGGCAATTCCAGCGTCTCGATCTTTTGCGACTTCATCGCCGCGCGCACTTTGGCCACCGGCACATACCGCGGCGGCTTCTCCGCGGCCTGCACGCCCAGCACGGCGGGAAGTCCGACTTCGAATTCAGCGCGCACCCCGCCGGAAAATTCCTTGGTGACCACCGCGCGGTTCGCCGCAGCGTCCACCTCCACGCGTGCCACCAGGCCGAGGTAGGGCAGCTTCAGATGATGGGCCACGAGCGGCGCAACCATCCC
>Ga0315268_10005256_pt1 | contig 13959 bp, 15 predicted proteins | sample C1_top_MG_FD_204535 | JGI IMG/M metagenome (GOLD analysis project Ga0315268, IMG submission 204535) | Sediment microbial communities from Yellowstone Lake, YNP, Wyoming, USA - C1_top | ecosystem: Environmental > Aquatic > Freshwater > Lake > Sediment | place: USA: Wyoming | collected 2017-08-01 | reverse complement strand
TCTGTTTCCGATAGGAATGTATGGCCTTTGATGATGAGCCGTTCCTTGATGTCCGTATAATTTTCGATGATGCCATTGTGGATAAGCGCAATGGTCTTCGTACAGTCCAGATGCGGATGTGCATTCACTTCTGATACGCCTCCATGCGTAGCCCATCGTGTATGGCCGAAGGCAAATGAGCTTGGAGGAATCTCCTCAATCGTCGCCAGTCCGATCTTTCCCGTCCTTTTCTTTACAAAAATTCTACTTGTTTCCTGTCTGTTTTTTGTCGCAGTATCCTTCACTGCCGCCGCGATACCCCAGCTGTCATACCCTCGGTATTCAAGATTTTTGAGTCCCGCAAGTACGAGTTTGGGCGCATTTTGTTTGTTCCCTACATATCCGAAAATTCCGCACATAATGAGTAGTAAGTAATCAGTAGTAAATAGGTGTATCGATTATCAATAATCCATGTTCTACTATCTATTGATTACATCCTTTGGAATACCGTTATCCTACCACAAACGTACGATAAGGTAAAAATGAATATGCTTATGATGAATATTGGGGATTGGACTCATCAGTATGCCGTTGTCTCAACCGTTACCGGTTGGGTTTGGACGTACTGTTTACGATACAGAGTTGTACCGAAGGGCACCCGCAGAGACGCATTCGAATCATACTGTTTGTATAGTTCGAATGGTTCGATTAACCCTTTCCTCGTATTCCCTCGATTTCACTCGGGACTTGTCCTGAGCTTACCGAAGGACCACACGCTTGTTATCACTTTGGGCTAAACCAAAGCATCATTTCCAATTCCCGTTAACCTCCTGCCCTTTATACTACGCTCCGGGGGTAGTACTGTCAAATATACGCCGTTGTTTTCCTATACGGTTTTGTGATACAACAAGTTCTGTGAAAACAAATAAATATATTTCCGTTATGGGGACCATGGGCAGCGGCAAAACCACAGCTGCGCGACTTATCGCCGATATGTTCCATTACAAGCTTCTTGAGGAGAACTTCGGCGAAAACGCATTCCTACCCAGGTTTTATCAGGACATGAACAGATGGGCATTCCACTCACAGACGTTTTTCCTTATGGAAAAGATTACGCAGATCCTCGAAACGAAAAAGATTCTTCTCAACGCGTCCGTCGTTCAGGATACACCCATCCAACAGGATGCATTTTCCTACGCCAAAGCCCAGCACGTGTTGGGGCATATCGACGATGCGGAATGGAAATTATACCAGAAGATATACAAATCGTTCGAACCGTATTTTCCCAAGCTCGATCTTATTGTCTATCTCGAGACTTCACTTGGTGAAATATCCAAGCGTATAGAGACACGCGGACGGGGATATGAGCAAAAGATTCCGGACAATTATCTGGAATTACTTGATATGCTCAATCACAAATGGTTATCTGAAAACAAAAGCATTCCTGTACTTGTCATCGAGACGGATGGGTTGAATATCGTGCGGAGCAAGGTTGCACAGCAAAGACTCATCACCGAAGTATCCAAAAAGCTTTTATTGAAATGATTATGCAGAAATTCACCGATATCCAGTGTGTCGTATGGGATTTGGACGGCACCTTATATGCTCCGTCACAGCGGATGTCGGCTGGAATCCTGTCTGCCGTATATGCAAAGATACAGAAGGAACTCGGTTGGGACATGGCAAAAGTGAAAAAGGAATTCTACGCAATCTACGGAAAGGTCACCCAAAGCCAGACGGAAACAGCGGCGATGATATGCCATATGACGACTCCACAGGTCGCCGTCGATATCGATGCGTACTTCACCGCCCATAATCCGCTTCCGATGGATCCGTCCCTTGTGGCACTCTTCGAGCAATTATCAGGCTTTCAACATTACATCCTCTGTAACGGTGCGACACCGAGTATAAAGATCCGTTTGACGTCACTTGGACTTGACCCCGGGATATTTAAGGAAATCATAACCTCAGAGACGGTGGGTGTGAACAAACCGCATGATAACGGATTTCGGTACATACTGGATAAGACAGGACTTCCTCCAGGAATGCACCTGATGGTCGGGGACAGGGAACAGGTGGACCTTCTGCCGGCAAAGGCGTTAGGTATGAGGACCTGTCTCGTGTGGTCACCCAAACCCAGTCTCATCGCCGATGCCACAGTCCCGACAGTCTACGAACTTTCCCAAATCCTTCTATAATAAAATTCCTAATTCCTAATTCCTAATTCCTAATTCCTAATTCGTAATTCCTAATTCGTAATTCCTAATTCGTAATTCGAATTGATGTACACTTTACATTTCCCTTCCGTACGGCTACGATGAAATGACTATGGCGAAGGGGAAATTGATTGTTTTTGAAGGGACAGATGGTTCGGGAAAAGGCACCCAGACTGCGTTATGCATTGCTGAATTACAGAAACGTGATATCCCATATAAGACGATGGATTTTCCCAGATATTCCGAATCGTTTTTCGGTGAAATGGCCGGCCATTTGCTTCGTGGGGATTTCGGAAGTATTACGTCTATACCGCCCCAGCTTGCTGTTCTTCCATTCGCATGTGATAGATGGTTACTCAAGGATCAACTTATCGGATGGTTGGCAGAAGGGTATGTAGTCGTAAGTAACCGGTATACCGCATCGAGCGCCGTCTATCATGCCGCCAAACTTCCCGAAGAATCACGTCAGAAATTCATCGATTGGGTATACAGACTTGAGCAGGAAGTCATAGGGCTTCCAAAAGAAGATGTTGTTCTGTACATCTATATGCCTGTTGAGATTTCGCGGAAATTGGTGGATACCAAAAAGGACCGGCCGTATTTAGCAGGCAAAAAAAAGGATATGTATGAGGAAGATATGGAGGTCCAGACCGTTGTCGATTCGTTGTACCAACACATCGCTTCTACCCAGTCACATTGGAAAACAATCAATTGTGTGATGGGCGAAACGCTCCGGACACCGGACCAGATACAGAAAGATATACTTGACGTCCTGACGATAAACAAGGTACTGTGAGAGGCAGTATTTTTGGAACGGTTGATGGTGCACGTATGAACAAACGTACTTCAAAAAAAGGCAGGTTGACTGTCATCGCAGGACCGATGTTTTCCGGAAAAACAAGTAAACTCGTTGCGATGGTCGAGGTATTTACGCGGATGGGGCATACGGTACTGACCGTCAAACCCAAACTGGACAACCGGTACGGCGGAAAACAGGAAATCCATTCCCACGACAACAAAAAGACCCCGGCGATTGTCGTAGACGGTGAAAAGCCGCAGGATATCATCGACAGGATTCTCGCTACCGGTGCCGATAAAGTAATTTTTGATGAAGTGCAGTTTTTCGATAAAAAGAAAGTTTTGAAGGTGATTGAAGAATTGCGCGGTCTTGGAATTCACGTTATTGCTGCAGGACTGTTGTACGATTATCAACGGAAACCTTTCGGTGGGACGCCGGACCTTCTTGGTCTTGCGGATGAACGTCTGGAACTATTTGCCATTTGTCAGAAATGCGGAAGTTTGGCCCGCCATACGGAACGCATGGGCGGAGGTAAGGGGCAAATCGTTGTCGGAGCTGCGGATAAATATATCGCCAGTTGCGAGAAATGTCACAAAATTTATAAATAAATATATTAGGAGGAAATATGAATGAATGTATTCGTCAAATAGTCGAGGTTGAAGGTGTAGGGAAATTGCTTGTCGAAAACGGGATACAATATCCTGTGGTAAAAGAACAACTCGTTGAAGGAGAATTTGAAATACATCATTCCGTTACGATATATGATATCAATCATCCCGGCGAACATCGTGATATATTGATTACATAAGGCATATGAATAAAGTTTCCGCTACAGCACCAACCGTCGCAGGCAAGCAATACCATATCGACCTGAAAGCCGGTGATCTACCGCGGTACGTTCTTACCCCCGGAGATCCGGCGAGGGTCGGGAAAATTGCATCACTTTGGGATAGTGCGAAAGAAGTCGCATTCCATCGTGAATACCACACGATGACCGGCGTCTATCAGGGCATTGATATATCCTGTGTCTCAACAGGTATGGGCGCGCCGTCGTATATGATCGGGGTGGATGAGATGGCTCGCATCGGTGTGGATACATTTATCCGGGTAGGTACATGCGGAGGAATCCAACCCAACCAAAAGCTCGGTGATCTGGTCATTACGACCGGGGCTGTGCGCTTTGACGGAGCAAGTAAAGACCTGGTCGTACCGGAGTATCCGGCTGTTGCTGATTACGAAATCGTCATGGCACTCATCCAGGCTGCGGAAGAATTGAACGTCCCGTATCATGTGGGAATCACGGCATCATTTGATACGTTCTATACGGGACAGGGACGACCGGCTCTGAACAACTATATGCCGAGCTTCAAGGAACATATCCTTACGGATATGGCTATGGCCAATGTGCAGAATTTTGAGATGGAAGTAAGTTCCCTTTTGACGTTTACTAATATTTTCCAAAAACGCGGAGGGGCAGTCTGTGTCATCGTCGCCAACCGTGTGACGGATGAATTTGAGATGAGCGAAGCATTTGAAAAACGTTCCGGACTTGTCGCGTCACGCGCGGTCTCCATCTTGGCCGGCTGGGATGCAAAGAAAGCAAAGTCCGGCAAAAAATACCTCTATCCCGGCATCCTATAACTTCATTATTTTGAATTATTCGTTAAATATACGATAATTAATCTACTATCAGCATGATGATTTGTTGATTGTTAGTATATGCAAACCACCATCTATCTGGTCCGGCATGGTCACGTCCATAATCCTGATGCGGTATTCTATGAACGCATGGAGGGATTTGGGCTCAGTGATATCGGACGGCAGCAAGCCCATACTATCGGTAGAATCTTGTCGTTTAAATCCATATCGAAAATCTACACCAGTCCTCTTGAGCGCACCCGTCAGACCGCTGCTATCATCGCGTCCTTCCACAAAAATCTTGAAATTATCCATGACGAACGGTTGTTGGAGGTCAGGTCGCCTCTTCGGGGTAAAAAGATGGAAGACTTGGCCAAACAACGTTGGAATTTCTATGAACCGAAAAACGGGAAACACACAGGGGAAAGCCTGGAGGACGTCTGGAACCGCATGAACGCATTTTTTACGGATATCACGAACGTGCACAAAGGCCAGGAGATTGTAGTCGTTTCCCATGGGGACCCTATCATGATAAGCATGGTGAAGCACAGGGGGAAACGATTGTCGTTGGATACCATTCGCGGTGAGGAATATGTAGACACGGGCACAGGATATCAATTGTTTTTTGATGAAGAGGGCATTGTGGATATAAAAGTAATCCTTTGACGTTTGCGTTGACGGGAAGGGTATAGTATTGTTAAAATAATACATGGGTAAAACCACACCTCCGTATCTTACCGATTTAGTCGACCTCCATCTTCATTTGGGTTCCTCATCGACTCCGCATTTCCTTTGGGAACTTGCACACGAGCAGGGCATCCGTTTGGAGGAAAAAGATTACTGGGAATTCATCAAATCCATCACCGTCAAGGAGAAAACGACCTACGATAAATACCTGAAGTTATTCGAAATCACCGAGCTTATCCAATCTTCTACCTATGCCATCGAGCGGGCTGTACACAAGGCAGTGAGCCGTGCATACCGCAAAGGTAACGTCGGATTGCTGGAAGTCCGTTTCAATCCGATGCTCCGTAACAAAGGCGGGGAACAGGATCTGGATAAAATCATATTCTCAGCAGTTGTCGGCATGAAACGGGCGTGCATGGAATATCCGGTCCGTGCGGGTCTTATCATCATGATGGACCGTCGTTTTACGAAAGACCAGAACAAGATTATCGCGCAGAAGGCGGTGCGGTTTGCCAAAGAAGGTATCATCTGGGTGGACATCGCCGGCCCCATAACACCGTCATTTTCCGTATCCGATATCGCTGAATCTGTCGGGATAGCAAAAGATGCGGGACTTGGTGTCACCATCCATACAGGAGAAGTGACGGGAGCTTCGGAGATGTGGGATGTGGTCAAACATATCCAACCAAACCGGATAGGACACGGAGTGCGCGCCGTGGATGACGTGAAACTCATGGATCATTTACGTGAACACCATATTGTATTAGAAATCTGTCCCACATCCAACCTGCAGACCGGGGCTGCGAAAGATTGGGATGATTTGGCGCATATGTTCAACGCCTTTAAGGAACACAATGTTCCGTTTACCGTCAATTCCGACGGGCCGGAACTTCTGGGCACCAACGTGAAAGAGGAATTTGAACGTCTCATGGAACATGGAATTTTGACGCAAAAAGAAGTGGAAACCTGTACAGAGACAGCGAGAGATGTGACATTCATCCATTGATTATGGCCAGACCGATACGTACGCAAATCATCATGGAGGGCATGACGTTTGATGACCTTCTCCTTGTCCCCGGGTATACGGATTTCAAACGTCAGGACGTGGATTTATCGGTGAACCTTCACCCGACCATCCGGCTTAAGATTCCCGTGTGTTCATCTCCTATGGATTCGGTGTCTGAAGAAGCGATGTGTCTGGCTCTTGGCAAAGCAGGAGGACTTGGGATGCTCCATCGGAATATGTCTGTCTCATCACAGGCATCGATGGTTATCCGGATTAAGGCACATGATGTACTTGTCGGCGCTGCGGTCGGAATAGGAGCAGATTTCAAGGAACGGACCCGTGCGCTTGCAAAGGCAAATACGGACGTCATCGTTATCGATTCCGGTCATGGATATACGAAATCCGTCATCGATGCAATCGTATTTATCAAAGAGCATTATCCCTCGCGCGTCATCATGGCGGGAAATGTCGCAACGCGTGACGGTGCGATGGCCCTCATTCGGGCGGGTGCGGATATTCTCCGTGTCGGTATGGGACCGGGCAGCATCTGCACAACACGAATTGTCACAGGTATGGGGGTGCCGCAGATTACGGCAATCATGGAAGCGGTCAAAGCAGTGAAGGCACTGAAAGGCAATCCGCCGGCCGGCGGAGTCACTGTGGTTGCAGACGGCGGCATACGACAGATTGGTGATATGGCCAAAGCCCTTGGGGTTGGTGCGTCCGCTGTTATGTTGGGCAGTCTTCTTGCGGGCTTTGACGAATCGCCCGGAGAAGTGATTACCATAGACGGGGTCCAATACAAACGGTATCGCGGGATGGGTTCCATCGGTGCCATGAAAAAGGGAAGTGCGGAACGATATGGTCAGTCACAGGAGACAAGTATCCGCAAATTAGTATCGGAAGGCGTCGAGGGGATGGTACGGTACAAAGGAAGTGTGCATGACTATCTCGAACAGGTTGCAGGAAGTTTACGTTCTTCGTTCTATTATGTCGGAGTGCGTACTATCGATGCATTCCACAAACAAGCACGGTTCATCCGCATCACCGGGGCAGGACTGAAAGAAAGCCATCCGCACAGCATTACCATTTCAGATGCCGGTTCCAACTATTCGTTGTAGGTTTGCCAAGAGGTTGGAAATTGCGTATCATCTATCCATGAAGCTCTCAACAACAGATCCGGAAATATATCAAAGCATCAGTCTTGAGGAACAACGCCAGACGGATGTGCTTGAGATGATTCCGTCGGAAAATTATACCTCACGAGCCGTCCGTGAAGCGGTAGGGTCCGTACTTATCAACAAATACGCCGAAGGTCAGGTAGGAGCGCGGTATTATCAGGGCAACGTCAATATCGATACTGTCGAACGGCTGTGCAAATCCCGGGCTTTAACGCTTTTTGGGTTATCGTCCGATGAGTGGGGAGTCAACGTCCAGGCACTATCCGGTTCTCCTGCGAATCTGGCAGTCATCAACGCTTTAGTCCCCATGGGAGGCACCATCATGTCCATGTTCCTTCCCGACGGCGGGCATCTGTCTCACGGATGGCAGACGGCGAACAAAAAAATCACACTGGTCTCCAAAATCTGGAACATAGAGTTTTATCATGTCGACCCGAAAACCCGTGTCTTTGATTACGATGCTATCCAAAAACAAGCATTGGTCATCAAACCGAAACTCCTTATCTCCGGCGGCACCGCATATCCGCGGGAAATAAACCATAAACGCATGGGGGAAATAGCCAAATCGGTCGGCGGATGTTATCTGGCAGATGTAGCGCATGAGGCTGGACTTATCGCAGCGGGGGTAAATACCTCACCGTTTCCGCATGCGGATGTCGTATCAACGACGACACATAAGACCCTTCGCGGACCCCGCGGGGCGCTTATTTTTTCCCGTATAGAGCTGTCGAAGCAGATTGACCAGTCCGTATTTCCCGGCATCCAGGGTGGGCCGCATGAACACACGATCGGTGGAATCGCTGTCGCTTTGAAGGAAGCACAAACAAAAGAATTCCGTACGTACCAAGCGCAGGTTTTGGCGAATGCAAATGTGTTGGCAAAATTATTTATGAATGGGGGATTGGATGTGGTCACGGGCGGGACAGATAAGCACCTTATCCTTATCGACCTTCGTTCTGTTTCCGCATCTTCATGGGTAGTAGCGACGGCACTCGAATATGCCGGAATCGTCATAAACAGAAATACAGTTCCCAATGACTCCGGAACGAGCATCTATCCGTCGGGTATACGCATGGGAACACCGGCAATCACGACACGGGGTATGAAAGAGAAGGATATGGAAAAAATCGGCGCATGGATTATTGAAATCATCCGTCATGTGGCGTCTTATCAAATGCCGGAGGATAAAGAGAAGCGAAAGGAATTCATCAAATCGTTCCACAAAACTATCGTTTCCGATACTGTCATCAAACGCATCGCTGGTGATGTCAAATCCTTCGTCCGCAAATTTCCCGTACCGTAAATGTATTGCAATCTATATCCGTTCATGATATAGTTACTCCATTATTCATGCCTGTGTTGGTATCTCTCCCGAAAGGGCACGCAGGCTTAGATAAGAGATACGCGGATTATTTTATATAAACACCGGCGTATCGGTGTTTTTTCATAGGGAAACTATTATGCAGGAAATCACTTTACAGGCGTTACTCGAAGCAGGTTGTCATTTCGGCCACAAAGCAGAACGTTGGCATCCGAAGGCCAGTGCGTTCATTTATACCAAAAAAGACGGTATCCACATCATTGATTTGGTAAAGACTAAAGAAGGTATAGAAAAAGCCCTCACGTTTGTTTCAGAACAAGTGAAAAACGGCGGGGAAGTATTGTTCGTCGGGACCAAACGTCAAGCCCGCGGAATCCTCAAGCAGGAAGCAGAAAGCGCAGGAGCCCCGTACTTTTCCGAACGGTGGATCGGCGGATTTCTGACCAACTGGGAACAGATTAAAACCAATATCGAAAAAATCATCAGGATGACGGATGAGAGAGAGTCCGGTGCATGGAAAAAGTTCCCCAAGCACGAACAGTCCAAGATGAGCCGGTATCTGGAACGGATCCGGATTTATTACGGCGGAGTATTGAAGATAAAGAAATTACCCGCAGCAGTATTTGTCGTCGATGTGAAAAAAGAAGTCGTTGCCGTACGTGAGGCACGACGGATGAACATCCCGATTATCGGTATCGTCGATACAAATTCAGATCCGACCTACGCGGATTACGTTATCCCGGCCAACGATGACGCTGTCGGTTCCGTGACATATGTCGTCCACCAGGTCGCAACAGCATATAAAGAAGCCAAAGATGCGTATGCGAAGAATGAAGAGCAAGCTGCGGAAGCCAAAGCGGCGGAGCTGAAGAAACAAGAAGAAATAAAAGCTGCAGAAAAGCCGGTGGAAGCCAAGACGGAAGCCAAAATGGAAGCGGTGAAGCCCGTTGAAGTCAAAGCCAAAGAAGAAAAACCAAAAAAGGAAACGAAGAAAAAAACCAAATAACACTATGGCAACGATATCCCTTGAATTATTGAAAAAACTGCGAAGTGACACATCGGCAGGTGTTTCTGATTGCCGAAATGCCCTGGAAGAAGCCAATGGTGATTATGATAAGGCCAAGAAGCTTATCATGGCAAAAGGTTTGGAAAAAGCGGCCAAAAAAGCGGACCGCAAAACAGGTTGCGGTCTTATCGAATCCTATATTCATGCCGGCAAGGTCGGCGTGTTGGTCGAACTTCGTTGCGAAACGGATTTCGTAGCCAAGACGGATGAATTCAAAAGCCTGGCACATGAGATAGCACTGCAGATTGCCGCAATGGACCCCAAAAACGTGAAGGCGCTTCTGGCAAGCGAATATATCCGCGACCCGAAGATCACCATAGAATTACTTATCAAGCAAACTATCGGGAAGCTCGGTGAGAACATGACCGTGAATAAATTTTTGCGGTTGGCTTTGGGTGAATGATTTTTCTTCCTTGACGACGTACCCCCTCTGTCTTAATATACGTATCAGATGATTGAACCTATCCTCGCACATACCCGCGACCACATGAAGAAAGCGTTCGAAATCACCGTCAATGACCTTGGTGGTATCCGTTCAGGCAGAGCTACCCCGGCACTTGTAGAGAATATCGTCATATCGGCATACGGCGGGACACAACATCTGAAAGTCATGGAAATGGCGACAATCACCACGATGGATGCCAAAACCATTGTTGTTTCACCATATGATCCCTCGGCACTTGTGGATCTGGAAAAGGGAATACAGGATGCAAAAACCGGTTTGAGCCCCGTTGTAGACAAAGACATCATCAGGATAACCATACAACCGCTATCCGAAGAGAGAAGGCAGGAATATATAAAGCTTGCCCGTGCCAAGCTTGAGTCGGGACGTGTCATGATACGGCAAATCAGGCAGGATGCGATGAAGGGTATAAAGAAATTATCGGATGAAAAACAGATTTCCGAAGACCAATGGCATTACGGGGAGAAAAAAATACAGGAACTGACGGACGAGATGATTGCTGAGATAGACGGGTTGGGCCAACGGAAAGAACAGGAACTCCTCACGGTCTAATGTTGCTTTTTGTCATTCCCGCGCTTGTCCTGAGCTTGTCGAAGGGAATGCGGGAATTCAGTGTAAACCATATTCTATAAAATTTTTCCCTCTCGATTGTTTGGTTGCTTTCTTGATATAGTGGTACTGTATGTTCGAGACCGCTATCGTATTTTTCATCGTCCTCAGTATCCTCGTATTTATCCACGAACTTGGGCATTATACGGTTGCCCGCCTTATCGGAGTGAAAGTTGAGGAGTTTGGGTTCGGTCTGCCTCCGAAAATCTGGGGGAAAACGATAAAAGGAACGGTTTATTCCATCAACTGGCTTCCCATCGGCGGATTTGTACGGTTGGCAGGAGAGGATGAAGACCCTGAGGAACCGCACCCAAAGGTTTCCAAAGCGAAAAAGAAACAGTACTTCTGGGCCAGAAGTAAAAAAGAACGGGGCGCTATCCTTCTTGCCGGGGTCACCATGAATTTCCTATTGGCTGTCTGTATCACGACATTTCTTTTAACGCAGGGAATCTATGAGACAAAAGGCAGGATACACATAGATGATATTACGGCAGGAAGCCCGGCAGAGATGGCAGGTTTGGTGAAACAGGATATCATCACCCGTGTCGCATCGGTGGCCGATTCTTCAGTCGCTAAATCCGTTGTCGTGCCCAAGGACCTTATCGATTTTGTGAAAGTCCACACCGGGGAGCAATTGACGGTATCGATAGTTCGTAGTGGTACACCGTTATCCGTGACGCTTATTCCCCGTACAGAATATCCCAAAGGTGATGGACCGATGGGTGTGGCCGTATCGGATTTGGAATTAGTCAAATATCCTTTGTCTTCCGCACCGTTTGTCGCCGTAAAGGTCAATGTGTTGCGTGCCCGCGATATGGTGACCGGTCTGGGTACGCTTATCGTACGAATTGTCCATAGGGAGCCAATAGGCGACGATGTGGCCGGTCCCATAGGTATCGCCAAGTTTACAGGGCAGGCGGTGAAGTTTGGATGGAAAGCAGTGTTGGAATTCATGAGTATACTATCGTTGAATCTCGCGGTCATCAACGTCCTGCCGTTTCCTGCGCTTGACGGCGGACGGCTCCTGTTCGTGTTTGCGGAGAAGTTTTTGGGGCGTAAGATCCGTCCGGCATTCGAACGTTCGACGCATCAGATAGGTATGATGCTGTTACTTATCCTCATCGTTCTTATCTCCATCAACGATATCCTCAAACTTGCCCGCGGGGGATAATATTCACGCCTCCTGTAAATTCTCCGGGATTCCTTTATAATAGGTTCTATGAATACACAATTTGAGAAAAAAGACCTGAAGAAAAAATCCGAGAATTTATCCGATTGGTATACAGATGTTATCCTCAAAGCGGAGCTAGCTGACTACGCTCCGGTGAAAGGCACCATGGTCATCAGGCCGTACGGATATGCCCTATGGGAAATCGTTCAGGAAATATTTAACCGGATGATGAAGACCAAAGACATCCAAAATGCATATTTTCCGCTCTTTATTCCTCTTTCTTTACTTGAAAAAGAAAAAGAACATGTAGAGGGATTTTCGCCGGAATTGGCGCTTGTGACCATCGGCGGTGGGGAGAAACTGAAAGACCCACTGGTCGTCCGTCCCACAAGTGAAACCATCATGTACGCCATGTATGCCAAATGGGTACACTCATGGCGCGATTTGCCGATTCTCATCAACCAATGGAATAATGTCGTGCGTTGGGAAAAACGGACCTATTTATTTTTGCGGACGACTGAATTTTTGTGGCAGGAAGGGCATACCGCCCATGAGACGGAGAAAGAGGCCATCGACATGGCTCTCACCGCGTTTGAATGGTATCGGCAGGTGTTTGAAGACTATATGGCGATTCCGATATATCAGGGAACCAAAAGTGTGACCGAAAAATTTGCCGGTGCTGTAACGACATATACAAACGAAGCCCTTATGCCTGATGGTAAAGCCCTGCAGGTTGCCACATCACACAATCTGGGTCAAAATTTTTCGAAAGTGTTTGATATCCAATTTGCCACACGTGACAGCAGGATTGCGCATGTCTGGCAAACATCGTGGGGGTTGTCTACACGTTCACTTGGAGGACTGTTTCTGACCCATGGTGATGATTCAGGCGTTATAATACCTCCAAAAATTGCACCTATCCAGATGGTTATTATGCCTATATATAAAAAGGATAGCGATGCAACAATATTACTTGCCCGATGTAATGAGATTAAGGAAACACTGGTGAATTGCGGAGTACGGGTAAAAGTAGATGTGCGGGAAGAGCCATCTGTCGGACGTAGATTTAACGAGTGGGAAGTGAAAGGTGTACCTCTCCGGTTAGAGATGGGACAGCGGGAATTAGACGCAGATACGGTTGTTATCGTGCGTCGCGATACAGGCGAAAAAAATACCGTTCCCAGGAAAGAACTCCTTATTACTGTCCAAAAGTTGTTGGCGGATATGCAGAAATCCATGTTTGAAAAAGCCAAAAAATTCCTGGACGAGAATACCCGCGATGCCGTTACGTATGACGAATTCAAAAATATCATGGCTACAACGCGGGGATTTATCAAGGCATTTTGGTGTGAAGATACGACCTGTGAAGCGAACATAAAGGCAGAGACAAAGGCAACGACCCGACTGTTACCGTTACACGCCAAAGAAGAAACCGGCATTTGTGTCCACTGTGGTAAGTCGGCGGTTCATCGTTGGATATTTGCGCAGGCATACTAAAGGCGATATACTTATACGCTCATGAAAACGATTGTTGCCCATATAGGACCCGACTGCGACGCCATTACAAGCATCTGGCTTATCAAGATGTTTTTTCCCGGCTGGGAGGAAGCAAGTCTGGCGTTTGTCCCTGCGGGAAGCACACTTGGAAAGTTGCCTCCTGATGATAATCCTGAAGTTATCCACGTCGATACGGGATTTGGAAAATATGACCATCACCAGAGCAATGAAGATACCTGTGCATCACTGAAAGTTTATGGTGAGGTGAAACGGTTGCATGGTTCTGATGCGGCACTGGAACGGCTTTTGAACGTCATAAACGATAT
>Ga0315268_10005255_pt1 | contig 13960 bp, 17 predicted proteins | sample C1_top_MG_FD_204535 | JGI IMG/M metagenome (GOLD analysis project Ga0315268, IMG submission 204535) | Sediment microbial communities from Yellowstone Lake, YNP, Wyoming, USA - C1_top | ecosystem: Environmental > Aquatic > Freshwater > Lake > Sediment | place: USA: Wyoming | collected 2017-08-01 | reverse complement strand
CGGGTCAATGTAGGAGTAGATGACCCGTGCATCGGCGTGAACGGCCTGGGCGCAAACGTGGACATTGTCCTGAGTAGGCAAGCCCGAAGCAAAATCCATGAAATACTTGTGACCGGAGCGAGCCAGATGAGTCACGGCCGCGCCAAGACACTGCCGCCCCCGTTGCGCTCCCACGTCAAAGCCGGGAATCACTTGTTTGATCTGTTCGCCAAACTCACGGTCTGCCGGAAAGTTGTGAATGCCGCCCAGCAAGTAATCGTACACGCGGCCCGCGTTAGGAGTAGTTATCCTTGCACTCACGTCTATTGCCTCTTGCGATCTTGTGCTATGTAGCGGCCGGCGGGCATGGGCCGGCCGCCGATGTGATTATCGCGTCTTTGCGCAGCGGGGGCAAAAGTCCTAAACTATATTGCATCTGGACTTGTCGGGCGTAAGCCTACCCCAACTCTGCGCGGTTGTCAAGCATTGCCCGGTAGCGACACTCGCGCCGTGTGACTCTGGACAGTCAGGGGTTCTTGTGCTAAACTACAGTACACAGTTTCGCTCAAATTGCGCCTCAACACTGGCGAAACAGGCATTGCACAGTCGGTAATGCCGACGTGCGCCAGGACACAAAAGCCACAGGAGAACAGCATGACTGCGCGGAAAAGAACCGTCGTCTGCATCGAAGACGAAGCGGAAATGATTGACTTGATCAAGCTCATCCTGGGTCGCAAAGGTTTCGAGTTGGTCGGCGCCTCTGGGGGAGTGGAAGGACTGGAAGCAGTCCGGCGAGTCAAGCCTGATCTGGTGCTGCTCGACCTGATGATGCCGGGCATGGATGGCTGGGAAGTGTACCAGCAAATGAAAGCCGACGAAGAACTTAAACACATCCCCGTCATCATCGTCACCGCTAAAGCTCAAAGCATTGACAAAGTCCTGGGCCTGCACATTGCCAAAGTGGAAGACTATATCACCAAGCCCTTTGGCCCCCAGGAATTGCTCCAGAGCATCGAAAAGGTGCTTGGCAAGCTAGATTGACAGTTGATTGCCGTCGGCAGGAGACACCATGCCACAACAGAATAGAGTCGTATGTATCGAAGACGAGCCAGGGGTAGTCGAGTTAATCCGGCTGATCCTTGAGCGGCGAGGACTTGAGCTGATCGGGGCCGAGACTGGCGCGGAGGGCCTCCAGGTCATTCGTGACACGAACCCTGCGCTGGTATTGCTGGATCTGATGCTGCCTGGCATGGACGGCTGGGAAGTCTATCGGCGGATGAAGGCCGACGTGAGGATGCGTAACATTCCCGTCATCATCGTCACCGCCAAGGCAGAAGGTATTGACGAAGTGCTGGCCAAGCAAGTCGCCCGGGTGGATGACTATATTAAAAAGCCTTTCTCGCTCCAGGAATTATTGCAGAGCGTCGAGCGCGTCATGGCTCGATCAGCAAACGTCAAAGCATCGTGACGGACTTTTAAACTTGCGCCCCTGGCCTCGGTGAAGCCAGGGGCTTTTTTGTCCCCACTTTCCAAACTCGGTGTTGGGTATGGTCTTTTTTGCAGTATAATATTGCTGAATCGGGCCTCAGGCCTGGCCCGGTCAGCACCCCGTCAGACGCTCGTCAAGCGGCTCGACCGCTACTATGATACGATGGCCACCGAATAAACCTTTTTGAGGAGGCAAACACATGGCATCGCTATTAGATAAAGTCAGCACATTGATCAAGGCCAACCTGCACGCAATGGTGGACCAGGCGCTCAAGGCAAACTCACTGGCCGTGTTCGACCAATATATCCGCGACGCGGAAAACAATCTGGATGCGCTCGAAGACGCCGCTGCGACGGTGGGCGGCAATGTCAAAACCCTGGGGCGCAAGGTCGAACAGTACCAGGGAGAATCCGGCAAGTACGACAAGAACATTGACGAATTGCTCCGGCAGGGCAAGGATGAACTGGCCACGGCCGTGCAGGCCAAGCTCAACACGACCAACAAACTGCTCGCGCAATATCAAGCCGACTTGCAAAAGACCCAGGTCGAATATCAAAAGCTGATGGATTCCAAGCTCAAGCTGGAAGCCAAGCTGACGACCATCAAGCAAGAGCGCGAAGAGATGCAGGCGCTGCTCGATCTGGCCAAGTCGAAAGAGCGCACCGTCGGCGCGATTCGCTCGCTCAAGGATTTGGAAGGCGTGGGCGACGCAGACATTGCGCGCATCACCGAAGGCATCCGCACTCGGCTCGATCAGGCCGAGGCGCACGCCGAGATCGAATCGTCGCGCTTGGAAGACCAGGTGGATGTAGCACTGGGCAAGGCCGAACTCGACAGCCAGTTGGCCGAGCGCAAGAAGCGACTCGGACTAAGCAGCTAACTCCCGTCCCCTGTCGGGCGGCACGATGCCGCCCAACAGGGGGGATTGGTGATAAAATTCCTCAAAATCTGAGGGGCGCTTTTGCGCGCCCCGCGAGGTCTTTATGAACCGAACACGCCTGATCTTTTTCCTCGTGATCGCAGCCGCCCTCGTCATCGTCGGCGCGGGAGTCGTCATCCGCTTGATGGGCAGCCAATCGGCTGCACCCGCCGCTGTGACCAGCAACAAGCCCATCGAAGTGCGGGTTGTCACGGCGCTGGCGGTTGAGCAGTGGGTGAACGAAGCGGCCAAGAGCTATAACGCCAGCAACCCCCAGCTGGAGGGCCGCGCCATTCACGTCACCATCATTCCGATGGACGGCCTTTCGGCGCTGGCCCGCTACGATAGCGCCTCGTTCGATCAACTGCCGACAGCGTGGATTCCGGACAGCCGTTACCTGGTCGAGCTGGCGAACTCGGTGCAAAAAGAAAAGCAGGGCCGCGATGTGTTCCTCACCGACGGCGAATACCGCGCCAAGCCGGTGGCGCTTTCGCTGTTTGCATGGGGCATCTATCAGAGCCGCGCCGTAGTGCTGGAAAAGAAATTCGGCGAGGTCAACTGGAAGACGCTGCACGACGCAGCGACGGCCAAGGGCGGCTGGCCCGATCTCGGCGGCGACGGCTCCTGGGGATATTTCAAACTCGTCGTGCCCAACCCGCGCAAGAACGTGGGCGGCCTGGCTGCGATGGTTGCTGCCGCGGGCGAATACTATGACAAGCCCGACATCAGCGTGGCCGATGTGACCGATCCCAAGTTTCAGGAGTGGCTGAAGGAATTGATGAGTTCGGTCACGGACATTAGCGGAGCGAGCGCCTACACGGCTGAGGACTTTGCTCTGCTCGGTTATTCCGTGGGCGATGGCGGTCAACTGCTGGAAAGCGACCTGCTGGCGAACATGGGCGGCATCCAAACGCGCTGGAACGACCCGCTGGTCGTGCGCTATCCCAAGTATGTGACGTGGTTCGATTTCCCGTTTACCGTGTGGATGGGACCGGAGACATCCGCGACGGAAAAGAACGCCGCGCTCGAATTTGAAAAGTACATGCTGGGCGACGCTGTACAGAAACAAGCGATCGCATATGGCCTGCGTCCTGTCGCAAACGTGAGCGTGATGGCCGATGCCAACAGCCCGTTTGCCAAGTGGCAAAAGCAAGGCGTGGTGGCCGTAGTGCCACGCACCTCGGCAATGCGCTCGCCCAGCCGCGATGTGCTGCAGGCGCTCTTGCGCTGGTTCGATCTCAACGTCGCTAAACAATAAGACCAACCTGCTCCTTAGAAGGTGCGGGCGGCTCACGCCCTGTCCGCCGCTTTGCGGCGGGGGCGCGCTAGGCGGAATGACAGCAAGGAGAACTCGGATGAGCGACCAGAAAAAGTATGCCTGTGAAGACTGCCCAATTCGAAAGCGGTCCGAGCAGAAACCGGAATCGCTGCTTGCCAGGCTCTGGCGCTGGCACATTACCTGGTGTCCAGGCTGGAAAGCGTATCAAAAGGCGCTTGCCGAAAACAAGGCCGCCTGAGATTCTTTGAGGAAGGTAATTCGCGGATTGTTCTAGGACTATGAAACGAGCGTCTGACCTGTCGCCGTTGTTGCGCCCGATCCTATTCGCCTCACTGGCCTTTGGCATCCTGGGGTTTGTGCTGCCCATCTATAGCAAGCAGTTGGGCGCGAGCGCGCTGGAAATCGGCGGACTGTTTTCCGTCTTTTCGATCATGACCGTCATTCTCCGTCCGATGGTCGGCTGGGCGCTGGATCGCTTTGGACGCAAACGATTCTTTATTGTGGCGCTGGTCTGCTATGCAAGCGCGATGGTCTTGTTCTCGGCGGCCGGCGACCTACTCGGACTCTACGCGGCTCGGCTGGCGCAGGGCATTGCGTCGTCGTTCATGTGGATTTCGGCGTATACCATTGCTACCGATCTGGCTCCGTTCGAGGAGCGAGGCAGTGCAGTGGGGCGCGGTTGCAGTGTTGGTGCTTTTGCGCCAAAGGTCATCTCGATCTTCCATCGCAGCCGAGTCCAATTCGTGGCCGGCGTGAGGAATGCGGCGATGTTGAGTAACATCAGGACACTTAACCTACGCACGCTATCCGAGATCAACCTTAATCTCAACAAGAACAGGTCCAGAAAGTGCAACGGAGCGAACAACCCTAGTGGAATTGCCATTGTTGGAATGAGCAGCCGCGCCTAAAGATTTCACAGGATGTCATTATGAGCTATTCGACAAGATCAAAATCGTCTCGCAAACGGACTCCGGCCTCGACGCAGACCGTCATCTGGATCACGGCGGGCGCGTTCGTGCTGCTCGCGCTGTGCTGTGGATGCTGGTTCGCCTTTTCGCCGCTGATGCAGTCCGTGACGCAGCCCATCACGCAACAGGTGGCGCCGTCCCAGTCCGCTGAATTGACGATTGCCTACTCGCCGGAAAAAGCAGACCTGTTCAAATCGCTCGTGGATAGCTTTAACGCGCAGGGCAACAAGACGCCGAGCGGCTCGCCGATGACGGTCAAGACGGTGGAGCTGGAACCGGATGTAATGATTGCCGGCGCAGTGGCGGGTGACTTTCAGGCCATGTCGCCCGACTCGTCGGTCTGGCTTGGCCAGGCGGATCGCGCCTGGGCTGACGCGCACAACGGCCAAGGCGCGCTCGTCGGCGCGACGACGCGCTATGCCGTCTCGCCGGTCGTGATCGCCATGTGGCGCGACGCAGCCAAGTCCATGGGCTATCCCGATAAAGCCTTGGGCTGGAGCGACCTGCTTGCCAAAGCGCAGTCCGACAAGAATTTCAAGTGGAGCCATCCATCCCCTACGTCGGCCTCGGGCTTGCTCGCAACGCTGGCTGAATTCTATGCTGCGTCTGGCAAGACACGCGGATTGACGGTTGAAGATGTGCAGGCTCAACACACGCTCGATTACGTGAACGCGATTGAAAAGACCGTGCGCTATTACGGCGAAGGCGAGTGGCCCATCGCGCAGCGCGTCGTCCAGCAAGGCAGAGGTTATCTGGATGCCTTTGTTTGCTCGGAGCAAATCGTCATCTGGGCGCGCAGCAAAGGCGCGGACCTCGTGGCGATTTATCCTGCCGAGGGTGCGTTGTGGCAAGATCACCCGCTGGCTTTGCTCGAACAACCTGGGCTGACCGATGCGCAGCGAACGACCTTTACGCGCTTTTCCGATTTCGTCCGCTCGGCGGAGGCGCAAAAGAAGGTTTTGGCTCTGGGCTATCGCCCGGCTGATTTGAATATCCCGATCAACTCGCCCGGCTCGCCCATTCGCGCCGACAACGGTGTTGATCCATCGCAGCCCAAGACATCGCTTCAGGTTCCTGCATCGGCGGTGCTGCAAACAGTCCAACAGGCCTGGCAGCAGACCAAGCGGCACGCGAACATCATGCTCGTCGTGGATACATCCGGCAGCATGGCGGGCGACAAGATCAGCAACGTCAAGCAGGCGCTCAAGACTTTTCTCGAACAAATTCCAAGCGATCAGGAGCGTGTGGGGATGGTGCTGTTTTCCAGCAGCGTATATGACACTATCTCGCCCAAAGAACTCGGCACCAATCGAGCGATTCTCAATTCCAAGATTGATTCGATCAAGGCCGGGGGAAACACGGCGTTGCTGGATTCAGTCAAGGCCGCTTACGACCAATTGGAGAGCTTGAACGACAAGAGCCGCATCAACGCCATCGTCGTGATGACCGACGGACTGGAAAACAATTCGAACATCTCGCTCGACCGGCTGTCCAAGTACATGCGCGACACAAACCAATCGGGCGTGCAAGTGACCGTGTTCTCCATCGGCTACGGCAAAGATGCAGACTGGAATACACTCAAAGCAATGTCGGATGCGACCGGCGGCCAGACACGTGAAGGCACGCTCGAAACGATCCGGCAGATTTACAAGATTCTTTCGACGTACTTTTGATGCGCGAGGACAAGTGTGACCAGTTCCGCAGAACTGCTTCAACAGGGAATCGCAGCGGCTAAAGCCGGGCGAAACGAAACGGCCCGCCGCCTGTTGACGCAAGTGGTCGAGCAAGGCGTGAACAACGTCACGGCGTGGCTGTGGCTTTCGGGCGTGGTGGATAGCCTGGACGACAAGCAGGTCTGCCTGGAAAACGTCTTGGAACTCGACCCGGGCAATCAGGCTGCACGCAAGGGACTGGATTGGGTGTTGGAACAGAAAGAGGCGTCGGTCTATACGCCGCCGCTGATTTCGGAAAGCCAGGCGCAGCGCACGGTGATGCCGCTCACTCCGGCGGCGGCAATTCTGTATGGGAAGCCCAAGGAGCCTGAACCCAAACCAGAGCCAGAGCCGCCGGCAGAGACGGCGCTTCGCCCGCACGAAGATCGGTCGGCAGAGCTATCGGAGGCTGAGCTAGCGGCGATGCGAGAATTCGACGACGAATACCTGTGCCCGTATTGCGCCGCGCCCACTCAACCGGAAGATAAACGGTGTGCAGCCTGTAAAGGCGTACTGTGGATGCGCCAACGGCGAAGGGCAGAAGGCTCATACTGGTTCTGGATTTTGATGGGTTCCATGATATTGAGCATTACACAGTCGGCTTATCTGTTCATCGTGGCATTGACCTACCTGTTTGGACGGTTGGCGATGGGAGGCCAGATCAAAACAGCGGAGGAATTCGTGGGCGTATACCTGGGCCTGAACACGCTCCCGCCCGATGTCACGGCGACCATTCTCAAGCTGATGCCGCCGCTCGTTTTTTGGCTGTTTGTTGCGGGCATGATGGTTCAGGTCGTTCAAATGGTGCTCATCTACATGCGCTGGCGGCCTCTCTATTGGTATCTGGTGGGAACGGCGCTGCTCGTCGCGTTTTTCGCGCTGGCACGATTGGCGCTGAATCCCAGCCCGGGAGGCGTGATCAGCCTCGTGATTGCCATGCTGCCTGTCTGGTTCCTGCTGCGCATCGAAGAAGATTTCATGCTAGACCGTACGCGCATTGTGTGCAGGTCGGACCCGGGCCTTCGTAGCCATTCCGAGTTTTACATGCGCGGGCGCGATTACGCGCGGAAAAACATGTGGGCGCTGGCGGCCGTGCACTACAAGCGAGCCATCGGAGCTGCGCCTTCAATCCTGACCTATCACCTTGCACTGGCGACGGCTTTTATCGGATTGAAGCGATACGAACGCGCCGGGTCGGCCTTGCGCGAGGCGCAAAGGCTCGAGCCAAACGATCGAAAAGTGCAAGAGTTGGCCGGCTTGATCGCAGCGGGAAAAGCATCCACCAACACAGCCTAAACGGAGCATTTCATGACCAACGAGCGCCCCCAGGAGACTTTGCGCAAGCGCGCGACGCGCGCGATTATCGAGAATGCGGTTTTTGATTGGAAGAGCGGGGTCGTCATTGCGTTGACGATTTTATTCACGGCCTTTTCGCCCATCCGCGAGGAATGGCGATGGTTCTATCTGGCCGGCGGGATCGTCATGTGGCTGGCGTTGTTGATCAGCATCGTGACCGATCCGGCGGCCAATGCCAAAGCTGTGGCCGACCTGTTGCGTCACGATTTCGATCCCAGGCAACTGCGCAGCGACGCCGGCCGCGACAGGATTGACAAGGCGCTAGAGTACCGCCAGCGCATCGCCGAGACGGTTGCCCGGACGCGCGACGGCGTTCTGCGCGAGCACTTGCGCGACATGGCAGGCCAGGTGGATGAATGGATTGGCAATTTGTACCAGTTGGCTCAACGGCTGGATGCATTCGAGAGCGATGACGTGATTCACCAGGACATGCGCTCGGTGCCCCAGGCGATTCAAAACCTGCAGGCCAAGCTTAAAATCGAAGACGATGCTTCGGTGCGCGAGCAGATGCAGCAGACCATCGAATCGAAAAAGGCGCAACAGGCGAATTTGCAACAACTCGAGAACATGATGCAAAAGGCCGACCTTCAGATGGATAGCACACTCACGGCGATGGGAACGATTTACTCGCAACTGCTGATTGTCGGCGTGAAGGACATTGACAGCGGGCGCGCGCAACGTCTGCGAGAAGATATTTCGGAGCAGGTCAAGCAACTGCAAGATGTGGTTTCATCTATGGATGAAGTCTACCGAGCGAAAGCCTGATCAAATGTCAGATTTCAAATCTCAAACTTGAAATTTGATATTTGAGATTTGGAATTTGGAGATTGACATGCAAAGCATTGATGTCGTCTACCTCACCTGTTTGGGAATTGGATTGTGTTACGCGTTCGTGGCGTTCGTGCTAGGCAACCTGCACCTGCCGCACGTGCACATCGGTGACGCTGCGGGCGCGGGGCACGCGGGCCACGTTGGGCACATTGGCGATGTGGGACATGCCGGCCATGTGGGTCACGGCGACAGCGGCGCGGCGCATGGTCACGTCCACGCCGACGAAACCGAATCTGCGTCGTTCGTCTCGCCCATCACCGTGTCCACGTTCCTGACAGGTTTTGGCGCGGCGGGCGTGGTGACAAGCATGGGGCTGGGTCTGCCAACGGTGATCAACGTCCCGGTCTCGTTCGTCTCGGCAACCGGCATTGCCTATGTCGGCTTCCGGCTGTTTGTAAAATACTTTATCGCGTCGCAGTCGAGTTCTGAATCCATCGTGGGGGAGCTGGCTGGGACGCCGGCAGAGATCAGCGTGACGATCTCGCCAGGCTGCATCGGCGCGATCACCTACACCGACGTGGGCCGACGCTATGTCATGCCCGCGCGCGCGTCGGAAGGGAAATCGTTCGAAAAGGGCGCGCAAGTGTTTATCTTGCGCGTGGAAGGCGGCATCGCTGAGGTCTGGGAAGGTCAACCAGACCGGGCGACCAACTGACTAGCGAATCAACCAGGAGGCAAAATGGTTCAACCACTTGCGATCATACTGGGCATCGTTGGGCTGATCATCTTTTTCTTCTTGATGGTGGCCGTTCTGGGCAGCCTGTACCAAAAGGCCGGCCCCAACGAAGTGTTGATCGTCTCAGGTCGTAGATACGGCTTTGCCGACGTGACCGGCAAACGCGGACGGCGCGGCTTCAAGATTGTCGCGGGCGGCGGAACGATCGTCGTCCCGATCTTTGAAAAAGTCAACCGGATGTCGCTGGAAAACATCACGCTCGACATCGTGACGCCCGAGTTCTATACCAAGCTCGGCGTGCCGATCGTGGTCGAAGGCGTGGCGCAGATCAAGGTCAAGTCCGACGACATTTCCATCTCCACCGCCGCCGAGCAGTTCCTCACCAAGACGCTCGACGAAATCAAGTCCATCGCTTACCAGACCGTGTCGGGCCACCTGCGCGCCATTCTGGGCACGATGACGGTCGAAGAAGTGATGACCGGGCACGAAGCATTCGCCCAACGTGTGCAAGAGGTCTCGGCAGGCGACCTGGCGAACATGGGCCTGACGGTCGTCAGCTTTACGATCCGCAACATTAGCGATTCGCACGGCTACCTCGACGCGCTGGGCAAGCCGCAGATCGCTCAGGTGCGCAAGAATGCCACCATCGGCGAGGCCGAAGCCAACCGCGACGCGACGATCAAGAGCGCCGAAGCCAACCGCCAGGGTCAGATCGCCAAGCTGGCCGCCGATACGGTGGTGGCCGAGGCCGACCGCGACTATAAGATGAAGCTGGCGGAATACAACGCCTCCGTCCAACAGAGGAAAGCCGAGTCCGACCTGTCCTACGACCTGCAAAAGTTCAAGACGCAGCAGGCCGTGACGGCAGAAGAGGTGCAGGTCGAGGTCATCCGCAAGCAGCGTGAGATTGACGTGGCCGCGCAAGAGGCGATGCGCAAGGAAAAGGAGCTCGTCGCTACCGTCACGCGCCCGGCAGAAGCGGAACGCGACCGGCAAGCCGTGCTGGCTAGCGGCGAAGGCATCAAGCTCAAGACCGTCGCTCAAGGTCAGGCTGAAGCGACACGCGACATCGGCCAGGCCGATGCGGACGCTGCGCGCGCCAAAGGTTTGGCCCAGGCCGAAGTCCTCAAAGCGCAAGGTCTGGCGCAGGCTGAGGTTCAGCGAGCGCAGGGCCTCGCACAAGCTGAGGTAATCAAGGCGCAGGCTATGGCCGAAGCCGAAGGTATGCAGGCGCGCGCCGAGGCGTGGAAGCAGTACAACGAGGCCGCCATCGTGCAGATGTTTATTGACAAACTGCCGGACATTGTCTCCGCGCTCACTGCTCCGCTGGCCAAAGTGGATCGCATCGTGCTGGTCAACACAGGCGGCGGCGAGGGTACAGGTTTGACCCATCTCACAGGCGACGTGACCAAGATCATCGCTCAAGTGCCGCCTGTGCTGGAGGCGCTCACCGGCCTGAAGTTTGACGAGCTGGTCAAGCGCGTGCCGGGGATGCGCGAGGCAGCCCCGCAGACGCCGCCGGCTTCGGAGCAGGTCGTGGACGCTGAGAAAGCAGACAAGTAGGCAAGGAAACAAGGGGACAAGGTGAAAGTGACTGCGACCTGCGACTGGAAGGAAGGTGTGGTATGGACATCGCACAGACACTCTGGCAATTGTTGACCAATCCAAACGTGGCGTACCTATTGCTCATCATCGGGCTGTGGTCGGCCATCACCGCGTTCGTCGTGCCAGGCACCGGCCTGGCGGAAGCCATCGCCGTTGTTACCATAGCACTCGGCGTAACGGGGCTGGTGCAGTTGCCCGTCAATCTCACCGGCGCGATCATGATCGCGCTGGGATTCGTCTTGTTCGTCCTGGAATTCAAAGTGATGACCCACGGCGCGCTGACGGTGGGCGGAGTCGTCTCGTTCGTGCTCGGCTCGGTCTTTCTCGTCCGGCCCACCGAAACGCAGCCGGGCGTGAGCCTGTTCGTGGTGGGACTCACGACGCTCGCGACGGTCGCCTTTTTCGGCTTCGCGGTCTCGGCGGCGCTGCGCACGTACAGATTGCCGATCTTTTCGAATCCGCAAACACGCCTGGTCGGCGCGCATGGCGTCGTCAAGCAGGCGCTCTCGCCTGTGGGCAGCGTGCAGGTCAAGAGTGAGTTGTGGAGCGCGGTGGCCGATGAGACGATTCCTGCGGGTGAGCGCGTCGTCATCACCAAGATCGAAGGACTGAGGCTGCGCGTGGCGCGCGCCAAGTGATCTCGAATAAACCTTGCGAGAGCAAGGATAAACATTCAAAGGAGGCTTTGTATGGGATTCAACACTCTTCTCGGAACAGGCACTTGCATCTTTGTGTTGCTGATCGGGCTGATCGTCGTGATTGCCCTCTCGGCGATCCGCATCGTGCCCGAATACCAGCGTCTGGTCGTCCTGCGGCTGGGCCGGTACGTCGGCAAGGAACGCGGACCGGGGTTGGTATTTATCATCCCGTTGGTAGACACGCCCATCACGGTTGATCTGCGCGAGACGGTGCAGGAGATTCCGCACCAGACCTCGATCACCAAGGACAATGCCAGCATCAGCATTGACTTTCTGATCTACTGGAAAGTCGTGGACCCGGTGCAAAGCGTCGTCCAGGTGCGCAATTTTATCCAGGCCTCGCAGGGTATCGCCACCACCACGCTGCGCGCTGTCATCGGCGACATCCCGTTGGACAATGTGCTGGCCGAGCGCGAACGGATCAACCTGGAACTGCGCACCAAGCTGGACGAGGTGACGGAACGCTGGGGCGTCAAGGTGACGGCGGTGGAAATCCGCGAGATCATCCCGCCCAAGGACATCCAGGACGCGATGACGCGCCAGATGTCGGCGGAGCGGACGCGCCGCGCCGTTGTGACCGAATCGGAAGGCAAGCGCCAGGCAACCGTAACGGTGGCGCAAGGCGACAAGGACGCGGCCATCTTGCGCGCGGAAGGCTCCAAACAAGCCGCCATCCTGGAAGCCGAGGGTCAGCGCGCGGCCCAGGCGCTGCGTGCGGAAGGCTTTGCCGTGGCGCTCAAGACGATCTTTGACGTGGCGGAGCACATTGACTCCAAGACGATGACGCTGCAATACTTTGAAGCGCTCAAGTCGCTGGGCGCGGGCGCTTCGACCAAATTCATCTTCCCGATGGAGTTTACCAGCCTGATCAAGCCGTTTGTCGGCCGGGCGGAAGAGTCGGTCAAGTAAAACGTGAAACGTCAAACGTGAAACGTCAAGCGTCACGGCGTTTCACGTTTGACGTGAGAGTGCTCTTTGGCAACGAACGAGGTGACGATCACGCGGGCCACGTGGCGCGACGTGATAGCGCTGTGGCGGTTGGAACGCGCTTGTTTTCACATGGACGCTTACGATCCGTTGACGCTGCTCCTGCTCGTACTCTGGCCGGGCAATGTCCCGCTCAAGGCGGTCAACGGAAACGAGCTGGTCGGATTCATCGCAGGCGATCAACCATGGGGTGAGCCTTTCGCGTGGATCGTCACGCTGGGAGTGGAGCCTTTTCATCGGCGGGAGGGCATAGGCGCGCGCTTGCTGGCGGAGTGTGAAGCGCGGCTGGACCGTCCTGCTCTGCGGCTGATGGTGCGCGAAAGTAATGCGCCAGCGATCACGCTGTATCAAAGATTTGGCTATGTCCGGCTCCGGCGCGAAGCCCGTTACTATAACGACGGCGAGGCTGGGCTGTTGATGGAGAAACAAAGATAGAAGGCAAGTATGTCCAAATCAGAACATGGAACACCCTGGTATCTGTGGCCCTTGGTGGCGCTCTGGAAACTGGTGGCCGGCATCATCGAGTTGACCGGGCGGCTTGTCGCCGCGATCATCGGCCTGGTGCTGATGATCGTCGGGTTGATTCTCACGGTGACCGTCATCGGCGCTATCGTCGGCATCCCGCTCATCATCTTTGGCTTTTTGCTGATCATTCGGGGGTTCTTTTAGATCGTGAACCTCACGCCAAACCGCCAAGTTCGCCAAGCTGTTTAGAACTCGATTGAGGTAGCTCGGAGCGTCAACAGCGGGGGTGCAATGTCAAGTATGAATACTCAGGACCTTTTGGTTCGACTGCGGGCGTTGAAGCCGATTGTGGCAACGCGCTACAAGACTAAAGAAATGGGCCTTTTCGGGTCTCTTGTGCGGGGAGAGCAGCGTGCCGACAGTGATGTTGACTTGTTGGTAGACTTTGAAGATGAAGCCGATCTGTTTGACTTGGTAGGACTGGCGCAATACCTGGAACGAGAATTGAAGTGCAGGGTGGATGTCGTACCAAAGCGCGCTCTCCGTGCGGAACTGTGCGGGTCAGTGCTTCAAGAGGTCATCACCGTATGAGAGACTATAAACTTTATGTGGCCGATATTGTCAAGGCAATGGACAGTATCGAGAGATTTATAGTCGGCATGGACTTGGCGGCGTTTCAAGCCGATGACAAGACTGCTAGCGCCGTGATGAGGAAACTGGAAATCATCGGCGAGGCTGCCAAGCAAATACCGGATTCGATGCGGCAGAGCTATCCTCAGATTCCGTGGAAAGAGATGGCGGGAATGAGAGACAAGCTCATACACTTTTATTTTGGAATAGATTACCAACTGGTCTGGAGGACGATCAAAGAGCGCTTGCCGCAAATCAAACCGGAGCTAGAGACAATTCTAGGGAAGTAGCGCGCTGATGAATCGCACTTCGCGAGGAAGTAGGTTCATAAGTCAGATATCCGATTTGTTGCTTGAGTATGAGAGA
>Ga0315268_10005254_pt1 | contig 13961 bp, 14 predicted proteins | sample C1_top_MG_FD_204535 | JGI IMG/M metagenome (GOLD analysis project Ga0315268, IMG submission 204535) | Sediment microbial communities from Yellowstone Lake, YNP, Wyoming, USA - C1_top | ecosystem: Environmental > Aquatic > Freshwater > Lake > Sediment | place: USA: Wyoming | collected 2017-08-01 | reverse complement strand
TGTAGAAATCAATATATTATAAAATGGTTAAAGGCATTTGATAATTCACTTGGTACAAACTTTATAAAATCGTTTAAGCAAATACTCAAAGAAATAAAATAAATAGTATTTTCGTAAGATTAAGGTCTTCATTCTTTTGAAAATTGCAAAACTTTATAGCTTCAACGATATCCGTATAGAGGACATCCCTATCCCTCGGGTAGGGCCGCATGATGCCTTGATCAAGACAAAGGCTTCTGGTATATGCTCTGGAGATGTTATGCCCTGGTATATAGAGAAAAAAGCCCCTCTGATTTTAGGACATGAGCCAGCAGGTGAAATAATAGAAGTAGGCAAAGATGTCATGTCATTTAAAGTCGGTGACAGGGTATTTGTGCATCACCATGCACCATGTTTTATTTGCAGGTATTGCAAGCGAGGAGATTACGTGCAGTGTGAAACATGGAAAAACACAAAGATAATCCCTGGAGGTATTTCAGAATATATCCTTATACCAGAGACAAACCTCAAAAATGATACATTAAATCTACCTGATAACCTAAGCTATGAAGACGGCACATTGATAGAACCAACTGCATGCGTTGTAAAGGCTTTGAAAAGGGCTAATATAAGACGTGGAGATATAGTCCTTATTATTGGTCTTGGTGTTATGGGTCAATTGAATATTCTTTTGGCAAGAACATATGGAGCAGATAAGATCATTGGTGCTGATATGGTTCCATTCAGGCTTGAAAAGGCGAAGGAATTTGGGGCTGATGAAGTTATTGATGTCTCAAAGGAAAATCTAACTGACTGTCTTAAGGAAGTAACAAATGGGGCAATGGCAGACCTTGTTATCGTCGGGCCAAATAGTGTTGATGCAATGAGACAAGGTATATCAGCAACCGGTGCTGGCGGCAAAGTTTTATTTTTTACACCAGCCAAGCCGGGGGAACAACTTACAATCGAACCGAATGATCTGTATTTCAGAGATATTAATATAATTACCAGCTATTCATGTGGGCCTAATGATACTGTAGATGCACTTGAATTAATAAAAGAAGGAATTCTAAGAACTGAAAAGCTCATTACACACAGGTTTCCGATTGAGGAGACAGCTGAGGCATTCAGGATGACAGCAGAGGCGAGAGATTCCCTGAAAAGTGTTATTGTGTTTGAGTAAGCCAAATTATCTATAAAAGGACTATTAAACTCTTGTAGCCGCAGGCTTCAGCCTGCGTTTAAATGAAAAAATTATTTTAAAAACTCTTAAAATCCACGCAACCTAAAGGTTGCGGCTACAATCTTTCATAATTAGTGTTAATTTATAATGGAGGTTTTAAGTGTACAAAAATAAAAAAATTTCTATATCCTGTGATTGGAGAAAAACTCCTGATAAAGAAAAGAAAATATGTGCAGAAAATAAAACTAAGCTTTATAAATACAAAGGTAATTTTACGTGGCAAGGGATCAGGACCGAAAGGTATAAATCAAATGGTACAAATTGGTCTGATATTGTAAGACAGACATTGATTGGCAGTCATGGCGAAACAGCAAAATTTCACTTAAGGTATTTTGAGATTGCACCGAATGGATATAGTAGTTTTGAGATGCATAAACATGAGCATGTTGTCATTGGAATAAGAGGTAAAGGCATGTGTATTGTTAGAAAAAAGAAATACGAAATTGGCTTTCTTGATACATTATACATACAGCCGTATGCACCTCACCAGTTAAGAAATCCGTTTGATAAGCCTTTTGGTTTCTTTTGCTTAGTTAATGCAAAAAGGGACAGGCCCAAAATCCCTGATGAACACTAACAGTTGAAAGCAATTGACTGATATCTCCGTTATAATAAATCCCCTTCCCTATTTGACAAAGTTTCATATTTCTTTTATTTTTAATGACTATATCTAAGTTTACAAACGTTTATGGGTTTATGGAGTTTACACTGTTTCATAGGTAAAAAACCCAATAACATCAGCAAACAAGTAAGTTGTATAAACTTAATCGGAGTCTGTTTTGAGAATACCGGAATGGATAAAGGTAAAAAACCCTATGGGGCTTCACAGTACAAAGCGAATATTGAGAAGTTATGGACTTTCCACTGTTTGCGAAGAGGCTAAATGTCCGAATATGGGTGAATGCTTCTCCAGACCAACTGCAACATTTATGATACTCGGCTCAAAGTGCACAAGAAACTGTGGTTTCTGTTCTGTAAAATCTTCAATTCCAGAGCCACTCGACCCTGAAGAACCTAAAAGAGTTGCAATGGCTGCAAAAGAGATGGGAATGAGATATGTTGTCATCACTTCTGTTACCCGGGATGACCTTCCCGATGGCGGGGCAGGACATTTTGCCAAGACTGTTCATTCTGTCAGAAGATATTTGCCTGAAGCAAAGATCGAGATACTTACACCTGATTTTAAAGGACATATAAATAGCCTTAATACGGTCCTGAATTCAAGACCTGATGTGTTTAATCATAATGTCGAAACTGTTCCAAGGCTCTATCCCATTGTCAGGCCACTCGCAGATTATAGGCGATCACTTTACATTTTAGAATACGTTAAGAAAACAGCCTTAGATATATATACCAAATCAGGACTGATGCTCGGCCTCGGGGAACGATTAGATGAGGTTATTGATGTCTTGAGAGACCTGAGAAGCGCAGGCTGTGATATCATTACCATAGGCCAGTATCTCAGGCCTTCAAGATTTAATCTGCCCGTTATTGAATATATACGGCCAGAGATATTTGAAAGACTTCGTCTTACAGCTCTTTCTATTGGGTTTAAATATGTGGCTTCTGCTCCGCTTGTAAGGAGTTCAATGAACGCAGATGAGATGTATAATAATTGAAAAATGTAAATATCAAATATGATAAATCCAAAATTAATGTCATTCCAGCTTGTCCGCCAGAGGCGGGCTTGTCTGGAATCTTTCATAGAAAATGAGGAGAAGGATTCCGAACGAGTCGGAATGACAGATTAAATCAATTGGAGTGTGACGACTATGTATGAATTCAACAGAATTAAAAGGCTCCCACCGTATGTCTTCAGTATCGTTAATGCTTTTAAGATAGACGCAAGACACCGTGGGGAAGATATTATTGACTTAGGTATGGGGAATCCTGACGGTGCACCAGCAAAACACATTATAGATAAACTCTGCGAGGCTGCGCATAACATGAAAAACCACAGATATTCAGCATCGAAAGGAATAACCCAATTGAGAAATGCGATATGCGAATGGTATGCAAGGCGCTATGATGTCATCCTTGATCCTGAGATAGAAGCTGTTGTGACTATTGGCTCAAAAGAGGGCCTTTCTCATCTTGCACTTGCAACTATAAGCCCCGGCGATGTAGTAATGACACCTACCCCAGCTTATCCCATACATCCTTACAGCGTAATAATAGCAGGTGGTGAGGTGAGGAGTATACCGATTGGCAAGGGAATAGACTTCTTTGAGGAGATGGAAAAGGCATATAAGTCGTCATGGCCAAGACCGAAGATGCTTATTATAAACTTCCCTCATAACCCTACAACACAGGTCCTGGACGGATTAGATTTTTTTAAAAAAGTAGTAGATTTTGCAAAGGAAAACAATATTATCGTTCTGCACGACCTGGCTTATGCAGATCTCGTCTTTGATGATTATAAAGCCCCAAGTTTCCTTCAGGTACCAGGGGCAAAAGATGTTGGAGTTGAGTTTTTCTCCATGACAAAGAGTTATTCAATGGCAGGATGGAGGGTTGGTTTCTGTGTAGGAAATCAGGATATTGTCGGAGCACTTATTAAGATAAAGAGTTACCTTGACTACGGAATGTTTCAGCCTATACAGATCGCAAGCATAGTAGCATTGAGAGGACCTCAGGACTGCGTTGAGGAGATACGAAAGACGTACGAATCGAGGCGTAATGCATTAATAAAAGGTCTTCACCAAGCCGGCTGGTACGTTGACCCACCAAAAGCAACAATGTTTGTATGGGCAGAGATACCGGATCAATTTAAGAAAATGGGTTCCCTTGAATTTACAAAGATGCTTATCCAAGAAGGAGGTGTTGCGGTCTCCCCAGGTATAGGATTTGGTGAGGGCGGAGATAATTATGTAAGGTTTGCCCTTGTAGAAAATGAACACAGGATAAGACAGGCAACAAAGGGTATAAGAAAGGTGATGAAAAAATGATAAACGTCGGAATCATAGGTTTTGGGATTGTAGGAAGTGGTACTGCAAAGGTTCTCCTTGAAAATAAGGATATTCTTAGGGAAAGACTTGGTTTTGAACTGAACCTCAAAAGGATTGCTGATCTCGACATAGAACGGGACAGAGGCATAAAGGTCCCTGAAGGAGTTCTTACTTCAGATGTAAATACAATCTTTAATGACCCGGATATTCAGATCGTTGTCGAACTCATAGGTGGTATCAGACCTGCAAAGGATTTCATACTGAAGGCGATTGAAATGGGCAAACACGCTGTTACTGCAAATAAAGCGCTGCTTGCCACAGAAGGTGCTGATATATTTGCTGCAGCATATCAGGCAGGAGTCGAGATTGGATTTGAAGCATCTGTGGCAGGAGCCATTCCAATTATTAAGGTAATGAAGGAAGGTCTCGTTGCAAACAGGATAAAGGCAGTTTACGGAATAATCAATGGCACATCGAACTATATACTGACGAAGATGACAGAAGAGCATGTTGAGTTTTCAGAGGCGTTAAAAGAGGCACAGGCACTCGGATATGCCGAAGCTGATCCAACCCTGGATATAGAAGGGATTGATACTGCGCATAAACTTACAATCCTTTCGACACTTGCTTACGGGATCCCTCTCTCGTACAATTCCATATACATAGAAGGAATATCGAAGATTTCTTTGCAAGATATAAGTTTTGCATCTGAGCTGGGTTACAAAGTGAAACTGCTCGCCATCGCAAAAGAATCAGAAGGTGAAATAGAACTCAGGGTTCATCCGACAATGCTCCCAAAAGAGTATCTGATATCAAAGGTTGATGGCCCTTTCAATGCAATATACGTTGACGGAGACGCAACAGGCTCAACCTTATATTATGGAAGAGGTGCCGGCTCTGTTCCAACAGGAAGTGCCGTAGTAAGTGATATTGCTGATATTGCAAGGAACATTCAAAAGAATGCCATAGGAAGAGTACCAACAATACCAACAATTTTCAGGAATGTCAGAATCAAAAAAATTGACGATGTGGTATCCAGGTACTATTTCAGGTTTTCTGCTCTTGACAGACCTGGTGTTCTTTCAAAGATTTCAGGGATACTCGGTAATTATAACATCAGTATTGCTTCAGTAATCCAAAAAGGCAGAAAGGTTGGCGAAGCAGTTCCACTTGTGGTTCTCACCCATGAAGCAAAGGAAAGGGATGTACGACAGGCTATTGAAGAAATAGACAGATTACCTGTTGTCATGGGTAAAACAGTATTTATCCGTGTTGAAGGTAAAGAAGAGAGTTAATCCATTTATTTGATAGAATTTGTGGAAGGATATAGTATTGTCGCTCATTCTCGCCTTGTGGAGTAGTGAAACTTACTCCACAAGGCTCCGAGGTTTTCGCCACTCAGCGAAAAAAGCCGCTCAAATACTATATCCTTCCTTTTAATAAAATAAATATTAACCCGAATAATGCATTTGGATAAAAAGACGTCAGGCATATATGCATCAAAACCTCTTGAACGCAGAATTTGCGTCAGTTATGGTATATAAGCGATAAGAATGAAAACATGCAGGAAATCCCGGTCATTAAACCGCTTACAAAGGTGCTGCACAAGTGCTTTTGCTGCATACATGCCTGTCATTAATTGCAGTTTTTGGGTTAAGGAAAAAATGGGTTCATGAAATTTACAGAAGACCAGATCCAGCGATACAGCAGACACATAATCCTGCCTGAGGTCGGAGAACAGGGACAGATAAAGATCTTAAAGGCAAAGGTTTTTATTGTGGGTGCTGGAGGCCTTGGTTCACCTGTCGGGTTTTATCTCTCAGCAGCAGGGGTTGGAAGAATTGCCTTGATTGACAATGATGAGGTCGATCTCAGTAATCTCCAGCGTCAGATAGCACATAACACCAAGACCATTGGAAAACCAAAGGTAGAATCTGCTAAGAATACCTTTGAATCCCTGAACCCTGATGTCCATATTATTCCTATCAAACAGAGGTTAACAAAACTTAATATTCTTGACCTGATTAAAGATTATGATATTGTTGTTGATTGTAGTGACAACTATGCAACGAGGTTTCTGGTAAACGATGCCTGCGTTATGGCAAAGAAACCATTGGTAACTGGTGCGATATTCAAATTTGAAGGACAGTTAACGGTAGTTATACCCGGTGAGGGCCCGTGTTACAGATGTCTCTTTGAAGAACCCCCTCCCCCTGGTATCCTTCCTTCTCCCCAGGGTGTGGGACTCCTTGGTGTCATCCCTGGTGTAATAGGTACACTTCAGGCTGCAGAGGTATTAAAACTTATTGTTGGTACGGGGCATATACTTAAAGGTGAGTTACTCATTTACGATGCACTCAAACCGTCCTTCAGAAAGGTAAAAATCCCCAAAAACCCTGATTGCCCTGTCTGTAGCAACCATCCAACAATAACAGAGCTTATAGATTATAGCTAAAATAAATAACTCAACTTTCTCATTTGGTTTTTTAACGTCATTCCGTGCTTGACACGGAATCCAGGGTTTCCCGTGAAAACGGGAACCTATTTCCTCATAGTTCCCTGCTGGAGTTTATCCCGTACTCGATACGGGGCAGGGACAAGTCTGGATTCCCACTTTCGTGGGAATGACATTTAATAAGGTAATGGACAGCTTGTTTATAACCAGAGAACTCCTCGCAGAACTTATTTCGCACTGTAAAGAGACTTACCCATATGAGGCATGTGGTATTATTGCAGGAAAAGATAGGGTTGTAAAAAAAGTTTATCCGATGACAAATATTGAGAAATCTGGTGTCAGTTATATGATGGATCCAAAAGAGCAGTTTATTGTCATGAAGGATTTGAGAGAGCAAGGACTTGAGATGACAGCTATCTTTCATTCTCATCCATATGCAGATGCTTATCCATCACCAAGAGACATAAAACTCGCTTTTTATGAAGATTCATTCTATTTGATAGTAAGCCTTATCCATGAAGAGCCTTTAATAAAGGCATTTGAAATAAAAGATGCAATAGTCAGAGAGGTAGAAATTATATCCATTTTGAAGTAAAATGTTTAATATTTTCTTCGCCTGAGGCTAACAGGAGGGAGGTGCAGGGATGGGCTATGTAAAAGGGCTAAAGTGTAAGGAATGCGGCAGAGAATATTCTGTTGAGCCTATATATGTCTGCGAGTTTTGTTTTGGTCCGCTTGAAGTAGTTTACGACTATAAAAGCATTAAGAAGGCACTTAAAAAAAGGGTAATCGAACAACGCGAAAAGAACCTGTGGAGATACAGGGAGCTATTACCAATAGACGGTGAACCTCGGGTAGGGTTAAATTCAGGATATACCCCCCTTTTGAAGGCTGATAACCTTGCAAAAGAACTACGGGTTAAGGAACTTTATTTAAAAGATGATACCGTTGCCCATCCTACCTTATCATTCAAGGATAGGGTTGTGGCAATTGCTCTCACAAAGGCAAAAGAATTCGGATTTGATACCGTTGCATGTGCTTCAACAGGGAACCTCGCTCATTCTGTTTCAGCACAAGGCGCAAAGTCAGGGTTTAAAAGATTCATATTTATCCCTGCAACGCTTGAAGCAAGCAAGATAGTTGCTTCACTCGTTTATGAGCCTAATCTGATTGCAGTCGATGGCAATTATGATGATGTAAACAGACTTTGCAGTGAGATAGCAAACAAATATAGATGGGCATTTGTAAATATAAACATACGGCCATTCTATGCAGAGGGTTCAAAGACACACGGTTTTGAGATTATAGAGCAGCTTGGATGGAAAACTCCTGATAATATTATCATCCCATGTGCAAGTGGCTCACTCCTGACAAAGGTATGGAAGAGCTTCAAGGAGTTCAAGGAAATAGGGATAATAAAAGATCTTAATACAAAGGTATTTGCAGCACAGGCAACGGGTTGCTCCCCGATAACAACGGCAATAAAACAGGGTACCGATGTCATCAAACCCGTGAAGCCGAATACAATTGCTAAATCACTCGCTATAGGTAATCCGGCAGACGGCTTCTACGCCACTCAGGTTGTAAATGAAACAGGAGGTACAGGAGAAGATGTATCCGATCAGGAAATCATTGACGGCATAAAAGTCCTTGCAAAGACTGAGGGCGTTTTTTCAGAGACTGCAGGCGGGGTTACTGTTGCAGTAACAAAAAAACTTATTGACTTGGGTAAAATCGGAAGAGATGAAACTACTGTTATATGCATAACAGGAAATGGATTAAAGACACAAGAGGCATTACATGGTCAGACTATTTCTCCACATTATATAAAACCAAATATTGTTTCGTTTGAAGAGGTATTAGAAAAAATAAAGAGAGGAGGCGGATAGATGGCGGTGAAAGTAAGGATTCCAACCCCACTTCAAAAGCTTACAGATGGCAAGGATGAAGTAGAAGGAGAGCCTGGTACCATTATCAGCCTGATCAACGATCTCGAGAAGAGATTTCCTGGAATAGGACAGAGAATATCTGAAGGGGGTAGGATAAGGAGGTTTATAAATATTTATCTGAATGACGAAGATATAAGATTTCTCAAGAATGAGGAAACAGAGGTAAAGGATGGAGACGAGATCTCTATCATCCCGGCGATTGCAGGGGGAGTAGGTAAGGAGGAAACGATGAAAAAGAGGGTTAAGCTAACCTTTCCACAGCATCTCATTAAAGAGCCTGTCATTTTTACAATGGCTAAGAAATATGATGTTATGCCAAACATAAGACGGGCAAGGGTAACGGAGACCGTAGGAGAGATGGTTCTTGAACTTGAGGGCGCAGAGGAAAAACTTGTGAAAGGGATACAGTCACTCAAGGATCAAGGAATCGATGTAGAACTTGTTGAAGGAGATGTCATAGAATAGTGAGGAGTGAATAGTTAAATAAATGACTTTCATTCCAACACTAAACGTCACTCCTCCGCCTGAGGCGGAGCGGGAATCCTTCTTTTGTTTATTCAGTGCATGCAGACAGAACCTGAAAGATTCTGGACAAGATAGAATGACATCTTTATCTATTCGCTATTCACTAAATATGGAGATTGTATGAAAAAAGGAGAGAGTAATCTTACGCGAATTGTGTGGAGAGGTATCATTGAAGAATATAGAGAATTTCTTCCAGTTACTGACAATACACCAGTAATAAGCCTTAATGAGGGTAATACACCACTCATCAAAAGTCATAATATTAAGAAAAAGCTCGGCCTTGATATGGAACTATATTTCAAATTTGATGGTGCAAATCCAACCGGATCTTTTAAGGACAGAGGAATGACACTTGCACTTTCAAAGGCCATGGAGAAAGGAGCAAAGGCAGTAATCTGTGCTTCAACAGGCAACACATCAGCATCCGCTGCAGCCTATGCTGCCAAGGCTGACATCAAGGCTATAGTTTTGATACCAGAAGGGAAGATTGCCCTCGGTAAACTTGCACAGGCACTTGTACACGGCGCATATGTCCTTCAGGTAAAAGGAAATTTTGATGAGGCTTTAAGCATAGTAAAGGCACTTGTGGAAAAATATCAGATAACACTGGTTAACTCTATAAATCCGTTCAGGCTTGAAGGCCAGAAATCTGCTGCATTTGAGGTCTGTGACCAGCTTGGCTTTTCCCCTGAATATCATGCACTTCCTGTAGGGAATGCAGGGAATATTACTGCATACTGGAAAGGCTATAAGGAGTATAATGGTGCCAAAAGGATTCACTCCCTACCCGTAATGCTTGGTTTTCAAGCAGCAGGGGCTGCTCCAATTGTCCTTGGCAGGCCCATAGAGAAACCTGAGACAATTGCTACAGCAATCAGAATTGGAAATCCTGCAAGCTGGAAAGCTGCGGTTGCAGCTCGTGATGAATCAGCTGGAAGAATAGATGCAGTAACTGACGAAGAAATACTGAACGCTTATAAACTTATTGCATCCTTAGAAGGGATTTTTTGTGAGCCTGCTTCAGCAGCCTCACTCGCCGGCGTGTTAAAATTATATAAAGAGAATTACTTCAAACATGGTGTCAGTGTTGTCTGTACACTTACTGGTAACGGTCTTAAGGATCCGGACACCGTCTTTAAAGTATCAAAGGAACCTTTAAAGGTAAAGGCTGATGTAAAGGCTGTTGAAAAGGTTTTAGAAGGCATCATATGAAATACATTGTCATTATTGGTGATGGTATGGCAGATAGACCTATAGAAGAACTGGGTGGCAAAACACCATTGCAGAAGGCATTTAAACCCAATATGGATAGGCTTGTACACGAAGGAATAATGGGTAAGGTCAGGACTATACCGCAAGGGTTTCATCCTGGCTCAGACATAGCTAACCTGAACATTCTCGGCTATAATCCTGTAGAGTTTTATTCAGGGAGGGCTCCACTTGAAGCCGCCAGTATAGGAATCATACTAAAAAAAGATGATGTGGCGTACAGGTGCAACTTGGTAACCCTCAAATTTAACAGAGATAAGACAAGCGCTGTGATGGAGGATTACAGCAGTGGCCATATAACAACAGAAGAGGCAAGAGAACTTATTCATAACATTAACAGAGAAATTGGTACGGAGCAGATCGTTTTCTATCCAGGTGTGAGTTACAGGCATATTATGGTCTGGTCTGCTGGCGCATTAGATATAGAATGCATTCCACCACATGATATTACAGGCAAAGATATTTCAGATTATCTTCCTGTTGGAGACGGGGAAGATATGCTGAGGAGTATGATGCTTAAATCAACAGACATCCTTGAAAGCCACCCCATTAACAGGGAAAGGCTAAAAAGAGGTGATAAACCTGCTAATAGTATCTGGCTGTGGGGACAGGGAAAAAAGTTGAACCTTCCGACTTTCAAACAGAGATATTCCCTCGATGGCGCACTTGTTTCTGCTGTTGATCTCATGAGAGGGATTGGTATATATGCTGGATTTGAGATACTCGAGGTACCTGGTATTACAGGATATCTGGATACAAACTATGTCGGAAAAGCAGAGGCATCTCTTAATGCCCTTAAAAAAGTTGATCTTGCCTATATTCATGTCGAGGCACCAGATGAAGCTGGCCATTCAGGTAATTATATGGATAAGATAAAGGCTATAGAAGATTTTGACGCACTTGTTGTAGGTACTGTCTTGAGAGGCATAGAATCTTTTGGTGAATACAGGATACTTCTTCTACCTGACCATGCAACACCGATAGAGGTCAGGACCCACACAGATGAACCGGTGCCTTTTGTCATATACGATAGCCGCGTAAAGAGGAAAAATGATAATATCGCATTTGATGAATTTATTACAGAGAGAGAAAACATATTAGTTTTTGAGGAAGGGTATAAGTTGATGGATTATTTTATCAAAGGGGAGTGACAGCACTAAAATTTTCTTCCTGCCCGCAAAGAGCTTATAACGTTCTTGGTGCAAAAGAAGCCTGAAAGGTTTGGACGTAAGTCTTTTGCAACGTGTTATCTGTCGGTGCGGACAAAAATAGATATAAAAATCTTTTTCCCAATTATATGTTACAGAGAATAGACAGCCATAGGAATTTTGCTCTCTATTTTTCTTCTACCACAAATACTGGATTCTATGGTCTTAAGAACATTAGCTGTATAATATTTAGTACCGCACTTTTTGCAGACACCCACTGGCACATTTTTGATGAGGACATACTTATCCCCAACTTTTCTGGGCAGATCAATTATTTTTTCAATAATTGAACCATTACAATATTCGCATTGCTCACCTTCCCAAAATCCCAATTTAATACCTCCTTTCACTTACCTTTGGGTTTATCTTCATAAACAGTTATTACTCGAACTTTTCCACTTCCTGTTCTCCTCCTTCTTGTTAGCCGTCAGTTGCAGGCCGTTTTTAGAAAGAACCGCCCCACTTTCCTTAAGGTATTGCTACTTCTTTTTCCTTTACAAGACTGGAAAGAGAATTGAGTATGAAGTCTTTTGCATCGAGTATTTCAAGAAGAACAGGTTCTCCATCTTTAGAAAAATGAATAATCATCTGTCCTTCTTCTTCAGCGTAATCTATTTTTTTGTCTGAAAGTTCAATAAGAAGGGCGTCTACATCTTTACTATATTTAATCTTTCTCATATCGGGGCCTCCTTCCCGGGTAAACGGTTATCACATAAATTTTGTCAGGCAACACTTCGTAAACAACTCTAAGAACGCGTGTATCGTCAAATCCCTTTTGAGCGATAGACCTTTCCTTATAGCCTTTATCTATTCTATCAGGTGTTCTGACAATATTTTCAACAATTTCTTTTGACACATCTATACCGTGAGACCTTAATATCTCAATTTTCAGCAGTGAATGAGGGCTGAATTCAATTTCGATTGACATAATAACCCCTATCAGCTTTGTTCATGAAGTCATTTAATAAAATCCCGTCTTTCTTATTTTGCCAGAAATAGTTCTTATCATCTTCAAGCATAATGTTTATTTTTAAATTATTCGTTTGCATCCGAATAGATTCGGATATACCCCCGAGAGAGGGTGTGATATAAATTAGATGAGGGTTATATGGTCTCATTATTGAGTAAAACCTTTATATTGTCAAGGGATTTTCTCGACTGTGTTACGTATATCTAATATAAACGCATTAAATAAAGCGTCATTGCGAGGAGTTTGCCAAAGGCTAATGACGAAGCAATCTCAAGAGAATAAGATTGCCACGCCCTTCGGGCTCGCAATGACAATGTAAAAACATTTAGTGCGTTACCTATAATTCCACGATTGAGATTCATTGTTTTTCTCAGATACCGAGATCGAAGGATTTGAGATTGATGTTTTTTACATGTTATAGTACAAATGCTTAGGAGTTTTAGGTAAATGCTTATTATACAGAAATATGGCGGAACATCAGTTGGCAGCATTGAGAAAATAAAAGCTGTTGCAGAGCGAGTCATTAAAACAAAGAAGCAGGGTAATAATGTTGTTGTCATTGTATCTGCAATGGCTGGAGAGACAGACATGCTTATTAGTCTTGCAAATCAGGTATCTCAAAATCCTGATGAACGTGAAATGGATCTTTTGCTTTCATCCGGAGAACGTATAAGCGCTGCTCTTATAGCAATGGCAATAAATGAACTCGGCTTTAAATCCATGTCTTTTACAGGAAGGCAGGTTGGGATTATCACTGATGAGTCTCATACAAAGGCGAAGATAGAAAAGATAACAGGAGAACAGGTGAGGAAATCATTATCAAATGGAATAATCCCGGTTATTGCAGGCTTTCAGGGTATAACAGAAACGTCTGAAGTTACAACCCTGGGACGGGGTGGTTCTGACCTCACAGCAGTCGCTGTTGCAGCTGCACTTGATGCAGACCTCTGTGAGATTTATACGGATGTAGAGGGCGTTTATACTACGGATCCGAATATCGTGCCTGAAGCGAGGAAACTTGATAAGATTTCATATGAAGAGATGCTCGAACTTGCAAGCCTCGGTGCAAAAGTACTCCAGACAAGGTCAGTCGAATTCGCAAAAAAATATGGGGTTCCACTTGTAGTAAGATCGAGCTTTACTGATAAACCTGGTACACTTGTAGTAATGGAGGATAAAGAGATGGAACAGGTTGCTGTGTCAGGCATTGCCTATGACAAAAATCAATCAAAGATAACTGTAATAGCAGTTCATGACAGGCCCGGTGTTGCAGCAAAACTATTTAATGCGATTGCTGGTGCAAATATCATTGTTGACATGATTGTGCAGAATGTAAGCAGTGATGGAAAAGCAACTGATATCTCCTTCACTGTCCCGAAAACAGATAGTAAAAAAGCCCTTAAAATCACTGAGGA
>Ga0315268_10005253_pt1 | contig 13961 bp, 13 predicted proteins | sample C1_top_MG_FD_204535 | JGI IMG/M metagenome (GOLD analysis project Ga0315268, IMG submission 204535) | Sediment microbial communities from Yellowstone Lake, YNP, Wyoming, USA - C1_top | ecosystem: Environmental > Aquatic > Freshwater > Lake > Sediment | place: USA: Wyoming | collected 2017-08-01 | reverse complement strand
TAAATAATCCAGGCGAGCGTTGATATAGCAGCGCAGGCCAGATAGCCAGCCAGGGCAGCGCAGATAAAACGGCAATAGCGAGGCAGGTGAAATAGCTGCGCGTGCGCCACGCGCTGAAAGCAAGCAGTAATGAGCTGATCAATACGAACAGTATCGGCGCGATAAATCCTTTGGTCATAAAGCCGATGCCGATGCCGATGCCGAGCAGCAGGCCGGCGAGGACAGGGCGGCGCGGGCTCAGCGCATAGCCGTGCAGCATCATTGCACTACCGGCAAGCAGGCCGAGGTCGGTACTCAGCAAGTGCGCATTCAGCAGCATGCCGAGGCAGCCAATCAGAATAATGGCTGCAGCCCAGCCGCGATCTTTGCCAAACAATTCGCGTCCGGAAAGTCCTACAAAGAGCAGGGTGAGTCCGGTGTAAAAGCCGCTGGCCAGGCGTGCGCCATCATGCAGTGGCAACAATGGGGAAAATAGTTTGGCGAAGACTGCGGCAGTCATGTAGAACAACGGCGGCTTGTCCATAAACGGCTCACCCGCCAGCGTCGGAACAAGCCAGTCGCCGTTTTGCAGAATGTGATAAACAAGCCCGAAGCTATAAGCCTCGTCAGGTTTCCACGGGTCATGCCCAATCAGCCCGGTTGCCAGCCATGTTAGACACAGCAAAGCCAGAAGTCCGGCCTTGGCTGGTGTGATGGCAGTCTCTTTGAAGTAGGAGTAGGCGTGCATATGAGAGAAGATTACGCTAGCTTGGGTAGCTTGATGGGATGGATTGCCGAAACGGCATTCAGACAATAAAACAAATGGTTCATGCGGATTCCACTCATAAATAAGTTATGGAGCAAAATACATCAATAAAAAAGGCAGCTAATGCTGCCTTTTTTTAGTGCGACCTGCAATACAAGGCAGGCAATACCAGATTAAACCGCGGCTTTTGCGCCCGCTTTGTTATATTTCTGGTTGAACTTCTCAATGCGTCCGGCGGTGTCAACGATTTTCTGTGTGCCGGTATAGAACGGGTGGCATTCAGAGCATACCTCAACGTGCAATGTAGGCTTGCTGATAGTGGACTTGGTGTTGAAAGCGTTGCCACAGCTGCAGGTCACGGCGATTTCATTATATTGTGGGTGAGCGTCGGTTTTCATCTTGGTTTTCCTAGCATTAATAATTGGTGCGGCAAAGAGTACGCACGCATAAGGGGGCGAATTATCCACGAATAGCAGATTTTCCGCAAGTTTTCTTCTCTAGCCCGTTACGGCGTGCGCTGTGGAGGTCAAAGTGTAGAATCACACCTTCAGCTCATTAAGGGAGTTATTACGATGCGAAAATTAACCGGCCGGGATTATCGGACGCTAGTGTTGGCGGCGCTGGGAGGCGCTCTGGAATTCTACGATTTCATTATCTTTGTATTTTTTGCGGTAGTGATAGGAAAGTTGTTTTTCCCGCCCGATATGCCGGACTGGTTGAGGCAGATTCAAGTCTTTGGAATTTTTGCGGCGGGTTATCTGGCGCGCCCTCTGGGCGGTATTGTAATGGCGCACTTTGGTGATTTGCTGGGGCGAAAACGTATGTTCATGCTGAGTATTTTGCTGATGTCCGTGCCGACGCTGGCGATTGGTCTGTTGCCTGTTTACGCGGTGATTGGCATCTGGGCACCGTTGCTGTTGCTGGCTTTTCGTCTGATGCAGGGGGCGGCGATAGGCGGCGAAGTACCGGGGGCCTGGGTATTTGTGTCTGAGCATGTGCCGCCGCGCCATGTCGGTTTTGCATGCGGCGTGCTGACGGCGGGGCTGACCGGCGGCATTCTGCTGGGCTCGATGGTGGCGATGTCGGTTAACAAGATTTATACGCCCGCAGAAGTGCTTGCTGAAGGGTGGCGTGTGCCTTTTATCATAGGTGGTATTTTTGGTTTTGTCTCGTTCTGGCTGCGCCAGTGGCTGCAAGAGACGCCGGTGTTCAAAGAGATGCAAGCCAGACAGGCATTGGCCAAAGAGTTGCCATTAAAAACGGTGCTGCGCGAACACCGCGCCGCTGTGGTTCTGACCATGCTGATGACCTGGCTGCTGTCTGCAGCGATTGTGGTGATGATCCTGATGACTCCGGCTCTGCTGCAAAAATTGTTTAACATTCCGGCTGCAACCACCTTGCTGGCCAACAGCCTTGCGATCCTGGCCTTGAGTGTGGGATGTATTGTGTTCGGTGCCCTTGCTGACCGCTACGGTGCCGGGCGTGTGCTGGTGGCAGGTTGCATCATGCTGGGAATCAGTTCGCTTGTGTTATACCAGCAGATGTCGATTTCAGCGCAACATATCAACGTGCTTTATGCCTGGTGCGGATTCTTCGTCGGCGTGATAGGTGTGGTGCCGAGTATCGCAGTCAAGGCGTTTCCTGCTGCGGTGCGATTTTCCGGTTTATCGTTTTCCTACAACGTGGCGTATGCGGTATTCGGCGGGCTGACGCCGATACTGGTCACCCTGATGTTGCCTGTAGACCGTTTGGCACCGGCACATTATGCGGCAGGGATGAGTGTGATCGGCGTGTTGATTGGCATCTATTTGTGGCGCCGTGACCAGGCGGCTGACAGTGACCTGGCACCAGGTAATCAGGCAGCAGAGCCACGCTAAAGAGTTTTTATGCGACAATGCGCGCCACGAAAAAGCGTGCTGGGCTCGCTTTGTGTTGCTTTGCAACTGATCTGTTAAGCAACAACTAATAAATCTTCAAGGTGCGTTAGTGTCACAAAAAAACCTCAAAAAATTGCTCGCGGCGGATATGGATGCCGTGGATCAGGTCATACGTACCCGTTTGTATTCCGATGTCGCTTTGGTAAGCCAGGTGGGCGAATACATCGTCAACAGCGGCGGTAAACGCCTGCGCCCCGCGCTGGTGGTGTTATCAGCCAAGGCATTCGGCTACGGCGGAAAACACCATCACGATCTGGCCGCAGTGGTCGAGTTCATCCACACCGCCACCCTGCTGCATGACGACGTGGTGGATGATTCTGATCTGCGCCGTGGACAGGCTACCGCCAGCGCGCTGTTTGGCAACTCAGCCAGCGTATTGGTGGGTGACTTTTTGTATTCGCGCGCCTTCCAGATGATGGTGGAAGTGGGCGACATGAGGGTGATGCAAACGCTGGCTGATGCGACCAATATCATCGCCGAGGGTGAGGTTTTGCAGCTGCTTAACTGCCATGATGCGAGTGTGGATGCGGAAAATTACCTGCGCGTGATCTACTGCAAGACCGCCAAATTATTCGAGGCCGCGATGCGTCTGGGAGCACTCCTGTCGCATGTGGATCACGCGAGTGAGCAGGCGGTTGCGCAATATGGCGTACATCTGGGAACGGCGTTTCAACTGGTGGATGATGTGCTGGATTACTCCGGTGATGCGCAGGAGATTGGCAAAAATCTGGGTGATGATCTGGCGGAAGGCAAGCCTACCTTGCCATTGATCTATGCGATGCAACACGGGAGTGCCGCGCAGGCAGCGCTGGTGCGTACAGCCATCGAACAAGGCGATCTCGCTCTGTTCGACGAGGTGTTGCAGGTGGTACAACAGACTGGCGCGCTGGAATACACACGCCAGCAAGCCCAGCGTGAGGCGGATGCCGCCTGTGCTGTTCTGGCCGTATTGCCGGATACACCGTACAAAAAATCACTCATTGAATTGGCCGAGTTTGCCGCTACGCGCAAATTCTGATTCCGGCTGCTTCCCTAGCGCACCATCTGGTTCATTTCAATTATCGGCATCAGGATTGCCAGCACGATGGTCAGAACGACACCACCCATCACCAGAATGAGCACGGGTTCCAGCAGCGAAGTCAGCACCGAGGTGTAGTTGCCTATCTCCTGTTCCTGTTGCGTGGCGGCGCGGTCAAGCATGGCACCCAGCTTGCCGCTGCTTTCACCGCTGGCAATCAAATGCACCAGTATCGGGGGAAACAAGCCGGAGACAGCGAGGGCGCGGCTCAGGGTGACACCCTCGCGTACTTTCTTTGCTGCGTCTTCGACAGCGCGGCGCATCGGCAGATTGGTCACCACACCCGCAGCGGCCTGCAGCGAAACCAGCAAAGGCACGCCGCTACCGGCGAGAATGGCCAGCGTGCTGGCCATGCGCGCGGTGTTGATGCCGCGCACCAGTCTGCCCAGCATAGGCAGACGCAATAATCGCAGGTGCCACTGATAACGAATTTCTTCGCGCAGTAACAGGGTGCGCACAAAATATCCCATGCCAAGCAGGGCAATCAGCAAGTATAGCCATGACGCTTGCAGTGCCGAACTCAATCCGATCAGCATGCGTGTCAGCAGCGGCAGGGTCTGGTGCGATTGCTGAAAGACGCTCACCACTTGCGGCACCACATAAATCAACAAACCCAGCACCACCAGCAAGGCCACCGCGGTAACGATGGCGGGATAGACAAAAGCCAGCACGACTTTTTGCCGCAACACCTGGCGCGACTCGGTGTAATCGGCGAGCCGCAGCATCACATGACCCAGCTCGCCCGATGCTTCGCCCGCTTTGATCAGCGCGCGATAGATGTCCGGAAACACGCTTTGGTACTGTCCCATAGCCTGAGCCAGGGTGTGTCCTGCGAGCAATTCTGAACGCACACCGGCCAATATCTGGCGTACCGATTCATCTTCGCTTTGTTCGATCAGTGCACTCAAGGAGTATTCAAGGGTTAATCCGGCTTCCAGCAATGTGGCCAGCTGGCGTGTGATCATGCTGAGTTGTGATGAGGAAATGCCACGGCGCAGGCGCCAGCGCTGTCCTGAGCCGGTGTGCAATGTTTCTTGCGTCACCGCAGACACTTTGATAACCACCAGCCCTAATTCGCGCATGCGTGCACGGGCCTGGCGCAGGCCGTCTGCCTCTACCACGCCGCGAGCGGTGTGTCCTTCACTATCTAACGCTTCATAACGGAAGGCTGCCATACCTAATCGCGCGTTACGCGCAACAATTCTTCGAGCGAAGTCACACCTGTGATGACCAGACGCAGGCCATCCTGTCTCAGGCTGTGCATTCCGCGTTCCAGTGCATACGCTCGCAGTTCCTGTTCGGCTACGCGGTCATGTATTAAGTGGCGCAAACCGTCATCCACGCGCATCAATTCATAAATACCGGTACGCCGGTGATAGCCGGTGTGCGCGCAAGCAGCACATCCCACCGGGCGATACAGCATCGCAGGTGTTGCCCCTTCCAGCAGTGCCAGTTCAGCAGGGCTGGGTTCATAAGCCTCGCGGCAGACGCTGCATAAACAGCGCACCAGACGTTGTGCCAGTATGCCGAGCAAACTCGAAGACAACAGGAAAGGTTCGACACACATGTCGGTGAGCCGGGTGACCGAGCTTGCGGTATCGTTGGTATGCAGAGTAGCCAGCACCAGATGCCCGGTAAGACTGGCCTGTACCGCGATTTGCGCGGTCTCCAGATCGCGTATTTCGCCTATCATGATGACGTCCGGATCCTGCCGCAGAATAGCGCGCAGAGCACGCGCAAAAGTCATGTCGATGCGCGGATTTACCTGCGTCTGTCCGATGCCGTCGAGGTCGTATTCGACCGGATCTTCCACCGTCATCACATTGGTCACCGTCGCATCGATGCGCGACAGCGCGGCATACAGGGTGGTGGTTTTGCCGGAGCCGGTGGGCCCGGTTACCAGCACGATGCCGTGCGGCTGGCGCATCAGCACGTCGATCTGGGTGAGCGTAGCTCCTTCCATTCCCAGGCGCTCCAGATCCAGCCGTCCGGCGTCTTTATCCAGCAAGCGCAATACCACGCGCTCGCCATGCCCGGTGGGCAGGGTGGAGACGCGCACATCCACCGGGCGGCCGGCCAGTCTCAGTGTGATGCGTCCATCTTGCGGCAAGCGTTTTTCCGCGATGTCCAGCTCAGCCATGATCTTGAGGCGCGATACCATCGCGGCGTGCAGCGCACGGTGCGGTTCGACTACATCCTTCAGTGTGCCATCGACGCGGAAGCGCACGACCGAGCGGGTTTCAAAAGGTTCGATGTGGATATCCGATGCGTTATCGCGCACTGCCTGGGTCAGCAATGCGTTGATCATGCGGATAACAGGCGCATCATTTTCCGCATCGAGCAAATCTTCGGTCTGCGGCAGGTCGTGCACCAGTTGCGACAAATCCATGTCCTGTTCAACATCGCCGACCATGGATGCCGCCGAGCCATCAGACTGCGCATAGGCCAAGGCGAGTGCCTTGTCGAACGCCTCCAGCGTCATCAGCGTGGCATGCAGCGGCACGCCCAGTGCGCGCCGCACTTCGGCCAGCGCGGCAGCCGAGGCGCCTTTGCGCACCTGCACTTCGGCGCCCTCGCTGGATAAATTTGCCAGCAGTACACCTTTTGCCTTGGCAAAGGTATAGGGGATTTTTCTGAGAACCTGCCGTTCGGTAAGTGTGGGTGCTTTCTGTTCCATAGCGGCAGGATTACGGAGTGACTGCAGCAGGTGCAGCTTCAGCAGCAGTCACTGCAGGCGGTGTTGCCGTTGTATTTCCTGCGACGGCGGTGCCTTCATTCGCGCTTACTTTTTCCTCTGTTCCACTGGCTGGAGAGGGGGGGGGCTGAGTGGCTACGGGCGCAGAGCTAGCAGGTGCGGGTTTCAGCTCGGGTGATACCGGCGCGGGCATGCCGGGTAAAATCAGGTTCCATGGCAGCTGGCTCAGCTCCTGCTGGTTGCGCAAATACTGGTATCTGTCCTGCGTCAATCCCTGCGAGGCTAGCGCAGTACGCAGGATAGAGGGGCGAATAAATACCATCAGATTGGTTTTGTTGCTCTTGCGGGTTTCATAGCGGAAAAGCCAGCCTACAAGCGGAATATCTCCGAGCAGCGGCACTTTGAATTCCCCTTTGCTGACCTGATCCTGAATCAGTCCACCCAACGCCAAAATTTGTCCATCGTCCACCAGCACAGTGGTATCGAGTGAGCGCTTGTTGGTAATCACGCCGGCAGGATTGCTGAGATCCTGCACGCTGGAGACTTCCTGTGAGATCAGCATTTTCACCGTGCCACCCTCGGAAATCTGCGGCTTGATTTTTAAAGTCAGGCCGACATCCTTGCGCTCTATGGTTTGAAATGGATTCGGGTTGGCCGCCGTTCCATTCTGCGAGCCGGTGATGAAGGGCAAGTTCTGGCCGATAACAATTTTTGCTTCTTCGTTATCCAGCATCATCAGATTCGGCGTGGAGAGAATATTCGCATTGGCATCCGTCTGCATCGCGCGCGCCAGAACTCCAAGGTTGCCTCCTTGTACCAATCCCACATTCAGGCCGGAGCCTATTGCAGGGGCGCCAGCCTTGATACTGGTGGCAATGCCAATGATATTGGTGCCTGTGCCGCCAAAATTCGTACCGCCAGCCACCTGGTCCCCGGCACTATTGGCGCCGCTGAGTCCCATCCACTGGACGCCAAATTCGGCTGCCTTGTCTGCAGTTACTTCGGCAATCAGGGCCTCGACAAAAACCTGCGCACGTCGCACGTCGAGCATGTCGATGACGGCGCGCACGTTGTTATAAATATTGCTGGGCGCGGTAATAATCAGTGCATTCGTCGATGCGTCCGCCTGTATCATGCTGCCGCCAACTGGGCCCGCAGAAGCACTGGTGGCAGCCGGGGTGCCGGGTATACTGGGTGTGCCGGCAGATGCTGCAGCCGACGTGTCACCCGACAACACCGCGCGTAGCGTTTGCGCCAACTTCACCGCCTCGGCGTTTTTCAAATACACCACATGCATATTGCCCAGCGTGCCGGTCTCGACATCAAGTTTCTCAACCAGATCACGCACGCGATCAAGCCGCTCCTGATTTTCAGTGCGGACGAGAAGACTGTTTGTGCGCGAATCCGCCAGCAACACAAAGCGCTGGCTTGCATCCGTTGAGCCTGTCGCAACCACAGCTCCATCCTGCAATAAACGATTGATGGTCTGCGCCAGCTCAATGGCAGAGGCACGTTTAACCGGAATAATGACCGGTGAACCTTTGCCGGGCTGATCGATGGCGTTCACAATCTGCTCGATACGCTTCAGGTTGCTGGCGTAATCTGTAACCACCAGGGTGTTGTTGTTCGGGTAGGCAACCACAATATTATTCGGCGCAATCAGGGGGCGCAGAACCGGCACCATTTGTGCGGCAGACTCATACTTCAGCACATACACGCGTGTGACCAGCTTTTCGCCGGAGCCGTGTCTGTCATTGGTGCTTGAGACATACAGCTTGGCATCTGCTTCGGGCATTACCTTGGTGACGCCGCCTGCTTCCACGGCAGCAAATCCCTGCATACGCAGGGTAGAAAGCAGGATATCGTAAGCGAGCGGGGCGGCGACAGGAGTAGAAGAAATAATGTTGATGGTGCCTTTTACACGCGGATCGACCACGAAGTTTCGTCCGGTGATATGCGACACCGCCTTGATGACCTCCTCAATGTCTGCATTCACAAAGTTGAGTGATACTTTCTCATCCTGTGCGCTCATCGCCAAGGGTGAAATGCACAATGCAGTCAGAAAAAATATCGGCAAGATAGTCCGCACAGACCAGCAATTCAACATACAGTTCATAAATAATTCCGTTAGTGTTATTCAGCTCTACAAGTTTCCGTTGAACTGCAGACAGGTGAAAGCCAGAAAGTTACTTGCTTGGCTGACGCAACCGATTTTGCAGATTATTGTTTGTTATATTTTACTTGGTGCCAGTTGTTGTACCCAACGCAGGCTGCACACCTTTATTGGAGGAGCTTGCATATTTATTTTCCAGATTGACCTTCTGTTGCACGCCAGCATGCTCAAGCAAAACATGGTCAGCATGCACCGCTACCAACCTGGTGCCGGAGGCGATTTCTTCGCCCTCTGCCGCGCCCACTTGGCGCTTATCATCCAGTTTCAACACTGCAAATCCCGGCTTGCCGGCGCTTGCCGTGAATATCCCCAGCAGTTGCACATTCGGCAACGCCATACCCTGGGTCGCAGTATCAGTTGATTGCACCACGCCAAATAGCAGGCCGGCATCCAAACCGGCTGCCCGTTCAGGCACGGCAGCCGTGAATGTTGCATGCGGAGCAAATAAAATCCAGAACCAATTTGCCAGCAGCACGCCCAGAATCAACGCACTCAAACCGCGCCAGGAAAGCGGCCAAAAAAAAGACAAGCGCGACAGCATGGCCATCACTGCATCCGCAATTGTTCCGATTGACCCCCAATTCATTCCTGGCATACGCATGTTTTCCTCACTTCCGCAGCGCGCAGTATACCGCGAACCCTTAAACCAGCGGCTAATCAAAGGTTAACAGGTAGCTGGCAGATAGGGTCTATGAGCGGTAAATATGATTTAGTTATAAATAAGATCTTTCTTTTATGATGTATCTGTTTGATTTGAATTGTGCAAATATGGATAAGTGAATCGCCCGTACCGGCGAACCGGAACGTTTTCTTGTTGCGGAGCGACGTAAGTTATAATGAAAACACAAGGTAAAATAATGGTGTCGTTCCATGCCAAAAAGTGCGGGGACAGGTACAAAGGTACCAGGCCACGATTAAGTTATAAATTCCATTACGTAAATTCAGAAGGCGCCAATTATGACAGTTGTTTTCGCAACGCCTGCAAAAATTCATAGCGCTTCACGCGTAAAATATTCACGCGGTTTCACGCTGATTGAAATCATGATTGTGATCGTGATTATTGGCATCTTGGGTGCATTTATTGTGCCAAAAATAATGGGGCGGCCAGATGAGGCCCGCATCATTGCGGCAAAACAGGATATCGCTTCTATCTCGCAGGCGCTGAAGCTGTATCGCCTGGATAATTTGCGCTATCCCACCACTGAGCAGGGCCTGCAGGCACTGGTGAAAAAGCCAACTATTGCACCTGTGCCATCAAACTGGAAGGGCAACGGCTATCTGGAACGCTTGCCCAATGACCCTTGGAAGCAGCCCTACCAATATTTGCAACCTGGCTTGCACGGCGAGGTCGATGTGATGAGCCTGGGTGCGGACGGTGCGCCCGGTGGCGAGGGTAATGATGCAGATATCGGCTCGTGGGATCTGTAGAAACAAGTGATCGAATCATTCAGGTCTGCGTTGCTGCAGGCACAATAGGGAGCATGTCATAGCATCCAATCGCCAGTTCCCCGCTAACCCTAAAACCTGTTATTTCACGTTCTTTCAGCGTGGCTTCACGCTGATCGAGCTATTGGTTGTGCTGGTGGTAATGGGTATAGCGATGGGCCTGGTGATGGTGCAGTTGATGCCGGACCATCGTGCGCCGTTGCGTGAAGAGGCGGCAAGGCTCGCATTGCTGCTGGAGAATTCCGGGCTGGAAGCGCGTGCCAGCGGACGTTCTCTGGCGTGGTCAGGAGAAAAAAACAGTTACCGATTTTTTAGCAAGAATGCATATGGCGATTGGGTGCGTATCGATGACGATTCCTCATTTCGTCCCCGCACTTTGCCGGAGGGCGTGAATATCGCTGAGGTCAGCGTGGAGGAGCAGGCGATTAAGCCGGGGGAGTATGTGTTGCTCAGTGCGCATTCGTTTGCCGTGCCGTTTCAAATTAATTTGAGCAGTGAGTATGGCAGTGCCCGTGTGATGGGGAAAAGTACAGGGGATGTCGTCTTCATGCTGGACGATCAGCAGGCGGAAAATTCTGTGCGATGAAATATGCCATCAAGAACAATATGCGATCAAAGTCTGGACATAAGGGCTTTACACTGCTGGAAACGCTGGTTGCGCTGGCGATACTGGCGATTGCACTGGCCGCAGTCATGCGCGCAACCGGGGCTGGAACCAATCATGCCGAGGCCATGCGGATGCGTGTGCTGGCCGACTGGGTGGCGCAAAACCGACTTGCCCAGCATGCTGCGCGCGGTGATTTTTTGCCGCCCGGCATACAAAATGGCGAGGAAGCGCAGGCGGGAATACGCCTGCTGTGGAAGGAGGAGATCGGCGTTACTCCCAATCCTGCGTTCCGCCGCATTGAAGTGAGCGTATACGCACCGGATGATCCCGAGTATGCGCTGCGGCGTTTGACTGGTTTTCTGGCTCAACAACGTCGCTGATGTCTATGCATATTTATCTTGGGCAAACTCAACCTGGGCAAAAGCAGCGCGGATTTACCCTGATCGAGTTGCTGGTGGCTCTGGTGATTCTGACCCTGCTTTCGGTGGCAGGCTATCGCGGGCTGGATGCGGTGTTGCAGACGCGTGAGCGGGTGGCGGCTGAAACGCGCAAATGGCAGCATCTGGCTTTTTTCTTTGCACGCCTGAATCAGGATGTTGCGCAGGCGGTGCAACGCCCGGTGCGCGATGAGGCAGGTTCAATTGTCCATGCGGCATGGCTGGGCAATGCGGTGGTGGTGGGTGAAAATGATGCTGAACTGATTTTTACCCGTGCCGGTATACCGGATCAGGGGGCCGCATTGCAAGCGCCGCAGCGCATCGGCTATCGTCTGGAGCATGGCGCAATTGTAATGTTGCGCTGGCCGGCACTGGATCAGCCACCGCGAGTCAAACCCGTGCGTTACCCGGTGCTGGAAGGGGTGCGTGAATTCAAGCTGCGCTATCTGGATAAAGATGGGATATGGCAACTGCAGTGGCAATATCCCACCGATTTAACCAGGCTGCCGGTTGCGACAGAGGTCACGCTCACCCTGGTAAGCGGCGAAATAATTACCCGGATATTTGCATTGCAATGAATAAAATCAAGCCGTGTATAACATGATCAACAACAAGCGACAGCAGGGGGTGGCTATTATCATGGTGCTGTTGATCGTTGCCATCGCCACTTCTTTGGCAGCTTATATGGCGATGCAGCAAAACTTGTGGCAGCGCCAGGTGGAGAGCCAGTTTGAGCGTGCACAGGCGCGGCAGCTTGGAGCGGCCGGTATTGATTGGGCCAGGGCGGTTCTGGCAGAGGATGCTCGCGGCAATGCTGTGGATCATGAGAAGGAAATATGGACCTTGCGTCTTCCCGCGATTCCCGTTGAGGGAGGGGAAGTGATAGGGACAATAGAGGACAGGCAGGGCTTATTTAATCTGAATAATGTTGTAAGTAACGTGGCACAATTCCAACGTTTGCTTGCGGTGCTGGGTTTGCCCGCTGAGCTGGCCCCCGCCCTGTCAGACTGGATAGATGCTGATAGTGAACAGCAAGCGGGTGGGGCGGAGGATGGGTATTATCTTGCTTTGGCTCAGCCTTACCGCACGTCAGGCCGTGCGCTGGTGGAACTGGGTGAGTTGACCCGGGTGAAGGGATTTGATAGCCGCACGATTGAAAGATTGCGAGCCTTTGTGAGCGTCTTGCCGGCAGTCAGGACGCCATTAAATGTTAACTTTGCGCCAGCGGAAGTGTTGGTGGCGGTTATTGAAGGTATGACCTTGTCAGATGCACGGTTGCTGGTGCAACAGCGCCAGGGTCAGCCATTTAAAGATATTGCGGATTTTAAACAACGCTTGCCGCATGGAGGAATAAATGTTGTGGATAGCGATATTTCTGTGAAAAGCGATTTTTTCTGGGTGACGGGACGCGCCAGCGTGGGGCAAGCGCAGGTTGTCACGCAGGCGCTGTTGCAACGCGCAAATAATTGGCCGACAGTCGTTTGGCAAAGTGTGCAATGAGCGTGCTGCGAATTTATTTTTCCAGTCACTGGCGCGATAGTACTTCGCCTTGTCCATGGGTTTTGTGCGATGAAAAAGGTGCGCTGCTGCAATCCGGCATTGCGACCCTCGCCACTTTACCCAAGGGCCATGAATGCGTAGCGATAGTTGCGGCGGACCGCGTGCTGAGTATTGCCGCTACGCTCCCGCCGGGAGGTCGCCGGCGCTGGCAGGCAGTATTGCCGTATGTGGCAGAGGAATATACGCTGGCTGATCCGGAAGAGAATCATGTGGTGCCAGGAATAGCCTTGACGGATGGGCGCAGAATGTTTGCGGTCGTGGATAGATCCTGGCTGACGCGCATAGTGGACTCCGCGAACAGCGCCAAGCTGTCCATGCGGCGCATGGTTACGGAGACTTTCTTGCCGGCGCTGGCATCAGATGGCTGGACCCTGGTTTGGGATGGCAACAGCGGCTTTGTCAAAACCGGCGATGCCAGTGGCACAGCTCTTGATATCGGCGATGCAAATACTCCCCCTCTGGCGTTGCGTCTTAGCCTGGATACCGCGCCACAAGTGCCGAAGAAAATTGACATAAGGTTCACGCAGGATATTGCAGCGGAGCAGCGCAAAATGCCGCAGTGGCCCGATCTGCAGGTGCCGTTAGTTGCCGCTGCCGATTGGGATTGGCGCAGGGCGGCCATTCCTGAAGATGCGCTGAATTTGCTGTGGGGGGATTTCGCGCCGCGCGCAAAGATTCAGGAGTGGTGGCCAAAATTGCGTCCAGCGGCTTATCTGTTGCTGGCTGTTCTGGCGATAGAGATAGCGGGGAGTAATATTGAATGGGCCCTGCTGGTGAATGAGAAAAGCCAGCTGACGAAAAATATGCAGCGAACTTTTCGTGCAACATTTGGCGATGCCGTTGCGCTGGTTAATGCGCCGCTGCAGATGCAGCGCAATCTGGCTGAATTAAGGCATGCCGCAGGCCTGCCGGACGCAGGTGATTTTTTGCCTCTGCTTAATTTGGCCAGCAATTCGCTTGCGGCCTTGCCTGCGGGTAGTGTGATGGCTATGCACTATGAAGCGGGGCGGCTGGATATCGATATCCAATTGGCACGCAAAGCTGATTTTGCGAGTCTGAAGCAAAGTATGCAAAGCAGCGGACTAGGCGTGCGTATCGGCGAAATTCGTGATCTGGGCAACGGCGCGGATGCCAGGCTGACGCTGCTGCCGGAGGGTATGCAATGAAAGCAAACTGGCTGACGTTCAAAAAACAATATTGGGACGCTCGCTCACAGCAGGAACGTAATGCACTCAAGCTGGCTGCATGGGCTTTGACACCTGTGCTGCTGTATTTTGTGCTGT
>Ga0315268_10005252_pt1 | contig 13962 bp, 14 predicted proteins | sample C1_top_MG_FD_204535 | JGI IMG/M metagenome (GOLD analysis project Ga0315268, IMG submission 204535) | Sediment microbial communities from Yellowstone Lake, YNP, Wyoming, USA - C1_top | ecosystem: Environmental > Aquatic > Freshwater > Lake > Sediment | place: USA: Wyoming | collected 2017-08-01 | reverse complement strand
CTTGCAGCCCTATGGCCGATATGCAGTAGCCTCGCAGGAGACCGAGCCGTCTCTCGGTTGGGCTTATGCCAGCTTCTTACGGGGCCTGAATGATAACCCGGATATGAACGGGGGCGAACTGGGCAAGTTGATTGTGAGCAGTTACATCCAGGACGACCAGCGTATTTTGGATGACCAGGCCCGCTTAGATTTTCTGCGCCAGGGCTCGCCGCTGGTTGGGCTATTCGGCCAGGTCAATGATGTGCCTCCTGAGCAACTCGCTCAGCAGATGGAGCGCTCAATAACCCTCACGGCGGTTGACCTGGAGGCTTTTCCGGCGCTGATCAAGAACCTGAACAACCTGGCCTACTCGCTGCAGAGTGAAGACCAGTCCTTGGTGGCGCGCGCCCGCGACTATGCTCAGGCGTTCACCAATATTTTCGGAAAGGATACCCCTTCCTCTTATATCGACCTGGGCAATTTTGTCCAATTGCTCAAGCAGGAGACCTCTGAGAGCAAGGTCTCGCAGGCCGCTGATGGGGTGATATCCGCCATCCGGCAGGTCGTAGTCGCCGAAAAACACGGTCCTGGCAAGCGCGGCGCCAGCGGAATCTCGATCTACTTCCCCAATTCCACTCTCTATCGCTCACCAGTGGCTGGCCCCCAATCCTACAATGTGGTCGCCAACCGCTTTACTAAAATATCCCTGTGGGATGATTTTCTGGCCTTCCACTACATCGACCGCTCGTTCGAACCTTCGGCGGCTGAGAGTGTCACCCCTGCTCAGGGTGCTCGCCTACGCGTGCCAGGCGGTGGACAGATTGAGCTTTCCCAGATCAAACTTTCGGGCAAAACGGCTGAGCCGGGCAAACCGGTAAAGCTGAGTGTGGATGTCAGCGGAACGAACATCGGTTACATTTACCTGTTCGTTGGCTACTACGACCAACAATCGAACTCGATCTTCGTCGCCGATACCGACTTCCTGGAAAGCCCAGATACCCGCCAGGTGGATGGAGTGTACTATCCCAAGTGGGAGGAAGGCGGAGCGTTCACCATGACCTTCCAGTGGGATCCGACGGTCTTCGCCATCAGCGATGGACAGCAGACGGTTACCGCCCTGCTCACACCGCAGCAATATGGCGCCTCTGCCGAGGAGGCGGTATACACGGTGGATGGCATCTATACCTTTGCCGATGGCGGCGAAACCCGCAGCGCCCGGCTCTATTTCCACAACGGCATTCTATGGCAAGTGTTCGGTTTCACCGCCCAGGATGGGACAGGAGCGGCACGGGAGATCATCCCACAGGCCGGCGATACCTTCACCATCCTGGAGAAATGGCTGGATTTGAACTCGGATGGCAGCGTCAAAGAGGTTGCCTGGCAAGAGGGCGCCACGTTGACCTTCAGCGACAAGCCTTTCACCTGGAAAGAGCAGTATGCTGCCCCAGGGGAGTACCTGGTGGGTTTCCAGGTGACTGATCTGGACGGTAACTCTCAGGAGGTATATACGCGAGTTACAGTGAGGTAAGTCTATGATGTTCAACTCTCTTCTCTGGCTGCTCGATACTGCCCCGCCAGGTGTGCGGTACCTGGCTTTGCGCGACCTGCTCGATCGTCCTGGCGAGGACCCAGAACTTAAAGCGGCGCGCCAGGTGGCATACCAGACGGGGCCAATTGCTACCATCCTGGATGCGATGGAGCCGGAGGGTCATTGGGCCCAACCCGGGCCAGGCTATAACCCGAAGTACCGCTCGACGGTCTGGTCGATCATCCTGTTGGCGCAATTGGGTGCATCCATTGGTGAGGATGAGCGGGTAGCTCAGGCCTGCAGTTACCTGCTCGATCACGCGCTGACGCCGGTTGGCCAGTTCAGCATCTCCGGTGCTCCTTCTGGCACGATAGACTGTTTGCAGGGCAACCTGTGCTGGGCACTGGTCGAGCTGGGCTGCCAGGATGCCCGCCTGGAGAGAGCTTACGAATGGATGGCGCGCAGCGTGACTGGTGAGGGGGTGGCACCCGCCTCTGAGCAATTAGCCGAAGTGCGCTATTACGCAGGTAAATGTGGGCCGCTCTTCGCCTGCGGGGCGAATAACAAGCTACCCTGCGCCTGGGGCGCCGCCAAGGTGATGCTGGCTTTTGGAAGCTGGCCGGCAGAAAAACGAACCCCACTCATCGAAGGTGCGATTGCCCAGGGAGTGGAATTCCTGTTCAGCGTTGAACCGGTCACGGCCGCTTATCCTTCCGGATATAGTGAAAAACCGAGCGGGAACTGGTGGAAGTTCGGCTTTCCGGTCTTTTATATCACTGACTTGTTGCAAATCGCTGAAGCGCTGGTGGCGCTCGGGTATGGGAGCGATCCACGCCTGGCAAGCACTCTCGATCTGATCCGCCAGAAGCAGGATGCCCTGGGACGCTGGCCGCTGGAATTGGATTACGCTGGCAAGACGTGGGGGGATTATGGTGCGAAGAAGCAGCCTAACCCCTGGGTGACCCTGCGTGCGTTGCGCGTGCTGAAAGCTGTAGACCAACCTTATATATAATTCCCGCTCAGCCAGTTCCGGACCTTCTGCAGGCAGAGGATCTTCCAATTGGTGAGTGATGAATCCCACCTCGTGATCCCAGGGCAGAATTTCGATCTTATTCAAGGAGAGCAGGTCGCGCACTACGTTTCCCCAGATGAACCACCAACCTTTCATATCGAAAATGCCGAAGTTTTCCGCTTTCGCCTGGTTCTGGCGGCACATCTGCTAGGTTTTTTCCCTGGACAGATGGATAGAAAGAAATTAGATCGCGATACCAACCCGAGGGGTGGTGACCTGGCCGCGCGGCTGGGGATCTTCATCCAGGGCAGTCTGCGGGGCCAGGCGATGTAACATACCTGGATTGCCAGAATTGCTGGCGCAAACAATATTAGGGACGTCATTCCCTTGCGCGCCGGACGCCGCGGCAACGATCGGATCCCTGGCAAAAGGTGGTTGAGTGTTCAGGTCGCGCAGGATGGCGACCAACTGGCGAATGGTAGGCCCATCGTTGCCAGTGATGGTCCCGCGCGTTCCGCTAGTCTGGATCAGCCCGAACTGGCCATCGCGGGTCAGGAACGGCAAGAGATGGCTGTAAACCCCTTCCAGCGGGTTGAGATGCAGGTAGGTCAGGTTGCCCTCGCTGCTGGAAGCATATCTTCCAGCATACGCTTTTCGATCCAGGATGTCTCCCAATTGGGAGGCGGATACAAAGCGCAGAGTCTCTGTCAGGCGCAGAGGGATACGGTCTGCGGGACGGCCAGAAAGCGACCGCGCCAGGTGCACCGGCTGCAAGCACTGTGCCCGGCCCAGTTCGGCCGAGAGCAGCACAGCACCTTCATAAGGGCAGTAAAGCGAGTGGCGCACGTCGTTGGCGTGGTAATGGGAGAGAATGGCTGGCAGGGTCAGGTAGATGGGTTCATTTCCGGGGCCTGGGATGATCAACGCTGGCGAGGCTGCCAGTGCTGCCTTGATCCCGCTCTCCCGGAAAGTTGCTTGCAGCCGATCCAACCCGTGGGAGAAACTCTCGCAGCTCTCAAAGTGGTGCAGGCAGGCAGCCATACGACCATCCCGTTGAACGATGAAGAACAGCATAGGTCTTTTTAGATGGTCTTTTTCTATGGCCAGCAGCTCGCGCAGTTCGGCTGATGTATCTGCTTCCGATAACTCCGCCAGGAAGCGATCCGGGTAAGCCAACAGGTACTCACCATCGAAAAAGGCCGACCCGCGGTTGAAGTATAGCCCATTCCCCTGGAAAAGGATTTGCAGGCGTAATCCTTGTGTGGCACATTCCTGCGCCAGGGTGTGCCAACCGTAAAGCTGCTCCTCTCCCGGCAGGATGGATTGAGCCAGAGGAAGGTGGGTGATCTCTTTGATGGGGGTGATGTGCTCCGTGGAGGCCGCTTTGGCCGTTCCACCAGGCGAAAGCAGCCGGTAAAACAGGTTTTTTCTGGATTTTTTTAGCCATTCGAAAAAGGTTTGCAGATTGGATTGTGGGGTAGAAGGGATCACCAACCTGCCGCCTGGCACCAGCAGAACATTGATGTCAACCGTGGGCCGGGTGTATGGATTTTCCAGGTATTGAGTTGGTACCAACCTTCGATATACCGCACGCCAGACCTGCACGGCTGCCCCCAGGAGCGGGGTGGGAATAAGGTGGAGCGAGGAAAGGCGCTCGATCTGAGGCGTAGGAGATACCTTTATGGTTGAATGAAAGGTCATTCACCTCATGTCAAATGTATTATAACTCTAACGATGGATGGGATAAACAGGCCGATTTCCTTGAGGTTGGGGCGATTGGTTTAATTGCCCAGGACGATCCTGGTAAAATAGCGTGGCGTGGATGGTGCGGTAACCAATGGCCGGGGCGCCTCTACGGCGGGCGATATGGATGGCACGAAAATCGATAACCCCTACCGTCCTACCCTCGGCAATGTCATCAACCAATTTAAGATCATGTGCACCAAGCGTATCCGAGGCAGCAGTTTCCTGGATTCTGCCTGGCAATCCCGGTTCTATGACCATATTCTACATATGGAAATCGATTTGCATACCGTTCGGCGCCATATCCAGGACAACCCGTTACGATGGCTACAAGACCGGCATTATACAAAAGAACCTTAATAGAAATTTGCTGTTCCACCATTGTAAAAATCCCATGATTCGGCTATGATCCCTCCCAGATCATCCTACCACCCCGGGAACTAACCATGCCTACTTCCTCTGTCGCTTCTCATGATCGCATCATTTTACGTGACCTTGCCAAACGCGTCACTGAGATCGCCAGCCTGCCGGTGATGGCTGAGCGGCGTGCCCTGTGGGTGCGCCATAATAAGCTACAACCTGGCCGGCCAATGATCCTGGTTTTTCCGGAGGGTGCCTGGCGCGAGATGATCCTGCCCGAGGATTTGCATTGCCAGGGTGAAAAAGCCCGTGCCATGGAATGGAATTTGCGCCACCGCATCTATTACCATGAAAATATCTTCGATGATACCGTCATCGAGGGGGATTGGGTGGTTAACCGGCGCGTCCAGGTGGGCGACTGGGGGTTGGAGGTCAAGCGCATCCCCAGCCACGAGGCAACCGGCGCCTGGAAGTTCGACCCGGTGCTGAAAAGCCGTGACGATCTGCAGAAGTTGCACTATCCCCGGGTGAGCTATGATGCAGAAGGCACTGCCCAAGATTTAGAAGAGGCGCAAGATCTATTCGGTGATATCCTGGAGGTCAAACTCAAAGGAGTCGCTCACATCTCCTTTCATTTGATGCAGCTTTATACTGATTTCCGCGGTCTGGAGCAGACTTTGGTCGATATGGCCGATGATCCGCAATTTGTGCAGGACGCCATGACTTTTTTTACTGAAGGTTGCGAACACATTCTGCAACAGTATATTGACCTGAATCTGCTCAGCCTGAACAATGACGGCACTTACCATTCCTCCGGTGGGGTGGGCTACATCGACGAGCTGCCCCTGCCTGATTACAATCCAGATCGTATCCGACCTTGTGATATGTGGGCCTCGGCTGAATCGCAGGAGCTGGCGCTTGTCTCACCGCGCATGCACGCTCGCTTTGCCCTACAATATGAGAAACGCCTGCTCAAGCCCTTCGGGTTGAACGGTTACGGCTGCTGCGAAGACCTCTCTCGCAAGCTGGAGGACGTCTTGACCATCCCTAATATCCGGCGCATCTCGATTTCTCCATTTGCTGATGTCGATCGCAGCGCCGAAAGGCTGGAAAATCAGGCTATCTTCTCCTGGAAGCCCCTCCCCAGTCATCTGGTGGGATATTTTGACGCTGAAATGGTGCGCGGCTATATCCAGCACACGCTGGATGTCACCCGGGATTGCACGCTGGAGATGATCCTCAAAGACACTCACACCTGCGAATTTCACCCGGAGCGCTTCACCGAGTGGACCAAGATTGCGCGGCAGTTGGTGGAAGGGTAAAAGCCTGAACCAACCCTGGAAGAAATGAGTTTCTAAACTCAGGGATAAGAATGAAGGCAAATTTGTTATAATCAATCTGACAGGGGGGAAGTATGGAGCGTTGATCCTAATCTAAATCATTCGTGAAATGGAGGTTTCTTCATCATGAAGGGCAATGACAAGATCATAGAGAAACTGAACTTCCTTCTGGCTGATGAATTGACAGCCATCAACCAATATATCGTCCATTCCGAGATGTGCGCTAACTGGGGCTATGACGAGCTGCATGAGGCGGTTGAGAAGCGCGCCATCCAGGAGATGGGGCATGCTGAGAAGCTGATCGCTCGCATCCTCTTCCTGGAAGGCCTGCCGATCGTCGGCAACCTTAAACCGATGCACATCGGCGCTGATGTCAAAACCCAGCTCCAGAATGACTGGGCAGCGGAGGATGGGGCGGTCAAGGCCTACAACGAGGGCATCCGCTTGGCAGTTGAGATAGGCGATAACGGGTCGCGGTCTTTGATGGAATCGATTCTCAAGGATGAGGAAGATCATATTGACTGGCTCGAAGCGCAACTTGACCAGATCCAGCAGATGGGAATTCAGAACTACCTGACCGAGCAGGTCGGTTAATCGGCCATCTCCAGAGTGTAGAATACGGGTCCGCACGGAAACCTGTGGTTTTCCGTGCGGATGTTATCAGAAACTGCACGGTTGGCGGTATTTCAATTCTGTTCTTCTACATATAGAAGAAGGATAGACAACGTGTCTACATCCAATCTTTTAAAAACTGAAAGTGCCTCACCGCTAAAAGCGGACCGGCCTACGATGCCGGATGGTTATGGCATCCCTAAAACGAACCGGAGCTTGTTGTCCTGGAGTTTTGTGGAAGAGCAGATGTCTAAGGCGCACAACTTCTGGGTCAGTACCACCCGTCCAGATGGGCGGCCACACGCCATACCCACCTGGGGAGTTTGGCTGGAGGGCCGGTTTTACTTTGAGGGCAGTCCCCAGACGCGCCATATGCGTAACCTGAGCCAAAATCCAGGAATCGTCGTACATCTGGAAAGTGGCGAGAAGGTGGTGATCATTGAGGGCGAGGCGCATGAGATCGTGCCTCCCGAGCCTTCCCTGGCTGAGTGCCTTTCGGCGGTATTCAGCAGGCAATATGCCTGGGCGAAGTACAGCCCCACCCCCCAGGCCTGGGACGCGGGCGGGTTGTTTGTTGTCCAGCCCAAGACGGTGCTGGCCTGGTCCAGGTTTCCCAAAGATGCCACCCGCTGGCGTTTCTAGGCCAATGAAGCAGATAGCAGGGTTGAACGTTTTGAGGAAGAGTGATGGGTAAATCCAGGTACTTTTTGTGGTCCTTGACTGGCGCTGCGGCGGCTTTGACTGCGGCAGCTTACGTGACTTATCGAGGTCGAAGGCGGGTGGCTCTCGCCCGTATGGCAGAAGGCAGCCAGGTGATCGAGACGGCGCGCGGCCCCCTGGAATGCGCTGTGCTCGGCGAGGGCCCTGCCGTGCTGGTCTTGCATGGTGGTGGGGGAGGTTACCCCTCTTGCCTGCCCCTGGTAGACTCGGAAGCTGGCTTCCGTTATATTATCCCCAGCCGGCCTGGTTACCTGCGTACCCCGCTGGAGACCGGCCGCAGCCCAGAGGAACAGGCTGACGCCTGTGCGGCCCTGCTGGACGCGCTGGGGGTGAAGAAAGCTGCAGTGTGGGGCATGTCTGGCGGCGGGCCGGCAGCCATCCATTTTGCCCTGCGCCATCCCAGGCGCTGCTGGGCGCTGGTGCTGCTTTCGGCCATCAACCAGCCTGTTCCGCCATTCCCGTCAGCTATGCAGTTTATTCTCTGTACCATGCGAGCTCCTGATTTTATTCCATGGCTGCTCCTGGGAACGCCGTTGCGGGACCTGTTGGTAGGCCGCAGGTTCTGGCAGCAGGTGGGCGGCTCGGTTGAAAAACGTTCCATGTACCACCGCCTGATGGAATCACTCTACCTGTTCAGCCGATCCCTTCCTGGCATATTGAATGACATGCAGTGCATTGCTGAGGCTGTCTGCGGCCTGGAAGAGGTCCATGCTCCCACCCTGGTCCTCCATGGCGATTCCGATACGGTCGTGCCCTACGCCAATGGTGAGCGGGCTGCCATCCAGATACCCGGCGCCCGGTTCGTCACGATCCCAGGAGGCGATCACCTGTGCTACATCACCCACCTGGAGATCACCCGCCCGGCGGTTTATGAGTTCCTGAAAGCACATGTCCCGCCCCCGGCTGCGAAAAGACGGAGCCAGAAGAGCCGCGCGGCAGGCGATCACCCAATCCAGCAGTGATATTGGCTTGCATTGATACGAAAATTCAATATTTGCAAAAAGAACCCACGCACGTTCAAAGAATGTGCGTGGGTTGATTCAGTTCGCCGGATTCGATGAAGCTACGATGCTTTTGTGTGATGGCAGCCGTGTGCGATATGGTTTGGACGATGTTCAGCAGTTCATGAAGACCATAGAACAGCAGGTTTTTTGGAACCGGCGAATAAAATCCTACGTCAACTCTTGATACCTGTCACCGATATGCCTTCAATGAAGTATCGTTGAGCAAAAAAGAACAGGACTACGGGCGGAATAGCGATCATGGTAGAAGCTGCCAGGAGCATGCCCCATTCCGTGCGATCCCAACCCGGGCCAATGTAGTTATAGAGTCCCAAAGTGAGGGTCATCTTGTTCGGGTCAGATAGATAGATCAAGGGGCCCAGGAAATCGTTCCAGTTCCACATGAAGGTAAAGATGGACATGGTTGCCAGGGCAGGCAAAGAGAGGGGCAAGAAGATATTCCACAGGATGCGCGGATGGCTGGCTCCATCGATTTTGGCTGCATCTATTAGGTCAACCGGGATGGTCATGAAGAACTGGCGCAGCAGGAAGATGAGGAAGGGAGTACCAAACCAGGCCGGGACATTGAGCGGTTTGAATGAGTTGATCCAGTGCAGTCTGCTGAAGATGATATATTGTGGGATCAACGTCACCTGGTAGGGCAGGATCATGGTGGCGATGAGAAGGTAGAAGAAGACATCCCGACCTCTCCACTGCAACACACCAAAGCCATAGGCCACCAACGTACAGGAAACCAGTGTGGCAACTACGTTGTAGATTGTGATATAGGTGGTGTTGCCGGCAAAGAGCAAGAAGGGGATATACTCGAAGGCCTTTGGAAAACGGTCCCAGAGGAGCTGGCTGGGGATCCACTTGGGGGGTATCACAAACATTTCGGCATTCGGCTTGAGGGCCGAGGAGACCATCCAGTACATGGGCAGGACGAAGATCAGCCCCACTACGATTAAGGTGAAATGTTTGGTAAAACTCGCCAGGTAGGCGCGAATGCGGGCGCGCATCTTCAAGCGCCGGGCTATTTCCTCCTGGGAAGACAAGTCGGGTTTGAAGGTGGTTTCAGCGCGCATAATATACAAACCTCCCGGTGAGCTTGAAGATCAATAGAGTTAGCAATAATACAAAGACCAGCAGCACCCAGGCCATGGCAGAAGCATAGCCCATCTGAAAATAGCCGAAGGCATTGCGGTACAGGTACAGGTTATAAAAGAGTAACGAATTCATTGGCGCCCCGATGCCTGTGCCTTGACCGCCGGCCCCAATGGCACTGCCCAGAAAGGCCTGTGAGAAATATTGAAAACCGCCAATCAAGCCCATGATCACGTTAAAAAGGATGACCGGGGTGAGCAAAGGAATGGTGACAAAGAGGATTTTCTGGATCCCGCTGGCACCATCCAGCTCGGCGGCTTCATAGAGGTGGGTGGGAACATCCTGTAGTCCAGCCAGGTAAATGACTGTTGCACCGCCCAGGCCCCATAAGCCAAGGATGATCAGAGCTGGCTTGGACCAATGTGGATCCGAGAGCCAGCCTGGGCCCTGGATCCCAAGCAGACCCAACAGATAGTTAAGCGGTCCAGCCTGAGGGTTGAGGATCCAGGCCCACAACATGACAGACGCGATCACCGGTACCACGGTGGGAAAATAATAAACCGTGCGGTAGATGGACATGCCGCGCACTTTAGCATTCAACAGCAACGCCAGGGCAATGCTGAAGACTGTGCTCAGCGGGACCGATATAGCCACATAGTACAAAGTGTTGCCGACCGAGGTCCAGAAGAGCTTGTCCTTGGTGAACATGGTGATGAAATTCTCTGCTCCGACCCATTTTGGAGGGGTAAGGATGGCATATTCGGTGAATCCGTAATATAAAGAGGCGAATAGAGGGTAGAGGATCAACCAGAGAAAACCGAGCAGCCACGGAGAGATAAAAGCTAACCCCAATAACGTTTTGTTCCATTCCCGCCGTCTGGCAGAGATATGTTTTGGGTGGAGCACAGATCGACCAGCTTCTGTCATGAGAGTCTCCGCAATAAAATATCGATTGGGAGGATGGATTTATCCATCCTCCCAATATCATTGAACAATTGGTCTAGAAGGTGCCCTGGGCCTTATCCAGTTCAGGCTGCAGGGAGGCCACCACCTCATCCATGGCTTGCTGGGCAGTCTTCTCGCGGCGGATGATCGACTCGAACGCCGTGCCAAACTGGTCTCCCAGCTTATTGTAAATCGGTGTCCACGGTTCAAAATAAGCACCTACCTGCTTGGGTAAAGCGAACAAGGGCATATACGGAGTCAACCGGTTATTCTGCCCCATGATTGCAATGGTGCGTTTTTCGAACTCGGCGAAGGCGCTGATCTTGCTGGGCCAGTTGAGGGTATCGGCCAGCATTTCAGCCTTGTCATAGTAACCATACTTGATGAACTTCCAGGCCTCTTCCTGGTGAGCTGAGCCTTTGGGGATGGCCATTGCCCACACCCATCCGGTGTAACCCTTTTGCTCTTCCTCTTTGCCATTCATGGTAGGAAGATAGTTGACAAAGTAATCCATCTTGGGGGCATACTTATCGATGGCCAGGAACATCCAGTAATCGTCCTCTTCCATGCCTCGAATACCCGCCATCCAGGCGCCGTACATATTCTGCGGTGCGCCGCTTACAGCAGAAGTGATGTCTTCATAGTTGACATCTGGGGGCAGCAAAGTGGCCCATTCTGTGAGGGCGGCGACCGATTCGGGCGAATTGATCATCAGTTTGGTCTTGTTGGCATCGTAGATCTTGAAATCGAAGATGCCACGGAAATTGCTCCATTGACTCATCGGATCATGCCCGATGCGGATGATCTTTCCGCTGGAATCTCTCTTATATAGCTTGTTGCTCCATTCTTTGAACTGAGCCCAGGAAGGCACCTTTGGAATGGAGATGGGATCAATGCCGGCATCCTTATAGGCGTCGCGATTAATCATCATCAGGATGGATCCTGCACCGCCCGGTATGCCGAACGGCTCACCTTTGTAAATGATGGTTTCCCAGGTGAAGGGGATGAATTCCTCTTTCTTAACCCCGGCCGCTTCGAAATAGGGCTTCATACTGACCAGGCCACCTTGAATCGCCATCTTGGGAACGCCGTAGCCCTCATCGATCAGGGTGCAATCCGGAGGATTGCCAGCGGTGATGGCAGAGATTAACTTTTCGGAGACGTTGGGCAAGAAGGTCATTTCCACAGTCACGTTGGGGGCAACATCCTGCTTGTAATCGTCAGCCAGTTTTACCATGGGCTCATTGTAGTCTTTGCCCCAATCCGACTGCCAGAGGGTGATCTTCACCGGCTGGTTGGCTGCCGGGGCATTTCCTTGCTGAGCAGGTTGGGTGGTAGCAGTACCACCGCAAGCCGCAAGTAATGCTCCTGCGCCGGTCAGCATGCTGGCCTTCAAGAAATTACGGCGACTCATCTTGGACATAAGTACTCTCCTTTTAAATTGTTACTTACTGTTGGATTATGTTTACTACTGACCAAATGAAGCTTATTCCACTTGCAGATTATTATAGTTCATAACATAACCGATCACAAGTGTCAAGTGTCCTGTGTCTTGTGATCCTTGAGTTCATAGCCCGTCCTGTTATTCTATGCTATACTGTTGGACAGGTTCAGTCTAGCACATTTTTCTTCACAGGTTTATCCGTGAAAATACCTCCTGTTCCCCTCGAAGATCTAAACCATCTCTCCCTTTCGGTCTTCAAGCCGCTGTTTTCCTCTCTGCCAACGCCGGAGCTGGCTGACCTGCAGGGCGTCTACCGTGCCCAATTTACCGGGCCAGCCTGGCTGCGCAGAATGGCTCCCCCAGGATTGGCGTTGGGCGGGCTGGGGGGCTGGTGGGGCAAGCGCTTCACCGGCGAGGGCCGCGGTTTGAACCTGGTGCTGCGCGGCGGGGAACTCCTGGAATGCCTGCCTTTCCATCTGGCACAGGCCCCCTCGTTTGTAGACGGCAAGCCTGCCCTGGCAGTGCATTACGATCCTGGTTCGCCTTTCCCCTGGAACCTGGTGATCGATGAGCTGCGCTGGTTTGGTGAGCGCACGCTGCTGGGCATGACCCTGGCCACCCCCAGCTTGCTTAATCGTTTACCACTGCCATTTCTGCTTTTCTGCCATGAGGGGTAGATTTTCGGATGCGCCTTAGACTGGGTGGTCTTTGGCAGCATGCCGATTTCTTGCGCCTGTGGTCCGGGCAGACTATTTCGGCTTTTGGCTCGATGGTGGGTGGCACCGCGATGAGTTTCACTGCCATCCTCGTGTTACATGCTACACCCTTTCAGATGGGGGTGCTGAACACGATGCAGTTGGTACCGGCCTTCCTGGCGGGGCTCTTTGCCGGGGCCTGGGTGGACCGGCTGCGTCGCCGTCCGCTGCTGATCGGTGCTGACCTGGGCCGGGCAATGGTGCTGGCTACCATCCCTCTGGCTGCCTTATTGAACTTCCTACACATCGGGCAGGTTTATCTTGTGGCCCTGCTGGTCAGTATTCTCACCATCTTCTTTGACGTGGCTTACCAATCTTACCTGCCCGGATTGGTCGGAAAAGAGGACCTGGTGGAAGGGAACAGCAAGCTTTCCGCCAGCGCGGCAGTGGCCGAGTTTGGCGGGTTCAGTATCGGCGGCTGGCTGGTGCAGGCCTTCACTGCTCCCTATGCCATCCTGATCGACGCCGCGTCTTTCGTCGTCTCCGCTCTTTCTGTAGCGCTGATCCGCGCCCGTGAGCCGAAAATCATCCCGGGGGAACATGCCGATATGCGCCGTGAGATCGCCGAAGGCTGGCAAGCAGTCTGGCACACGCCTCTTTTGGCAGCCAACGCGGTCGCGATCCTGGTTCACAGCCTGTCTGACGGTATGTACGGGGCGCTGGTCGTGCTATATATGAGCCGATACCTGGGGTTCGCCCCGGGTATCCTGGGGATGATCTGGGCGGTAGGCGGCGTCAGCAGCTTTGTGGGGGCAGCTTCGACGGCGCGCATCACCCGCTGGTTGGGCTTTGGGCCGACAATGTTCATTGGCCTGGGCCTTTTTGGAATTTCTCAGGCTTTCATCCCGTTGGCAAGCGGGGCGACTCTATTATCCGCTGCTCTATTGATTGCTCAGCAACTGGGAGATGGGTTTTTCATCGTTTACGAGATCAACCAGCTCAGTTTGCGCCAGAGTATTGTGGCGGAGCGCATGCTGGGCCGGGTGAATGCTACGATGCGCTTCCTTGGCCTGGGGGCAACCCTGGCTGGCTCTCTCTTGGGGGGATGGCTCGGTGAGGGATTGGGAGTGCGCCTGGTGCTGGCGCTCGCAGCATGCGGTACACTGCTGGCCGCTCTGACGTTGGGGCTCTCACCCATCCGCGGGCTGAAGCAGGTGCCTGGAGGTAGAGATTAACCGAAACCTGCTATGGTGCAAGACCACCCAGGATTCCATGTCAGGATGGCTCAATGTGGAGGAGATATTGGAAATGGTCAATCCATTGCGCTGGGGACAGCGCAGCGCTGGGCGTGTGCTGACCGGGGGATAGTACCCACCCTTGCGCGCTCAAAGGGTGGTGTTGGCAGCCGGTGTGCTGGGCACGCTGGAACTGCTCTACCGCTGCCGGGATGAGGCCCGAACGATGCCCGCGCTTTCGCCT
>Ga0315268_10005251_pt1 | contig 13965 bp, 16 predicted proteins | sample C1_top_MG_FD_204535 | JGI IMG/M metagenome (GOLD analysis project Ga0315268, IMG submission 204535) | Sediment microbial communities from Yellowstone Lake, YNP, Wyoming, USA - C1_top | ecosystem: Environmental > Aquatic > Freshwater > Lake > Sediment | place: USA: Wyoming | collected 2017-08-01 | reverse complement strand
ATATCGATATCAAGTCCTTTTGGAGCTGTTTCTAACAATATTCGTGTCGAATCCTTTAAAACACCCCATGCCCAGAATAAGATGACAAAGGAAATACCAATGCTGACAAAAGGATCAATAAATGTCCACCCGGTATACATGATAACGAGTGCAGCAATAACGATTCCGATCGATGATACTGCATCAGCAAACATATGATAAAAGACACTTCTGATATTCAAATTTTCTTTTTGTGATCCTCTAAGGATTATAATACTTACGATATTAACTGCTAGACCTATGAACGCAATCAAGAGCATCTCTAAGCCAAAGATTCTAATAGGATGCATTATTCGAATGGTTGCTTCATAGATAATAAGTCCCACAACAGCAATCAGAAACAATCCATTGACAAACGCGGCTAGTACTTCTGCACGATATAATCCAAACGTTCGATGGTGACAAGGAGGTTTTCTTGCGATAATAATCGCAGCAAGGCCAATTATTAGCGCAAACGCATGGGTGAACATATGGCCAGCATCACTGAGTAATGCCATGCTGTTGGTGAGGTACCCTCCGATAAGCTCAAGAATCATTGCGATAACGGTGATGATGAACGATGAAATAAGTTTCTTTTGTTCAACATAACGATATTCAAATAAGTGTTTAGAAAATGAATTCTTCGTTGTATATTTTGTCATGTCACCGGTCGTCTCTCACCTAACGAAATTTTTTTTATCGTTTTTTTCCTTTCACCTGAATACTGGCAACCCTTGTTTCTATCTCTTTAAATTTCTCTGGTGTTATCTTTGTTTTTTTAATAAGAGCCTGAGCCTCTGAATCATTCAACATTAATTCAATAGGAAATGATGTTTCATCGACTACTATAACCTCATAAAATCCAGCCTGATGTATAGCGTCTAAATAATTTTCTTTAAGAATTGCACCAGAAATACAACCAACATATCCAGCGACCGAGTTTTTGATAAACTTGGGCAATTCCTGTAACAACACAATGTCAGATACCATTAAACGTCCCCCTGGTTTGAGTACCCGAAATGCTTCGGTAAACACCCTTTTCTTATCCGGTGATAGATTAATCACACAGTTTGATATCACAACATCAACCGTTTTATCCGCAACTGGAAGATTCTCGATTTCACCTAATCTGAATTCAACGTTCGTATAGCCACTTTTATCAGCGTTCTCTCGTGCTTTATCTAACATCTCTGGTGTCATATCAACACCGATGACTCTTCCCCTTTTCCCAACCTTCCTGGCAGCAAGAAAGCAATCAAACCCTGCTCCAGAACCAAGATCAAGAACAACTTCACCTTTTCTTAAAGAAGCATAAGCAGTTGGATTTCCACAGCCAAGTCCAAGATTCGCTCCATCTGGAACCGCATTTATTTCTTGTGTAGTGTACCCAATATTTTTACTGATTTCTTTTGCTTGAGAACCACTGCAACAGGAATTCACTGGTGCACAACCACATCGATTCTTTTTTGCTATTTCCGCGTATCCTTCTCGAACGATTTTTTTAACTTCTTTCTCTTTCATACTAATCTAGGAATAAATCCCCTTCTTTATAAAACCGATAGGTTGATCTGTTCAACAGAGGAGTATGACAAACTCGCAATACAGGGGATGTTTCCATCCGATATTAAAGATATTCAAGTCATGTAACTATAAAAGGATACAACCAAATAGATTTAGTACTATCATTTTCAATACATCTACAACATTCCTACAATGATGAATTAATAGGTTGATCATGTGAAAACAAAGGATGATATTCCAAACATTTTTCATTATCATAACCTTGTCATTGAGACACACCCGGAAGTCTATAATCCTGCAGAAGATTCCTTTCTCCTCCTTGAGACACTACACACTGATTCTAATGATATCGTATTGGAATTAGGAACCGGTTGTGGCTTAATCGCGCTCGACTGCGCTCGCAAAGGATCGCATGTTGTCTGTACTGATATCAACCCATTTGCTGTTCAACTTACTCGTCGTAATATTAAACGAAATCAGGCTTACCTTAGAGGATCTATAGAAATACGACAAGGAAATCTATTCTCAGTTCTTCATGAAAAAGAGCTTTTCAATATTATCGTATTTAACCCACCATACCTACCAACAAAAAAACAAGAAAAAATTGGAGGATGGGTTGATATCGCAACAGATGGAGGGCGGGATGGTTTGAGAGTTACACAGCGATTCCTTCAAAGCCTTAAAAAACATCTTCTGGATAAAGGTCGTGCGTATTTTATTTTTAGTTCATTGTCTAAACGGTCAACACTGGAACTATTTCTGAAAAATAAAAGATTCTCCTCTTATATTGTAGCTTATCGTATGTTTGATGGCGAGGAGCTAGATGTTTATTGTGTCACTCCGGTAGATTAAAATCAAATATACTACTTACCTTATTAAAACGAAGCGTGCAATTAATGATTGAAGATTACTACCCTTGGGGTGGTGAATTCACTACGTGTGTACCGAATGGATGTGTCGGTGTTGTATTGCTAAACATTCATTACACTCCACCAGAGAGTGTTGCAATCTACGGCCGATTAAAAACGGAGAACATCGGCATAGAAAAAATTGTTGCGAATACAATCTCAAATCCTCATATCCGTTTTTTGGTTATCTGTGGAGATGATATTAAGGGTCATCGTTCTGGAGCATCACTCCTAGCATTACATAAAAACGGCATAGATAACAACCATAGAATCATTGGTGCACCTGGTGCGATCCCCTATATTGAAAACTTGAAAGAAGGTGCAATCAAACGGTTTCAGGAACAATTTAAGATTGTTGACTTACTGGGAGAAAAAGAAAAAGAAAAAATCGACAAAATCATCGCTGATTGTTCAAGGACGTCGCCATCATCATATGGAGATCCGTATATTGCGATACGAATTAAACCGGAGAAGACAGTCAGCTTGACGGATAAGCGTGCCCTCCATTCAAAAATTGTTATAAATTATATCGGAAAAGTAAAAAAAAGAGGCGAGTAAATGTTTTCGTTTACGAAAGAACAAAAAGTATTTGACATCTCAGGTATATCGATTGGTGGGCAGCCAGGAATGTACCCCACTGTTCTTTTTGGTGGCGTGTTCTTTAAAGGAGAACCTGATTTTGATGATGCAAAACGACATATTCAAACCACCATGGATATCAGCAAACAAACGGGTACTCCAACTATCCCTGATTTCTTCATACGAAAAACCGAGTACATACAACCTATCATTTCGTTTATTGACAAAGTACTCCCTAGGAAACATCCGTTTTCCATTGACATCATTGAACCATCTATCAAAGTAGAAACATTATTACACCTTGCGGAGAAAAAACTACTTTCACGTACAATCTATAATTCCATCCATATCGGCATCACAAAGGAAGAAATCGAAACGTTACAAAACAATACTCCTGAGATGCTAATCGCTGTCGCATTTAACCCAAAAGATAAATCACCAGACGGTAAAATTGAGGTGTTGGAGAACGGCGCACATCTAACAGAGAGAGGTCTTCTTGAAATTGCTTCTAAACTCGGTATTGAGAAAATCCTAATAGACACCGCGGCTCTTGCTCCTGGTGAAAACAGTGGTGCCGCAATTGCTGCTATTCCTGTAATTAAGGAGGAATATGGTCTTCCGACAGGTTGTGCGATTCATAATGTCGTTGAGAAATCACAGTGGTTAAATGATTTTCCCTTGGCTAAAAAAACCGTTGATATCGCATCTAATAGTAGCATTCCTCTTTTTGGTGGGGACTATGCAATCTTCGGCCCTATAGAAAATGCAGAGCTTGTTATTCCCCTTATTGCATGGCAGGATATCCTTGTTTCTGAGTACGTAGAGAATTATTTCGGCGTAACTCCAGTAGCATTGCATCCTCGGAGGAAACTACTGAAATGAAACAGAAAGTGAAAACAAGTGTAATTGGATCATATCCGATTACCATTGATACATTAGAGCTTATCATTGATTATTTTTCTCAGAGAACGAACTCATGGATAAAATATATCGAACAAGCTATCCATGACATGATGACAGCAGGAATTGACTATGTATCTGATGGGCAGACACGAGATCCATTCATTCAACTATTCACCAGAAAACTGAGAGGATGCCGAATTCGAGATAGAACAGAGATCATTGGGCATATTGAATATAATAATCCTATTACAGTACAAGATCAAAAATATGCAAAACAATTACTACCAAGAAATACTGGGCTCGTCGGGATTCTCACAGGTCCGTATACACTTACAAAATCATCAGTTGATATATTCTATAATAATGAAAAAGAATTAAGTTTTGATTTTGCTGCCGCACTACGGAGCGAGGCAATACTACTTCAAAAACATGTTGATTTAATTAGCATCGATGAACCGTTTTTTTCTAATGAACTGCCGGAATACGCTAAAGAGTTAATTGAGACTATTACAAATGGTCTCTCCTGTCCAACCCGACTGCATGTCTGCGGGGATGTATCTCATATTATTCCACAATTGGTTGAAATGCCTGTTGATATCCTATCCCATGAATTCAAAGCCTCACCTCACCTCTTTGAATCTTTTCGAGAGTATCCATGTTTAAGAAAAATATGTGTAGGTGCTGTCCGATCCGATGATGTTCATATTGAATCTGTTGAGGAAATTGTTACTCATGTTAAGAAAGCAATAGCTATTTTTGGGGAAAAAGTTGTTCAGATCGCACCTGATTGTGGGCAGCGTCTACTCCCGCGGGAAGCCGCATTTCATAAATTACATAATCTTACTATAGCCGGAGAAATTATCAATGGTGGATAAAGAAGTTCCTTTGATTCAAGGGAAAAAAACAATGAAAAAAGATGTGATCTTAGATCCAAATGGGTTTTTTGTCATCGAAGTCTATGACAAAGGCATCCGTATCGAGTACTACACAAATGTATATAAAAACAAAAGGATTGTCTCAGGTCATCTTGAAAAGGTTTTTATAGGAACGAAAGCAGACGCATTATCTGATACGATTGCAAAACATGTTACAAAATTACGACCAGAGCATTATTTGTATCTAGGGCGAGAGTTACAATGTGCGCAGAATGCGTTTGAGCAAAAGAAAAGGTACACACAAGGTGGCTGTTAACCTCTAAAAAATCGTTCCTCATATTTTATAAATTTTTTTTTCTGCTGAATTTGCAGTAATTTTTTCTTTAAGGTTGCCATGTCTCGTTTACCTATTTTTGGTCTCGTATGAAAATATTGTTTATCATGAGGAGGTTGATAGTGAGATCGCATGCTCTTGGGTCCTATTTTTTTTCATATAATATATTATATTTATATTAATAACGAAGAAATCGGAGGTTTATTTATGTTTCTCTATCGAACTATTCTCGTTTACATGGAACTCTGTTTTCCCGTTACCGTATTTTTTGGTGATATTTTTTAGCGTTATAGTATCTCCGATTTTATATGCTTGAATGTCTTTGACACATTGGTCCCAGAGTGTGATTTCTTTTATTGTATCGTGATCCTTTATCGTGATGGTTGTGACGAAACCGAATTCGCCATCATCTTTAAAGAAAGCCTTGGTTGATTCTTTTTGAACCAACACACCCGTGATTTTATCAGTGTTGTATTGTGGTTGTTCTTTTTGAGAAGTAATGTCTGTTGGTTCGACCTCTAAGAGTCCCCAACGGCCGAGATTGATTTCCATTCCTCCTGTGTAACCAAGCTTGGTGTAACCATTGATGATTTTAACGATGGTTCCTAGTTGGATTTCTTTGTTTTTAATATGATCGATATCGCCGTTCCAAAGCACAAGTCGGCAAGCGCCAGTATCGTCGCTTATCTCAAGATTGATGACTTTTCCAGGAGTACCGTTTTTACGTTTGAACGTCTTTGAATCCGAAATGCTTTGGACCTTTCCAACTACCGTGTAATCACCATCTGGAGCAAGATCAATAATTTTTGTAATGCTCTGTTTGTTTCTCCCTAGTTCGTCGACTATTAAAAGTGCGATAGTATCTTGATCGATAAGTTCGTCGTAATTTTTATATCGTTTCTTTATTTCTTTTTCAAAATCTTTTTTTTTTGTAAGATCAGCGATTAATTCAATAAGCTCTGTTTTAGTTTTATGCATCCGTAACGCGACTAGGTATGTATTTTTCTTACTTATAATCTGCTATGGATGGATAAAAAAAATAGGGAATGTGTGGTAGTTGGGATTGCAAGAAAGTTGAAATCGGATATAAATCAATTGATTTTTTAGGTTGAATGAATCGATTTCTGATAGTTTTTCCAAGGGTATGTAGTTTTTTTGTAATATGTTCCTTTCTTTTTCCCGTTTTTTTGACGATACGACTGTTTGTATTCCCATTCCCCGTCATATTCTTTATGTCGATATTGTTTCATTTTTTCATCTCTCTTCCAACTCTTATATGAGTGAAAGGCATGTTGATGTCTGTGATTTATGATATAAATATTTACTCTGTAAAAATGTCAAAACGTAAAAAAAGTAACTAAAAATGTCGTGAACAAATAATAATATAATTTTTTTGATATACTGTTTATGAGGGATATGATAATGAAGAATGAAAATTTGTTATTAGTGGAATTATCTATTTTTTTTCTTTTCGTTTTTCTTTGCCGCCTGTATCATACTTAAAGAATATATATTTCCTAGGTAAGATCGTATATAACTTATCACAGATATATTATTAAAAAAAATATACGTCTAAACTAATTTTGATGTTCTCTAATTAATTCAAGAACCGTTCGATACTTAAATATGATGTCGTATTTTTACTGCTTCCCCGCGTGCTGATTCAACCATCTCTTTTCCGTTCATCAGTGCAACACCAACGCCGCAGAGTGTCATATTTTTCCTGATAATAACTTCATCACCGATGCGTATCGACTCATCAGCATTTTTTACTCCCGGAGCAAACACCGATCCTTTTAACGTGAAATCATTAAAAATCTCTATCCAGTAGTGCTCTGCATCAACGAGTCGTTCACCACCCTCCATAGTTAATGAAATCAATCCTCGTTCTTCTGTTAGCATCCCTAGTTGTCTATTTTTTTGCATGATTTTTTGATAGGGATATTTGCCTTTGATGGTACAATCTTTCAGAAGTTGTTCTGCAAGAGGTTTGCTCATTTGATAGTAAGCCAATGCTTTAATGTTTTCATATACTCGTTGTGATGGTTCTCCTCGCTTGTATATTTGTGTTGTTTTTTGGAGTACGTTAGATAATTCATCAAGCGATTCAGTTGACGTAGGAGAATCGATACAGGTCGAAATAGGGTTTGTTAACAGATTAGCTATGAATTCTTGCATCTGACTAGGAATATGCATAATTACGGTGTCGTAAGTGTTCTTCTGCAGATATTGTTGCAGGAGGGTTCGAATCATTTTCTTTTCATTTTCATCCCAATAACCAGTGACTGCGGTATCATAGGTAGAAGCAGGGTACGTTAATTCCAGTTCTCTTGGGACAAGTCCCAGTGGTGACGTCAGGATTACTTCATGAACTACGAATGGATTATCCAAATTCAAGATACGTTCTCTAAAAAGTTTATGCGATTTCGAAAACGAATAAGGTTTTTTTGCTGAACATGGAAGAAAAAGAAGGATTCGAGCACTCGGTGGTTTTTCGTATCTCTGGATTACCCGCTCCTGGAAACGTTGGACCTCTGGTCGAACCATTGAGTCATTGGTAGTTGCAATCAAGAGTTGTTTACGCATTACTGGTGTCCGTTCTTCTAAAAATCGAGAATGATTAAGATCAAGGATTCTTAACATAGATGACAAGTGCGGGCTTGTTCTTACGCGTGTCTCTATGAGTTCTCGTAACGAACCAGCTGCTATCGCATTTCTAACCTGTTTTATCTCACGAAGAAGCGCGGAATAATTATGCTGCAATATCTCTGAATATTTCATTCTGGAGGCATTCTTGATTTTTATACAAGAAGGGCAGTTGCAGGGAAGTTCAGGTAATTGGTTTTTTCTATAAAGACCAGTTGGAAATAACAAGGTATCGTCTCTCGCTGCCATAACTGCAGAAAAAGAATCAAAAAAATCTATGCTCAGATAAGTGAGAAGTGCGATATTAGAAGGGTCGCCGACACAAGGAAGATAGATCAATTTTTGGTATCCTATTTTCTCCCGTAATTCTATTATGAACTCGACAAAGTGTGATTGTTGGGAAAACAATTGACTCGAGTTAGCGATTATGAATAGAATTGCGTCATTATTTTTTATTATATATGGTATAAGTTCTTTTTTTGCGGGGATAATACAAAATTCTGTATTTTTATTGTTAGCGAGTGCGCTAAGATGTAATTCTTTGGTGGCATCCTTTGGATATATCAGATAATCATTTAGTAAATCCTTGTTTTTTTTCTTTGCTTCTGTTGAAAAGATACTTTGACCTATTCGTATTGTAGGTTTCTTGGTTTTTCTAGTCCTATTGGTAAGGATAATATCGGAAAATTTTGAAGCCTTACATCGTGGTGAGTCAAGGAAGAAAATGTTTGGAGTAACCACTTTCATATCATCAATGATGAGTTGTCCGATTCGTGCAGGGCCGTCTCTGTTATGTACTTGAAAATTCATCTATTACCGATAATGCTTCTTATTTAAGAACGTTTAGATGTCGTGTTAGTGTCGGAAGTATCGTTGACCGGAGAAAACCATGGAAATACCATGTTCGTTTGCCGCTTCAATAACTTCTTCGTCATGTATCGAGCCACCAGGTTGAATAATTGCTTTTACCCCCGCGTTTACTGCAACATCAACAGCATCTCTGAAGGGGAAGAATGCGTCACTTGCCATGATTGATTCTTTGATCTGATCTTTGCCTTTATGGGTTGCGAGCCAGGTTGCGTCAACGCGAGAGGTTTGTCCACCACCAATGCCAACAGTTCGTGTCCCTTTGACAAAAACAACAGAGTTTGATTTCACGTGTTTGACGCATTTCACTGCAAAATCCATAGCAATGAGGTCTTCTTTTGTCGGCTTGGTTTTAGTGACGATCTTCCAAGTTTTTTGATCAGCAAACCAGACGTCTCTTTCTTGTACAAGAAATCCCCCGATGACACTTCGCACATCCAGGTCTTTTCTCTTAGGTTCCTTTTCCAAACCCTTTAGTTCAAGCAATCGGAGGTTTTTCTTTTCATTCAACATCGCTCGAGCATCTTCACTGAATCCAGGTGCAATAATTACTTCAAGGTAATATTTGGATAGTTCCTGCGCGACATCTTTTGGTAGTTTTCTATTAAACGCAACAATACCACCATAAGGTGAGTAAATATCAGTTGCGTACGCATCAATCCATGATTGAAGTAACATCGATGTACTAGCTATCCCACAGGGAGTCGCATGTTTGATAATCACACAAGATGGTTCTCTGAATTCTTTAATACACTCGATCGCACAGTTCGCATCAAGGATGTTATTAAACGATAGTTCTTTTCCTTGGAGTTGTTTTGCATTGGAGACACAAGGTTCTCCGGTAGAAGGAAGCCCCTTGTAAAACGCGCCTTTCTGATGAGGATTTTCTCCATATCGCATTTCCTGTATCTTCCGCATGGAAACGGTATAATCCTGCGGTAAGATTTCATCGTTCCATCTATTTCTCAGATATTGCAAGATAATTGAATCGTACTGGGCGGTGTGAGCATAGGCTTCAATTGCAAGTTTCTTACGTTGTTCTAGTGTTATTCCTTTTGATTTCAGAGCAGTAAGGATTTCTGAATATTGTTTTGGAGATGTTACGACGACAACGTCTTTGTAGTTTTTTGCGCCTGCCCTGATCAGCGTTGGTCCGCCGATATCAATGTTTTCGATGACTTCTTCAATACTGACGTTGGGTTTTTCTATTGTTCTTTCGAAAGGATAGAGGTTGCAGATCACAAAGTCAATCAAGTTGATCTGATGATCTTTGAGGGCTTTCAGGTGTTTTTTATCATCACGTCGAGCAAGAATACCTGCATGGATAATCGGATGAAGAGTTTTTACTCTACCATCAAGCATCTCAGGAAAACCAGTAACTGCCGATACTTCTTTAAAAGGGATACCCGCTTTTTTTAAAAAAGCGGCGGTGCCTCCTGTTGAAAGAATTGTTATGCCTAAGTTCGATAATTCCTTTGAAAAAACAATAACGCCTTCTTTATCGTAAACACTAACCACTGCGTATCGGTGTTCCATTACTGTTACCCAGGAAGGATATGTACGAGGCTCATAAACATTTTGGTTTAGTGTTATGTTTTTCTTTCTCAACAGCCTCCAGAAGGCTGATTTCTCCTTTTAATACCTGAAGTGCTGTGCACTCGGATATTGTAAATCTCCCTTCACTAAGTTGGCGACTACGTTTTTGGATGTTTTTAATCGCCCCTCTCGAGGTTTCTATCGGGAGTGTTGTCTGTACTCTCCCGCCGGAGATTAATGCAATAGCTGCCGCTGCTTCACCGTCTCGCACGCATCGTCGTTTCTGTTGTGGTGGTGTTGTTCGCGTCTCATCAACAATTTCAATAGGTATCTTTAGGTGAATGAGCGAGTTGATGATTCGATTTCTAGTTATCATTGACCCATGCCCAATACGGATACAGATCTCTTTGGATGGGTAAACATTTAAAAAGCGTTTTATCTCAGAAGCGACGTTTTCCGGGCCTTCCACCTGCATTTTCTGAAGTAGGATATCATCACCAACGATCGCAATTCCAGGTCGTTCCCCGGGGTCAATACCAATAAAAATTTTAGAGTACAGTTCTTTTCCTGTCAATTTCTGTAATGCAAGATCAATCACATAATCTATAGAATCTTGTGCATCTGCGGCAACTGCTTTGTTTAAAGGTATTTCTTTTAGTTCTTTTTGTGATGTAAGGATTACACCAATTCTTCTCGGTATGCTATCAAGCATTGAGAGTGAGACATAGGCGACTTTACGTTTTTTTAAACCTTTTACAATGTCATGATACAAAGAGAAATCCTTGGTGTATACACCTAGTGTTTTCATCCAGTGAAAATATGGGATATGATGAATATATACGTTTCCACATCTACATTATTCGAAAAATTTGGTAAGTAGATTCACATCGATAAACATACCACTCAAGAATAACACTGAAATAGAAAATAAAACAAACCAGACCATTCCATTCCACTGGAACACCTTCTTGCCGTCAAGAGGACCAAAAGGCAATAAATTAAATGTTGCAAGTAATAGATTAACGAGGCTGATAAACCCAATGAGTGTTCCCCAAAACTCTATGTTAAAAAAAATAAAATGATATAAAATATAGGTGACTATTGCAATTATAATATTTGATGCAGGTCCCGCTGCTGCTATCCGTCCTGTTTCAAATAATCTTGCACTTCCCCGGAACATAACAGCTCCTGGGGCAGCAAATACAAGACCTGTGGAAAATGCAAGAACCACGGAGAAAAGTAAACCACGTGGATACATTCGAAACTCGGACCAGAGACCATATTTTTGTGCTATAAATTTGTGTGATAGTTCATGAATAAAAAACGCAGTGAAAATACCGAGAAATGATCTTGGCATAAAAGAAAAGTAAGACAGTATACTGATATTTGATCTTAAAAGAAAAAATAGAAGACTATTTTTTGAGAATGTAAAAGTAAATGCGATTGTAAGCACTCCGATTGCTATAAAAAGATGACCCAATTCAATTCTGCTAAACGACCCTGGTTTTCCTACGTGTAGATCACCTTGAGGGATGTACATATATTCTCGTGGCGAAAGATCATGAAATGAAGTGTAGAATTTCTGTTTCTCCGGCATGCCATCCTCGAATTATATGGTACGAGCAATAGGTGTTGAGGATAAAAACGTTTAGCCAAGCCCAAGACTGAGAATCCAAGGTAGTGCGATAATAGTTCCGATCATACTGCCGAGATTTGCTAAAGCGACAAGCATTAGAAGACGGATGACCTTATTTTTAAAAAAATCACGCATGCTTTCAAGCGTACTTAAATCTTGGAAATCTTTGATAAGAGGTTTTCGTAATTTTATTTCGACAAGACCTGCGAACCATCCTGGTGCAAAAAACGGTTCTAATGATGTAAACGGGGCTGCTGCAAATGCAGTTAATATAGATAATGGATGTCCTCGTGCAATTGCAGCCCCAGCTGCAGACAGAATACCGTGGACAAGGAACCATATAAGAAATATATCTTTGATTTTATTCCAGGGGTCAATTCCAGTAGAATAAATGATCCAACCAATAAATGAGAAAAAAATGACTGGAATAGCAACCTCAATAATCTTAACCAGACTTATACGTTTTTTTGTAATTTTTTCTAAATCCTGGAGATTAATATTTAATTCTCGGGTCTGAAGATGTTTTTTGATACCAGCAATGTGTCCTGCACCAACAACCGCGACAATCTTTCCCTTTTTACTTTCATCAAAGATCTTCTGCGCAATATATTGGTCTCGCTCAGAAATCAACACCGTTGCGGCACTAGGTGCAATTTTACTGAACTCCTCCATCATCTGAGATATAACATCCTGTTTCATTAACTCTTTAAGATCAAGTTCTTCAAGCTCTTCTTCATCATACCCGATCATTGCTTTGAGAAATTCCCAAATCACCCTAAATTTCTCACGAATCCCCATCTTTCGCCAGGCTCGTTTAAGAGTCACGGTAATATCTCGATCAACCAAAGCGACTTTGATATTATGTTTCTTCGCCTCTTCTATAGCAGCGATCATTTCAGAGCCTGGCTCAACACCATACTCCTCTCCAAGCCGTCGTTGAATCGAAGAGAGAAACGTTTGTGCTAACATAAAATACGCATTATTGGATTTAATAAGAGCGCTGACCGGTGTGTTTTCCCATTTATCTTTCTGCGTAATCGTATCATAACGTCGTTGACAGAGTTCTACCGCGACGATATCTGGTTTATAAGTTTCAATAGCTTGACGCACTTCGTTAACGCTCTCTTCAGAAATATGTGCAGTACCGATAAGTATGATGTTGTCGTTTATTTTTTCTTCCAAAGGTATCTCCTTTGACTTGCAGAAATCGGCAACAACTTCAAAAACTATTTAAATTTCCGCTTCGAAATCTTCAACAGTTGCCGTGAATTCTTCATCAGATTTTATTTTACCTTGCTCTCGAAGGATTGCTCTAGATAATAACCAGTAAATCAATGCAAGAGCGCGTCGTCCTTTGTTGTTCGTAGGAATCACATAATCAATGTATTTCGTTTCATTGTTTGTATCACAGAGCGCAAGTACCGGGATACCAATATTTTTTGCCTCGTGCAACGCCTGGATATCTGCGAGCGGATCAGTAAGTAAAATGATTTCTGGTTCGAGAAAGGTTTTAGCATTTGGGTTCGTCAGTGTTCCTGGTTGGAATCGTCCATCAAGTACTTGGATTCCGGTGGCTTCCCCAAGCTTCCTTACAGGTTTTTGCCCATATTGTCGCACCGAAACTGCGAGTATTTGTGATGGATTGTATTTTATTAGAAACTTTGCTGCAGCTTTTATTCTTTCATCGGTTTTTTTCACGTCGATGATGTATAATCCATCGTTTCGTACTTTATATATAAATTCTTTAATATCAGCGGTTTTCTGTCTAGTCCCGATATGTACTCCTGATGTCATATAGGTTTCTTCAGACACCATCATCGTTGGTTCTGTTGCCACAGCTTGCTTTTCTTCGGCCATAGTTGTTCCTCGAAATTATGCTTTTTTTTCCTTTCGTTTGACGGTAATTGGGATCGCCCCTTCATCATATTCAAGCATTGCGATTTCAACTGGATCTATCATATCTTTCGGTATCTCTGCTAAAATCGATGGTGCACCCATCGATAGTTGTAAGGCTCGTGCGCCAATGATGCGAGCTTTTTCAAAGCGAGTATACGTCACAGTCTTCCTCCGAAACATAAGGATAGGTAGAAGCCCAAATAACAGAAACCTTTAAAAATATTGCCCTCAAATAGACCTATTTTT
>Ga0315268_10005250_pt1 | contig 13966 bp, 8 predicted proteins | sample C1_top_MG_FD_204535 | JGI IMG/M metagenome (GOLD analysis project Ga0315268, IMG submission 204535) | Sediment microbial communities from Yellowstone Lake, YNP, Wyoming, USA - C1_top | ecosystem: Environmental > Aquatic > Freshwater > Lake > Sediment | place: USA: Wyoming | collected 2017-08-01 | reverse complement strand
ATCTAAGCGTGAAACCTACCTCAAAATAAGATTTCGCAATTCCGACCGCAAGGTCGGGGAAAGAAGGCCACTTGTAGATTACGAGTTTGATAGGCAGGAGGTGTAAGTACCGTAAGGTATTGAGCCGACCTGTACTAATCGGCCGTTCGACTTGACCATATTTTTTAATCCTTATAAATCACGCAAATGAAGTAATGTTAGTCCTAATATTATTAATAGGGGAGGAATTACGGTATGGAGCAGATTGTTGACAAAGTTCTTGCGCTTGTGACTATGGGAGTTGTTGGCGGTTTTATAGTTGTGGTTCTTGTGATAATCAAATTGTTCAGCATTTCCAAATCAATTGAGAAATTGCAAGAGGCAGTGAACGCGCTGAAGAAGTAATTTGGTTACAGATATTTTTTGAAATATTGCCGTTGTGGGCAAAATATTTTGCCCACAACGGTAGAATGTTCTATTTGGTATAAAAGATTTCCCGGCGGCTATACCTGTGAGGAAACACCTGTTCCCATTTCGAACACAGAAGTTAAGCTCACAAGGGCCGATGGTACTTGTCGCTAATTCGCGGTCGGAAGAGTAGGTCGCCGCCGGGGTTTTTTAAAAAGACAGGGACGAGTAATGAGTAGCGAGTAATGAAAGACAAAGCCCTCGTTACCCATTACCCGTTACCCGTTATTGATGTTTTTTGTCAGAGACAGTTGGGCCCCGATATTTATAGGGGTTAAACTAAACTATATATCCGGCAGCATTTCCGGATATACCCAACCGAGACACTAATAAATAGTAGAAATACATCTTCTCTATTAATCGTGCTTATCGGAGAAGTTTTTTTTTAACCCAACTTTTGCGATAGGATTTGAGAACCGAGATAAAAACGAATTGATTTTTAGTCGAATTCCAAAGTTTATCGCAAAAGTTGGGTTTAACAAAAGAGGATTTATGAGTATAACGAAGCAGCAAAAGAAAGAATTCATTGAATTTTTTGAGAAACAGTTCTCGGAGACAAAAGAGTTTTGCCTTGCCAGTTACCAGGGCCTTACCGTAAAGGACATGGAGGACTTAAGAAAAAAATTAAAAGCAATGAACGCGAGCCTCTATGTTATTAAAAACCGGTTGTTCACGAAAGTTCTGCAAAAAATATCCGAGAACAACAAAAGCCTGGAAAGTCTGATGAAATTCAAAGAACAGCTCCAGGGTCCCGTTGCCTTGATAATTGAAAAAGGCGACCAGATAAAGACCATAAAGCAACTGCTTGCCTATTCAAAGACAAAAGAGAAGTTCAAACTGAAAGCATGTTATCTGGAAGGCAGATATATGGCGGGCAATGATGTGCTGAAAATTGGTTCGTTGGCGTCAAGGGAAGAGACGCTTGCCGCTCTTGCCCGGGCTATTGCCGCGCCGTTGTCCGGATTGGGTGCCGTACTATCGGCTCCGTCGAGAAATCTTGTTTTAGTTTTAAGTGCCGCGCAAAAAACAGTAAAACAGTAAATAAAAAAACAAAATTCGGAGGTGTAAAATGGCTGTAAATGGTAAGGATGATATTTTAGAGGCGATCTCTAAAATGAGTGTACTTGAATTGTCGGAATTAGTAAAAGCACTGGAAGAAAAATTTGGTGTTTCAGCAGCAAGTTTTGCCGCTGCTCCCGCTGCCAGTGTTGCCGCTCCCGCCGCTGAGGAGAAGACCGAATTTTCGGTTGTCCTGGTCTCCGCCGGCGCCAGCAAGATTAATGTTATCAAAGCAGTCCGCGAGGTAACGGGACTTGGCTTGAAAGAAGCAAAAGACCTTGTTGAGGGCGCTCCCAAACCGGTAAAAGGAAGCATTCCTAAGGCGCAAGCAGAAGAGATTAAAAAGAAACTCACAGACGCAGGCGCCGCAGTCGAAATAAAGTAATTTAACAAAAGCAAATCTTTAATTAAAGTTATTCCCAATGGACAGTTCTTGTTTCATAAGGGTTACCTTTTTAAATGCGATTTGTTAAGGAATTTTTTATTATCATATAATACAGGGTAAATACCCTTTATTGTAAAGTGTGGCTTTATTCGAGAACTACCACAATATTTTCCGGTCTTTTTAAAAGTGGAGTGTAAATTATGAAAAGAATTAATTTCGCCAAAATTCCCACGCTGCTCGATCTGCCGAATTTAATCGAAGTCCAGACAAATTCTTTTAAGGAATTTTTACAGGAAAATGTGCCTGCCGAAAAAAGAAAGCCAGTCGGTTTACAGGCATCTTTTATTGATGTATTTCCGATTTCCTCAACGAACGGCGAATACATACTTGAGTTCGTATCCTACCAGTTTGACAAGCCAAAATTTTCAGAAGAGGAATCGCTGCTTACAGATTCTTCATACACCGCACCGCTTAAAGCGACATTCCGGCTTTTGAAAAAACAGGAGAAGGGCTTGCCCAAGGAAATATCCCAGCAGGACGTTTATATATGTGATCTTCCCCTGATGACTAAAAATGCCACATTTATCATTAACGGCGTCGAGAGGGTGATTGTGACCCAGATGCATCGTTCGCCCGGAGTGGTTTTTGAGGAGGATGAGGAAAACAAAATTTCTTCCTACGGCAAACGGCTTTATTTCGCCCGCATAATCCCTTACCGCGGCGCATGGGTGGAATTTGAATTCGATATCCACAACATATTGTATGTAAGGATCGACAAAAAAAGAAAGTTTTTTGCCACAACCCTTTTACGGGCGATAGGTCTTGAAAAGGACTCCGATATCCTTAAAACATTTTATAAAACCGAGATGATCCCGCTCGATGAAAAGTCCATAGAAAGGATTCTTGCGGAAGATGTGTTTGACCCGTCGACAGGCGAGATATTGCTTGAGGCGAATAAAAAAATTACGGCGGAGACCGTCGGAAAAATCAAAAAAAGCAAGATAAAAGCAGTAAAAGCAGTAAATGTAATAATAAACGATCTTAAAATTGATGATAATATTGTAAAAGACGGGACCATAACCGAAACGCTTGCTCTTGAGAAGAACAGGAACAAACAGGAAGCGATTATGGATATCTACAAAAAAATCCGCGCTATGGAATTCATCAGTCCCGAACATGCGGAGACATTCCTAGAGAACCTCATATTCAAAAATCCCAAGAAATATGACCTTTCAAAAGTCGGCAGATACAAACTTAACGAGAAACTGAAGTCGGTCTTCGGAGAACTACAACTTAAAGCCCCGAAAGACACCAAGAAAACGCTTACAGTTGAGGATGTGACAGCGGTCATAAAGTATGTGCTTGATTTGAACAACGGCATTTCCGGCAGGGAGATAGATGACATTGACCACCTCGGCAACAGAAGGATAAGGGCGGTCGGGGAACTCCTTGAGAACCAGATAAGGATAGGGCTGGCGCATATGGTTAGGATAACCAGGGAAAAGATGAACATGCAGGACCAGAAACAGATCACCCCGCGCACCATTTTGAATACACAGCCGGTAATAGGTATAGTAAGAAAATTTTTCGGTACGCACCAGTTATCGCAGTTTATGGACCAGATAAATCCGCTTGCCGAACTGACGCACAAGAGAAGATTGTCGGCGCTGGGCCCCGGCGGACTTCACAGGAAGCGTGCAGGATTTGAAGTAAGAGACGTCCATCACACGCATTACGGCAGAGTGTGCCCCATAGAAACCCCTGAAGGTCCGAATGTCGGTCTGATAACCTCGCTTGCCTGCTATGCAAAGGTTAACGAATACGGGCTGTTGGAGACCCCATACCGGGTTATAACAAACGGCAAGGTTACGGACAAAATAGAATATCTTACCGCTGATAAAGAAGAAAAAATCGTTATAGCGCAGGCAAATACGGTTATTAAAGACGGCAAATTGACCGGCACTGTCCAGGCGCGCAAGGGCGGCGAGATCGTTTCGGTGAATCCTTCGGAAGTCGATTATATGGATATTTCGCCCCTGCAGGTTGTTTCCGTATCTGCCGGACTAATACCGTTTCTGGAACATGATGACGCCAACCGGGCACTTATGGGTTCGAATATGATGAGACAGTCTGTCCCCCTTTTACTTACCGAACAGGCGGTGGTAGGTACGGGCATAGAGGATGTGGTTGCCAAGGACTCAAACAGCGTCATTTTCTCCTGCGCCGACGGACAGATACTGAGCGTTGACGCCAGGCAGATAGCCGTAAAGAATAACTCAACCCAGGAAATTGATGTGTATAAACTTAAAAAATTCCAGCGCTCGAACCAGGATACATGCATAGACCAGACGCCGATTGTCAAAAAAGGCGACATGGTAAAAAAAGGACAGGTTATCGCAGATGGCCCTGCCACAAAAGATGGTTCCCTAGCATTAGGCAGAAACCTACTTATCGCATTTATGCCGTGGGAGGGCTACAATTATGAGGATGCTGTTCTGATATCCGAGCGGCTGATAAAGGAAGATATTTTCACCTCGATTCACATACAGGAATTTATCGTTGAGGCAAGGGATACCAAACTCGGCCCCGAAGAGATAACAAAAGACATACCGAATGTTTCCAAGGATGCACTTTTGAATCTTGATGAGAACGGCATTATTACGGTAGGCAGCGTCGTAGGGCCCAATGACATTCTCGTAGGAAAAGTAACCCCGCGCGGCGACCAGCAGACGACTCCGGAAGAGCGGCTTCTGAGGGTTATTTTCGGTAAAAAAGCTGAGGATGTTGTCGATGCTTCTCTGCGCGTTCCTCCCGGAGTTACAGGCAAGGTAAGCGATGTAAAGGTATTTACCAGGAAAGAAAAACTCAGCAAGGGCGAAGAAAAAAAACGCCGTGACCTGATAGAAAAAAAATACAAAAAAGAACTTGAACTTGTCAAGAATGCGATGGATGAAAAAATAAAAATCCTGCGTTCTTCCAGAATGAAAAAGGGCGTGAGGGATGAAGAAATCCAGAAGGCAAAAGAACTGTTCAAGAAACGGCAGGCGCAATTAAAACAGGATGAAAAATTTGAAAAAGACTCTCTGAAGTCCGGGAACGAACTCCCGATAGGTGTTAATAAAGTTGTAAAAGTTTACATTGCTTCGATAAGAAAACTTCAGGCCGGGGATAAGGTCTCCGGAAGGCACGGCAATAAAGGTGTTATTTCAAAAATACTTCCTATTGCGGATATGCCTTACCTGCCAGACGGTACCCCTGTTGATGTCGTCCTTTCACCGCTGTCAGTTCCTTCCCGTATGAATATAGGACAGATTATGGAGCTGATGCTCAGCTGGGCCGGAATGAAGATGGAGACCCAGATGATATGTCCGGTTTTTGACAGTGCGAAAGAAACGAACGGAGGCAAAGAAAAAAACGAAAAAGGCGTACCGCTGCCCATTAACGAACTGGGCGTGAAAGAATGTGTTTCGCTTGCCAAAAAACAACTTATGGCGAAAGGTGTAAAGGAAAAATTTTTGCCGGACAATTCCTGCCGTATTACGTTATACGACGGAAGGACAGGCGTGCCTTTTGCGGAAAAGGTTACGGTCGGCTATATGTATATGATGAAACTCGGACATCTCGTCGAAGATAAAATGCATGCCCGTTCCACCGGTCCCTACTCGTTGATAACAAGACAGCCCCTGGGGGGCAAGGCGCAATTCGGCGGCCAGCGTCTGGGCGAAATGGAGGTATGGGCAATAGAGGGCTACGGCGCCGCGCATACTCTTCAGGAGTTTCTAACCATAAAAAGCGATGATGTGGTCGGCAGGACCAAAACATATGAATGCATTATAAACGATAAACCGATAACCCAGATGGGGACACCGGAATCGTTTAAGGTTTTGGTGAAAGAGTTGCAGTCACTGGGTATAAGCTTGGAACTATCTAAATAGAGGGTAAAGAGATGAAGCCAAAAAAAGCAATGCCGGAATTGAATTATGCCGATTTCAATAAAATCAGGATTTCTCTTGCTTCTCCGACGCAGATCCGTTCATGGAGTTACGGCGAGGTAAAAAAGCCGGAAACAATAAATTACAGGACATTCAAGCCGGAGAGGGACGGGCTTTTCTGCGAAAGGACATTCGGCCCCGTCCGCGATTTTGAATGCAACTGCGGCAAATATAAATGGTTCAAGTACAAAGGTGTGGTCTGCGACAGATGCGGCGTTGAGGTTACGGAATCAAAAGTCCGCCGGGAAAGAATGGGGCATATAGAACTTGCCACCCCGGTTGTGCATCTCTGGTATTTTAAGAAATCGCCTTCAAAACTGTCAATACTCCTTGATATGCGGCTTTCCGATATTGAAAAAATTGTCTACTGCGCCAAGTATGTTGTACTTAATATTGAGAAAAACGAGACAAAGGTTCCTCTTTTCGTAAAGCAGACGCTTAGTGACGAGGAATATCAGAAATATAAAATAGAGCCCGGCCTGAAATTCAAAGTGGGCATCGGCGGCGCGGCTATACTGGAACTGATAAAACAGATGGATCTTTCCAAAGAGGCAAAAGCGCTGAAAGAAGATATAAAAAAGGAAAAATCCGAGGCAACAAAAATAAAATTGCTAAGACGGCTACGGCTGGTAAACGGTTTTATAGAAGCAGAAATTAAACCGGAGTGGATGGTGATGACGGTTCTGCCTGTTCTGCCTCCTGATTTGCGGCCGCTGGTCCCGCTGGACGGCGGAAGGTTTGCAGCATCGGATTTGAACGACCTTTACAGAAGAATCATTAACAGGAACAACCGTCTGAAACATCTCGAATCGCTCAAGTCTCCGGAACTGATGATTCACAATGAGAAGCGGCTACTTCAGGAAGCGGTAGATTCCCTGATAGAAAACGGCGCCAATGGCAGGCCGGTCACAGGTGCCGGCAGTCGTCCTTTAAAATCTCTCTCGGATATCATAAAAGGCAAAAACGGGCGGTTCCGTCAGAATCTGCTCGGTAAAAGGGTTGATTATTCGGGTCGCAGCGTGATTGTTGTCGGTCCGGAATTAAAATTGAACCAATGCGGGCTCCCGAAAGAAATGGCACTTGAATTATTCAAACCGTATATCATCAGGGAGATTATGAAGAGAGGATTTGCCTCTTCGCTTAAGGCGGCGAAGCGTTTCCTTGAAAAACAAAAAGTTGAGGTATGGGATATACTTGAATCAATTACGAAGGCACATCCTGTTATGCTGAACAGGGCGCCGACACTCCACCGGCTCGGCATTCAGGGTTTCGACCCGGTGCTCATTGAAGGCAGGGCGATCCGTCTTCACCCGCTTACATGCACCGCTTTTAACGCCGACTTCGACGGAGACCAGATGGCCGTTCACATCCCGCTGTCGGAAGGAGCGCTCAAAGAGGTCAGGGAAAGAATTTTATCAACAAACAATCTCATCAGTCCGTCGAACGGAAGGCCCATAACCACGCCCACACAGGATATGATACTGGGCTGCTGTTATCTCACAAAACCGAAAGACGGAGTGCCGGGCGAGGGGATGATATTCTCCAGTTGCGACGAGGTTGTTACAGCATACCAAAACGGGGTTATTGACCTGCACGCAAAAATAAAAGTGGAAGGGATAAACAAAATCAGGGAAGCAAAATGGCGGGGCCAGGAAATCAAGGATGTCGCCAAATGGTCAGATTACACAACCGTCGGCAGGGTGATATTCAACAGTTTCCTTCCCAAAGAAATTAGTTTTATTAATAAGATAATGGGGAAAAAGGATATTTCAAATCTGGTGGAAAGTTGTTTTAATAAATTCAGCAACGAGCAGGTTGTTGTTCTTCTTGACAATTTAAAACATATCGGCTTCAGGTACGCTACGCTCTCCGGGCTTTCGATCTCCATAAACGATATGCTCATCCCGCGAGATAAGAAAATGCTTATAGAAAAAGCGCGCAAGGAAGTTGAAAAGGTTGAAGCCCAGGCCAGGAAAGGCGTAATAACCAACGCCGAGCGGTACAACAGTATAATAGATATATGGACACAGACAACGGACAGGGTCAGCGATCTTATGTTTGAAGAGATGAAGGAGCAGGATACCTCTGTATATAAAGAGGGTGAACCGAAATTCAATTCCCTGTTTATGATGGCGGATTCCGGCGCAAGAGGCAGCCGTGCGCAGGTCAGGCAATTGGGCGGTATGAGGGGGCTTATGGCGAAGCCCGCGAAACGGCTCACGGGCGAGGTAGGTGAAATTATCGAGCAGCCGGTTGAATCGAATTTCCGCGAAGGGCTTACCGTGCTCGAGTACTTCATTTCCACTCACGGCGGGAGAAAAGGTCTTGCTGACACCGCCCTTAAGACTTCGGAAGCCGGCTATTTGACAAGAAAACTTGTTGATGTCGCGCACGATGTCGTGGTGATGGAAGACGACTGCGGCACCCTTAACGGCATAAAAGTTGATGCAATCACTTCCGGCGAGGGCGTCATTGAATCGCTTGCCGAAAGGATTGTCGGCAGATATGCGCTCGACAACATTGTGGGCATCATACAGACACCGGACGGAGAGTACAAGGAAGAACTAATTGTAAAAGTGAACGAACTGATAACGAAGGAGAAGGCTGAAAAAATTGTTGCAGCAGGCATTGAGCAGTTGAAAATCCGCTCCGTTCTGACCTGTGAATCCAAAAGCGGCGTCTGTTCAAAATGTTACGGTTTGGACCTTTCCAAAAATGCGCTTGTCACTATAGGCGAACCGGTCGGCATTATTGCGGCGCAGTCGATAGGCGAGCCGGGGACACAATTGACGCTCAGGACTTTCCATATCGGCGGAACCGCATCCAGAATTGTGAGAGAAGCGAATCTTACCTGCGAAAAGGACTCCGTTGTAAAATTCTTTAAGATGAGGGTCATCAAGGACAGATCTGGGAAGGTAATCAATGTCTCCAGGAATGCAGAGGTCATAATAGAGACCGTGGAAAAGGATAAAAGGATCAAGCAAAGTTATGAATTGCCTTACGGCGCGGAAATAAAAGTCGGCAACGACAAAAAAGTTCCCAAGGGTACAGAGATCGCCGAATGGGATTCATATTCGACGCCCATCATGTCCGAGCACGAGGGTAAAGCGGTACGGAAGGATATAATAGAAGGCGAAACGATGCGCGAAATAGAAAACAAAATCACGCAGCAGAAGGAACAGGTGATAATAGAACACAGGACTGAAAAGAAAAATCCCCGTATTGAAATTTTTGATTCTTCGACCAACAAAAAAATTACGGCTTATCCGCTGCCTATAGGAACAAATATCGTGGCGCATGACGGACAACCTGTGCATGTCGGGGATATTATTGCGAAGATACCTCGCACCGTCTCAAAAATCAAGGACATTACGGGCGGTCTGCCGAGAATCAACGAAATATTTGACGCAAGAAAACCCAAGAATTCTGCGATCATTTCGGAACTCGACGGTGCGGTCAGAATCGGCGTTTCGCCTAAAGGCATTACTTTGGTAACAATCGAAAGTGATTCCGGTTTGAAAAAAGAATATACCATCCCGCACGGGAAGCACCTTATTGTGTATGAGAACGACCGCGTGTACGTTGGAGAATCCCTTACGGACGGTTCAATCAATCCGCATGACGTGCTGAAAGTTCTCGGCGTGAAAGGCGTTCAGGAATACCTGGTCAAAGAACTGCAGGGTGTTTACCGCCTGCAGGGCGTCATTTTAAACGACAAACATATTGAGTTGATAGTAAGGCAGATGCTTCTGAATTTGAGGGTTACGAAATCCGGCGATACGGAATTTCTGGCAGGAGAAACAATAAACAAATTTGATTTTGAAGCAGTGAATGAAGCAGCGATAAAAAAGGACCATGATCCCGCTGAAGCTGAAACGATACTGCTCGGCATTACGCGCGCCGCCCTTTCTTCAAAATCATGGATTTCTGCCGCGTCATTCCAGGAAACACCGAGAGTTCTTGCAGATGCCGCAGTGAAAGGCGCGGTAGATTATCTGACAGGTCTAAAGGAAAATGTGAGTATCGGACACTTAATTCCTGCGGGTACTGGCCTGGAGAAAAATAAATAAAAGTAAAAATATGCTTGACAATCGCGCTTAAATTTGTAAAATAATAGAATATTATGGCAACAATAAATCAACTGGTAAGAATGGGAAGAAAAACAGCAAAAAGAAAAAGCAAAACTCCGGCTCTAAAAGGTTCGCCGCAACGCCGCGGGGTTTGCACAAGGGTTTATACCACTACACCGAAAAAACCGAATTCCGCCTTGCGTAAAGTTGCCAGGGTGAAACTGACTTCCGGTATCGAAGTAACCGCATATATTCCCGGTATCGGCCATAATTTGCAGGAGCACTCTATTGTGCTGATAAGAGGCGGTAGAGTGAAGGATTTACCCGGTGTAAGGTATCACATAATAAGGGGTACTCTTGATACGACCGGCGTAGCTGGCAGAGGACATGGCCGTTCAAAATACGGCGCAAAGAGGCCTAAGGGCGGTGTTGCAAAAGCACAAGAGGCGGAGGCGCCGTCTGCTCCGGCATCATAAAAGGCAGTAACGGGTAAAGAGTAATGTGTAATGAAAGGCAATATTTCCGTTACCCGTTACCAATTACTCGTTACTGAATGTTAATATGTCAAGAAAACCAAAAAAGATAAAAAGAGAACCGGTAGAGCCGGATTATAAATTTAAAAACATTAACGCTTCCATTACAATCAACAATCTGGTCAAAATGGGGAAGTTAACAAAAGCCGAATCAATCTTTTACGATGCGATGGATTTTATAAAGGAAAAAACCAAGCAGGATCCGATAACGGTTTTTGATAAAGCAGTAAAAAATGTCAAACCGCTTCTTGAAATTAAACCGCGCAGGGTCGGCGGCGCAACTTACCAGGTGCCCGTGGAAGTGAGGCATTCCCGCGGGGTCTCTTTGGCTTTAAGATGGATTTTGCTTTTTGCCAGGCAGCGCAAAGGGCAACCGATGTACGAGCGGCTTGCCAACGAAATAATAGATGCTGCGAATAACACCGGCAATGCAATAAAGAAGAAAGAAGACACTCACAGGATGGCCGAAGCGAATAAAGTTTTTGCAAGTTACAGGTGGTAACATTTGATAAGCGATGAATAGCGGACTATTGAATCCGTTTGAGCAACTTTACATCGTCTGCATTCTGCTATTCGTTCGCTATTACTTATATGGCAACAAAAATAAAAGAAAGAACTTTAAACAAAAAAATGACTGACTTATCAACTATCAGAAATATAGGTGTGATTGCTCATATCGACGCCGGTAAAACAACGACTACCGAGAGGATGCTTTTTTATACAGGCAGAATACACCGCCTCGGCGATATAGACGAAGGCACTACTACGATGGACTGGATGGAGCAGGAGCAGGAAAGAGGCATTACCATTACTTCTGCTGCCACCACCTGTTCATGGCGCGATTGCCAGATAAACATAATCGATACCCCCGGGCATGTTGATTTTACCGCAGAGGTTGAGAGGTCGTTACGCGTGCTGGACGGAGTTGTCGTGGTTTTTTGCAGCGTCGGCGGTGTTCAACCGCAGTCCGAAACGGTCTGGAACCAGGCGAACAAATATCACATTCCCCGGGTTACATTTATAAATAAAATGGACAGGACCGGCTGCAATTTCTTTGGCGTTGTCGATCAGATGGTCAAAAAACTTCATGCGAATCCCGCAATAATTCAATTGCCCATAGGCAGCGAAGATAATTTTTCCGGAGTAGTTGACCTTATAAAGATGAAGGCATACAAATATGTAGACGAGATGGGCACAGAGTTCGAAGAAATTGAAATTCCTCAGGATATGAAGACCACGGCAGCTAAATACAGAATAAAGCTTATTGAACTGACCGCTGAAGCGAATGAAGAGATTATGCAGAAATTTCTCAGCGGGCTCGGCAAAATTACGGACAGCGAAATCACCGCGGCGCTTCGGAAGCTTACCATTGCCGGCAAAGTTATCCCTGTCCTGGCCGGTTCTTCATTAAAAAATAAAGGCGTTCAGTTCCTTCTTGATGCGGTCGTAGATTACCTCCCTTCCCCGTTAGATGTTCAATCGGTTTCCGGAAAAAATCCGGATACAGATGAAATTATAAAAAGAAAAATCAGCACCGAAGAGCCGTTGTGTGCTCTGGCATTTAAAGGACAGACAGACCCCTATGTCGGCCAGTTGACATATATAAGGGTTTACTCCGGCGTGCTCGAAAAAGGGACGATGGTTTATAATCCTGCCCGCGGTCACAGCGAGAGAATAGCGAAAATTGTAAGAATGCATGCCAACAGCCGCGAAGAAGTCGATTCTGTCTCCTGCGGCGACATTGCGGGCGTTGTCGGGTTGAAGAAAACATTCACCGGCGACACTCTCTGCGACGAAAAAAATCCGATTATACTTGAAAACATAAAATTTCCGGACCCGGTGATATGGCTTGCTATAGAGCCGAAAACCAAAGCTGACGAGGAAAAACTTTCCAAAGCGCTTGCAAAACTTTTAAATGAGGATCCGTCGCTGAAATCAAAAGTAGACGAACAGACAGGCCAGACGGTAATTTCCGGCATGGGCGAGCTTCACCTGGAGATTATTGTAGACCGCATGAAAAGGGAATTCGATGTTGAGGCAAACACTGGGCAGCCGCAGGTCGCATATAAGGAAACTATACTTAAGTCGGCTGAAGCCGAAGGCAAATTTATAAGGCAGACTGGCGGTCGCGGACAGTACGGGCATGTCGTTCTTACCGTTGAGCCGAATGAAAAAGGTAAGGGCTTTGAATTCATTAACGACATCCGCGAAGGCCGCATTCCAAGGGAATATTTCAGTTCGATTGAAAAGGGCGTCATTTCAGCGCTTGATGCCGGCCCGCTCGGCGGTTATCCTGTAGTGGATGTTAAAGTAACTCTGTCCGACGGTTCTTACCACGAGGTTGACTCTTCCGATATAGCGTTTAAGATGGCGGGTTCCATTGCGGTGAAAGAGGGCTTGGCGAAAGCGTCGCTTGTTCTGCTTGAGCCGATAATGCGTCTGGATGTCATTACTCCTGAAGATTATCTCGGTGATGTGCTCGGTGACATAAATTCGCGGCGCGGCAGAATTGAAAATATGAATGCGGACAAAAAAGTTAGTTCGATAACGGCTTTTGTCCCGCTTTCAGCAATGTTCGGATACGCCTCGGCTCTGCGTTCTCTTACGCAGGGAAGAGCAACATATGTTATGGAGCCGGCGTTTTATGAAAAGGTTCCCGAAAAGATTGCGAAGGAAATTTTAAATATATAAAATTCGGGGTAAAGGGTAGGAAATATAATCCCCGGAATGGAGGAAAAATTTATGGCAAAGGAAAAATTTGCGAGAACAAAACCCCATTTAAATGTTGGAACAATAGGGCATGTTGACCATGGCAAAACGACGCTGACTGCGGCAATTACTAAGGTATTGGAAACCAAGGGATTGGCAAAATTTATCAGTTACGATGAAGTGGCAAAGGCCTCCGAATCGCAGGGCAGGCGCGACGAAACAAAAATTCTTACGATCGCGATAAGCCATGTAGAATATGAAACGGAAAAAAGGCACTATGCCCACATCGACTGCCCGGGACACGCCGACTATGTTAAAAATATGATCACCGGTGCAGCCCAGATGGACGGTGCGATACTCGTGGTTTCGGCCGCCGACGGTCCGATGCCTCAGACGCGCGAACATATTCTCCTTGCCAGACAGGTCAATGTCCCGTACATAGTTGTCTACCTCAACAAAGTCGACATGGTTGACGACCCGGAACTTATTGATTTGGTTGAAATGGAAATAAGGGATTTGCTCAAGAAATATGAATTCCCCGGAGATACTATTCCTATCATAAGAGGCAGCGCTCTAAAAGCTATGCAGGGCGACAAGAGCGATATAGGCGAGGGTTCGATATGGAAACTTATGGAAGCGATAGATTCCACTATCCCCGAACCGAAACGCGATACTAATAAGCCGTTTTTAATGAGCGTTGAAGATGTTTTTACTATTACAGGTCGCGGCACAGTTGCAACAGGCAGGATTGAACGCGGTAAAGTGAAGACA
>Ga0315268_10005249_pt1 | contig 13967 bp, 12 predicted proteins | sample C1_top_MG_FD_204535 | JGI IMG/M metagenome (GOLD analysis project Ga0315268, IMG submission 204535) | Sediment microbial communities from Yellowstone Lake, YNP, Wyoming, USA - C1_top | ecosystem: Environmental > Aquatic > Freshwater > Lake > Sediment | place: USA: Wyoming | collected 2017-08-01 | reverse complement strand
ATCACGGCAGGGGAGGGGGGCTCGAAGGGGAGGGCTCCGATTCATCGCCGGCCTAACCCGCTGTCACCGCTGGGGGTGATGCTTTTAGGCCTGGGGATCGCAGTTCTGGGCTATCAGGGCGGGACGTCCGGCGGACCGGATTTTGCCGCCCAGCGAAGAGCCATGGTCGCCGGCCAGATCGCGGCCCGCGGCATCCGGGATGCTCTCGTCTTGAAAGCCATGTCCGAGGTCCCGCGGCACCTCTTTGTCCCGGCCGACGTCGCCGAAGAGGCTTACGGGGACCATCCGCTCCCGATCGGCGAAGGACAGACGATCTCCCAGCCCTATATCGTCGCGCTTATGACCGAATGTTTGGCCCTCAAGGGCGGCGAAAAAGTGCTCGAGATCGGCACCGGCTCCGGCTATCAAGCGGCCGTGCTCGGACGGATCGCCGGGGACGTTTTCACCATCGAGATCAACGACACACTGGCCCGGCGGGCGGCAGAGACGCTCGAGCGCCTGGGCTTCGGGAACATCCATGTCCGCTCCGGGGACGGCTTTTTCGGCTGGCCCCGGGAAGCCCCGTTCGATGCCGTCATCGTCACCGCCGCCGCCCCCGAGGTCCCCCCGGCCCTCTTCGCCCAGCTCGCCGAGGGCGGCCGCCTGGTCATCCCGCTCGGCGACGTCCAGACCTACCAGCGCCTGACCGTGGTCACGAAACGGAACGGTGAAGCCCACGTCGAGCGGGTCCTCGACGTCCGCTTCGTCCCCATGACCGGCGAGATCCTCAAGAAGAAGTAACGCCCCTCCTGCGTTGCTTTTCGGGGGGGACTGTGCTACTTTTTGGGCGATGATGATCCGATTCGGCACCTCCGGCTGGCGGGGGGTGATGGGCGAGGAATTCACCTTCCACAACGTCCGCGTCGTCGTCCAGGCCGCCGCCAACTATCTCCGGAATAAATACGGGGACGGGCCGATCGTCGTGGTCGTCGGATACGACACCCGCTTCCTGTCGGACCGCTTTGCCCTGGAAGCGGCCAACCTCCTGGCCCGTAACGGGATCCGGGCCCTTCTGGCCGATCGCGACGCGCCTTCCCAGGCCTTGGCCTGCCAGATCATCAAGCGGAAATGCCAGGGCGGGATCAACTTCACGGCCTCCTTCAATCCGCCGCGCTACAACGGCCTCAAGTTCAACGCCGCGACGGGCGCCCCGGCCATGCCCGAAGTGACCGACGCCATCGAGGAGGAAGTCCGCCGGCTCATGCCGGGCTTCTCCAACCGGCCGACCCACATCTCGGACGACAAGGTCTCCCGCATCGACCTCCAGGCCGATTACCTGGCCCACCTCCAGGGAAAGATCGATTTCGGGATCATCCGCAAAGCCGGGCTCAAGATCGCCACCGACCCGCTTTACGGCACGAGCCGCGAGTATCTCGACGAGATCCTCGAGGAGAACGGCGTCGAGGTCGACGGCCTCCACGGCTACGTCGATCCCTACTTCGGCGGCGTCAGCCCGTCCTGCACCGAGGAGAACCTGGCCGAGCTCAAGGCCCAGGTCGTCGAGACCCATTGCCACCTCGGCTTGGCCACGGACGCCGACGGCGACCGCTTCGGGATCGTCGATGAGACAGGCGGATTCGTCCACCCCAACATCATCCTGGCCCTGCTGCTGAACTACCTTGTCCAAGTCAAGGGCTGGAGCGGCGGCGTGGCCCGTTCGGTCACCACGACCCACCTCCTCGACCGCATCGCCCGCACGTACGACCTGCCGTTGACGACGACGAAGGTCGGCTTCAAGTACATGGCCGACCTCTACCTCAAAGGCCAGATCATGTTCGGCGGCGAGGAGAGCGCCTGCATCGCCGTCCAGGACCACCTTCCCGAAAAGGACGGCATCTTCGCCGGCCTTCTTGTCGCGGAGATGATCGCCGCGACGGGCCGGAGCCTGACGGCCCTGCGCGAGGACCTGTTCGGGGCCTACGGGACCATGACCAGCGGCCAACGGACCCTGGCCCTGACGCCGGAGCGGGCCAAGAAGCTCAGGGCCCTCATCCTGAACCCGCCGTCGAAGCTTGGCCGCCGCAAGGTCGTGGCCGCGGAGACGCTCGACGGGCTCAAGCTCGATTTCGAAGAGGACCGCTGGGTCGTCCTGCGGCTGTCGGGGACCGAGCCGCTTATCCGCTGCTATGCGGAGGCCGAATCCGGCGCGGAGGTCGAGGCCATCCTGAAAAAGGGGCTGGAGGCGGTCCGGTGAAGAAGAAGGTCTTCATCCTCGGCGTCGTCTGCCTGCTTCTCATCATGATCGTCACCGCCCTCTTCGGAAAGAAGGGCGTCATGGACCTGAGCCGGGCCCGCCGGACACTCGCCGCGCGGTCGGAGATGATCCGCGAGCTCGAAGCGGAAAAGCTCCGGCTCCAAGCCGAGATCCGCCGGCTCGAGAGCGATCCCCGCGCCGTCGAGAAAGCGGCCCGCGAGAAGCTCGGGCTCGTCGCCCCCGGCGAAAAGGTCATCGTCGATCCCGCCCCGGCCGCCAAGAAGTAGATGCCCCGGCCCGCCAGGACTCGACGCCAGCCGGAGGAGCAAGCCCTGCTCGAAGGCCTCAATCCTGCCCAGCGCCGGGCCGTCCTGCACGGCGAGGGGCCTCTCCTCATCGTCGCCGGCGCCGGGACGGGAAAGACCAAGGTCATCACCCATCGCATCGCCCGGCTCATCGCCGCCAAGGCGGCCCGCCCGGACGAGATCCTGGCCGTGACCTTCACCGAGAAGGCGGCCAACGAGATGGAGGCGCGGGTCGACGTCCTCGTTCCCTACACGTCGTCCTTCGCCGAGATCAGCACGTTCAATTCGTTCGGGGAGCGGGTCCTGCGCGACTATGCCCTCGACGCCGGCTATCCGCCGGACTTCCGGCTCCTGGCCGAAGTCGACCAGGCCATCTTCTTCCGCGAGAACCTTTTCCGGCTGCCGCTCGATTACTACCGGCCGCTCGGTCAGCCGACGCGCCACATCCAGGATGTCCTCGAGGCCATCCGCCGTCTGAAGCAAGAGGACGTGCGGCCCGAGGATTACGCCCGATACGCCGATGAGCTCGGCCGGACGGCTTCGAGCGAGGGCGGAAAGGAGACGGCCCGCAAGCACGCCGAGATCGCCCGGGTCTTTGCCGCTTACCAGTCGCTCCTGCAGTCGCAGGGCCTGATCGACTTCGAGGATCAGGTAACGCTGGTCGTCGACCTGCTCCGCCGGCGGCCGTCTGTCCTCGACGAGCTCCGCCACCGCTATCGTTATATCCTTGTCGACGAGTTCCAGGACACCAACTATGTCCAGTTCGAGCTCGTCAAGATGCTCGCCGCCGGGCACAGGAACCTGACTGTGGTCGGGGACGACGACCAGAGCATCTTCCGTTTCCGCGGCGCCTCGCTCAGCAACATCCTCGAGTTCGAGGAGATCTTCCCGGAGGCGAGAAGGATCGTCTTGACGCGGAACTATCGTTCGACCCAGCCCATCCTCGATGCCTCCTATCGGCTCATCCAGCACAACAACCCGAACCGGCTCGAGTTCAAGGACAAGGTCGACAAGCGGCTCCGGGCGGCGGCGCGCGGCCGGGGGAAGAGCATCCACATGCTCTCGTTCGACACGCTCGCCCACGAGGCCGACGCCGTGGCCGGCCGCGTCCTCGAGATCCACGGCCGCGGGGCCGCCTGGCGGGACATGGCCGTGCTCGTCCGCCGGAACGCCGACGCCGACCCCTACCTGCGCTCGTTCAACATGAAACAGATCCCCTTCCGTTTCTCCGGCAGCCGCGGCCTCTACCAGCAGGAGGAGATCAAGGTCATCGTCGCCTTCATCCGGATTCTGACCGATTTCGACAACAGCCGCGACCTTTTCTTCCTCGCCCTCTCGGACGTCTACAAGGCCGACCCCTACGATATGAGCCGGATCGCGGGCCACGCCGAGAAGAAGAACCTCAGTCTGCACAGCGTCTTCAAAGCCATCGCCGAAGGGCCGAGTCCCGTGGAGATCAAGCCGGAGACGGAAGAGACGATCAAGCGCATCTTCGCCGACATCCTCGCCTTCGCCGATATGGCCGCCAGGAAGAACGCCGGGGCCGTCGTCTACGCCTTCCTCGAAAAGAGCGGCTACCTCAAGTCCCTCGTCTGTCCGATGACCCCGGAGTCCGAGGTCCGGGTCAAGAACGTCCGTCTCTTCTTCGACAAGATCCAGGGCTTCTCGGAGCTCGTCGAGAACGACTCCCTGCGGTCCTTCGCCCGCTACCTCGATCTCCTCGCCGAGGTCGGTGACAATCCGGCCACGTCGGAAGCGGAGCTCGACGAGGACGCCGTCAATGTCCTGACCGTCCACAAGGCCAAGGGCCTTGAATTCGGGACGGTCTTCCTCGTCGGCCTCATCGAGGACCGATTCCCCGGCCGCGAGCGGCGCGAGCGCATCCCCGTCCCGGACGGCGTCCTCAAGGAGAGCCTGCCGGGGAGGGAGAATTATCTCCAGGAAGAACGGCGTCTATTTTATGTGGCCATGACCCGGGCCCGCCGGGCCCATGACTTGACCTGGGCCCGGGATTACGGGACGAGGCGGCTCAAGAAGGTCAGTCCCTTCGTCCTCGAAGCCCTGGACATCCCCAAAATGCCCGAGGACGTCCTCAAGGCCTCCGCCCTCGAGGAGATCCGGCGCTACGCTCTGGCGGCGGTTCGGCCGGCGACCCCGTCCGCCGTCCGTCCGTCCGGAGCGCTCCGGCTGAGTTTCGTCCGGGTCGAGGACTATCTCCTCTGTCCGCTCAAGTATAAGTTCCGCCACGACATGCGCGTGCCCGTCCTGCCCCACCACTCGATCGTCTTCGGCCGCGTCCTCCACGGGGTCATCCATTCCTACCTCAAGAAGCGGATGTCGGGCCGGACGGTGAGCGAAGAAGATGTCGTCAAGGAATACCTCGAGGATTGGGTCAACGAGGGTTTTCTCAGCCGGGAACACGAGGAGCTGCGCAAGGCGGAAGGGGAGAGGGCCCTGCGCCTTTTTTATAGGCGCGAGGAGGGAACGGGGCGCCGCCCGGCCTTCCTGGAAAGGCCGTTCCGCTGGCAGGAGCGCGGCCTCCGCTTTTCGGGTCGTTTCGACCGGGTCGATTTCGAGCAAGCCGGGCCGGTCATCATCGATTTCAAGACGAGCGAAACGTCCTCGCAAAAGGAGGCTGATCGAGCCACGGCCGACAGCCTGCAGATGGACGTCTACGCCCTCTCTTATCTAAAGACCGAAGGGATGCTCCCCGTCGAGACGCGACTCCATTTCCTCGGCTCCGACATCGTCGGAAGGGCCGCGAAGGGGGCAAAAGAGATGGCCCGCGCGGCGGAGAAGATCGGCGAGGCGGCCGAGGGCATCCGGGCCGGCGAGTTCAAAGCCCGGCCCGACTGGCATAGCTGCTCGGTCTGCGAATTCAAAACGATTTGCCCTTCTTCGTTCGCCTTTTAGGGATCGCTCAGCCCGGCACTCGACTGAAAGACCCCTCTCGGCTTCGCGATGGATATCACCCCTTGCCCCCGCACCCCGGAAACCTGCGCATCCGGTTTCCCCAGCCTCCGGCGGGCCCCCCCTTCCATCACGGGAGCCTTGGGGCGACATCCATCTCCGCCGTGCGGAAACTTTCACGAGTGAACGGGAGTAGCCCCTCTTATTGGAGCTTGCCCTCCCTATTGGGGTCTGACCCAGAAGGGCATGATGGCCCAGGTCTTCGTCTGGTTCATCATCTTGGCCGTTTCCAGGAGCTTGCCGCGCCCCGCTACGCTCTTCAGGTCGACCCCGAGCCCGGGGCGGCTGAAAAGGGATTGCCAGAAAGAACGTTTCTTGGGCCAGACGTCGAGGCTGACGTCCTCTTCGGCGTCGATGCCGGCCTCTTTCTTGGCGATGCCGATGGCCATCGTCAGGCCGCCGAGCTCGTCGACCAGCTTGAGGTCCTTGGCCTGCCGCCCCGTCCAGATGCGGCCCTTGCCGATGGCGTCGACCTGGTCCCGGGTCAGCCCCCGTCCCTCTGCGGCCCGCTTTAGGAACTGCTCATAGGTCCAGAGGATCTCGTCCTTGAGGACCTTTCTCTCCTCGGCCGTGAACGGCCGGAACGGCGAGAAGACGTCGGCCTTTTCCCCGAAGGCGAGCTTTTCCGAGGTCACGCCGAGCTTGGCGAGGAGACCGTCGATGCTGAACTTCCCGGCCAGGACGCCGATGGACCCCGTCAGGGTCTGGGGCTCGGCGACGATCTTGGTGGCGGACATGGCGATCCAGTAGCCGCCCGAGCCGGCCACGTCCGACATGGAGACGATGACGGGTTTCGCCTTCTTGGCCAGGGCCACCTCCCGCCAGATCACGTCAGAGCCGACCGAAGACCCGCCGGGGCTGTCGATCCTCAGGACGATAGCCTTAACGGACGGATCGGTGCGGGCCGTCCGGATCCAGCGGGCCACGGTCGAGCCGCCCATGACCTGGGGCAGGCTTTCCCCGGTCATGATCGTCCCGACGGCGTAGATCAGGGCGACCGTGTGGACGCCTGTCTCGAGGCCGACCGACGAGGGCTTGACGCGGGTGTAGTCGTCAAACGCGACCGGAGAGATCGTCCGGCCGTCCCGGCGCAGGAGCGCCTGGACCTCGTCCTCGTAGAGGCAGTCGTCGACGAGGCCGGCCGCCTTGGCCTGCTCGCCCTGGAAGAAGCCGCGGTCGATGAGCGTGCGGACCTCGGCTTCGGTTTTGCCGCGGGCCTTGGCCACGGTCGCAACGTATTGGCCGAAGAGGTCGGAGTAAAGGGACTCCATTTCCTCGCGGTGGGCCGGCGTGAAGCCTTTTTCGGTGAACATGTTGTAGGCCGTCTTGTATTCCTCGACGTGCTCGAACTCGGCCCTGACGCCGAGCTTGTCGAGGGCCCCTTTCAAGAACGGGACGTAACCGCCGATGCCGTTGACCCCGAGCCAGCCGAGCGGGTGGAGGATGATCCGGTCGCAGGCCGTGGCCACATAATATTCCATGTCGAAATCGGGAGCCTCCTCGATCAGGGCATAGACCTTCTTGCCGGAACGGCGGAAGTCGAGGATGGCCTCGCGCATTTCGCTCGCTTTGGCCCAGTCGCACTCGAGGAGTCCGAGCCGCAGCACGACGGCCTGGATACGGCCGTCGACCTTGGCCTTGCGGAGATTCGACCGAAAGTCATATACGGCAAGCGGCTTGGTTCCGAGAATGAAGGCCATCAGGGCATCGGGCGGGGCGATCTCGGCGATGGAACCGGAGAGCGGGACTTCGAGATAGCCGCGGGCGGGGACCTCAACGGCCTTGCCCCCGAGATCCTCAAGGAGAACGACGATCGTGCCCACGGCGGCCAGCGCGAAAAAGAACAGAATGATCAGGATGACGTAGGTGGATTTCTTCATGGCGGCTCCTCGTTTCCGAGCCCTCAAACTATAGCAGAAACACGCTTGATTTCAATCTTTGAAATATGGACAATTGGAGAGAGACAGTAGGTACGGGGAATGTCCGTTTCAAAGCTCTATGTCGGTAACCTCAACTTCAGAACCACCGAAGAATCGCTGAAGCAGCTGTTCGGGCAGCACGGCGAGGTTACCTCGGTCAACATCCTGCAGGGCCGCGGCTTCGGTTTCGTCGAGATGGCGACACCGGAAGCCGCCCAGGATGCCAAAGGCAAGCTCAACGGCACCGAGTTCGACGGCCGCAAGCTTATCGTCAACGACGCCCGCCCGCGGGCCGAGAGGCCCGGCTCGGACCGGCGTTTCAACGATGGCGGGGGGGGCGGCGACCGCAGAGGGTCCTCGCGTACCTGATCGCCTCCTGAATTCCCTTCTTCTGGCGCCCCTCGGGGAGTGAACCTTTGGTCTGCGCGCTTCGTTGTACCCTATGAGGTCCCATGAGTGAAGTCTCCCGGCACCGAGAGGGCGAGGCGGCCGAGATCGCCTCTCTCCTCGAGAAGATCCAAGCCGGGGACCGCGAGGCGTTCATGACGATCATCCGGCTCTACCAGCAGAAAGTGTTCGTCATGGCCTATTCCATCCTCCGCGACCGGGAGGACGCCCTCGACGCGGTCCAAGAGACCTTCCTCAGGCTCTATCAAAAGGCCGGCCTTTACAGGCCGGGGAACTCCTTCCAGGGCTGGCTCCTGCAGATGGCCAAGAACATCAGCATCGACGCCTACCGGAAACACCAGCGGAAACGGCGGGAATGGGAGACGACAAGACCCCTCGAAGAGATCCCGGTCGCCGCCGAGCCCGCCCGGACCGGGGATTCGGCCGCTGCGGACCTCCGCAGCGCCTTTGCCCGGTCGGTCGACACGCTGGCCGAGCGGCAAAAGATGGTCTTCGTCATGAGACATTACAACGAACTCCAGTTCAGCGAGATCTCCGAAGCCATGAAGATCTCCATCGGGACGGCCAAATCGCTCCATTTCAAGGCCGTTCAGAATCTCAGGAAGCGGTTAGCGCCGGTGTTGGGGATCGAATCATGAGCATGCGCAAGATGACCAAGGCGGAATGGGCAGCCTTCCTTTCGGGAGACCGGGAGGAGGGAAGGAGACGGATCATGGGCGAACACATCGAGAAGTCCCCGGGCTGGCAGGCCGAGGCCGCTGCGATCGAACGGCTCCTCAAGGAGACAGAGGCCGTCAAGGCCGAGATCCGCGAGGCGGCCGCCTCGGTGAATTGGGACACGCTCCCGGCGATGATCGCCGACCGGGCCTTGGCCGCCGGCGTCCAGGCTCGTCGCAACGTGGCGGATTCGCCGCGGTGGGGTTGGCTGGCCTCATTTCCGTTGAAGCCCGTGCTGGCCGGGCTTGCCGCCGGTCTCGTTGTCGGCGCCGCGGCCATGTACTTCACCCTGAGAGCCCCGGGCGTCCGCAGGGGCCAGGATAACGCCTATTACGCGTCCGGAGATTTTCTGGACCGGGCCGAGCTCGAAATGGCCCGGCGCAACACCCTGGACTATCTGGAGAAGAGCCAGTACGTCCTCCTCGATGTCTTCGAATCCGCCGATGAAGGTCCCGTCGTTCCCCCTGCCCTCCGCTCGGAGCGGGCCCGGGACCTGCTCCAGAAAAAGAAGTACCTCAACGCCCAGCTCGAGAGGTTCCAGATGGCCAAGGCCAAGGTCCTCTGCGACCAGATCGAGACGCTCTTCCTCGAGCTCTCCCAGCTCGACGAGGAGCTGTCCGCCGCCGAGCTCGGGCGCATCCGCGGCTTCGTCGAGGAGCGCCAGCTCCTCCTCAAGATCAACCTGGTCAAGAAAGAACTGCAAAGCGGGGTTTGATATGAGAAAAACCAGCCTTGTTATTTGTCTCGCCCTTGTCCTCGGATTGGGGCAAGCGGCCTCTGACCGTGCCGGCGTCCAAGCGGCGACGGACGAATCCCTTTTCCGCGAGGCCAAGCTCCTCGTTTTCGACAAGAACTGGCCGGCGGCACTCGGCAAGATCGACGAGCTCATCGACCGGTTCCCTGCGAGCCCGCTCGCCGGCCAGGCCCTCTTCTATAAAGGAGAGTGCCTGGGCGGCCTCGGCGGCCGGGAACGGGATGCCCTTCGCGCCTACAAGAGCTACATCCGGCTCGAGGACGCCAAACCCAGCCTTGTCGAGGAATCCGAGGGCTCGATCGTCGACCTGGCCTACGACCTTTACCAGGCCGGCGACGCCTCGGCCCTCCGGGACATCGAGAGCCGGCTCGACCACGCGAACAAGGTCATCCGCTATTATGCGGCTTACAAGCTGAGCCTTATCGCCGACAAGAAAGAGGCGGTCAAGGCCGTGCCCGTCCTGTCGAGGATCGTCGAGACCGAGAAGGACCCCGAGCTCCTCGACCGGGCCCGTATCGCCTTGCTCCGTGTCTCGCCGGAGAGCCTGAAGTCGGCCGAGGAGCGCCAGCCCCGGACAGCCGAAATGACGGGCCGGACGCTCCATCTGCGCATCCGGGCCGCCGGCCAGAAGGAGCCCGCCGTCTCCCTCAATATCCCCTTCGCCCTGGCCGACCTGGCCCTGAGCGCCCTGGACGACGAGGACAAGGCGGAGCTGCGCAAGAAGGGCTACGACGTCAACAGGATCATCAATGAAATGGCCAAGTCCAAGGAGAGCATCCTCCGGATCGTCGGCGAAGACGGCACGGTCTTCGAGATCTGGATCGACTGACGGAAGAGAAGGGAGGACCGGCATGAAAAGAACGGCACTCATCGTCCTGGCCGCGTTCGCGCTGGGGGCCCTGGCGGTCCCGGCCGCGGCCGCACACAGCAAGGAGTTCAAGGTCATCCAGAACGCGGTCAAGCAGGCCCCGGCCGCCGAGACGAGGAGAGAGGCCAAGTGGCTCAAAGTCCTGATCACGGATAACCAATCGAACGAAGCGAAGGTCAAGGTGGCCCTGCCCGTCGCGCTCATCGAGGCCGTCCTCGCCTGCACCGATGGCCGGCACTTCAAGGTCCACGACGATAACTGCGAAATCGACCTCAAGGCCGTCTGGGCCGCGCTGAAGCAGGCCGGGCCCATGGCCCTCGTCGAGATCGAGGACGACGGCGCCGTCATCAAGGTCTGGCTCGAATAACCGGTCGCAGGGCGCCTCGAAGGACAGTCTCTCCCTCCGGCGGGGAGCGGACTCTTGGAAGCGACCATCAGCACCGCTCCGGAATGACCTGGAGGAGCGGCGCTGGGAAATATCTTGGTAAGTCCCTCTTCTAAGATATCTATCAGAATCGCGGCTTCGAGCACTCAGCCCCGATTCTGCAGGTCGCTGCGAAGACTCCGCTTCCCGCCGGCGGTTTCCCCTAAAACTCCCCTCGTCCGGCTTCGGCCCGGCTAAACTTTCCCAATGTCGGGTTCGACTGCCTTCCTCGCCTCTTTTTGCGCGGCCTCTCCCAAGACCCATCTCCGTTGACAAGACCCTGAGCCGCCCATAAAATGGGGGAGCCAGGAGGTCGATCGTGGGCAAAACGCTGACGGAGAAGATCCTCGGCCGCAAGGCCGGCAAGGACGTCCAGGCCGGCGAGGTCGTCACCGTTTCGCCGGACTACGTCCTCTCCCACGACAATTCCGCGGCCATCATCAAGGAATTCCTGAAGCTCGGCGTCAAGAAGGTCAAGGCGCCGGGGAAGATCGTCATCGTCCTCGACCACATCGTCCCGGCCGCCGACGAGAGATACGCTCAGAACCACAAGACGATCCGCGAGTTCGTCGCCGCGCAGGGGATCCCGAACTTCTTCGACATCAACGCCGGCATCTGTCACCAGGTCCTGCCCGAGCAGGGCTTCGCCCTGCCCGGCAAGGTCATCGTCGGGAGCGACTCGCATACGCCGAGCTATGGCGCGCTCGGCGCCTTTGCCGCCGGCATCGGCCGGACCGAGACGGCCTGCACTTGGGCGACCGACGAGATCTGGCTCCGCGTGCCCGAGACCATGCGCATCGATCTCTCGGGCCGGATGCGGCCGGGCGTCTTCGCCAAAGACCTCAGCCTCAAGCTCATCGGCGATCACGGCGCCGAGATGGCCAACTACAAGGCCGTCGAGTTCGCCGGCCCGTCCGCGCACGATCTCGGCGTCGGAGCGCGCCTGACCCTGGCCAACATGTCGGCCGAAATGGGGGCCAAGAACGGCTATTTCGCTCCTGACGACAAGGCCCTCAAGTGGCTCGAAGGCCGGGCCCGGGAGCCGTTCGCCGCTGTCTCGTCCGATCCCGACGCCCGCTTCGAATCCGTGCTGGCCTACGACCTCGACGCGCTCGAGCCCCAAGTCGCCTGCCCGCACACGGTCGATAACGTCAGACCGGTCTCCGCCGTCTCCGGAAGATCCGTCAACCAGGTCCTCATCGGCACCTGCACGAACGGCCGCCTCGAGGATCTCGAGGCGGCGGCCGCCATCCTCAAGGGCCGCAAGGTCCATGCGTCGGCGCGCGTCCTGGTCCTCCCGGCCTCGTGGGAGGTCTACCGGGAGGCCCTCAAGTCCGGCGCCCTGGCCGTCCTCGTCGACGCCGGCTGTGTCATTCTCAATTCAGGCTGCGGACCCTGTCTCGGCGCCCACGAGGGTCTCATGGCCGCAGGCGAGGTCTGCCTGAGCACCTCGAACCGCAATTTCCGCGGCCGCATGGGCCACCGCGATTCCGAGATCTACCTGGCCTCGCCGGCTACGGCCGCCGCCACCGCGGTCACCGGCAAGATCACCGACCCGAGGGAATTCTCATGACCCACGGCATCGTCTGGAAGTACGGCGACAGCGTCAACACCGACGTCATCTTCCCCGGCCGCTATACCTATCAGATCATGACGCCCGCGGAGATGGCCCAGCATGCCATGGAGGACCTCGATCCCGGGTTCGCGGCCAAGGTCAAGCCGGGTGACGTCATCGTGGCCGGCAAGAACTTCGGCTGCGGCTCGTCCCGGGAACAGGCCGCGGCCTGCCTCAAGGCCGCCGGCGTCCAGGCCGTCGTGGCCAAGTCCTTCGCCCGTATCTACTTTCGCAACGCCATCAACCTCGGGCTGGCCGTCCTCCAGAGCGAAGAGGCCGTCGACGCCCTGGAGACGGGCGATTCCGTCGATATCGACCTCGCTCCCGGCCGGATCCGCTCGGCCAAAGGGACCTTCCCCTTTCTCCCGCTCCCGGCTTCGGTCCTCGGCATCATCGAGGCTGGAGGCCTTATCGAATACACCAAGAAGAAGCTCGAACAAGAACAGGAGTGATCATGCCCAAGCACAAGATCGCCATCCTCCCCGGGGACGGGGTGGGCAAGGACGTCGTCGAAGCCACGATGATCGTCCTCGATAAGATCGGTCTCGATGCCGCCTACATCTACGGCGACATCGGCTGGGAATTCTGGTGTCAGGAGGGAAACCCGCTGCCCGACCGGACCTTGAGGCTTCTCCGGGAGACCGACGCCTGCCTCTTTGGCGCGATCACCTCCAAGCCCAAGGAGGACGCCGACCGCGAGCTCGACCCGTCGCTCAGAGGCAAAGGCCTGTCCTACTTCAGCCCCATTGTCCGGCTGCGGCAGGAGTTTGACCTTTATCAGAACCTGCGGCCGTGCAAGGCCTACCTCGGCAACCCCCTGAATTATAAGGAAGGGATCGACCTCGTCATCTTCCGCGAGAACACCGAAGGCTTGTACGCCGGGGTCGAATTCTTTCCCCTTCCTCCGCCCGTCCGCGACGCGCTCCTGACGAATCCCAAGATGAAGCGGTTCAAAGACGTCCCGGCGAACGAGATCGCCATTTCGACGCGCATCATGACCAAGCCCGCCTGCGCACGCATCGTCCGGGCGGCCTTCGAGTTCGCCCGCAAGTACGGCCGCAAGTCCGTCACCCTGATCGAGAAGCCCAACGTCCTGCGCGAGACCGGCGGCCTGATGCTTGCCACGGCCCGCGAGGTCGCCAAGAGCTACCCCGACGTCAAGTTCTGGGACGCCAACGTCGACGCTATCTGTATGTGGCTGCTCAAGAACCCCCACGACTACGACATCCTCGTCGCCGAGAACCTCTTCGGCGACATCGTCTCGGACCTGGCCGCCCAGCTCGTCGGCGGCCTGGGCTTCGCTTGCAGCGGCAACATCGGCGACACCTACGGCGTCTTCGAGCCGACGCACGGCTCGGCCCCGAAGTATTCCGGGATGTACAAGGTCAACCCCATCGCCACGATCCTGGCGGCCAAGATGATGCTCGACTGGATCGGCGAGACGGCCAAGGGCGCTGCGATCGAGGCCGCGGTCGCCGAGGTCATCGAGGAGGGCCTGGTTCGGACCTACGACATGGGCGGAAAATCGACGAGCCTCGACATTGGCCGGGCCGTCGCCGCCAAACTCTGACGTTCGTGAAAACGCCGCATTTTTCTCTCAGACAAGAAGAACCAGGACCTGCGTTTTCACCCTTCGGGCGATCCGATCCGGCCGCATCTGCTTCGTTGCAAAGGGTTCGCAGTACTCCGAGTACAGCTTCACCCTTTGACGCCTCGCATCTGCAGCCGCCTCGCATCGCGAACGATCAGATTTA
>Ga0315268_10005248_pt1 | contig 13967 bp, 13 predicted proteins | sample C1_top_MG_FD_204535 | JGI IMG/M metagenome (GOLD analysis project Ga0315268, IMG submission 204535) | Sediment microbial communities from Yellowstone Lake, YNP, Wyoming, USA - C1_top | ecosystem: Environmental > Aquatic > Freshwater > Lake > Sediment | place: USA: Wyoming | collected 2017-08-01 | reverse complement strand
GCAGCAGACCGATGAGGATGAACATGACCGACAGCGGGTCGCCCAGGCCGGCCACGTAGGTCACGGCCTCGGTCTGCAGCGGATGGACCAGGAACACGAGCGCCGCGGGCCAGGCCAGCCGCCGGTCTCGGAAGATCCGCCACAGCGCGAAATACAGCAGCACGGCGTTGCCGATATGGATGAAGGTGTTGATGACATGATAGCCGCCGGGCCAGCCCTGCCACAGATGCCACTCGATGGAATAGGTCAGGAGCAGCATCGGACGCCAGTAATTATCGCGCAACTCGACCCCGGCGATCAGGTTCTCGGAAAAATACTTCGGCAGGTAGTGCCAATCGTGCACGTACTTGTTGTTGAGGATGCTGTCGTCGTCGTCCCAGAACATGCGGTTGCCCCAGGAATTGATGTACAGCGAGATGCCGGCGATGAAAAGCAAAACGACGGCCAGGGTGCGGCAACGTGGCTTGATCCAGTCTTTGATCGCGGCGAACATATGACCATTATGCTACCAGATTGGCGGATTTTTCGCAGTCTCAGCCGCGAAACCCGGTTTCCGACGCGGTAATTGACCTCATTGGCCTGACCTGTTAAATTGGCTTATCAAGGTCTTTTTTACCGCAAAAAAAGGAGCCGGGAAATGAAGATACCGCCCGAAGTAATGGAACTGGTCGAAACGGCCGAAAACCGCGATCTGGCCAGATACCAGGCCGAATGCCTCCGGAACGAAGCCGAAAGATCCCGGTTGCGGCAGATCCTCGACCTGAAACTGGAACGCTACGACGAGGTCTGGGACAACGCCGAATTCGCCGACAACTGGCGCCGCGAGTTCCTGCAGACCAAGGAAGCCGCGCGCATCTGGCGGCTGCTGGGCCCGGAAGCCCGGCTGCCGATCTTCGCCGCCAGGTTCTGGCGCGGCGAGCCGGCGCCGGTCGGCGATCAGGCCACCTGGGCCATGCTGGTCCTGGACGGCTACCTGCACCATTTCCACTACGAGGAATGGCATAAAGGCCATTGTTCGTCGCGCGGCGAGCGGATGACCAGCTGTCAGGATCTCTTCGACGGGCTGCATCCGGACTTCCTGAAGCAGCTGCGCGAGCACTTGTCCGGACCGGACGCCTGGAAGCACATCCTCCGGGAGCTGGCCAAGCGGACGACCTGAGTTCTTTCACCTCGAACAGGCCCTCATGGCCTGTTTTTTCGTAGGGCGTGGATATATGCCTGTTCTTTGCGCGCCCGCGACCCACCGATATTATAGTGCGGAAGTCCCGCTCTGCGGGAGAGACCCACCCAGGGCGTCAGCGAAGACAGCTCATCGTATCTCTGACGGAAGCCGTGGGCGCTTTATCATCAAACGGCAAACATCGGGACAGCCGTCCGCCGCCCGGCGGGTCTTGATCGATTACGCCGCTTCATGGCCTAAATCGTTTGACAAGCATGCCCTGCGACAGGCTGAGAAATTGCCAATTAAGAAACACCCCGTCGAGCGACGGGGTGTTATTGTCTGCGGACTAGGGTTTGGCCTTGCCGGCCGATATATTCCTGGTCGGTCCGCGCAGGCAGGCGTTGATGACCTCCTGAACGCGCTCCGGCGACAGGCCGCTGCCGTTCTCCCGCGGCGAACCGCCGATGGTGTCGCCGCCGCCCCAACCGATCTTGGCCTCGGCGCCGAGTCCCTCAGCCTTGTTCAGGGCGGCGTACAACTTCGGCAAGGGGAAAGAGATGAACGGCGACAGCCGGCCGATGGCGTAACGGTACCGGCCGTCCGCTTCGCTGATGAGCGAGACGAACGCCTTGATCCGCTTCTCGGCCATGCCGATGCGCGCCGCTTCGCCGATCTCCCGGACCAGCTGCCACGAACCGTGATCGGCCAAGACCTCGAAAGAGGTGTCCACTTCGACCTCTTTCGGTCCGTTGAACAGGGTCAGTCCGATACGGCGATGCATCTCCCGGACCAGGCGCTCCATGCCCCTGGCGTCCAGCTGGCCCAGAGCGCCGCTGGCGCGGACCCGGGTATAGGGCTGCATGATCCAGTTGAGCTGTTTCATGAGATGCAGCCGCTTGCGGGTCGGATAGAGGCCGCCGGACATGTCCATCAGGTCCTCGATGCGGACCAGTTCCCGCAGCTTCGGCCGGTTGACGTGCTCGGGATGCATCAGGATGTAGGTGGCCAGGGCCACGTCCTGATCGCAATCGTTCATGTACAGCGTGGCGTCCGGACGGCCTGCCTCGTCGCAAAAACTGTCGTAGAGGCCGAGCTTTACTTGCAGCATGGCCTGCAAGCAGCTGGAGCGGGTGGCGACGCGGTCGACATCCTCGTGATGATTGATGTTGAGGACGACGCGCTTCTGGTCGAATCTCGGACTGCCCTTGCAGTAGCCGTCGATGGCGATGCTGCGGGGCGGGTAAGAAGTGAGCGGCGGCAGGGTCTTATCGCCCGACCGCACCGGTTTGCCCCAGCAGATCACCAGGCCAGGCTCGAAAACCATCTTGATGGTCATGGCTGACTCCTGCGATAAGTTGTGAAAAGTACGCTAAATGTCGCGGAAAAAGCGACACCATAATATAGCAAAAAAATGTCTTTTAGTCAATGCCGCGCTCCCCGCCGGTTCTTCTTGTTGCCAGCTGAGGCCGATGGTATACTGATAGCGATCCGAGGATAAAATATCGCCAATAACCTCAGAGCTATGGGCAAGGCCATCTCATTGAAGAAAAAGGTCCAGGATGACGACATGATCCTTTTTCCCGAAGCGGAAAACCTGACCCCGCTCTCGCTCGAAGGCGCGGGCTCCGGCTGGATGGGCGATCAGGGAGAGGGGCAGCTGGCCGTCGACGTCTACGAGACCGAGGGGGAGATCGTGATCAAATCGGCCATCGCCGGCGTCACCCCGGAGAATCTTGAGGTTTTCGTCCATAATGATATGCTGACGGTCCGGGGCACGCGCCCGGCCGAGTGCCAGGACGTGGGCGTGCGCCATCTGGTCCGCGAATGCCATTGGGGTTCGTTCTCCCGCTCCCTCATCCTGCCTTCGGAGATCGACGGCGACCGCATCCAGGCCGAACTCAGGAACGGCGTCCTGAGCATCCGCTTGCCAAAGATCACCAGATCAAAGAAGATACTGGTCAAAGAAAGTTAGGGTGCCGCCTATCGGCAAGATCGGCGGGCGGACATTGAACTTGAAGAGACCGCATGACCGAGAATAGTACCGGCTCGACGAATTTGCTGCGGGCGCCGCAGGCCAAAGGCCGCAGCCGGAAAAAATCATCTTCCAATAAACGGTCACCTTTTTCCTTCCACCGGGTGGCGGTTTTTTTATTGATCCTGTTCATCGGGCTGACCGGCAGCCTGGGTTTCGTGGCCAATTCCGACGCCGGCCGGATCATCCCGGGCGTCACCATCAACACCGTCGACGTCGGCGACCTGACCCCGGCGGAAGCAAAACTGGCCCTGGAAAAGGACATCGCCGACCTGCGGCTGGCGTTCGTCGCCGGCGGGCGCCGCGAACCGCTGCCGGTGAACGTCCCGCTGCGCGATGGCGGCCATCCCCTGGCCTCTTTCGACGTCGACACGGCCATACTCCGGGCTTTCGAGATCGGCCACGGCGAGGACGGGCTCAGGGGGACGGCCCGCAAGATCGACGCCTACGTCTTCGGCGCCGACGTCAAGATGCCGGCCATCCTGGACCTGGCTGAACTCAAGGCGGTCCTCGCGGAAAAATTCCCCGGACTCGACCAGCCGGCGCGGGATGCCAGCCTGGTCTTCCGGTTCAACCAGCCCGGCGGCCGTCCGGCCGTGACCGTGCTGCCGGAGCAGGAGGGACAGACCACGGACCTCGACGCCGTGGCCCGGGACGCCGCCAACCGTCTCAAGACCTTTTCGCCGGCGGCCATTATCCTCAGATCGCGTAAAGACCTGCCCAAATTGAAAATGGCCGACGTCCAGCCGCTCGCCGGCGCGGCCGTGGCCGCCCTGGACCGGGCGCCGCTGACCCTCAAGGCCAAAGACCTCTCCTGGACGGTCACGGAGATGCAGCTGGCGGACTGGATGAAGCCCGTGCCCTCGGACGGCTCCGGGATCAAGGCCAAGCTCGCCTTCGATCCGGAAGGACTTAAAAAATATCTGGATTCGCGGGCCGCGGCTCTCAGGGTCGAGCCGGTCGACGCCGTCTTCACGGTCGCCGACGGCAAGGTCACCGAATTCCAACCCAGCGTCGACGGCGAAGAGGTGGATATCGAAACCGCCGCCGCCCTCCTGACGGACGCCGTTTTCGGCGAGCGGCCGGACCGGCCGGCTGGCGCGGCCGACGCCCTGGAACTCACCTTCAGGCCGGTGCCGCCGCGCGTCGACACCGCTTCATCCAACATCTACGGCATCAAGGAGATCATCGGCGTCGGCGAATCCAATTTCAAAAACAGCCCCAAGAACCGCCGCGGCAACATCGCTACCGGCGCCAGATCGGTCAATGGCACCATCGTGCCGGCGGGCGAGGAATTCTCGCTCATCAAGACCTTGGGGGCCATCGACGAGGAACACGGCTACCTCAAGGAGCTGGTCATCAAGAAGGACAAGACCCAGCCGGAATTCGGCGGCGGGCTCTGCCAGATCGGCACGACCACCTTCCGGGCGGTCCTGGCCTCCGGCCTGCCGGTCACCGAACGCCGCAACCATTCCTACCGCGTGCCTTACTATGAACGCGACGGCAGCGGCAAGGCGATGGGCCCGGGCAAGGACGCCACCATCTACGATCCCTGGCCGGATTTCAAGTTCCTCAACGACACCGGCCATGCCGTCCTGATCATGACCGCCATCGACGGCGACCGGCTGACCTTCACCTTCTGGGGCGTCAAGGACGGGCGCGTAGCCGAGCAGACCGACGCCAAGGTCTACAACATCGTGCCGCCGCCGGAAAAAAAGACCGTCGAGACCGCCGACCTGAAGCCGGGAGAGACCAAGTGCACCGAAAGCCCGCACGCGGGCGCCGACGCCGTCTTCACCTATACCGTGACCTATCCCGACGGCACGGTTAAGAAAAAGGATATTTACAGCCACTACAAGCCCTGGGGCGAGGTCTGCCTCATCGGCATCGATCCCAATGCCAAACCGGCCGACGGGACGGCCCCGTCCCTGCCCTCGGCGGACACGGTCGGCGCGTCGGGGAACTGAAAAGACCATCGGTTGACGCCGATGGTCTTTTGATCTAATTCGGCTAAATTAAAATGCGCGAAGCGCACTTTGACATGTCGTTCGCGAACGACGTGTCTTTTATGAATCAAAGATCCGGACCGCTGCGGGCCCGGATATCGATCATAAATGAAAACACCCCATGGAGTCGCGCTCAAGAAGATTGCTCCGAGGAGTCACCGAGTCGAAACCCGGGTACCCTCGAAGAAACCCCCATGCTTGTCGTGAGCGCGAATCCCTGGGGTGTTCCGTGGAAAAAACTAGCCAATACGTCAACAGGGTAAGTTACCACAAGTTCGGAAACCTGTCAAGGGATGGCGCCCAGTACCACGGGTCGCGCCGTCTTAACGGCGGCGGCCAAAGCCGGATACCCTATTAAAAGCGCATTTTAAGCTTAAAAAACACCCGGCCTTAAACCGGGTGTGAAAAACTATTCCCTCTCCAACTGAAGCCGCTGAGAGGGCCGGATCCGGCCGAACTCGTCGACCGTCGCCATCCAATACTGGCCGATATCGAACTGTCGGAAGACGTCGGCTTCGGCCGGCAGATAATCCCAACGTTTCTCGCCGTCGGTGAAACGGACGAGATAACTCTGCCGGGTCAGCTCCAGACGCTGATCCTCCCGCAGTTCGATCCGCGGCTCGCGCGGCTGGTTGTCGTCGCTAGCGGACCGGACATCGCCTATCGACGACCAAACGGGATACTTGTAGCGGCACCAAGCGTCGTAGACCGGACACTGGTCGTAACAAGTGTCGTATGCCGTCCGGTGACAGGTGTCGTAACAGGTCGAACAATGCCGGCTGGGATACCTGGTCTTGCCGATCTTATGCCAGGTCGTAATGCAGTTGCATTCGTGCGGCCGGCACTGAAAGGCGACCTGGCGGGGATCGCACTGGCGCGGGTGACAATTGATCGTCCCCTTCGGCAGGTTGTCCCGGCAGGAGATATTGAAAGCGCCGGCGGCTATGTCCGCACGCCACCCCTCGCCTGACACGATCTCCTTCTGCAGGACGACGTAGGCGCGCGACCAGTTCATGGCCTCGACCTTGACCTTGAGTCCGGCGCCGCGCTGCGTCTCATGCCAGACCAACAGGCCGGCTCCGCTCCCCAGGACCATGATCGCCGATAAGCCCAGGATGACCTTGGTTGATCGCTTCACTGGATTCCTCCTGATAGGATGTGAATGAACGATGAACGGCGGCTTAAAGCCGGCCGATGCTCGACCATAACAGAGCACCGGGGGCGGCGTCAACGCCACCGGCCAGACCCGGATCGCGCCGCCGGCTCGTACCGATGTTCAGGGGTATATTGCTGATAAATAAGGCGAGATGGGCTGGGACGGTAGGCTTGACAAAAGCCCGTTTTTATGCTATATTTTCAGGTCGTAGTCCTTTAAAACGTCCGGGCAATGCCTCAGGCGTGTGCACCGCCGAACGCGATGAACGCCCCTGAGGCAGTGCCCGACAAAAAGACCACGGATGGTGCCCTCACGGGCCGTCGGGGAACCGCGCGGGTTCGACTCCCGCCACTGCCTCCATTTCTCTTCGCCTTCATCAACCAACACCGACCAAGAAGGAGAAATATCAGGAACTGTTCAGCGGCTCTCGCGACTGACCGTGCCCATGGCCGGTCGAAAGAATACCGGCTCCGGCGGGATCGCCGGCTGCCGGACAGGTCCATCACCATTCTGCCAGGAGGCATCGTAATGCAACCCCTCATCCTTCCTCTCGAGTCTGACGAGTCGATCCGCGTCAACGGTTACCGCGACGGACGCGGCATCCGCGTCTGTTTCCAAGAAGGGGGTTTCATCAATATCGGCCTGTTCCGCCGCGCCTACCACGTGGTGGCCTCGGGCGAGACGACCTCGAGCGGTCCGGTCACCATCCGCGTGTTCATCGGCGACGATGAGTCCACGACGATGGACGTGAGGATCGAAGGACTGGAAAAGACGCTCACCCGGACCTTGTCGCCGGATGTCTGCGACGAGATCGACGAGCGGCTGCGCTGGGCCGATGCCCTGCTTTCTACCTATGACACCCGGACGCAGAGCGCCCCCGCCCGGACCAAGCCGGACGGTCCCCCCCAATGAGCGGATCAGCTCGGGCGGCCTGTGCGGCTCCTGAAAACAGACAACCTCGGCGCAAGGCGCCGACTCTCTCCAGACCCCGGCTTCGGCCGGGGTTTTTCTTGCTAAAAAGATCGTTATCGGCTTCACTTGATGACGAGTCCTTTCCAACAAAAAAAGGAGTCGACCATGTCCGGACACGACCATGGACGCCCTGACGGCACGGGCCTGACCATCGCCCTGAATCTGGCGGTCAACCTCGCCCTGACCGCCGCCAAATGGATCGCTTTCCTGTTGACGGGCTCGCCCTCGCTTTTCGGCGAGGCGGCCCATTCGACCGCTGACAGCCTCAACCCGATCCTGCTCTGGATCGGCTTCCAGCGCGGCCGCCGCCCCAAGGACGCCCGCCACCCCTTCGGCCATGACCGCGAGACCTTTTTCATGTCGCTCATCGCCGCCGAAGCGATGTTCATTCTCGGGGCCTGTCTGACCGCCTGGCGCGGCATTGCCACCCTGATCAGCGGCGACAAACCCGATTTCTCGCCTTGGTCCCTGGGCATCATGATCTTCGCCCTGGCGGCCGAAGGTTTCACCTTCACCCTGGCCTACCGCAAGCTCAAGCGGGAGAACGGCGGCCGGGCGGTCGCCGGCCTGGCCAAGTCGCGTAACACCGTGCTGCTCGGCGTGCTCTTGGAGAACGGCGTCGATACGCTGGGCGTGGTCCTGGCCTTCCTCGGCTTCGGCCTGTTCGCCCTGACCGGCCAACCGGTCTGGGACGCGCTGTTCTCCCTGGCCATCGCCGCCCTGCTGACCGCGTCCTCGGTCTTCCTCATCGTCCGCAACCGTTCGCTGATCGTCGGCGAGGCGGCCTCGCCCGAAGTGGCCGCCGAGATCGCCGCGGCCCTGGCCGGCCGGCCGGCCATCGCCGAAGTGGTCAGTATCACCGCCGTCATCCGCGGTTCGGACAAGATCCACTGCCGGCTGCGGCTGCGGCTCAACCAGGAACTGTTCGTCGACGGCTGGTGCTCCGGTCCGGCGGCCAAGCCCTACCTGGCCGGCGACCCGGTCCGCTGGAGCCTGGATCGGGTCGTGCGGGAACTGGCGGACGTCAAAAACGCGGTCCGCGGCCAGGTCCGCGACCTCGCCTCCGTCGAGATCGAATTGCTCTGAACAAAACGCCCTGCGATGCCGCGGGGCGTTCTTCTTTAATAGTGACGGCGCCGGCCTACTTCCGGATGATCTTGTCGACCAGTCCGTAACGGACGGCTTCATCGGCGTTCATGAAATAATCGCGGTCCGTGTCCTTCTCCACCTTGGAGAACGGCTGGCCGGTGCTTTCGGCCAGGATGCGGTTCAGCTGGTCCTTCATCTTCAGGATGCGCTCGGCCCGGATCTTGATGTCCGTGGCCTGACCCTCGGCGCCGCCCATGATCTGGTGGATCATCACTTCGGCATTGGGCAGGACGAAGCGCTTGCCCTTGGCGCCGGCGGACAGCAGCACCGCGCCCATCGACGCGGCCATGCCGACGCAGATGGTGGCGACGTCCGGCTTGATGTACCGCATGGTGTCGTAGATGGCGAGACCCGCCGTGACCGAACCGCCCGGACTGTTGATGTAGAGCTTGATATCCTTGGTTTTGTCCTGGCTCTCGAGGAACAACAGCTGGGCGACCACGATATTGGCCAGATGCTCGTCGATGGCGTCGCCGAGGAAGATGATCCGGTCCTTGAGCAAGCGCGAATAGATGTCGTAGGCGCGCTCACCGTAGGTCGTCTTCTCGATGACCGTCGGGATGAGTATCTGCGAATTAACCGAGAAAGGGTTGGACATAGCGTTTTGTTACGGGGTGAAAACCGCTTAAATTATACCCGCCGCTGACGCTGCTGTCCACCCAAGACGGCGGCGGCCAGACCTTATTGGCCCCCTTCGCGAAGGAAGGGGTTGACGCGGGACGGACAAATGCTACGGTGTCCTGTTGGTTCATTGAAACCACCAATAGAATACAGGAGCAGACAATGGATCGAAACGAACGACGGTATCTGGCCTGGCCTTGCCTTATTTTGGCGCTTGGTCCCGCAGCCTGCGCCCATGCGCGTCCCGAGGTCTCCGGCCTGGTTGGCAACTGGTTCGCCAGCCAGCGCGTCGATGTCGGCGGCGACCATGGCACCGGCGTGATCATCCACGAGGACGGCTATGTCCTGACGGCCAAGCATGTCGTGGCCGGAGCGGGCCAGATCGATCTCGTCTATGAGGACGAGCAGGGCCGGCTGACGCGCTACCCGGCGGCGGTCGTGGCCAGCGACGACCGGCGCGACCTGGCCGTGATCAAGACCGGGGCCGGCTTCGGCTCCGCGGTCGCGCTGGCCGACATGGCCGGCCTGCAGCCGGGCGACGCCGTCTACGACGTCGGCTACCCCTACGCCTGCGGCCGGCTGATTGCCCGCGGCCACATCATGAACCTGCGGGTCAACATCGACATTCCGGCGGAGCGGATCAGGGTGCCCAACGCCGCCATCGTCGACATGCTCATCGGGCCGGGCGACTCGGGCGGCGGGCTGTTCCTGGAAAAGGACGGCCGGCTGGCCGGCATCGTCATCGGCATCATCGAGATGCGCGCCGGGCAAGAATCGCCGATGCCGCTACGCATCGTTGTGTCGGTCGACGATATCAAGTCGTTCCTTGACCGCGAAGGCATCCCTTACCACGACTGACCGCGCCTTCGGCGTGCAGCCAAGCGGCCCACTGCGGGCCGCTTTTTTTCATAGACGCGACGTTTGACACTGCCGGATATTACCCTTAGGTTAAGGCTGACGCTCTTTACCTCAAACACCCGGATCAGAATACGGAGCATCCTGATGAAAACATCACGTTCGGCCGCCTTGGCCTTCGGCCTCAGCCTGTCGGCCGCCCTGCTCGGCGGCTGCCTCGTATTCCTGCCGCTGTCGCCGCGCTCGCCACGCATCGCCGACAACTGGTGGGCCAGTTATAAGGTCCGCGTCGGCTTCGGCCACGGTACCGGCGTCGTCCTCACCGAGGACGGCTACATCCTGACCGCGGCCCACGTGGTGGCCAACGATCCGTACATCGACGTGGCCATCCAGACCGCCCCGCGCCATGAGGATAGTTTCCGCGCCGAAGTGGTCGCCGCGGACAAGCGCTACGATCTGGCCGTCCTCAAGGTCAACGGCCACCATTTCGACAAGTACGCCGTGCTGGCCGGGGACACGGACATCCGCCCGGGCGACCTGGTCTACGGCATCGGCTATCCGCTGGACATCGAGGAATCGGTCGGTCGCGGCTACGTCGTGAAGATGAACGTCAATTTCTCTTCGGCCGCCGGCGACCGCGAGGTGATCAATGCCCTGCTCCTGGACATGTTCGGGGCGCCGGGTTCTTCCGGTGAGGGCGTCTTCGCCGAAGCCGACGGCAAGCTGGTCGGCCTGATGATCGGCGTCTTGCCCATGGCCACGGCCAAGAATGAGCCGCCCTGCGTGGTCCGCTGGGCCGCGAGCGTCTCCGACATCCGCTATTTCCTGCGCCAACATGGCGTTCCTTATTACGAGTGAGACCCCATCTCGAACGGCGGCCCCGCCTGCGGGCCGTCTTTTTTTTCGCCCCGCGCATCGCCACCGGCGGTGATGAAGTTGCGGAGTTGTGAAGTTTAAAGTTTAGGAAGTCTCCTTAACTCTAAACTTCACCACTTCCCCGCTCCAACGCTCCTCATTTGACGGCAGTTCCATAACTGCTAAGGTTGGCTCGAAAGCTAAGTTCTTTGAACAATAGGACAGGAGGCCCCAAATGAACTCGGGTCGCATGTTCATCATTTCGATCGTTTCGGTGCTTTTCTTCAGCTTCGGCTGTGCCGCCCTCTCGCGCGGACCGGACCTTCCGGGCATCAACCGGAACCGCTCCGCGACCTATCGCGTTGATATCGTAAATGAAGGGCACGGTTCCGGCGTGGTCGTCTCCAACGACGGTTACATCGTGACGGCGCGCCACGTGGCCGCCGCGGCCAAAAAAGACGGCATGGAGATCCTCATCGACGAAGGCGACGGCCGGCCCAAGGCCTATCCGGCCAAGGTCATCGCCCTCGATCCGGTCTACGACATCGCCATCCTCAAGATCGACCGCTATTTCAGCCAGCCGGCGCTGCTTGAGGACATGGCCAGCCTGAACCCGGGCGACGAGGTCTACAACGTGGGTTATCCCTACGACTTCGGCGAAATGGTCGGACGCGGCTGCATCCAGAAGCTGCACTGGTCCTATGTCGACGAAGATACCGGCAAGCTGGCCGTCAATGACGCCATCCTGGTCGATATCCCCGACGGACCCGGAACATCCGGCTCAGGCGTCTTCCTGAAGCGGAGCGGCCGGCTCATGGGCATCATGAGCATGGCACTCTGGGCCGGCGGCGAAGGCCAGCCGCCCACGATCACCCGCGTGCTGGTCTCGGTGGAGCACGTCAAAGCGCTGCTCGACGCCAACCGCGTCAGCTACGCCCGGGCCGTGCGCTATCCCGACGGCGTAGACCAGACCGCCGCCGTCGGCGATCCCGGTCAATGGTCCATCACCATCGATACGGCGACCGTCGAGGTCCGCTGATATCGAACACCCCGCCTTCGGGGTGTTTTTTTGGTAATAAAAAAACGCGCCCGGGTGGACGCGTTGGACGGCCGCGCACCGGCCGTACTGAGTCGACGTTCAGATCGGGATCCAGGCGCCGGAGCCGCCGGACGCGGCGCGGATCGCCTGCGCCTCGGAGTTTTGCTTGGCGACCAGCTGGCGGGCCTCGACGGCCAGGCTTGGCGGGATCGACCGACGGGCCGAAAAGTGCCCGTGACCGCTGGCGCGGCAGCCGATGCGGAGGCAGCTGACCTCCGCCGGCGGACCGCCGAGATCGATGACCAGTTCGTGCATCACTTGGCCGCAATCACACCTCGTCGCCACCCAAATATGGCCGTTGCTGCACTCGCCGATGACCCATTCGCGGCCTTCATGCCGCACGCTCTTGAAGATCGAACAAAGACCTAGGCTATCCATTTCTGTTCCTCCTGTCTGAGCCCGATCGGCTCGACCGGTCAAATAAGCATTTTTCAGCTTCCGTGTCAATACCGGCGGAGCGCCCCGTCGTTCGGTCGGCGCTCATCACTCCACCCGCCAGCCGGAGGCGGTTTCGGCGATGCGGCCGGGAATGGTGAAACCGGCGGCCTTGCGGTGACCGCCTCCGCCCAGCTGCTTGGCTACGGCCGAGACGTCGATCTCGGCGGCCGTGCGGAAACTTCCTTTGACCAGCCCGCCCGGGACCTCCTTCAGCACCAGCACCACCTTGGATTCGAGGAAATTATTGAGGAAATTGGCCATGCCCTCGACCTGGTCGTCGCCGACGCCGGCGCAGTCTTCGCAAAAAACGGCGGTCGAAGCGATGCCCAGAGCCTCGTCGAATTTGAGCCGTGAAAATACCTGACCCCACAGGCGCAGCGACGGCAGCGACTTATTGTGGGTCAGGCGGATGGAGATGGTCTGGATCTGGGCTCCGCGACCGATGAGGTACGAGGCCGCCCGCAAGGCTTTGTCGGTGGTCGCCGGATTGGTGAAGCTGTCGGTGTCGGTATAAATGCCGGTCAAAAGGCAGGTCGCCAGGTCCGGGTCGATGACGGCGCCGGCGTCGAGGAGATAGTTGTAGATCACTTCCGCCGTCGACGAAGCTCCGGCGTCGACGACATTGATGTCGGCGTAGCGCTCGTTGGTGGCGTGGTGGTCGAAAGATATCATCACCGGCCGCCGCGGCATGCCGGCAACGAGGTCGGCCACGCCGGCGTAGCGCAGGTCGCCGCTGTCGAAGACCACCAGGGCGTCATAACCGCGGTCCTGGAACACGCTCCGGTCGGAGGTGAACCGCTCGATGCCCGGAAGATAGGCGTACTGCTCGGGAGGGGGGTCAGCGCAAAAAGCGGTCACGGCGATGCCGCGGCCCAGGCAAAAGTTGATGAAAGCGGTGGTCGATCCCAGAGCGTCGCCGTCCGGTTTCCTGTGGGAAACGGTCAGCACCCGCCTGGCGCCGGCCAAGACGCCCTGAGCGCTGCGAAAAAGGAATCTGATGTCCATAGACCGGCTTTGCCCGGCCGCCGTTCGCGGGTCCGGCAAAGCAAAGCAATATATCCGTCCGGCGGATAAGCGTCAAGGGGCCGGCTGCCGCGATCCTTAAACATAAAAACCGCCCGCAGGCGGTCTTCAACACGGATCCCGCTATAACTCCATCTGCTCCAACTCTTCCTTGGTGAACATCCCTTCCAGCGTCCTTTTGGATATCTGCTTGCGGACCGCGCCGTCCAGGAACTTGTCCGGGCCGCCCGGCGGCTTGTCTTCCTCCCACTGGCGGTAAGCGTCGACCATCCATTTCATGTCCATGACCACCAGCATGATGTCGTCGATGCGATCCTCCTCGGTCAGCTTCTGCTTGCTGCGGCGGATCTGGTCTATCTTGCGGTTGAGCACGAAGCGCTGAGTGTTCAGGGTGAACTGGATGCCCTTGTTCTGGACCTCCTCGCCCCCGTCCTCGACCCGCACGCCGCGGGTATGGTCGGTCCGGCGGATGATGAAGTCGATCTTCTGGGCGACGTCCTGGTAAACGTCGGCTCCCAGCACCTGGCAGGGCAGGCCGCGGTCGATCTCCAGCTTGCGGAACAGCTGGATCATCATCTTCTCGGCGGCGAAACCCATGG